>Ga0126312_10001596_pt1 | contig 14920 bp, 12 predicted proteins | sample Plot104A_FD_92537 | JGI IMG/M metagenome (GOLD analysis project Ga0126312, IMG submission 92537) | Serpentine soil microbial communities from UC McLaughlin Reserve, CA, USA - Plot104A | ecosystem: Environmental > Terrestrial > Soil > Grasslands | place: USA: UC McLaughlin Reserve, Lake County...
CGAGAGGTGCAGGTGTGCGGGACAGCCCCGCGAGGGCCGGCAGTGCTGCGGGTCGCCGTGGTTGGGGTCCCCGTTCCAGCCGACCCAGCGCCACGGCGGGCGCGGGTGGTTCTGGCGCGGCTCGGCCCAGTGGGCCAGGCGGGCGACGTCGGCCCAGGTGCCGCCAGGGCCGGGGACGATGTCGGTCGCGAGTCCCAGTGGATGCTCTCCGAGCGGCTCGTGCCCCTTGGTCGCGTAGCCGTCGGCGACCGCGATGTGGTATCGGCGGATCAGATAGAGCACGTCGGGCACGATGCGCCGGTCGACCGACGCCCAGGATTGACCGGGGATCGGCACGAAGCGCCCACCACCGGTGCGGGCGAGCAGGCGGCCGACCTGACCGGGCGGGCCGTAGTCGACCTGCTCGCACTCGAAGTCCAGGGAGTCGAGCACCTCGGCTCGGACCCGGTCGCGGTCGGGGCCGCACCAGGCAGTGTCCGGCTTGCGGTCGCGAACCTCGATGACGTCGGCCCCGGGGCCGCCGTCCGCGACGTCCGCGCCGCGGTCGCCGAGAAGGACGTCAACCCCGGGGCCGCCCGTGAGGAGGTCGTCGCCGTCGCCGCCGACGTCGCGGTCGTCGCCGTCGCCGCCGTCGAGCTGGTCGTCGCCGGGTCCGCCGTCGAGCAGATCGCCTTCGGCCCCGGAGCCGAGGACGTCATTCCCATCGCCCCCCGAGGCGCGCACGGGCAGCCCGGCGAAAACCGTGAGCGCGTCGTCGCCGTCGCCCAGGTCGACCTCGATCGCGGCGATCGGCGGCGCGCAGCTGAGCACCCCGCTGGCGCTGCCGGTGCAGCCCGCTCCGGGCGCCAGCGGCGCGCCGGCGTCGGTGACCGCGAGCGAGCCGGGCGCCATTGTCGGATCGGCCGGGTCGGCGGGCGCGACCGCAATCGCATTCGCCTCGCCCGGCACGGCGACCACCCGGAGAACATCGCCCTCTACCTTCGCGGAGCCGGCGACTGCAGCGGCCGGAAAGGTGAGGCTCAACAGGATGGCTGTGAGTGCTCCCCTCAGCGCAGATGCTCCCCGACATCCCAGGTCCAGAGCTCGACGACGTTGCCGTCGGGGTCGTCCACGTAGGCGGCGCGGCCGTGCCGGTCGCCGAAGCGCATCTCCTCTACATCCTGGCCGCGCTCGCGCAGCTGGGCCACCGCGGCATCGTAGTCGGGCTCGGCGATGTGCATCGCGAAGTGCACGTGGATGCCGCCGCGCCCTCCGGCCAGGCCGACCTGCGGCCGCCACAGGCCGATGCGCGTCCTCTCGCCGGCCATCACCCAGATCGCCTCGCGGTCGGGCCAGCGCTCGACCACCGGCAGCCCGAGCACGCCGGCGTAGAACTCCTCCGCCGCCTCCAGGTCGACCACTTCCAGCACGAGCTCCGAGACTCCGGTCACCGGGACCCCGGCGCGGCCGGGCGTATCCATGCCGGCGAGCGTACCGTCGCCGGCGCCGCGCGCGCTCCTACTCGTAAGCCAGCGCCCGCAGAACGTCGAGCCGCGATGCCCGCCGGGCCGGGCCTATCGCCGCCGCCACTCCGGCCAGCCCGGCCAGGACCAGCAGCAGGATCAAGGTCCCCACCGGAATGGAGAGCCCGAAGCCCTCGTCGGCCAGCGGGCGCGATACCAGCGCGGCGAAGACAACGCCCAGCGCCGTCCCGAGCACCGCGCCGATCAGCGCCGTGATGACGGCCTCGTAGCGCACCATGATGCGCACCTGGCGTCGCGACATGCCAACCGCGCGCAACATCCCGAGCTCGCGGGTGCGCTCGTGGATCGACAGAGCCAGCGTGTTCACGATCCCGAACAGCGACACGATCACGGCCAGCGAGAGGAGCGCGTACACCAGGTTCAGGAGCGAGTTCACCTGCTGCTCCTGGTTCTCCTTGAGCTCGGCCTGGTTCTGGACCTCGACCGTCGGGAAGCGCCTCTCCACGGCGGCCTCCACCCGATCCTGCACCTGACGAGGCGAGAACCCCGGCGCCACGCGGGCGAGCGCGAAGCTGGGCTGGTCGGTGCCGAACAGCCTGTCCACGGAGCGGTCGTCCACGATCATGTTCCCGAGCAGGTCGAGCTCGCCCTCCACGGTGCCGCGCACCTTGTAGACGGCGGTCTTCTCGAGCGGCGTTCGGACGCGCAGCGTGTCGCCCACCTTCACGTGGTGCGAGCGCCCCCAGTTCTCGTCCACGATCGCGTCGCCCGGACCGAGCCCACCGAGGAGGGAGGGCGACCCGATCGGGAAAGTCAGCGAGAGCACCTGGCCGATGGTCGAGGGGTTCACGGCGGCGAGGTTCACGCCGCCTCCGCCGCCCCGCAGCTCGCCGTGCACGTAGGTGAGGGAGGACGCGGTCCCGACGCCGTCCACGCCGCGCGCCACTCGCACCGAGTCACGCGGTATCGGCGAGAAGCCGTCCTTGTTCTGGAGGATGATCTGCCCGCGAAAGCTCTCGTCGACCGCCTTCGCCACCGAGTCCTTGATGCCGGCGGCGAACACGGTCACGAAGGTGACGAGCGCCAACCCGATCATGAGCGCGGCCGCGGTGGTCGCGGTGCGGCCCGGCTTGCGCATCGCGTTCTCGCGCGCCAGCCGCCCGGTGATGCCGCGTAGGCGCTCCATCGGGCGCCCGGCTACCGAGGCGAGCGGCCGCACGAGCCGCGGCGAGAACAGCGAGACGCCGAACATGATCAGCGCGGCGCCGCCGCCGGTGAGGCCCACCGCCGAGCCCGCGTCGTCGATGCCTCCGAAGAGGCCGGCGAGCATCATCGCCAGGCCGCCTGCGCCGAGCAGCACCGCCACCGCGGTCACGACCCGGCCGCGCCGGCGCGACTCCTCCAGCTCGGCCTCGCGCAGCGCGGCCATCGGCGTGACGCGAGTAGCCCTCAGCGCCGGCGACAGCGCGGCCAGGAAGGTCACGCCGATCCCAACCAGCAGCGAGACGATCACGGTGCGGGCGCTCACCACCGTGCCCGTGTTCGGCAGGTCGGCCCCCACGGCCTTGAACAGCTCGTTGATCCCGAAGGCGAAGCCGATGCCGCCAAAGAGCCCGGCGAGCGCACCGAGCGCTCCAAGGACGAACGCCTCCAGGCCGACGGATGTAAGCACCTGGCGGCGCGACGCCCCTAGCGTGCGCAGCATCCCGAACTCGCGCGTGCGCTGGGCAACCGTGATCGAGAACGTGTTGAAGATCAGGAACGCGCCCACGAACAGCGACACACCGGCGAAGACGAGCAGCGCGGTGCGCAGGAAGCCGAGGTCGCTCGCGATGTCCTCCGACTGCCGGTCGGCGGCCTCGGTGCCGGTCTCCACCTGCACCTGGGACGGCATCACCCGGACGATCCGGTCGCGCAGCTCCTCGGGGCTGACGCCCGGCGCCGCGGCCACCGAGATCTGATCGAACTCGTGCTCGCGATCGGTTACGCGCTGCGCCTCAGGGAGGATCATCTGAGCTATCCCCGCGCCGCCGAAGTTGGTCGACTCGCCGAGCTTGGTCAACCCGACGAGCCGGTACGCCTTGACCTCGCGCGCGCCCGCGACCCGCAGGGTGTTCCCCACTTTCAGGTGGCCCTGGTCCGCGGTCTGGGTGTCGAGCGAGGCCTCGGAGACGGTGCGCGGCTTCCTGCCCTTCACGTAGTCGAGCGTCTCGAAACGGGTCGGCTGGAGCGAGGAGATGAAGTTCGGCGCGAAGCTCGTTACGAGCGAGTCGCCCTTCCGGTCGACGAAGCGCCCTTGGGCGAAAACCGATCCGGCGGCCGCCTCCACGCCGTCGACCCTGCGCACACGGTCCAGCAGCGAAGCCGGGAAGGCCGGAGGACCGGTGTCGTCGGAAGCCACGTCCTCGTTCGCCGTGATCGCGACGTCGGTCCCCTTTAGCGACTCGCTGAATATCTCGCTGAACGACTCGTTGATCGTGTCCGTCAGGACGTACGTCCCGGCCACGAGCGCGATGCCGAGGAAGACGGCGAGCCAGGTGGTGAACGCGCGGAGCTTGCGCGAGGCGAGCCCGCGGAGGGCGACGCGCGTCACGCCACGTCCTTCATCAACTCGATCACCTCCGCGGCGGTCCCGGCGGCGGCGTCGTGGACGACCTGGCCGTCGCGCAGCACGACGAGCCGGTCGGCGTACGAGGCCGCCTCCGGGTCGTGGGTGACCATCACCACGGTCTGGCCGAACTCGTCGACCGCCTGCCGCAGCAGCCGCAGCACCTCCTCGCTCGCCCTGGAGTCGAGGTTGCCGGTCGGCTCGTCGGCGAACACGACAGCCGGCTTCGACACCAGCGCCCGCGCCAGCGCCACCCGCTGCTGCTCGCCGCCCGAGAGCTCGGCCGGACGGTGAGTCCGCCGCTCGCCGAGCCCGACGGTGGCGATCAGCCGCTCGAGCCACTCTGCGTCGGGCCTGCGGCCCGCGATCGAGAGCGGCAGGACGACGTTCTCCTCGGCGCTTAGTACGGGGATCAGGTTGAAGAACTGGAAGACGAAGCCGAGCTTGTCGCGCCGCAGCCTCGTCAAGTCGCCGTCGTCGAGCCCGGTGAGCTCCTTCCCGTCGAGCGTGACGGTCCCCGAGGTGGGCCTGTCCAGACCAGCCAGGATGTGCATCAGCGTTGACTTGCCGGAGCCCGAAGGGCCCATGATGGCGCTGAAGCGGCCTCGCTCGAACGCCACGCTCACGCCCGCGAGGGCGTGCACGGCGGCCGCCCCCTCCCCATAGCGGCGGTGGAGATCGGCGGCGGTGACGATCGAGTCCATGGCGGGGAGATTGCCAGCCGCTGCGAGGCCGGACAGTACGGCTAACCGGCATGATGGCGGCGCACGCGGCGCCGCGGTCAGGCTCTAAGGAACTTCAGCACCGCCAGCACGCGGCGGTGGTCCTCCGGGGCCGGAGGCAGGTTCAGCTTGCCGAAGATGCTCGTCACGTGCTTCTCCACGGCGCGCTCGGTCACCACCAGCTGCTCGGCGATGGCGTGGTTCGAGCGTCCCTCGGCCATCTGCTCGAGGACCTCGCGCTCGCGCGGGGTGAGCGCGGCGAGCGGGTCGTCGCGGCGGGCGCGCCCGACGAGCTGGGCGACGACCTCGGGGTCGAGCGCCGAGCCGCCCTCGGCCACGCGCTTGACCGAGTCGACGAAGCGCTCGACGTCGGCGACGCGGTCCTTGAGGAGATAGCCAACGCCGCCCGCGACGTCGCCGACGAGCTCGAGCGCGTAGGCCTCCTCCACGTACTGGGAGAGCACGAGCACGCCGGTGGCGGGGTGCGAGGAGCGGATCTCGAGGGCGGCGCGGAGCCCGTCGTCGGTGTTGGTGGGAGGCATCCGGATGTCGACAACAGCCACGTCGGGCCGGTGGGCGTTGACCTTGCGCAGCAGGTCGTCGGCGTCGCCGGCCTGCGCCACGACCTCGAAGCCCCACTCCTCTAGCAGCCGGACCACGCCTTCGCGAAGGAGGACGGAGTCGTCGGCGACGACTACGCGCACGGGATCCTCGCCCTGATCGTCGTCCCATGCCCGCGCTCCGAGTTCACCTCGAGGCGGCCCTCCAGGACGGCCAGCCGGTCGGCCAGCCCACGCAGTCCGGTGCCGCGCTCCGGGTCCGCTCCGCCGACTCCGTCGTCGGCCACCTCGACGAGCAGACGCCCGTCCTCGCGGGCAACGCTGACGGTCGCATGGCTCGCGTCCGCGTACTTCGCGACGTTCGTGAGGGCCTCGGACACCACGAAGTAGGCTGCCAGCTCCACCGCCTCCGGCAGGCGGTCGCATAGAGTCCGGCCGAGCTCGACCGGCACCGGCGCGCGGTGGGCGAGCGTCTCGAGCGCGGTGCCGAGCCCCCGATCGCTCAGCACAGCCGGGTGGATCCCGCGCGCCAGCTCGCGCAGCTCCTCGAGCGCCGCCTCGAGCTCGTCGCTCGCGACCTCGAGCAGGGTGTCCGCCGCGTTCGGGTTCTCGGGCAGCTTCGCGCGCGCGAGACGCATGTCGAGCGCCGTCGAGACCAGCCGCTGCTGGGCGCCGTCGTGCAGGTCGCGCTCGAGCCGCCGGCGCTCCTCGAGCCCGATCCGCAGCATCCGCTCGCGCGAGGCCCGCAGCTCCTCGACCTTCGCGCGCAGCTCGGCGTCGAGCCGCTCGTTCTGGAGAGCGAGCGCCGCCGCGGCGCCCACTGCGCGCACGTGGCCCTCCTCCTGGAGCAGCGTGGCGTCGTGCACGATTGCGGCTACGCACTCGCCCTCCCGCTCGACCCGGGTGACCGCGCGGCCAGAACCAGAGGGGGGCAACTCGAACGCGTGGCCCTCGGCGTCGACGAAGCGCTCGTCCTCCGGGAGCCAATAGACGAGCTCGAGAGAGCGGTCCCGAAGCGCGCGAGCGAGCGCGTCGCGGAGCTCGCCCGGGCGCGGCGCCTCGCCCAGCCGCGCGACGAGCTGACCCACGGCGCCGGCCTGGATGACCCGGGCGCGGAGCAGCGTCCCCAGGAACAGGTAGGGCACGAGGCCGAACGGAACCATCGCCACCGCCCATACGACGTTCGCCGCCGTGTCGTCGATGCCGCCCGTCTGGAGCGAGACGGTGACGATCAGCATCGCCATCAGGGCCACGCCGGCGGAGTAGACGGGCACGAGGAAGCGCCGCTGCGGCGGCGTCGCACGGCGCCAGCGCCGCACCAGCGCCACCAGCACCGCGACGACGAGCACGATCGCCGCGATGTTCACGACGACGCTGAACACGTCCACGGCGGTCTCGCTCGACACGATCAGCACCACGTTGCTCGGGCAGTCGTCGCAGTCCATCGCCTCCGGCGACGCGAAGGGGAAGATGAGCAGCGGGCACAGGGCGAGCGCATACCCGGCCACTACGATCCGGCGCTCGCCGGGGGTCTCGAGCTGCCCGCCGGGGAAGGCCAGCAGCAGGTGGACCGCCACGGCGAGGAAGAGCGAGCCGAACACGTTCCCGAGCGTGAAGGCGAGCGGGAGGTCGGAGAACCCGGCCACGCTGACGAGCCACGCGAAGCCGGTGCCCGCCATCAGCGCTCCGACGCGGTTGTCGGGCCGGCGCGCCCAGGCGAACAGCCCGACGCCGATGAAGCCCCACCCGATGACGAGCCCCATCGTCGCCCACAGTCCGCGGAACGGGACGAAGTCGGTTGTGGCGACCAGCGCCACGTCCGCCAGGCCGAAGAGGAGCCCGGCGGCGGCGAGTCCCCAGAGCGCCCGGCGGAGGCTCCTCACGGCGCCAGCAGTGCCTCCAGCGCCGCGCCGGAGAGCTCGGACTTCGGGATGAAGCCGCTCACCCGCCCGGAGACCGGGCCCAGATCGTCGGGGTCCCGGCTCGAGGTGAGCACGATCGCCGGGGTGGCGCCGTTGGCGATAAGGCGCGCGGCCACCTCGAGCCCGTCGATGTCGGGGAGCTGCACGTCGAGGAGCACGACCTCTGGCCGCAGCTCCGGCACCGAGCGGATCGCCGCGGCGCCGTCCTCGGCCTCTCCGACCACCCGGTACCCCTCGGCCTCGAGCAGCATGCGTGCGCTCGCCCGGAAGCTCGGGTGGTCGTCGACGATGAGGACGGTGCGCGCCATCGCATCACGATTCTCTACCCGCGGCGCTCGTCAGCCAATACGGCTAGCCGCACTCCGGGCGATCTGCCTACTCGCCCTAAGATCGCCTTGGATGGAGAGCGCAACCGAGCCGATCGCGGCCCCGCCGAGCGACGTCCCGCCAGAGATACGTGGGGCGCCGCCGCCGCTGCACGGCGGGCTCCCCACCCTGCTGCGCTTCATGCGCGCCAAGGGCATGCTGAACGCGAAGTACGGCCGGCTGCTGCTCCGGCTCGGCTGGTGGAAGCTCCGTCTCGCTCGCCGCCTGAAGCTCGACGGGCTGGCCTTCATCGCCCCCGGCTGCGCCCTCCAGGTCGGCAAGGGCGCGTCGCTCGAGCTCGGCCGCTGGTCGTGGGTCGGCCACGGCTGCAAGCTCCGCAGCCACGAGGGCGTCGTGTCGATCGGCGCCAAGACCGTGCTCGGCCAGGAGTGCACGATCTCCTCCTACCGGCGGGTCACGATCGGTCGCGAGTGCGTGATCGCCGACCGCGTGATGCTGATCGACTTCGACCACGGAATGGTCGAGGCGGACCGTCCGATCAGGCTCCAGGGCATATACAAGCGCGACGTCCAGGTCGGAAACAACGTGTGGATCGGCTACGGCGCGTGCATACTGCGCGGCGTGACGGTCGGGGACAACGCCGTGATCGGGACGGGCGCGGTGGTGACCCGGGACGTGCCGGCGAACGCCGTCGTCGGCGGCGTTCCGGCGCGGCTCATCCGCATGCGCGAGGAGCCCCGGCGGATGCGCTTCGAGTAGCCGCGGCGAATTCGGTTCGGTTACCCGCACCGGCAACTCGGGGGGAGCCCGCATTGGATCGGCTTCCCTAATCTCGGATCCTCACGCCATGACCTCGACCGGAACCCACACGCCCATGAACAACACTCGCAACTTCGCCGCTCGTGCCGGGCGCTGGAGCGCCCAGCACAGGAAGAAGGCCATCCTCGGCTGGCTTCTGTTCGTCGCGCTCGCCGTCGTGATCGGCGGCTCGGTCGGCCAGCGCACGCTCGACGACGCCGACAGCGGCGTCGGCGAGTCGGCCCGCGCCGACAAGGCGACCACCGCGGCCTTCCCGGAGGACGCCGGCGAGAGCGTGCTCGTCCAGAACCGCGGCGCGACGGTGCGCGACCCCGAGTTCAAGACAGTCGTGGCCGACGTCGTCAGTCGTCTCGAACGTACGAAGGGCGTCACCCACCTGAAGGAGCCCTTCTCGCACACGGGGCACGTCTCCCGTGACGGGCACTCGGCCCTCGTGACCTTCGACATCCTCGGCGACAACGCCGAGGACAAGGTCGACGCTCCCCTCGCCGCCGTGGCCTCGCTCGACAAGGCCCATCCCGACTATCGGATCGAGGAGTTCGGCGACGCGAGCGCCGACAAGGCGATCAGCAAGGCCTTCGAGGACGACTTCAAGAAGGCCGAGGTCACCTCGCTTCCGATCACGCTGATCATCCTGATCCTCGCGTTCGGAGCACTGCTGGCGGCATTCGTCCCCCTGCTCCTCGCGGTCACCGCGGTGGCGGCCGCGATCGGCCTGATCGGCCCCATCAGCCACCTGTGGCCGGTCGACGAGGCCATCTCCTCGGTCGTGCTGCTGATCGGGCTCGCCGTCGGCGTCGACTACTCGATGTTCTACCTCCGCCGCGAACGCGAGGAGCGAGCCGCAGGCCGCTCCGAGGAGGCCTCGCTCGAGGCCGCCGCTGCGACCTCCGGTCGGGCCGTGCTCGTTTCCGGCTTCATCGTGATCGCCGCGATGGCCGGCATGTACTTCGGCGGCGCGCCGACCTTCCTCTCGTTCGCCACCGGGACCATCCTCGTGGTCACGATTGCGATCCTGGGGTCGCTGACGGTGCTGCCGGCGGTCCTGTCGAAGCTGGGGGACCGCGTGAACAAGGGCCGCATCCCGTTCCTGCGTCCGGAGAAGCGCACCGGCGAGGCGCGGGCCTGGAACTGGGTCCTGGACCGCGTGCTCCGACGGCCGGTGGTCTCGGTGATCGCGGCCGGCGCCATCCTGGTGGTGCTGGCGATCCCGGTCTTCCACATCCACACCGCGGACTCCGGGGTCGACGGGCTTCCGCGCAGCCTGGAGGTCATGAAGACCTACGACCGCATGCAGGCGGCCTTCCCGGGTGAGCAGTTCTCGGCCAACGTCGTCCTGCGCGGGCAGGACGGCGCTCCGGCCGACTACCGCTCGGCCGAGGCCAGCCTGCGCCAGGCTGCTCAGAACTCCGAGCTGTTCCAGGAGCCGGTGACCCTCGAGGTCAGCCGGGACAAGAGCGTCGGGGTCGTCCATGTGCCGCTTGCGGGCAACGGGACGGACGCCAGGTCGAACGAGGCGCTCGACTTCCTGCGCGACGAGATGGCGCCGGCGGCGGAGCGGGCCAGCGGCGCCGAGCTCGTCGGGGTGGGCGGCTTCACCGCGGGTTCGCGCGACTTCAACGACCTAATGAAGACGCGCATCTGGTTCGTGCTCGCCTTCGTCTTCGCGATGGCGTTCACGCTGCTCCTGGTCACGTTCCGCTCGATAGTGATTCCGATCAAGGCGATCCTGCTGAACCTGATGTCGGTGGGCGCGGCGCTCGGGCTCGTGACGTGGGTGTTCCAGGACGGTCACGGCGAGGGCCTCCTGAACTTCCAGTCGAACGGGGCGGTCAGCTCATGGTTCCCGCTGATGCTGTTCGTGATCCTGTTCGGCCTCTCGATGGACTACCACGTGTTCATCCTGAGCCGGATCCGGGAGGCGTTCGACCGTGGTGAGCCGACCGACAAGGCGGTAGCCCACGGGATCAAGTCGACCGCGGGCGTGGTCAGCGCGGCCGCGCTGGTGATGGTGGGGGTCTTCTCGATCTTCGCCACCCTGTCGTTCATCGACATGAAGCAGTTCGGCGTGGGCCTGGCGGCGGCGGTGCTGATCGACGCCACCCTCGTCCGCGGCGTGCTGCTGCCGGCGGCCATGAAGCTCCTCGGCGACTGGAACTGGTACCTGCCGAAGTGGCTCGAGTGGCTGCCCAAGGGACCGGCGCTCGAGCAGGAGCTTCCCGCGGGCGAGCCGGAAGCGCCGGCGTTCGAGCCGGGCGGGCAGGCCCCGAGGCGCGAGCCGGCGCCCGCAGAGGCGTAGCCCGCCAAGAGTCCCCTCCCCGAGCGGCGCCCGCCACAGGCGGGCGCCGCTCGGCTCACTCCGAAGCAGGGCCGGTCGTGCCGCGCACCACGAGCTTCGTCGGCAGGATCGTCCGGTCTGGCTCGAGCGGACGGTCGCTGCGGAGGGCGTCGAGCAGCAGCGCGACCGCCAGCGCACCCTTTCGCTCGGTGGGCTGGGAGACGGTCGTGAGCGGCGGGACGCTGGAGCGGGCGAGCGGGACGTCGTCGAACCCGACGACGGACAGGCTGCCCGGCACGTCGATGCCATGCTCGACCGCCTCGCTGACGATCCCGGAAGCGAGCGCGTCACTCGTGGCGAGGACGGCCGTGGGTCGGGGATCGTGCCCGAGCAGGCGGCGCAGCATGATGCGGCCCGTCTCCTCGCGGTTGGGGGTGGCCGTCAAGACGAGCCCCGGATCCCAGGCCTCGCCGAGCCCCTCTCGGTAGCCGGCTAGCCGCTCCTGGGTGACGTCGAACGGGAGCGTCTCGTCCTCGCCGGCGAACTCCGGAAACGCCACGATGCAGATCCGCTCGTGCCCGAGCTCGCGCAGGTGGCGGGCGGCGTCGCGGGCGGCGCCACGGTCGTCGATGCCGATGAAAGGAGTGGGCGTGCCGAGCGGCTCGTCCACGGTCACGGTGGGCAGCCCGCGCTGGAGCGCCGCTTCGAGACGCGGATCGCCGGTCGGGGTCGAGTAGACGATGAACCCGTCGACGGCGGCCGCGCGTACGACGCGCGCGCCCTCCTCGCGCGACGGCGAGGTCGGGATCAGCAGGAGCCCCGCGCCGGACTCTTCGAGAGCGTTCGCGACCCCGCGCAGGAAGATGATCGCCGCGTCGTCGTCGAAGGCGAAGGGGAGGCGGTCGGTGAAGACGAGACCGAGGGCGCCGGCGCGCCCGGTGCGAAGCCGCCGGGCGGCCGGGTCGGGACCCGCATAGCCCAACCGGCGCGCCTCGCGCAGAACGCGCTCCCTGAGTGCATCGGAGATCAGCTCGGGGCGGTTGAAGGCGTTGGACGCGGTGCCGAGCGAGACCCCGGCGCCGGACGCGACGTCGCGCAGGGTGGGGCGCCGGCGCCGGCGCCTGCGCCGGCCTTGCCGCGGCTTCTCCGGACTGTTCCGCTCCGCTCGCGGCTGCTTTCCCTCGCCTGCCACGGTCCGCAGCATCGCAGGTTTGGACTTGAACCGTTTCAGGTATACTCATCGCAAGTCGTTTGAAACGGTTCAAACACCAGGAGGTTTCCCGTGATCGACCTCGCAGTGGCGGCCATCTTCAGCCGTGACCTCATGGAACGGCAGTTCGCGGACGGCCGGGCCCGGAGGAACACAACCCGCCATCAGCGCGCCGCCGATGCAACGCCGAAGGACCGTGCGCCCGCCGGAGCCCCCGATCCATCCGGCTGCGCCGCTTTGCTCCCCGAGACGTGGAGCGCACGGACCTCGGCCGGATAGTCGCCTTCTCGGACGGCGTGATGGCGGTCGCCATCACGCTGCTGGTCCTCAACCTGAACGTGCCGAGCGTGGGCAAGGGCGAGCTCGACGACGAGCTGTTCGACCTCTTGCCCTCGTTCGGCGCGTACATGCTCGCGTTCCTGCTCGTCGGGCGCTTCTGGCTCATCCACCACCGCCTCTTTCAGACCATCCGCGCCTTCGACGACCGACTCGTGGCGCTGAACCTGCTGTTTCTGGCACTGATCGCCCTGGTCCCCTTCACGACCGACGTCTGGGACCGCTACTCGGACGAGGCCGTGGCAGCCGCGATGTTCGGCCTCGTTCTCGGGCTCGCCGCGTTCGTCAACTGGGCGATGATCCGGTACGTCCTGAGCCACGACTTGGTCCACGCCCAGCACCTTGACGAGACCAGGCCGTTCGGCGGTCCCGTCGCGCTCGGCTTCACCGCCGTGTTCCTCCTGACGGTGCCGATCGCCTTCCTGAACGTCACGGTCGCCTGGGTGCTGTGGCTGTCGACGATCGTCCTGCGCTACCCGCTGCGCATGCTCGGCCGGCGCACGAGCTCGTAGTAGACACCGCCCACCTGGCGCGCCACATCCGCCCAGTCGAACGTGAGCACGTGCTCGCTCGCCTCCGCAACAAGCCGATCGCGGAGCTCCACCTCGGTCAGGAGCCGCTCGGCCATCGCCCCCAGCGAGGCGGGGTCGCGCGAGCGGAAGCGCAGCCCCACGTCCTCGTGCGGCACGACCTCGCGCAGGCCGCCCGTGTCGGCCACGAGGCAGGGGCACCCCGAGGCCATCGCCTCCAGCGCGACGAGGCCGAAGGGCTCGTAGATCGACGGCACGACCGTCAGGTCGGCGATCCGGTAGAGCGAGTGCAGCACGTCGTCGCCGATCCAGCCGAGGAAGGCGCCGTGCTCGTCCAGGCCGAGCCGCGTCGCCTGCCGGCGGAGCTCCTGCTCAGCCGTGCCCGAGCCGGCAACGATGAAGCGCATGTTCCCGAGCCGCTCGATCAGGCCCGGCAGCGCCTCGAGCGCGAGCTGGAAGCCCTTCTCGTAGACGAGCCGGCCGACCAGCAGCACGAGCTTCTCGTGGGGGCGAGCGAAGCGGGCCCGCAGGGAGTCGAGGTCGTCGACCGGGATGAGCTCGGAGGGATCTATGCCGTTCGGGACCACCGCGATGCGCCGCTCCTCGAGGCCGTAGATGTCGGCGACGTGCTCCCGCATGTACGCCGAGCAGGTGATCACCTGCTCGGCGCGGTTCGCCATCCAGTGCTCGACTCCGTGGATGTAGGACTGGGGGTGCTTGTCCACCCAACCCTGGTGACGGCCGTACTCGGTGGCGTGAATGGTCACCACGAGCGGCGCTCTGAAGCGGTTGGCGAGGTGATCGCCCGCCGAGGCGACCAGCCAGTCGTGGCCGTGGACGACATCGAAGTCATAGCGGTCCCCGACCTCCACGCCGGCGGCGAGCATGTCCGAGTTCATGTGCTCGATCCAGGCGACGAACTCGCCGAGGTCCCGGGGCCGCTCGGGCTCGCGGACCCGGTGGATGAGCACGCCGCCGCTCTCCTCCTCGGGGGGATCCTCTTCTCGGCCCCGGGCGAGCACGTGCACGTCCACGCCCTCAAGCGCGAGGGTCTCGGCCAGCTTGCGTACGTGCCGCGCAAGGCCGCCCTCGATCAGAGGCGGGTACTCCCACGAGAGGATCAGGGGGCGCACGCTAAGGCGCCGTGAGCGAGGCGAGGTCGAGGTCCGGCGCAAGGTTGCGCAGGGCGGGCTCCGGCACGGGCGCGCAGTCTGTCAGAGCGGCGAGGGCGGCGTCGAGGTCCTTCCCGTGGGCGTCGAGCCTACGGCGCGGGTAGTCGGCCGCCAGCTGCCGGGTCTCCATGAAGGCCCAATCGCTCGACTGAATCGCGAGCAGCTCGCGGGCCGCGCGCTCGAGCGACGGGCGCGGACCCCCGCCCTTCGCGGCCGCCGCGACGGTCCGCAGCTCGGCGCGACGCGCAGCGAATGCCAGCTCGGCGACCGCCGGCGAGTCCCAGGTGGAGAGGTCTTTCCCGGCGCCCCAGGTCGACGCGACGAGCGGCCGCTCGACCGGCTCTACCAGCTCGATCCCTTCGCCGACCGTGACGAGCGGCAGACCCCGGCGCGGCGCCTCCTCGAGCACGGCCGCCAGCCACGCCGGGCCCTCGTACCACCAGTGTCCGAGGAGCTCGGTGTCGAGCGCGCAGCAGAGGAGGCCGCCGCCCCCCAGGCGGGCGGCCGCCCGCTCGATGAAGTCGCGCGCGTGCTCGCGCGCGAGCGCGCGGGCGACCTCATGGTCGTAGGGCCGCCCGGCGTTGTCCCACGGCTTCAGGTCGTGGATCGTCCGCCGGTGGTAGTCGCGGTAGCGCCCCGCGACCGGATACCCGTGGCGGTCGCTCCAGACGAGCTCGACGATCCCCCAGTCGATCGGCACCGCGACCGGCCCACCGTGCAGTGCAACCGGCCGAAGGTGGTCGAAGTCGGGAACCCGCGTCTGGTCGACGCAGAAGGCCCGAACGCCGTGGTCGGCGAGATCGCGCTCGAGGCCGGGCTCGTAGGCGCACTCCGGCAGCCAGAGCCCGCCCGCCCACGCCCCGAAGCGCCGCAGGTGCGAAGCGATCCCTGTCCGCAGCTGGAGGCGGAGCCCGGCGTCGGTGGCCAGCAGCGGCAGCAGGGCATGGGACGCCGACGAGGTCCAGAGCTCCGC
>Ga0126312_10001597_pt1 | contig 14920 bp, 17 predicted proteins | sample Plot104A_FD_92537 | JGI IMG/M metagenome (GOLD analysis project Ga0126312, IMG submission 92537) | Serpentine soil microbial communities from UC McLaughlin Reserve, CA, USA - Plot104A | ecosystem: Environmental > Terrestrial > Soil > Grasslands | place: USA: UC McLaughlin Reserve, Lake County...
GACCAGTCCCGTTCGCTTCCGGACGAGCGCCTCGTGGCCGCCCGAGCGAAGCTCGTCGCATCGCTCCGCGGTGCGCCGGTCCTGCCATACGAGCGCGCGGTGCACGGGCTCGCCGCTGTCGGGATCCCACGCCACCACCGTCTCGCGCTGGTTGGTGATCCCGATCGCGTCGAGCTCGGCGGCGGTTATCCCGGCGTCGGCCAGCGCCTGCACCGCCACGCGGCGCGTCACGGTCCAGATCTCCCCGGCGTCGTGCTCGACCCACCCGGGACGCGGGAAATGCTGCTCGAACTCGCTGTACCCCCGCCCCCGGATCGCTCCGCCGCCGTCGAACACCAGGCACGTCGTCCCCGTGGTCCCCTGGTCGATGGCGAGGATCACGGCGCGATCCGCCGGGCGAGGTACGCGCGCAGGATGTCCCGGAGCTGGCGGCCGCGGTGGAGGAACCCCCTCGGCGTCCGGCCCGTCGCGCGGTGCTCGAGATCGAGCTCGACCTCGCGGATCCGGTAGCCGGCGCGCGCGGCGTCGACGTCCATCCCGGTCTCGAGGCCGAATCCGGCGGCGAGCGGCAGCAGGGCGCGCAGCGTCCCGACCCGCAGTGCGCGCTGACCTGAGAGCGGAGCCCCCAGGCGCGGCCCGCCGAGCCGCTCCACCGCCCGGCGCGAGAGGCCGAGCGCGATTCCGAGCCCGCCGCCGACCCGGCGCGCGAACGCGGCGATCGCAAGGTCGCATCCCCCGTCTGTGACCGCGTCGACCACGGGGGCGAGCCGCGCCGCCGAGTCGCCAAGATCGGCGTCGCACAGCAGCACGATCCGCTCGGGGTCCGGCTCCTCGCTCAACATCGCCTCCGCGGCCGCGGTCACGTTCGCGCCCTTGCCGTGGGGGCGCCCCCGGCTGACCACCCGGGCGCCGCCGCGCATCGCGAGCTCGGCGGTCCCGTCGCTCGACGCGTCGTCGGCGACCCACAGCGTCGACTCGGGAAACGTCCGGCTCAGGGCCGCGAGCGTATTCGGAATCCGCGCCGCCTCGTCGCGCGCCGCGACGATCACGATCGGCGCCGCGCGTGAGGTTGGCGAGTCCGCTGGCACCGGCGGGTATTGTGCCGCCACTCGCATATGGCGGACGTCGAAGCGCACATAACCGGCACCGTGTGGAAGATCGAGGTCGGCGTCGGCGACGAGGTCGACGAGGGCGACACGGTCGTGATCCTCGAGTCGATGAAGATGGAGATGCCGGTCGAGGCCGAGGACCCGGGAAAGGTCGCCGAGATCCGCTGCGAGGAGGGCCAGTCGGTGTCGGAGGGCGACGTCCTGGTCGTCCTCGAGTGAGCGAAATGCGGACCCGCTCGAACCGGATGCGGTAGCGGGAGGATTCGAGCGGAATTGATGTCGGGCGAGCTCGCGGGCGGGAAGCTCCTCCTCGACCATCCCGCCGAGGCCGTCGCCCGGCTCACGCTGTCCAATCCCGAGCGCCGAAACGCCCTCGACCACGACGTGCTCGAGGCGCTCGCGCAGGCCCTACCCGAGCTCGACCGCGGAATCGAGGTGCGGTGCGTGGTCGTCACCGGGGCGGGGACCACGTTCTCGGCCGGCTACGACATCGCCGACATCGCCGACGAGGCGTTCGAGCGCGAGGCCGAGGCGCTGGTCGCCCACCCCTACCACGGCGGCATGGAGGCGGTCAGCGCCCACCCCGCGCCTGTGCTGGCGGCGATCAACGGGCCGTGCCTCGGGGGCGGGCTCGAGCTGGCGGTCCGCTGCGACCTGCGGATCGCCGCCGAGGGGGCGACGCTCGGGATGCCCCCGGCCAAGCTGGGCCTGATCTACGGGCACACCGGGCTGGCCCGGTTCATCGACGCGATCGGCGTCGCCCGGACCAAGGAGCTGTTCCTCACCGGTCGCAACCTCGGGGCGCGCCGCGCCGAGTCGATCGGGCTCGTCAACGAGGTCGTGCCTGACCCGGAGCTGGAGTCGGCGGCGGTCGAGCTGGCGGCCGAGATCGCCGCCAACGCGCCGCTCGCGGCGCGCGGCAACAAGCGCTCGATCGACAACCTGGCGGCGTTCCCGCGGCTCAGCCCCCAGCAGGAGCGCGAGCTCGTCGCGCTGCGACGCTCCTCGTTCGCCTCCGAGGACCTGCGGGAGGGGATCCGCGCCTTCGCGGAGAAGCGGACGCCGCGGTGGAAGGGGCGCTAGCGTCAGCCGCACGCCTTGACTTTCTTGTCGAGCGTGGTGCGACGCCCGTCCGTCATCTCGGCGGTGGCGCGGACCTTCGACTTGCGGCCCGGCTTCAGCTTCCCGAGCTTCTCGCTGAACGGCGTGCCGCCGTCGTGGCCGTCGTCCTTTCCATCGACGGTGAAGCTGACGTCGCCGAGCAGCTTCGCGTCGGGGCCCCTGATCTTTGCGTTGGACCCGCGTCGCACGCAGCGGTGGCGCTTCTTCAGCTTCAGCTTCAGGCGGGGCTCCGTCCGGCATCCGTCCCCGGCGCAGTCGCGCAGCACGTCGAGCCGAGCGGCGAGCTGGACGCGAAGCGGCGCGTAGGCGGGGTTCGCGTGCTGGCTCTGTAGCTCGAACGGGTCCTTCTCTAGGTCGTAGAGCTCGACCGCCCCGGCGCTTCGACCGGCCGTGTGCTCGACGTACTTGAAGCGGGCGTTTCGGATCGCCGAGTACGTCTGCGACTCGATCACGATCTCGCGGCCGAGCTCGCGCTTCGGGTGCTCGGCAAGGCCGAGCAGCGAGCGGCCATCCTGGTTCAGGCCCGCCGACGCGCCGGTGGCGTCGAGGATCGTCTTGGCGAGGTCGGCGTTGACGGCGAGCTCGCGCACCGTATTGCCCTCTGGCACCCCCGGCCCCCGCATCACCAGCGGCACCCGGCTCGAGGGCTCGTAGTGGCGGGTCTTGCCGTTCTGTACCCGGTGCTCGCCGTGGAAGAAGCCGTTGTCCGAGGTGTAGACCAGCAGCGTGTCGCCGAGCTCGTGCTGCGCCCGCAGCGAATCGATGATCGAGCCGACGCCCTCGTCCACCGACAGGATCGACTCCAGCCGGCAGCGGTAGCGCCGGGCTATCGCGGCGCGGTCGCTGGTGCTGATCGGGTCGAGGTCGGCGACGTCCGGCGGCTTGTCCGAGACGTCCAGCTCGTTGTAGCCGGGCGGCTGCGGCAGCGGCTGGCCGTCGAAGGCGTGGGCGTGGCGGGGCGCCGGCTTGGCGGTGTTGTTGCAGTTGGTCGGCGGGTTTGGGTTCGGGTTCGGCCCGCCGCTGTGGGGCGCGGTGTAGTTGACGTACAGGAAGAAGGGCTGGTCGGAGGGAGCCCGCCGGTTGACGACGTCAACGGCCCTGCGCGTGATCACGTCCTGCTTGAAGTCCTCCGGAGCGTCCCCGTACCGGACCACCGTCCCGTTCTGGTTGATCCCGTAGCCGTAGACGCTCTGCACCACGTCCACGGCGCCGTACCACTCGTTCCACCCGGCCGGGACGAGGGTCTCGTTGTCGGGGGTCCCGTACCCGTTCAGGTACTTGCCCACCTCGACCGTGTAGTAGCCGTCGTCCTGCAGCCAGCCGGGGAGGATGTTGCCGCCGTGCTCGGCGTTGAACTTCGCAAACCCCCCCACCGGTGGACGGTTTCCCTCCGTGCCGTGGTTGTGCGCGTACTGCCCCGTCAGGAACGTCGCGCGCGACGGGCAGCAGAGCGGAAAGCTCACGAAGCTGTTCGCGAAGCTGGTCCCGAACCGGGCGACGCGGCCGTTGACGTTGCTCATCACGCGCATCGACTCAGCCGTCTGGTCGTCGCTCATCACCACGACGACGTTGGGCCGCGACTTCCTCTTCGCGTCCGCCGGATCCGCCGCCGTCGCGGGGAGCAGCGCCGCGGCGCCGATGCCCGCGCCGCCGAGCCCGAGCGCCACGGCGAGGACCGCGGCCCGAGCGGGGGAATCCGGTGGCCGCCCCCTGCCGGCGGCCACCGGAATAGCTGATATCAGCCGTTGCTTCATCCCCCGTTGATCGCCCCTTACAACACCGCGCGGTGACGCGAGTAGCGGCTGCGTCCGGAGCGGTTCCTAGCCTGCGCGCGGATGGCGTCGCTGATCAGCTTCGACGAGGCGCTGGAGCTCGGACGGATCTCCGACCACGAGGAGATCGGCGCCCTCGTCGAGCGCGCGTGGGCGGTCCGGCGCGAGCGGTTCGACGACTCGACCGACATGTGCTCGCTGGTCAATGCCAAGTCGGGGGGATGCGCCGAGGACTGCGGGTTCTGCGCCCAGTCCCGGTACGCGGAGGCGGACACGCCGATGCACGCGATGATGGAGCCCGAGCAGATCCTCGAGCACGCGCGGGCCGCCGAGGCCGCGGGCGCGCACCGCTTCTGCATGGTCACGCAGGGCCAGGGGCTGTCCAAGCGCGACTTCGCCAAGATCATCGAGGGCGCGAAGCTCGTCTCCGAGCACACCAACCTGAAACGCTGCGTGTCGGTCGGGCACCTGTCCGGCGAGCGCGCGCGCCACCTCGCCGAGGCGGGCGTGCAGCGCGTCCATCACAACGTGGAGACCGCCCGCTCGTACTACGACGAGGTGACGACGACCGTGCGGTACGAGGGCCGCGTGCGGACGATCGACGCTGTCAAGGAGGCGGGGCTCGAGACCTGCGTGGGCGGAATCCTGAACCTGGGCGAGTCGCCGCGGCAGCGGGTCGAGATGGCGTTCGAGCTCGCCGAGGTGAACCCCACCTCGGTGCCGATCAACCTGCTCAATCCCCGACCGGGGACGAAGTTTGGCGACAGGGAGCTGATGGACCCGTGGGAGGTCGTCAAGTGGGTGGCGATCTTCCGCCTGATCCTCCCCGACGCCCTGTTCCGGCTGTGCGGCGGCCGCGTCGAGAACCTCGGCGAGCTTCAGCCCCTCGCGGTCAGGGCCGGACTGAATGGGGTCATGATGGGCAACTTCCTGACCACCCTCGGAGCGGAGCCCGCGGACGACCGGGCGATGTTCGAGGAGCTGGGGCTGAACGTCGCGCGCCAAGAGGACAACGGCGCCAACCCGCGGCCCGACAACCGATCGGAGTGGCTCGGCGGCGACACCCCGGGCACCCCGATGGACGAGCTGATCGACAGCCAGGGCGAGGCGAACTTCTGGGATCCGGCCAAGCAGCTCCGGGTGGTGCGCAAGAAGCGCAAGCCCCCGCCCTATCCCAGCGCACGGCCCAGCGGCGGATCGGATCCCGCCGGCTGGGGCGACTGAACCGGCCCGTGGACGTCGCGCGGCGCCTCGAGGAGCTCCGGCGCTCGGGGCTGCACCGGCGCCTGCGACTGGTCCAGAGCCCGCAGGGCCCGCGGGTGACGCTCGACGGACACGAGGTGCTGCTGCTGTGCTCCAACAACTACCTCGGGCTGGCGCACCATCTGAAGGTCCGCCGGGCGGCGGCGGCCGCCGCGATGCAGTGGGGCGCGGGCGCCGGAGCGTCGCGGCTCGTCTCCGGGGACATGGGCCCGCATCGGGCGCTCGAGCGCCGGCTGGCCGCGTTCGACGGTGCGGAGTCCGCGCTGCTGTTCGGGTCGGGCTACCTGGCGAACACGGGAACGATCGCGACGCTGGTCGGCCGCGACGAGGTCGTGCTGTCGGACGAGCTCAACCACGCCAGCATCATCGATGGCTGCCGCCTGTCCCGGGCCGAGCGGTTCGTGTACCGCCACCGGGACACCGAGCACCTCGCGTGGGGGCTGCGCAAGGCCGGGCGACGCGCCGCGCTGATCGTCACCGACGGCGTGTTCTCGATGGACGGCGACGTCGCGCCGCTTGCCGAGCTCGCGGAGCTGTCCCGCCGGCACCGCTGCCGGCTGCTCGTCGATGAGGCCCACGCGACCGGGGCGATCGGCCCCGGCGGGCGCGGCGCGGTCGCCGAGGCGGGGCTCACCGGGGAGGTCGACGTGGTCGTCGGCACTCTCGGCAAGGCCCTGGGGAGCTACGGCGCCTACGTGTGCGGCTCGTCGGCGACGATCGAGCTGCTGGTCAACTCGGCGCGCCCGTTCATCTTCTCCACCGCCCCCCCACCGCCCTCGGTCGGCGCGGCGGCGGCGGCGCTGGAGCTGCTCACCTCGAGGCCCGACCGCGTGGGGCGTCTCGCCCGCAACGCCGAGGTGCTGCGGGCCGAGCTTCGAGCGGGGGGCCTCGATCCCGGAGAGTCGCGGACCCAGATCCTCCCGATCGTCGTCGGCGAGCCGCGCGCCGCCACGGCGTTGTGCGAGCTGGCGCTCGAGCGCGGCGTGTTCGCCCAGGCGATTCGCCCGCCAACCGTCCCCGCCGGGACCTCGCGGCTGCGGCTCGCGGTGATGGCGACCCACCGCGAGGCCGAGCTGCGGCACGCGGCGCGGGTGCTGGTCGGCGCGGCGCGCGAAATCGGTGTCGGCGGCCTAGCCGCCCGGCCGGGCGCCCGCCGGGCAGCCTGAGGGATGCGCGGCGCGCGGCGCGGGCTGTTCGTCACCGGGACCGGCACCGATGTCGGAAAGTCGGTGCTCGCGGCGGCGGTCTGCGCCGGACTGGCGCGCCGCGGGGAGCGCGTCGCGGCGCTGAAGCCGGCGGTCACCGGGCTGGACGAGGAGCCGGGTGAGTGGCCGCACGACCACGAGCTGCTCGCGTCGGTCGCGAGCGCCGGCCAGGCGCCGGAGGCGATCGCCCCGCACCGGTTCGGCCCGCCCCTCTCTCCGCATCTGGCCGCGGAGCTGGCGGGTGTCCGGATCGAGCCCGCCGGGCTGCTGGCCGCGGTCGACGCGGCGGCCGCCGAGTCCGATGCGATCGTGGTCGAGGGGGTGGGCGGCCTGATGGTCCCGCTCACGCCCGGGTACCTGGTGCGCGACCTCGCGGTCGACCTCGGGATGCCGGTGGTCGTCGCGGCCCCAACCGGCCTGGGAACGATCAACCACACCCTGCTGACGCTCGACGCGGCGCGCTCCGCCGGGCTCCGGGTCGCGGGAGTGGCGATGACGCCCTGGCCGGTCGAGCCGAGCACGATGGAGCTCTCCAACCGCGAAACGGTGGAGCGGCTGGGAGGCATCGAGGTGAGCCGCCTCCCAGCCGCGCGGCCCGGCGCGCTCGCCGATGTCGCGGAGGCGCTGCCGCTCGAGCGCTGGCTGGGCTCGGGCGGCGGCGGGGTCAGCTCCGCGGCGTCGAGGCGAGACGTCGCAGCGAGGTGAGCGAGCGCGACATCCCGGGCTGGACCGGGGCTCGCTCGTGGCCGTTGGCCCGACGACGGCGCGCGGCCCCGCGAATGGCGGCGTCGCGCCGGCGGCGCTCGGAGATGATCGCAGTGGCGAGCTGGGCGCTGAGTGTGGGGTGCATTTCGGCTCCTGACGTCGACGACGGACGTTGTAACCTGTAAGAAGGTTACACCGGTTAGACTAACCTGTCAAGTGTCAACGCCAGTTACGATGTGAGGCGTAAGGATGGCCACGGATCAGACAGCGCCCGGCGACCTGGAGCTCGTGCGCGAGTACGTGAACACGCTCGACATGGACCGCGGCGATGAGCAGCTCTCGACGCCGCGCGAGCTCGCGGCGTGGCTCGCCGATCACGACCTCCTCCCCGGGAACGTGAAGTTGGGCGCCGCGGACTTACGGCGTGCGGTCGAGCTCCGCGAGTCGCTCCGGGGGCTGCTGCTCGCGAACAACGGAGTGGCGCTGGACCGCGGCGACGTCGAGGTGCTCGACCGCGAGGCCGCGGCGGCCGCGCTCGCGGTCCGGTTTCGCGACGACGGCGAGGCCGAGCTCGAGCCGCAGGGTTCCGGCCTCGACGCCGCGATCGGGCGGCTCGCGGCGATCGTGTTCGAGGCGCGGGTGGACGGCCGCTGGGCGCGCCTCAAGGCATGTCCGGCCGACGACTGCGGGTGGGCCTTCTACGACCACTCGAGGAACCGCTCCGGCACCTGGTGCACGATGGCGGTGTGCGGCAACCGCTCGAAGGTCCGCGCGTACCGCGCTAGAGCCACCGAGTCATGACCAGCAGCCGCCCCCCGGCCGGCCCGCTCCACGAGTCGAATCCGAGACTGCGGTAGAACGCAACCGCAGGCTCGTTCGTCTCCGTCACGTCGAGCTGCACGCGGCGCACCCCACGCTCCCTCGCCCGTTCGACCGCGACGTCGACGAGTGCGCGGCCCACGCCGAGCCTTTGCGCTCCCTGCTCGACGTAGATGTCCTCCAGCCAGCAGTCTGGTCCGTCGTACCACAGCCCGTGACGAAACCGGAGCTGGCACACGCCCGCCGCGGCGCGTCCGGACGGGGCGGCGAGCAGGAACTCGGTCTGGGGGTCGTCGAGCAGCCTCGCCACCCCGGCGGCGAAGCTCTCGTCGCTCGGCTCGGCGCGCTCCCACCAGTCGCGGAACGCGATCATCAGCCGGGTCACCTCGGCCGCGTCCTCGCGGCCCGCAACCCATACGCGGGCGTCGGCCCGCTGTTCACGCTCCGGCATGTCGCCGAAGGCTAGCCCCGTCAGCGGGCCGCATTCGCGAGTTGCCGCCGGACGTCGATCTATGGTCCGGGGCCGGGTGTTGGCATCACCGGGCCAGCTGGATCACCGCCACCTGTGGCACCCGTTCACGCAGATGCGCGAGTGGCGCGATGAACACCCGGTGGTGATCGACCGCGCCGAAGGGACCGACCTGATCGACTCCGAGGGCCGGCGGTACATAGACGGCGTCTCCTCGTTGTGGTGCAACGTCCACGGCCATCACCATCCGCTGATCGACGGCGCGGTGCACGCCCAGCTCGATCGCGTCGCGCACTCCAGCCTGCTCGGGCTGACCCACGCGCCGGCCGCCGAGCTCGCGGCACGCCTCGTTGACATCGCGCCGCCCGGGCTGACCCGGGTCTTCTACTCGGACTCGGGATCGACCGCCGCCGAGGTGGCGCTGAAGATGGCGTTCCAGTACTGGCAGCAGCGCGGCGGCCAGCACGCTCGGCGGACCTCGTTCGTGACCCTCGCCGGCGCCTACCACGGCGACACCCTGGGCGCCGTGTCGGTCGGCGGGATCGATCTGTTCCACGGCGCCTACGGCCCGCTACTGTTCGACGCCCACCGGGTCGAGCCGGGGGATGCGGCGGAACTGGAGCGCGTTCTCGAGCTACACGGCGAGGAGGTCGCGGCCATGATCGTCGAGCCGCTGGTGCAGGGGGCGGCCGGGATGCGGGTCCAGCCGCCGGGATTCCTGCGTCGCGCGCGCGCCCTGTGCGACCGCCACGACGTGTTCCTGATCTGCGACGAGGTGGCGACAGGGTTCGGCCGCACCGGCACGATGTTCGCCTGCGAGCAGGAGCGCGTGGCCCCCGACTTCCTGTGCCTCGGCAAGGGGCTGACGGGCGGCTACCTTCCGCTCGCCGCGACGATGACCACGGACCGCGTCCACGACGGCTTCCTCGGCGCGTACGAGGAGTACCGCACCTTCTTCCACGGGCACACGTTCACAGGAAACCCGCTCGCCTGCGCCGCGGCGCTGGCCAGCCTCGACGCGTTCGAGCGCGAGCACACCCTGCTCCGCCTGCAGCCGAAGATCCGCCTGCTGCGGGAGCTGCTCGGAGGGGTGCGGTCGATGCCCGAGGTCGCCGAGGTGCGCGGCCGGGGGATGATGATCGGGATCGACCTCGGCGAGCACGACCCGGCGCTCCGGCTCGGTCACCGGGCCACCCTGGAGGCGCGACGGCGGGGGGCGATCATCCGCCCGCTGGGGGACGTGATCGTGCTGATGCCCCCCCTCGCGATCTCGAAGCGGGACCTGCGCCGACTGGTGGCGATCACGGCCGAGTCGATCCGCGCCGCGGCCGCCTCGGCTTACGGCTCGGCTCGCGGCGCCGTCGCGCCCGGGGCGCTCGCTGCCTGAAGCCCGCACGCCGCGTTCGACGCTAGCCCTCGCCCCGCATTCCCACCATCGCCTCGCTCCGCTCCCACAGCAGCTCGGCGGCGTGCTCGTCCGCCGCCTGGCCGAGCAGCGTGGAGGGACGGCGGTCGACGAAGTACTCGCCCGTGAATTCCCCGGCTTCGAGCGAGTGCGCCAGGTACACCAGCGTGTCGGCTCCCGACCGCGGACGCCGTCCGACGACGCGCACGGGCGCCCACGCCAGCGCCGCCAGCCCGCCGCGGACCAGCCGCGTGGCCACGACTCCCGGATGGAAGCAGTTGGCCACGCCTCGATCATCCTCCAACCGCCTTGCGAGCGCGCGCGTGAACAGCACGTTGGCGAGCTTCGAGTTGGCGTACGCCCGCAGCCCGGACCACCGCCGCTCCAGCTCGAGGTCGTCGAAGTCGAGCACGCCGCCGCGGTGCGCGTCCGAGGCGGTCACCACGACCCGAGCCTGCGCGGACGACCGCAGGCGGTCGAGCAGCAGATTCGTGAGCAGGAACGGCGCCAGGTGGTTGACCGCGAACGTCCGCTCGTGGCCGTCCTCGGTCAGCTCGCGCCGGTGCGAATAGGTGCCCGCGTTGTTGACCAGCACGTCGATCCTCCGATGGCGCTCGAGCAGCTCCGACGCGAGGCGACGCACCTGTGCCAGCGAGGCGAAGTCGGCGCTGAGCGGCTCCGCGGCCCTGCCTTCCGCCGTCGCGATCCGGTCGGCGACGCGGTCCAGCCTGCGCTCGTCGCGGCCGACCGGGACGACCGTGCCGCCGCGCCTCGCGAGCTCGACGGCCGCAGCCGCGCCGATCCCCGAGCTGGCGCCGGTGACGACGAAGACGCGCTCGTGGCTGTCCATCGGCGGGCGCGGTATGCAGGCGCCGGGGGGCTACTCCTCGTAGGGCTCGAAGTCGGCCTTGCGGGCGCCGCAGACGGGGCAGAACCAGGTATCGGGGATGTCGCTGAAGCCGGTCCCCGGCGGTATCCCGCCGTCGGGATCGCCCTCCTCGGGGTCGTAGATGAACCCGCATGAGGTGCAGACCCAGAGTTGCTTCGTCTCGGTCTCGGTCATGTCATCGATGTTCGCGCTCGGCCCAGCATCAAACTCCCCGCCCGGCCACACCCTTGTAGAGCCTCGCGCTCACTGCGCGCGGAGGGTATCGGAGCACACGCGGGTAGATTGCCGCTCGTGGAACCCGCCACCCCGCGCCCCGCGGCGACGATCATCCTCCTGCGGCGCGGCGGCAAGCACGCCGAGCGGGGGGTTGAGGTGCTGCTGGTGCAGCGAAACCCGGCGGCGCGGTTCATGCCCGGGGTGTGGGTGTTTCCGGGCGGGGTCGTGGAGGAGGCGGAGCGCCCCGCCGCCGCCGGCCGCCCGTCCCCGGAGAACGACGAGCGCGCGCATCGGGCGTGCGCGGTCCGCGAGCTGGAGGAGGAGGCGGGGATCGCGCTTTCCGAGGACGCCGAGCTGCGTCCGTGGTCGCGCTGGATCACCCCCGAGGCCGTCCCGACCCGCTTCGACACGCGGTTCTACGTCGCCCTCGCCCCTCCCCACTCCCCCCCGCGGGCGGACGGCTCGGAGACCGTCGACGCGGGCTGGTTCACGCCCCGGCGGGCCCTCGACCTGCACCGGGCAGGCGAGATGGAGCTCGTGTTCCCGACCATCAAGCACCTCGAATCGCTGCTCCCCTATGCGACCTCGCAGGAGGTGCTCGAAGCGGTGGGGGGGCTCGTCGAGCCGGTGCTGCCCAAGGTGGTCGGCGAGGGCGGGCAGCAGAGGATCGTCCTTCCCGGAGACCCCGGATACGACGAGTGATGCGATCTAAGATCCATGTGACGTGACGAGCAGCCTGCCGCAGGATGTCCGCGAGGTCTTCGAGCGCTTCATCACCTGCGAGTACACGACCCTGGACTCGCGACAGCAGCCGATCATCTGGCCGGTGACCCCTTACTACACCCCGGGCGCCGCGACGATCGACGTCACGACCGGACTCGGCTACCCGAAGAAGGCGGAGGACGCTCGCCGCAACCCTCGCGTGTCGCTGCTGTTCTCCGATCCGACCGGGTCGGAGATCGACGCCGGACCGAGGGTGCTGGTTCAGGGGACGGCCGAGGTCGACGACTCCGACCTCGTGGCCAACCGAGAGCGCTACTGGCGCGAGTCGTGGCAGAAGCTCCCGGGCACGCGAAAGCTGCATCCGCCGCGGACCCTGCGTGGCCTGTTCAACTGGTACTACACCCGGATCTACGTGAAGGTGAGGCCCGAGCGCGTGTTCACCTGGGCCGACGGGGACTGCCGCAAGGAGCCCGCGGTGCTCGACTCGCACATCGAGGAGGTGCGGTCGGGCCACGCGGAGGAGCCTCCGCGGGAGCACCCAGACGTGGGGGGCGGCCCCGCGACGTGGGACCCTCGGATGGACGAGCTGGGCAGCAGGCACGCGGCCGCGGCGCTCGCCTGGATGGCGCCCGACGGGTTCCCGCTCGCGGTGCGGGCCCCGGTGCGCGCGCAGCCGAAGAGTCGGAGGGTTCTGATCGAGGCCGATCCGGCCGGGCTGCCGCTCCTTGAGGGCCCCGCCTGCCTCACCGCGCACGCCCACTCACCCGACTTCTCGTGGCAGGAGAACTTCCAGGTCCGTGGAGACCTCGTTCGCGGCGACGACGGATGGGCGCTGGTGCCGCGGAGGATGCTGGGCGGGTTCGAGCTCCCGGACGAGGGAACGGCCGCTCGCTACCGCCGCTTCCTCGGGAGGTCGATCCGCTCCTGGCGCAACGCTCGCGCCTACAGCGCGAAGCGCTAACCGCCGTCGACGCTCGCCAGGTCGGTGCGGCCCTGCTCCTCGAGCTGCGCCTTGTAGCGCGGGAACACCGGCTTGGTCATCGGCACGAGCTTGAGGATCTTGGCGACCGGGCCCTTCGCCTTGATCTGCCCCCTCGCCATCGCCACGGTCACGTTCACCTGCCCGAGCCAGAACCTGTGCGCGGTATCGGCCTCCATGCTCATCACGACGTCGGGCTCCATGTCGGACTCGCCGAAGTCGACGTCGCCCGGCCGGTCGGGCTGGAGCCGAACCGTGATCTGTGAGTCCGGATCGCGGAACTCGTAGCGCACGATCGTGTCGGCCTTGCGGAACTTCGGCCCCAGCTCGTCGTCCTCGGCGAGGTCCTGGAACAGCTTTCCGAGCGTGTCGTAGACGTCCTGGGCGTCCTTGAAGTAGGCCACGAGGAGATCCTTTCAGACGACGTCTGCGGGCGATCGAATGGGACGTTTGCGGCGTCGACCCGCCCCCTACTTGCGCAGTCCGTCCCACCACTCGGGCCGAGGGCATCCCTACGGATCCGCGAACAGGTTCGGCGCCTGCTTGCCACCAAACACGCTCGGGAACGGGTCGGCGACGAAGCACGGTCCGAAGTCGGGCCCGACCGGCGGCGAGCCCCCGTCGCCGGCCCGGCGCTCGCCCCCGCTCGGCTTGCAGTCGAAGTTGGGGAACATCCCCGTCGCCGCCGAGACCCGGTTGTTGAGGCTCAGCGGGGGCAGATAGCCGTTGCCGCGGTTGGTCGCCAGGCGCTGCGGATGGATCGACAGGCTGTCCGGGCTGATGTAAGTCAGCTGGCGCAGGGCGTGGCGTGGGGTGGGCTGGCCGGGGAAGTTCTCGAGCGCGCCTCCCAGCGCCAGCGGCGGATTGCTGAGGAAGTCGGTGATGTTGTGGCGGTAGAAGCTGAGGTAGCGGACGACGGGGTCGAGGTTGGCCAGGAACGGGTCGAGTGCCTGAAGGACCGGCCCCAGTCCCCGCACGAAGCCGCGCAACGCCGGCAGTCCGCGCTTCGAGACGTCGACCAGATCGTCGAGGTCGACGAACAGGCTGCGAAGGTGCGGCGACAGCCGCCTCACGCTGTCCAGCGTGGGCGAGACGTCGCGGGCGACTGGGATCAGATCCTGGACCAGCGGCCTGGTGTTGGCCTGGAAGCGATCCAGGCGCTCCAGCGTGGCCCGGGTCTCGCGCTCGAATGTGGGCAGGATCTGGAACGTCTCGGCGAGCGCGCGATCCTGCGACGCGAGCGCCGAGAAGGTGTCCTCCGAGCCGGTGATCACCCCGGCCAGCTCCTGGTCGCGCTCGGTCAGCGCCTCGAACGTCTCGCCCGTGTCACGGACCACGCCCTTGAGCGCGAACTTCTGGCGCCTCAGGATCTGGAGCAGGTCGGAGGCGTCGGTGATGAACGGGCCGAGGTTGCCCAGCGAGTCGTTGACGTCGAGCCCGCGATCCTGGATCGCGACGGCGGCGTTCGCCTGCCAGCGCTGGAACGCCTCGCGCGTGTCCTCGTCGAGGGCGTCGAAAATCTCGTCGATCTGGGTGGCGTTCTGGACGCGCGAGGAGGCCAGGTGGCCGCCTTCGGGGATCGACTCCACCGCGTCCGCCTCGGCGTCGGTCGCACCCCCCTCCGCGCCCAGTGATACGGGGGCGCTCTGCTTTCCCGGCTCGGTCCCGCTGGTCAACTCGACGTACGTCTCGCCGAGCAGCGTCTTCTGGCGGAGGATCGCCCGCGCGTCGTCGGAGATCGGCGCGAACTGCGGCTCGATCTCGATCGTCGCCCGGGTCGCGTTGGCGTCGGGCGACAGCTCGAGCTCCTTGACGTGGCCGACGGTGACGCCGCTGATCCGCACGTCGGACTCCATCGCCAGCGTCGTCGCCTCGGGGAAGTCGGCCGTGAACCGGTAGCTCTGCGGCTTCAGCGGGATCGGTCCGCCGAACGCGATCCACAGGAAGAGGAGCAGGCCGAAGCAGCTCAGGGTGAACCCGACGGCGACCAGGATGCGTCCCGCGGACGGCGCGTGCTTCTGCATCAGCCCGCTCCTCTCATGGCCCCGCGCACGGTCCTCCCGCCGCGAACAGCGGGGCCAGGTTGGTGACGAGCGGCGCCAGCGGCGAGTCGGCGAGAATGTTCGCGAAGTTGTCGCAGCTCGCGGTGAAGTAGATGCGGCGGAACAGCCCGTTGGCGTCCTGGGCCGAGAACACCTGGTTGCCGTTATGACCCAGCCACGCCGCCCAGTAGAGGTAGCCCTC
>Ga0126312_10001598_pt1 | contig 14918 bp, 11 predicted proteins | sample Plot104A_FD_92537 | JGI IMG/M metagenome (GOLD analysis project Ga0126312, IMG submission 92537) | Serpentine soil microbial communities from UC McLaughlin Reserve, CA, USA - Plot104A | ecosystem: Environmental > Terrestrial > Soil > Grasslands | place: USA: UC McLaughlin Reserve, Lake County...
CAGGGTCAGGCGGTCCTGAAGCCGGCGCCTGACGACATCCTCGACGTGTACTTCCGGTCACTCGAGGCGCTCGGCATCGACCTGCGCAAGCACGACCTCCGGCTGGTCGAGGACGACTGGGAGGCGCCGACGCTCGGCGCCTGGGGCCTCGGTTGGGAGGTCTGGCTGGACGGCATGGAGATCACGCAATGGACGTACTTCCAGCAGCTCGGCGGCTTTGAGGTCGAGCTCGTGCCGGCCGAGATCACGTACGGTCTCGACCGCCTCTCGATGTCCCTCTTCGAGAAGGAGAGCGTGATGGACGTCGAGTGGGCGCCCGGGTTCACGTGGGGAGACGTCTTCCGCGAGAACGAGCGGCAGTTCTCCGCCTACAACTTCGAGGCGGCGCCCGTCGACGTCCTGGCGCGTCGCTTCACCGAGTGCGAGACGGAGGCGAACGACCTGCTCGACCGCGGGCTCGTACTGCCGGCGTACGACCAGGTGTTGAAGGCGAGCCACGCGTTCAACCTCCTCGATGCGCGAGGTGCGCTGTCCGTTGCGGAACGCGCCGCCTACATCGCGCGGGTGCGCAACTGCGCCCGTCGCGTCGCGGAGGCCTATCTCGCGGCCGAGCAGGAGCAAAGGGCTGCCTAGCCTCCTGTTCGAGATCGGCTGCGAGGAGCTGCCTGCCGCCGCGCTGGAAGAGGCGGCTGTCCAGATCCCCGAGCTGTGCCGCCTGCACGTCGGTGCCGAGCCAAGCGACCTCTACCTCGGGCCGCAGCGCATTGCGTTCTTCATCCCCGACGTCCCGGAACGGACACCGGACGAATGGGTGAAGGGGCCGCCTGAGGCGCTGCGTGAGCGCGCAGCGGAGGGATTCGCGCGGCGGCACGGTGTCGACGTCCAGACGCTCGAAACGCGCGACGGCTTCCTCGGAGTCGTCGTCCGTGGGAAGGAGCTCCGCGCGATCCTCCCGCGTGCGCTGCCGTCGATCGTTCGCGGCTTCTCGTTCACGAAGACGATGCGCTGGCCCGGCGTCGACTTCCGCTTCGCGCGGCCCGTCCGGTGGCTCTGCGCGAAGCTCGACGATGAAACGATCGCGGTCGACCTCGAAGGCGTTCCTTCGGGCGGCGTCTCGCACGGGCATCGATTCGCGGGCCCCGGCGAGATCGAGATTCCGCACGCCGGCGCGTATGCGGAGGCGCTGCGCGACCGCGGCACCGAGCCCGACCGTGCCCGGCGGCTCCTGACGATCACGCAGGGGCTCGACGCGCTCGGCGCGTGGAGCGACCCCGGCAGCGTGCTCGACGAGGTCATCTACCTGGTCGAGGCCCCGCGAGTGCAGGAGGGTCGGTTCTCCGAGCGGTTCCTGGCGCTCCCGGAGAGAGTCGTGATCACGACCATGCAGTCGCACCAGCGGTACTTTCCGCTGGGCGGCAACCGCTTCGCGTTCGTCGCCAACGGCGGGGATGCCGAGATCGTCCGGTCGGGCAACGAGCGCGTGCTCGAGAGCCGGCTGGAGGACGCGAGCTTCACGTTCGAGCGAGACGTCGCCGTCGGAGTCGACGAGCTGGCCCGCCGGACGGCGCGGATCACATTCTTCGCGGGCGCCGGTTCATATGCCGACAAAGGTGCGCGCGTCGAGGCGCTCGTCCGCCGGCTCGGCGGAGGCGACGCGACCGTCGAGGCGGCGCGACTGGCGAAAGCGGATCAGGCCGCGGAGCTCGTGCGGGAGTTCCCCGAGCTGGAGGGTCATATCGGCGCGGAGTACGCCCGCCTCGCGGGCTACCCGGAAGCCGTCTGCGCCGCGATCGAGGAGCAGTACCTGCCTGAGTCGGCGCGCGGACCGCTGCCGCAGACGGAGGCGGGCCGCATTCTCGCGGCCGCGGATCGCATCGACACGCTCAACATCTCGTTCGAGCTCGGGCACAAGCCCACCGGCTCGCGCGATCCGTTCGGTCTTCGCCGCGCCGCGATCGGTCTTTGCCGCCTCGCGACCGACGGCGGGCTCGAGATCCCGCTGTCGCTGCTGCGCGAGGACGCGGCGGAGTTCGTCGTGGAACGGTTCGAGAGCCTCTTGGACGTCCCGGTGGAGTTCGTGCGGGCGGCGCGCGCGGCGGAGGTGCGCGAGCTCGGGCGCGTTGCCGAGCTCGCGGAGACGCTCAGCCGTCTCGAGCGCGTGCGGCTCGAGCGGATCCACACGGTCTATACGCGCACGCAGAACATCATCGGGAAGAGCGACGGCGATGGTGCGCTGCGCTCGGAGCTGCTCACCGAGCCGGCTGAGCGCGACGTGGCGCGAACGCTAACGGAGGTCACGTCGGAGCTCGCGAGCGCGGAGGCAGTCGACGCGCAGGTCGCGGCCGCCGAACGGCTCGCAGAGCCGCTGGAGCAGTTCTTCCAGGACGTCCTCGTGATGGCGGAAGATCGCGACGTGCGGGCGAACCGGCTCCGACTGCTGCGCGAGGTGCGGGACACGTTGCAGGGCTCGCTCGGCGATCTGTCTCAGATTCCGCTCTGAGCGGGATTCGGCTGGGGCACCCCAACCCACCACCCAGTTTCAATTCTATCGAGCTTCGTTTGCCAGAATGGCAACAAATCCATGCCGATTACGCACCAAGGCGCGACGGCATCAGCTCGCGTCGACGTGCTGAGCCGTTCCGGCGGGGGTCGAGCGGCGCAAGGGAACGTCCGGCACGACCCGACGGCCCGCCAACGGACGAACGACCGCCGTACAGTGTGCCGACCCGATGGTGAGACCTTGAGATGAGCGTCGTCGAGCTCCACGTTGTCTCGGACTCGACGGGCGAGACAGCGGCGCGGCTCGTGCACGCGCTCGAGGCCCAGTTCCCCGACACCCAGTTCGACGTCGTGCGACACCCACGCGTCGAGACCGTCTCCGATCTCGCCCTCGCGGTCGCGCGCGCGAAAGGGCGTCCAGCGGTGGCCGTCTACACGATCGTCGACTCGCAGCTGCGTGACGAGATGCGGCGGCTCTGCCGGCGCTCGAAGGTGCACTACTGCGACCTCCTCGGCCACCCGATCGAGGCTGTCGCGCGCGTCTCCGGAAGCGCCGCGAAGATGGAGCCGGGCCTGCAGCAGCCGCTCGACTCCCAGTACTTCAAGCGCATCGACGCGATCGAGTTCGCGGTCAAGTACGACGACGGGCTCGGCTCCGGCCTCGAGGAGGCCGACGTCGTGCTCGTGGGCGTCTCGCGTACGTCGAAGACACCGCTGTCGATGTACCTCGGCTACCTCGGCTACAAGACCGCCAACGTCCCGATCGTCCGCGGGATCGAGCCTTCGCCCGAGCTGTGGGAGATCGACCGCACGAAGATCGTCGGCCTCACGATCGACGCAGCTCGGCTCTCCGACATCCGCCACGCTCGGGCGCGGCACATGCGGATGTCGCAGCGCGCGTACGCGGAGCTCGTCGAGATCTACGAGGAGCTCGCGGACGCGGAGGCCGTGCACCGACGGCTCGGTTGTCCGGTCGTCGACGTTTCCGAGCTCTCGATCGAGGAGACGGCCCAGCGGGTGCTGCGGCTCGTCGAGCGCCGGCGGGCCCAAGCGTCGTGACTGCAAGCGCACGCAACCCGAAGCCGTCGGTGCCGCGGTGGCGGTGGGTGTTGTGGCTTTCGGTGCTCGCGCCCGCGCTCGTCGTCTTCTACGTCCTGCTCACGCCTGTCTGGGTAGGGATTCGCGTCACGCGCTGGCTGTCGGCGCGCCGCGGCGACCTCCGACCGCCTGACCGAAGCGGCCAGACGTGCACGCTCCGTCCGCGGTGACTGTGGGAAGATTTCGGCTTGCGGTGACCGACAAGTACGTCTACGACTTCGACCAGGCCGCCCAAGCCGGTAAGGACCTGCTCGGCGGCAAAGGCGCGGGCCTCGCCGAGATGACGCAGCTCGGCGTCCCAGTTCCAGCCGGGTTCACGATCTCCACGGACGCGTGCCGCGCGTACCTCGCGGGCGGCGAGATCCCCGCGGGCGTCGAGGAAGAGATCGCCGAGCACGTCGCGACGCTCGAGGCGAAGACGCGCAAGCGGTTCGGAGACGCGCGCGATCCTCTGCTCGTGTCGGTGCGCTCCGGTGCCGCCGTCTCGATGCCGGGGATGATGGACACGATCCTCAACCTGGGGCTCACCGCCGAGGCCGTCGCCGGGCTCGCGCAGTCGACCGGAAACCCGCGGTTCGCGTACGACTCGTACCGAAGGCTCGTGCAGATGTTCGGAGAGGTCGTCGACGGAATCGACGGCCAGCGTTTCGAGCAGCGTCTCGCGGAAGCGAAGCGGGAGAAGGGCGTGGAGCAGGACACCGACCTCGACGGCGAGGACCTCGAGCGCCTCGCCTCCGACTTCACGGCCATCTACCGCGAGGAAACCGGGCGTGCTTTCCCTCGCGACGCCCGCGAGCAGCTTCTGCGGGCCGTGCGCGCAGTGTTCGACTCGTGGAACACACCCCGGGCGCAGGTGTACCGCGGAGCGCACGGGATCCCCGACGACCTCGGGACGGCCGTGAACGTCGTCCAGATGGTCTTCGGCAACAAAGGCGAGACCTCCGGTACCGGCGTGTGCTTCACCCGCGACCCCGGGACCGGCGAGCAGGGGCTGTACGGAGAGTTCCTTGCGAACGCGCAGGGCGAGGACGTCGTCGCCGGGATTCGGACGCCCGAACCGCTGGCGGCGATGGAGCAACGCCAGCCGGAGGCGTTCGCCGAGCTACTCGAGACGATGGCGCGGCTCGAGCGGCACTACCGGGACGTTCAGGACATCGAGTTCACAGTCGAGGAGGGTCGGCTCTACCTCCTGCAGACGCGGTCGGCGAAGCGCACCGCAGCGGCTGCGTTGAAATCTGCGGTGTCGATGGTCGAGGAAGGGCTGATCAGCCGCGAGGAGGCGATCTCGCGGATCGATCCGGCGCAGCTCGACCAGCTCCTGCACCCGACGATCGATCCGAACGCACACGTGGAGCCGGCCGCGAAAGGCCTCAATGCGTCGCCTGGAGCAGCGTCGGGCCGGATCGCCTTCGATTCGGACAACGCCGAGGAGCGGGCGAAGGCCGGCGAGGACGTGATCCTCGTCCGGTGGGAGACGACACCTGACGACATCCACGGGATGATCGCGGCGAACGGGATCTTGACCGTCCACGGCGGCATGACCTCGCATGCGGCCGTCGTCGCGCGCGGGATGGGCAAGCCGTGCGTCGCAGGCGCGGACGGCGTCGCCATCGACGCCCGAGCGCGAACGGTGGCGATCGGGGGCAAGACGCTTGGCGAAAGCGACACGATCACGATCGACGGAGGCACCGGGCGCGTCTTCCTCGGCTCGGTTCGACTGGTGCCGCCGCGGATCAACGACGACTTCGAGACCGTCCTCACCTGGGCAGACGACGTGCGGCGGCTCGCGGTGCGCGCGAATGCCGACACACCGGAAGACGCGGCGAAGGCGCGTGAGTTCGGCGGGCAGGGGATCGGCCTCTGCCGCACCGAGCACATGTTCTTCGGCGAGGAGCGCTTGCCGGTCGTGCAGCGGATGATCCTCGCGGACGACGAGGCCGGGCGCCGCGCCGCCCTCGACCGGCTGCTGCCGATGCAGCAGTCCGACTTCGAGGGCATCTTCGAGGCGATGGCCGGGCTGCCCGTGACGATCCGGCTGCTCGATCCGCCGCTCCACGAGTTCCTCCCCGAGGAGGAGCAGGCATCTGACGAGAAGATGCGCCGCCGCATCCGAGAGCTCCGCGAGTCGAACCCGATGCTCGGCACACGCGGCTGCCGGCTCGGGCTGATGTTCCCGGAGATCTACGAAATGCAGGTGCGCGCGATCGTGCGTGCGGCCTTGGCCGTGCGCGGACGCACGGGCGCGGCGCCGCTCGTCGAGATCATGCACCCGCTCGTCGGCTTCGAGCAGGAGCTCAGCCGGCTGCGCGAGCTGACGGAACGAGTCGCCGACGAGGAAGGCGACCTCGAGTACCTCTGCGGAACGATGATCGAGCTCCCGCGCGCCTGCATCCGCGCGGACGAGATCGCCGCGCACGCCGACTTCTTCTCCTTCGGCACCAACGACCTGACACAGACGACTCTCGGCTTCTCGCGTGACGACGCAGAGGGCAAGTTCCTGACTCACTATCTCGAAGCCGGCGTTCTCGCGCGCAACCCGTTCGAGACGCTGGACGTGGAAGGTGTCGGCGACCTGATGCGGATCGCGGTCGAGCGAGGCCGTTCGGTCAAGGAGGACCTCAAGCTCGGGATCTGCGGCGAGCACGGGGGCGAGCCTCGGAGCGTCGCGTTCTGTCACGAGCTGGGCCTCGACTACGTCTCGTGCTCGCCCTTCCGCGTCCCGCTCGCGCGCCTTGCCGCTGCGCAGGCGGCGCTCGCGGAGAGCGGGACGGCGCAGTACGTCGCGGCCGGCGGCTGACGCCGCGCCACCCCTTCAGCGCTCGACGAGGATCTCGGCGAGCGGCTTGCGCGCGATGTCCGGCACCGGGGAGTCCTCGGCGGGGTATCCGACCGGGATCAGGATGAACGGCCGCTCGTTTGCCGGCCGTTCGAGGATCTTGCCGAGGAAGCCCATCGGCGAAGGAGAGTGCGTGAGCGCGTAGAGGCCGGACACGTGCAGCGCGGCGAGGAGAAATCCAACCGCGATGCCCACCGATTCCTTCACGAAGTAGTGCTTGCCTTTCGTCCCGCCCTCGTCGAGCCGGTACGCGCGCTCGAACACGACGATCAGATAAGGCGCGTCGGTGATATGCGGCTTGACCGCAGTCGTGCCGATCGGCCTGATCGCGCCCTTGTACTCGGGTGGCGCGCGCCGCTCGTAGAACGCCTGCTCCTCGGCCTCCGCCGCCTCGCGGATCCGCCGCTTCGTCTCCGGATCGGAGACCACGACGAACGCCCACGGCTGCTGGTTCGCGCCGGAGGGCGCCGTGCCCGCCACCTCGATCGCGTTGCGAATCAGCTCGTACGGCACAGGCTCCGGCGAGAAGAACCGCACCGAGCGGCGGCTGCGCATGCGCTCGAGGAACGCGCGCGAGCGCTCGAGCGCGTCTTCCGGATCGAGGCGCTCCCACCGGAGCGCGACGGGGCGGTACTCGCTAGGCATAACCGCGCACCTTCCAATAGGCGACCGCGATGCTGGCGACCCCGACGGCGGCGACCCCGGCGATGCCGGCGACGCCGACGCGTCCGTATTCGAGGTGGCCGCGGCCGAAGCGCGCGAGCGCGAGCGTCGAGAGGATCCCTCCGGCGAGGCCGCCGAGGTGGCCCCCGATCGAGATCCCGGGGATCGAGAACGTGAAGAGCAGGTTGAGCGCGATCAGCATCAGCGCCTGGCCCGCGAGCTGTCGCGTCTGGAGGTACTCGATCACGAGCAGCGCGCCCATGATCCCGAAGATCGCTCCCGAAGCGCCGACCGTCGGCTCGGTCGGCGTCACGAGCAGCGCTCCGGCCGAGCCCGCCAGCCCGGAGACGACGTACACGGCGAGGTAGCGGAGATGCCCCAGATAAGTCTCCACGGGGCTACCGAGCCAGTACAGCGCGAGCATATTGAGGCCGATGTGGACGAGGTTGCCGTGCAGGAATGCGGCACTGATGAGCCGCCACCAGTCGCCGTTCGCGACGGCGGGCCCGTACAGGAGGCCCTTCACGAAGACCTCCCCGCCGGGGTTGTTGATGCCGCCGCCCTGCCCAACCGTGATCAGGTACACGAGCACGTTCGCGGCGACGATCGACCACGTCACGTACGGCGCGGTCGTCACGCGCGGCATCCGCATCCGCACGCGCTGCTGCGCACTCCCGGCCGATCCGGCGAAGGCATGGTCCGGGCAGCGAGGCCCGACCGGAGTCATCCGAAGGCACTCCGTGCAGATCGGGCGATCGCATTCCGTGCAGGAGAGGCCGGTCTCCCGGTCCGGATGGCGGTAGCAGTGAGCCACGGCCGACTAGCGTAACGGCGTGCGCGTTCATGTCGCGTTCAGCCCCGGGGAGGAGGCGGCGGTGCCGCTCGGGGTCGTCCTCGCGTTAGGCGCGGCTCGACAATCCGCGCAGGCGTCATCCCGCGGCACGAGCGGATGCAGGGCGTCGCGGCAGAGATCCCGCCCGCGTTCCTGACAACTCCGCCGCGCGCCGACCACACGCTCAGGCAAGATCTCGCCATCGCGTCGCGCGTCGCCCTCGCCGCCCTGTTCGTGTGCGCCGTCGTCGGCGCGTTCGCGCAGCCTGCGCACACGGCGTCCGGGGTCCGCTTCGGGATCCAGGACGACGCGTGGATCGCCGACGGCCCCGGCACGCTCGAGTCCCGGCTCGACACCCTCGACCGGCTCGGAGTGAAGGTCGTCCGCTACGCGCTCCAGTGGAACCAGATCGCGACGAGGCGCCCGGAGCAGCCGCGCTGGTCGGGCGATCCGGCCTACCAATGGGGCGCAGCCGATGCCGTCGTCAAGGGACTGCGCGCGCACGGGATCGACGCCGTCCTCGACCTGCGGTACGCGCCCGAATGGGCGAACGGTGGGAAGAAGTTCAACTGGCTCCCATTGAACGGCACGGACTTCGCCAACTTCGCTGCGGCGGCGCAAAACCGCTTTCCGTGGGTCCGCGACTGGCTGATCTGGAACGAGCCGAACAAGGCCGGGTTCGCGCAGCCCGTCTCGCCGGAGGCGTACGTCGAGCGGGTCCTCAATCCCGCCTACGCGGCGCTCCACGCGGCCAATCCCTCGATCCGCGTGGCCGGCGGCGTCACCGGCCCCCGCGCGGGTAGCGGCGGCATGTCGCCGACCGCGTTCGTTCGCGGCATGAAGTCCGCCGGCGCACGCCTCGACGCGTACGCCCATCACCCGTATCCGGAGCGGCCGAAGAGCGAGACGCCCTCATCCGGCGGATGCGGCCACTGTGCGTCGATCACGATGGCGACGATCGAGAAGCTCCTCCGCGAAGTGCAGCGGGCCTGGCCCGGGAAGCGGATCTGGCTCACCGAGTACGCGTACCAGGTGAACCCGCCCGACCGCACGCTCGGCGTCTCGCCCGTCAAGCAAGCTCAGTACGTCGGCGAGTCGGCGCTGCGCGTGTACCGCCTGCCGCGCGTCGACATGCTGATCCACTTCCTCGTACGAGACGACCCGCTGGCGGCAGGCTGGCAAAGCGGCGTCTACACGGTCAAGGGAGCGAAGAGGATGGCCTACGACGCGTACCGCCTCCCGCTGGCGCAGATGTCACGACGCGGATCGACGACGAAGGTGTGGGGCCAGATCCGCCCGCGCAGCGGCCGCCAGAGGTATCAGCTGCAGGTGTTCCGGGGCCGGTGGCGTTCGCTCGGCGCTGCGGCGCGGACGGACGCGCGTGGCACCTTCCAACGGACGGTCAAGGTCGGGAAGGGCACCAAGATCCGCATCTACTCGCCGAGCGACCGCGCGTACAGTCCGGCGCTCGTCGTGCGCTGAGCTACGAGCGAACCTGAAGGTTCCCCGACGTGACGACGCCGGAGCGGCTGAAGCCCGAGCCGGTCGTGATCGAGAACATGTCGCTGCCGCGGCCGGGCTCCGCGAGATCGTCCATTTCGATTGTGTAGGTCGTCAGCGCGCCGTTGTGCGTCGCCTGGCCGCTGAACGTCGCATGGTTGCCCACGACGACGAGCGACGTGACCGTGCGGCACGACACCTGGTTCGCCTTCTTCTCGACGACCGTGCACGTCCCCCGGACGCCGCCCGTGTCGCCCTTGGCGGTGAACTCGAAGTCGACGGACTTGAGGATCTGACCGCTTCCGTTGACGCTCCCGTTCGAGTACTGGTACTCGTCCGCCGACGCGGTCGCGCCGCCTGACGGCAGCTGTGAGGCGCCGAAGACGCCGAATGCCGTCAGCAGGCTCCAGCCGTAGAGCACGCACACGATGCACAGGGCGCCAAGCCCCTTTTTAGACCGCAGAAGACCAATCACCCTCAGAAGCCCCTTCCTCTCCGCAGAAACAGGTACGCCGCCCGTCGAACCTAACCCAGGCGCGCGTCGGTGTCTAGGCCCGGTGCAAGGGGATTCAGCGCGCGCACGTGCGCGCGCGCCTCGGACTGCTCGGCCCCGGAAGTCAGCCGCGCGAGCTGGTACCAGCCGGTCCACTCGCTCGGGTCGAGCTGGACCGCGCGACGGCTGCTTCGACGTGCAGCGTCGACGTCGCCGAGCGCACGCTCCGCATCGGACCGCACCCGCCACGCCCGAGCCGTCCACGGTGCCCATCGGACCGCACGCGCCGCTTGCGCGACGGCTTCGTCATGCCACCCCGCGCGGAGGGCGGCCTCGCTCGCGGCGGCCGCGGTGCTTGCCTGCTGGACGGCGAGCGCGGCGAGCACGAGCGCCGCGGCGGCGGCCGCGGCGATCCGACGCGCGGCCGCTCCGAGTGCGACCGTGCCGTTCCCGGTGTCGGTGAGCGCGGCGGCACATGCGAATGCCGCCAGCGTGACGGTCACGAGCTCCCAGTCCCAGTCGAGGCCGGCGTGGACGAGAAATGCCCCGTATGCGCCCGCGAGGCCGGCGGCGAAGGGCCTTCGCCGCACTGCGGCCACGGCGGCGAGCGGGACTGCGAGCGCAGCCACGAGGATCGCGAGGCCGACGGGGCCGAGCTCAGCGAGCGTCTCGACATAGAGGCTGTGGGCATCGTGCGCGCCGACGCCGATCGAGCGCTCACGCGTCCAGTAGACGTCGTAGGTGCCGGCGCCCGAGCCGAGTGGCGCGTTCGCCTCGTACTCGTCGAGGGCGACACGCCAGTAGTCCGACCGGTTCTGCCCGGACAGGCTGAACAGCCTGGCGCCCACGCCGTGCTCGCCGAATCGCTGCGGCGTCCGGAAAGCGTCGTACGCAGGCCCGGCGAAGGCGGCGGCAGCCGTCAGCGCAAGAAGCGCGGCGGCGGCGACGGTGCCTACCAGGAGCTTGCGCGGCAGGCGTGGCAGCCGCGGCGCGATCGCGTCCGCAGCCCACGGCGCTGCGGCGGCGGCGAGCGCCAGAGTCGCAAGAGCCGCGGCGAGGCGATGTCCCGCCGCCGTCGCGGCTGCGAGCGACGATGGCGCCGACGTGAGCTCGTTCGCGCTCGCGAACAGCGCGACCCCGACAGCCGCGGGAACGAGCGCGACACCGCCCGCGATGAAGAGCCGTCGCCGGTCTGGGTGGAGTGCCAGCGCGATGCACAGCCCTGCGCCCAGCGCGAGCCACGCGCCACGGCTGAGCGTGGCGAAGAGCGTCGCGAGCAGGATGACCAGTGCCGCCGCGGCCGCGGACCGTGCGCCCCGCCGGCGAGCGTCTACGACCACGCCGAGCGCGAGCAGCGCGCCTACCGCAGTGAGGACGCCGAGCCCGTTCCAGTAGCCGAGCGGGCGCGAGAGCCGGAACGCCGTATCGACATCGAGCCCGTACCGGTCCGGGAAGAGCCGCGTCGCAAGTGCGGCGACGCAGACGCCGCAGATCGCGACCAGCGTGCCGGCGACGATCGCGCCGCGACTTCTCGGCAGGACGACGAGGGCCGCGATCGTCGCGAGGTAGACGAGGTCGCGCTCGACCTCCCCCATCGTGCGCGGCACGCTGTCCGTCCAGAGGAGCGAGGCCGCCGTCCACGCGACGAACCCGGCGAAGAGCAGCACGAATGCGGCCGCGTGCCGAGTGACACGCGCCTCCTGTTGCAGCACCAACGCGGCCAGCGCGACGGCCGCCGGTCCGGCAATCGCCCAGCCCCAGGCGGTGGGCAGGTACCCGCCGCCCGCGTTCGCGGTCGCCGCGATCGCGACCGCGATGACGGCGCCCGAGAGCCAGCGTGCATCGATCACGTGCACGGCTCGATCGGCGCTCGCAGGCGCCGGCAGCACTATGACTTTCCGCAGCTTCGCCCTCCCGTGGTTCCCGATCGAGTGCTTCGAACGTACTCCAGTGCGCCGGTTCCGTCCAGCACCGGCTTAGCCGTCGCGGGAACGGGGACGCCGCTTTCGGTGGACCTGGAGCACGCGACGCTGATCCCGTCGGCTCGCTCGAGAGGAGATCGCCGCGCTAGCTGATCGCGGCGCGCAGACGCGCTACGGCGACAGCCTGCGTCGGGCTGCGGTAGTCCTGCATGTCGACGATCCGCCCGTCACGGATGCGGAGCGCCTGGGCCCAATGGTGGCGCTTCCCGCTCTTGTCGGTCCAGGAGAAGGAGACGACGACGCGGTCGCCGTGTTGGTCGACGCTGTCGACCTGGAAGTCGCGGTTGCCTGAGCGGGGATCGGCGGTGGACTCGAGAACCTCACGGGCCTCGTCGGGGCCGCGTCAGGACGGTGGCGGCCGCCAAAAACGAAGGCGCCTGCGGCCGCGCCATTCCATCGCCGGGTCGATCAGCGCAACGAGGGGCTCGACGTCTCCCTCACCGAGGGCCTCGAACGCAGCGCGGATCGCGTCCGTGCCCACGACCGAGAGGCTACTCCCGCGCTTGCGGACGGGCAGGCGGTTGAGGCTTCGAACGCTCGTCACTGCTTGTTGCGCACGAACACGTGTTCTGGTAGAACATACGTTCCCGTGATCGCGTGCATCGTCATCCCAGGATTCGAGCTGCGGGCCGCGCTGCGGCTCCGGCCGGGGCTCGCGCTGGAGCCGGCGGCGCTCGCGCCGGAGGAAGGCACTGAGCCGCTGCTCGGGCCGATCACATCCGCGGCCGAGGCTGCGGGCGTCCGTCCAGGGATGCGGCTCGGCGAGGCGCTCGCGCTTTGCCCGTCGCTCGTCCTGGTCGAGCCTGACCCCGCGACCGCGGAGCGGGAATGGGAGGGCGTTCTCCGCCGGCTCGAGGACGTGGGGATCGCCGTCTCCGGGGCCGAGCCGGGGGTCGTCTACTTCGAGACGCGCGGCGTCGAGCGGCTGTACGGCGGCGTCGAGCCTGCGCTCAAGAAGGCGTTGGGTGCGGTCGGGTCCACGTGGGACGCGCGGGTGGGAGCGGCAGGAAGGCGCTTTGCGGCGCTCGCCGCCGCGAACGTCGCACGGCCCGGGCAGATCCTCGTCGTCTCGGACGAGCAGGCACGCGACTTCCTCGCGCCGCTGCCGCTCGACCTGCTGCCGCTCGACGAGTCGCGGCAGCAAGAGCTGCGCGAGCTCGGCGTGCGAAGGCTTGGAGAGCTTGCCGGGCTTCCGGGTGGCGCCGTTGCCGAACGTTTGGGGCCGGACGGCCGGCGCGCCTGGAGCCTGGCGAGAGGCGGCGACCGGCGGCGCGTCCGCGGCCGCCGTCCGCCTGCGGAGCTCGTCGAGTCGCTCGAGTTCCCCGAGGCGGTCGCGAACGAGCTCACGCTGCGGCGCGCGTTCGGCGTCCTGCTGGAGCGGCTGCTCGAGCGTCCGGAGCGCGACAACCGCTTCGTGCGCAAGGCTGCGGTCGTCGCACGGCTCGTCGGCGGAGGATCGTGGCGCCGCACGGTGACGCTGCGCGATCCGACGGCCGAGCGCGAACGGCTGCGGGCGGCGCTCGGGCCGAAGCTCGCAGAGCTGCCGGCACCGGTCGTCGAGCTGCGGCTGGAGCTCGTCGAGCTCAGTGCCTCACGTGGGCAACAGCTCGAGCTGGTGCGCTCCGCGGGGGCCGAGACCGGGGTACGTCTGCAGGAGGGCCTGCGTCAGGTGCGTGCGAGCACCGGCGCGGGCTCTGTGTGCACCGTCGTCGAAGTCGCACCGTGGTCGCGGATTCCGGAAGCGCGCGCGCTCTTCGTACCTCGCGACGACTGAACGAGCCGCGGCCCGCGCTCGTCGTCGCGACGGGAGCAGGCGTGCCGCGCTTCGTCAACCGTCAGTCGGTCGCGGTCGTGCGCGAGGAGTGGCGCGTCGTCGACCGCTGGTGGACGGAGGAGCCGATCGCGCGCCGCTACTTCGACCTCGTGCTCGATTCGGGCCAGAACGTCGTCGTCTTCCGCGATGAGGAGCGGTCGTGCTGGTTCACGCAACGCGCGTGATCCGTGTCTGATCGATGCGGCTCAGACCTCGTACACGTCGAAGCGGGCGTGTGTCGACTCGTCGAGATCGTCCTCGCGCTCCATGACGTGGAGGTACTCGTGGAAGTCACAGCTCGGCGCGTGCACGTTGATCAGCCGCGCACGGCCGGGGCCGGGGTTCGAGAACGAATGGACGACGCCCCGCGGCGCGGAAACGAACGTCCCGGGCTCTGCGCGAAGCGTCTCGTCCCCGGCGCGGAGCTCCGGCTCTCCCTCGACGACGAAGAACGAGTCGACGTGCCGCCGGTGGACGTGCGGCTTCGGTCCTTCGAAACCGGCCTCGAGCTCGAACTCGACCAGCGTGAGCTCGTCGCGCGCGATCTTGATCGTCGCCGTCCGCGTGTCGTTCGCGAGCCGGTCTCCCTCGCCGGGCCCGATCACGCGCGCGCCCCTCGGCGCATTGAGCGGCGGATCGAACGAGTCGTAGCGCTCCGGTTCGTATCCCGGCCTCTGCCGCGCGCGCAGCGACTCCGCGAAGCCCCTGCTCGGCGTGTGGAAGTTGAGGAAGCGCACCTCATCGCGGCGCTCGTGGTTGAAGCCGTGGACGACGTTCGGCGGGACGACGACTGCCGAGCCTGTCGGCGCAGCCAACGACTCGTCCGCGGTGAGAAAGACGAGCTCCCCGTCGAGCACGAAGAACGAGTCGGCGTGCCGCTTGTGGATGTGCGGTCCCGCTCCCTTCCGGCGCACGCCGTACCACGTCAACGTCGCGCTGAGCTCCTCGAGGTCGGCGAGGATCTTGATCGACGTCGCATCCGCCGTCGCGACCTCCTCGCCTTCGCCCGGGCGTAGCACGATCCCGTGTCGTACGTCGAGCTCCACGCACATTCAGCCTATTCGTTCCTCGACGGCGCGTCGTTGCCGGAGGAGCTCGTCGTGCGTGCGGCGGAGCTCGGGTATTCCGCGCTCGCGCTGACCGATCACGACGGCGTGTACGGCTCGCTCGAGTTCGCCCACGCGGCGAAGGCGTTCGACATC
>Ga0126312_10001599_pt1 | contig 14916 bp, 15 predicted proteins | sample Plot104A_FD_92537 | JGI IMG/M metagenome (GOLD analysis project Ga0126312, IMG submission 92537) | Serpentine soil microbial communities from UC McLaughlin Reserve, CA, USA - Plot104A | ecosystem: Environmental > Terrestrial > Soil > Grasslands | place: USA: UC McLaughlin Reserve, Lake County...
CGCATTGTCTCAGGGGCGACGGCGGGCGTCCGGCTAGCGCGGCAGGGGCAGCGAGCCCTCGCCGTAGTCGACGCGCACGGGGCCGGGCTCTCCCTCCTCGAGGCGCCAGGCGAGTGTGACGGGACCGTCTCGCGCGGCTCGATCACCGCCAGCCGGCCGGTACGGCGCAGCTCCGACTCCGACAGCTTCCCCGGCTCGCCCGTCGGCGGGTAGAGGCCGTGGAGGAAGCTCGAGACGAAGGTCGCGGTCCCCTCGACCCCCGCCCCCCGGCGGTTTCGAGCCGGACGTCGCGCGCCTTGATCCGCATGCGCCGGAGGGATCCGTTGCGGAGCCGCCCGCTCAGCACGCGGTCGCTCGGCAGCGACGCGGGCGTGAGGACGCGTGGCTTCCCCGCCCACGCAAGGGGACCGCCCGCTCCATCGCTGCGACCTCCACCCACCGCCCCCACCACGACCACGGCGACCACGGCGAGCGCCACGCCGAGGCCCAGCGCCACGAGCACGCCCCAGCGCGGGACGCGCCGGCGGCGCTCGCTACTGGCGCTTGGTGTCGTGGCCGCTGCCGCCCGACAGGCGGTCCTCGCCGGGACCGCCGATCAGCTCGTCGTCGCCGGACTGGCCGTAGAGGCGGTCGTTGCCCTCTCCCCCGCGCACGACGCCGTTCCCGGATCCGCAGTAGATGATGTCGTTTCCGGCGCCGCCGTCGACGCGGTCGGGCCGGACCCGCAGTAGATGGTGTCGTCGTACTGGGTGCCGCCCAGCTCGTCGTTTCCGGTGGTCCCGGTCCGGGACCGCGGCTCGGACGGGTTCTTGAACCAGTCGCACCCCGGCAGCGACGAGTCGGTCGCCTCGTCAGGGGGGTCCCAGGCCGCGCACGCCGCCTGGCTCGCGAGCTGGCCGTTCCCGGGAAGGATCACCGGCGAGCCTGGGCACTCGGGAAGGTCGCCGCGGACGTTGTCGGTCGGCTTCGAGCCGCGGAAGCCGCGGTTCCCCTCCCCAGCAGTTGCGTCGGCCCTGGCCGTCCCACCAGAAGTCGTTTCCGTTGAGGTCCTCGCGGCCACCCGGCCCCACGTCCATGAGGTTGTCAGGTACCGGTTGCCGTGTGAGGTGTCGACGGGATTGCCCACCTCTCCGCGCGCCGCCGGGAGACGTAGAACTGCTTGGTGCCGTCGCGCCAGTTGTCGTAGAAGCGGTTCGCGCGGATGATGTTCCGGTTCCCGCCGGCGATCAGGAGCCCCGTGCCCTCGGGCACCTGGAAGGTCGGGCAGACCTTGCGCGGGTCGCGCCGCGGGTACGGGACGTTGCGGCAGTAGTCGTCGCGCGCGTCGTTGAAGAGATCCTGGTTGTTCGAGTAGAAGCGGTTGTCCTCCCACTTCGCGCAGTCCTGCGGCATGCCGGGGTGCCCCGAGGCGAACGAGTCGGTGGTGAGGCCGGTCGAGTTGTGGTGGAAGCGGTTGTCGTGGGCGTACACGCCGTTCCCCGCCGTCCCCGAGTACCCGATCGTGTTGTGGTGGGAGTTGACCCGGCGGATCTCGAGCCGTAGCGCGCGCAGTGGCCCTCCGGCCCCGACCCCAGGTAGACGCCCGAGTCGCCCGAGTAGCTGGCGTCGAGGTCCTCGTACAGGCCGTTGTCGGAGGTGAACGACAGGAGGCCGTACTCGCGGCTGTAGCGCGAGACGATGTCGTCGAAGTGGAAGCCGTTGGTCTCGAGCGCGTAGATGTTGTTGAAGTCCGAGAACTCGATCGTGAAGTTCTTCAGGTAGACGCCGTCGGCGCGGTCGGCGCGGATGACGTTGAGCTTGCGCTTGTCGCCCTGGATCAGGACGTCGTCGCGGGTGTCGCCCGCCCCCTCGAGCTGGATCCTGCACTTGTCGTCGCACCACCGACCCTGGGGGTCGTCGGGCCTCCCCTCGAAGTCGTCGGGGTCGGGGTCACCGACGAGGGCGATCAGGTTCTGCGAGCTGGGGGCACTTGCGCTGGTACGCGTACGTCGGGGGCCCGTCGCCCTCGGCCGCCTCCCCGAGGCCGCCCGACGCGAGGGGCGACCCGCTCTCGTAGTCCCCGGAGCAGCGCGGATCGGGGTTCGGGACGCGCCGGCTGGGCTCCTCGCGGTAGGCGCCGGGCAGGATGAGGATGCGGTGTCCGTTGCCGGCCGCGTTCACCGCCTGCTGGATGTGGCGGTAGCGGCAGCGGTCGAGCAGGCTCAGGTTACGGCTGCGCGCCCCCGGCTCCCGGACGCGGTTGAGGATCCGCTGCTCGGAGTCGAGCTTGCACACCACGTGCGCCGGGCCGGTCGTCCGGTACTGCGGAACCGAGCCGAAGCGGTGGTCGGGGAAGTGCGCCTTGCGCTCGGAGTGCCCCCCCGCAAGGCGGGGAAGACGAGCAGTCCGGCCACCGCGACGAGAAATCGCCTCCCTATGAACCGGCAGCGTACCGAACCTCGGTGCGGCGTGGGACCACCGTGCGTCCGAAGTGAGCGCGCACGGGAACCGCCTCGGTGGACTCGTAGCACGGCTGCGGTCGGGAGCTCTTCGTCACGCCACGCGCCGCAGCCGCACGTGCGCGTGGTGCTCGAGCGTCTCGGCGATCGCCCGGTCGGCCTGCCGCAGCGCGGTCTCCGACGCCTCGGGCGCCTCGGCGAGCGGCTGGGCGAGCACGCCGGTGAGGAAGTCGTGCGCCTCCTGCCCGAGCGAGAAGGACCCGGCCTCGCAGCCCACGCAGACAACGCCCCCGGCGCTCGCCGAGAAGCCGGTCAGGTGCTCGGGGTCGCCGCACTGGGCGCAGGCGGCGAGTTCGGGCACGAAGCCGGCGGCGAGCAGGAGCTTGAGCCGGAAGGCGAGCCCGTGGGCGCGGGTCGCTCGAACGGGATCCGAGTCGAGGAGGGTGAGCTCGCGGCACAGCAGGTGGAAGGCGGGGCGGTTCGGCTCGGCGGCGTCGAACAGCCGGAGGACCGCGTCGCAGGCCTGGGTAGCCCGGTCGAGCGCTCCCCGGTGCTCGCGGAGGGCCGGGTGCGCGTCGACGGTCTCGGCCGAGGTCACGGTGCACAGCTCGCCGCGCCCCTCGTGGAGCACGAGCTGCACGCGGAAGAGCGGCTCGAGCCGGCCGCCGAAGCGGGTGCGCACCCGCCGCACCCCCTTGGCCACCGCTCCCACCCGCCCGCGCTCAGCGGTGTAGAGGTGCAGCACGCGGTCGGCCTCGCCGAAGCGGATCGAGCGAAGAACGACGGCTTCGGTCTTGAACGGCCCGAGCATGGCAGGCAGGCTCCCACGCGGCTCGGACGGCCTGCCGGCCACCCGGGAGGATCGCCGCGGGCGCTCGCCGGAGGGGTGGGCGCGACTCGGGCGGGCCGGCGCGCCCCGGCTACGCTCGCCGGCGTGGCGGGCGCCAGGGTGATCGTCTACACGACCGAGCCGTGCGGTTTCTGCTCCCAGGCCAAGGCACTGCTCGCGGCGCGCGGGGTCGACTTCGAGGAGGTCAACCTCGCCAAGGACGCCGAAGGGCGCGCCGAGCTCGTGGCCACGACGGGGCAGATGACCTTCCCCCAGATTCTCGTCGAGGACCGCCCGCTCGGCGGCTTCCGGGAGCTGCTCGAGGCCGACCGCGACGGCCGCCTCCCGCGGCTGCTGGGATCCTGAGCCGGGGTGCGGCCGGCGGCGGCGCGCGCTTGGCGCCGGCGGCGGCTACTTCGCCGCGATCCGGCGCGCGGACGTCCCGCGGCGACGTGGCCGCGGCTGGCAACGCTCGCACACGTAGGTACCCCGCTGGGCCACGCGCAGCTTGACGATCTCGCGGCCGCAGCGCGGGCACGCGTCGCCGGCGCGGCGGTGGACGAGGAAGCGGTCCTGGAACGACCCGCGCGCCCCGTCGGGCTGGCGAAAGTCGTCGATCGTCGCCCCGCGGGCGTCGATCCCCGCCTCGAGCGACTCGACGACCGCGTTGCGCAGAACGGCGAGCTGCCGGCGCCGCAGCGTCCCCACCGGTCGCTCGGGGTGGATGCCGGCGCGGAAGAGCGCCTCGTCGGCGTAGATGTTCCCCACCCCGGCGATCCGCTCCTGGCTGAGGAGGAACGCCTTGACCGGGGCGCGGCGCCCGTGCGCCAGCTCCAGCAACGCGTCCGGGGTGAACGCAGGGTCGAGCGGCTCGATCCCCACGCGCGAGGCGAGATGCTCCTCGAGCGCGGCGTCGCCGCGGAGGGCGACCCCCGTGCCAAACCGGCGCGGGTCGGTGAAGAGGACGGTCTCGCCCGAGCCGAGCACGAAGCGGACTCGCAGGTGCGGCGGGCGGGCGGCCTCGACGGGTCCGCCGAGCAGCAGGTTGCCGGTCATGCGCAGGTGCATGACGAGATGAAGGGGCTCGGAGGCTTGAGGCGCGTGCCCGTCCCGGGCTCGCGCGTCTCGCTCTGCGTCGAGCGGGGCCAGCTCCCAGACGAGGTACTTCCCGCGCCGCGTGAGTCGCTCGATCCTCCGGCCCGAGGCCGCGTCCTCGAGCTCCTCGGGCGGGGCCGGCGCGCTGAACCGGTGGTCGAGCACCTCGAGACGCTCGAGCACTCGGCCCTCGACACGTGGCGCGAGCACGCGACGGATGGTCTCGACCTCGGGCAGCTCGGGCACGGTCGCCGAGCTTAGGCGCCGGGCGGTGGCCGCCGGTCGGCGCGGGCTCGCCGGCGCGGTCCGGCGACGCCGTCGGCGGGCCCGGTCTCGTAGCGCAGGCTTCGCTACGCGGCCGCCTCGCTCGCCGCGCGCGGATGGGCGCTGAAGTAGACCTCGCGCAGGCGCTCGGTCGAGAGGTGCGTGTAGATCTGCGTCGTCGAGACGTCGGCGTGCCCGAGCATCTCCTGGAGCGAGCGCAGGTCGCAGCCGCCCGAGAGCATGTGCGTGGCGAAGGTGTGCCGCAGCGTGTGCGGGGTCATGCGTCCGGAGAGCCCGGCGCCCCGCGCGTGCCGCTCGACGATCCCGTACATGCCCTGCCGGCTCAGCCGGCCCCCGCGGGCGTTGACGAACAGGCGCGGCTCGGGCCGCGGCCCGACGAGCTTTGGCCGGCCGCGCTCGAGGTAGGTCCGCAGGGCCGCCCGCGCGCTTCGCCCGATGGGCACGAGTCGCTCCTTCGAGCCCTTGCCGCGGGCGCGCACGACCCCGGCCTCGAGGTCGATCTCGCCGAGCTCGAGGCCGATCGTCTCGGAGGCGCGCAGCCCGCAGGCGTACATCGTCTCGAGCAGGGCGCGGTCGCGCAGGGCGAGCGGCTCGGTCCCCGCGGGCTGGGCGAGCAGGGCGTTGACCTCGTCTCGGCTCAGGGCGTCGGGAAGCTTCGCCGGCCGCCGCGGGCGCGCGAGCGTCGCCGTGGGGTCCGAGTCGCGGACTCCCTCGCGGCGGAGAAAGCGGAAGAAGGAGCGCAGGCACGCCGCCTTGCGCCGGACGGTCGCCGCGGAGGCCCGCGCGTCGTCATCGCCGGCGGCCAGCGTCGCCAGGTAGTCGGCGAGGTCGCGTCCCGACGCTTCTTGCGGGCGCTTCCCGCGCCCCGCCAGGTGATGGCCGAGGCTCAGCAGGTCCGAGCGGTAGGACTCGAGCGTGTTGCGCGCGAGTCCGCGCTCGAGCTCGAGGTGAGCGAGGAAGTCGAGCACGAGCTCCTCGAAGCGGCGGTCGAGCGGGCGTTCGGGGGCGGTGGCCATCGGCGCGGTGTTCGCCGTCGGCCCCGGCTCGACCTGCTGGGGCGTCGCGCCTCCTCCGCCCGTCCGGCTCGCGGCGCTCCGCGCCCCCCGGCGCGGCTCGCGGCGCCGTGACCGCAAGGGCGCTCAGCGCACGCGCGCGAACGCGCGGAACCAGAGCAGGCCGATGAGCGTCTTCGCGTCGCGGCACTCGGCGATCGTCGCGTCGAGCTCGGTCAGCGGCACGGTCCGGACCTCGATCCGTTCCTCTTCGTCCGACTCGGCCGCCGCGTCGGAGAGTCCGGTCGCGAGGTAGACGTGGACTCGCTCGTTCGTGAACCCGGCCGAGGAGTAGTAGGTCGTGAGGTGTCTCCAGCTCTCCGCGCGCTTGCCGATCTCCTCCGCGAGCTCACGCCTCGCGGTCTCGAGCGGGTCGTCCCCCGGCGCGTCGAGCTTGCCCGCCGGGAGCTCGAGCAGCGCCGGCTCGCCCACCGCCTCGCGCGGCTGGGCGACGAGGTAGAGCCGCTCGCCGTCGTGGGCGACGACCGCGACCGCGCCGGGATGGACGACGCGCTCGCGCGTGACCTCCGCGCCGTGGACGTGGCGGTAGCGGTCGACGCGGACGCTGAACATGCGCCCTGCGTAGACCTCGTCTCCGCCGGTGTGCTCAAACACCGCTGCTCTCCTCGGGGTGGCTCGTGAGCGCCTCCGCCAGCACGCTGCCGCCGGCGAGCGCGGCACGGAAGAAGAGCTCGTCGCGGTCGATCGGACGGCCCATGGTCTCGCTCGGGAGGCCGGAGGCGCGGTAGCCGTCGAGGTCGGTCGGGACTCGGCGGACCTCGTGCCGCGCGAGCGCGCCGCAACCGGTGACGTCGCCCTGCGCCTCGGCGGGAAAGGCGATGCGCACCCGTCCCAGGAGCAGCTCGAGCACGCTCGCCGAGTGGTGGGAGAGCCCGCGGTGGCGCGCGCGCGGGTCGCCCGACGACATGCGCGGCACGAGCAGCGTCCGCGCCCCGAGCGCGAGGCTCGCGTGCGCGGAGTCGAGCGCGGCGAGCCCCCCGTGGCCGAGCGCCGTCCCCGAGCCGACGATCCCCGGACCGGGCCCGACGAGCGCGGCATCCCAGTCGAGCGAGTCGAACGCCGCCACCAGGGCGCCGGCCACCGTCACCGCCTCGTGCTCGCCGCCGAACGCGGGGGCCGCGGTCACGTGGCCGGCGAGAAGCCCCCGCCGGCGCAGCTCACGCACCGTGCGCGAGAGGCCGCCGGGCAGGGCTCCGCCCGCGCCCTGGACGTAGCCTAAGCGCGCACGCGGCCGACCCCGGGCCGCCGCCCACGCCGCCGGAGCGAGCTGGCCGTGCAACGCGAGGACGGCCACGGGCCGCCCGTCGATCCGCGGCGCCCGCGGCTTGCCGTCGGACGGCTCCGCCTCGGGCCCCTCCACCGGGACGACCCCGTGCTGGAGCGGCGTGTAGTGGAGCTTCATTGTCCTCGCGCGGCGCTCCGCACTCGCTCCGAGGCCGCGCGTGAGGTTCGCGTGCACGACGTCGAAGCCGCCGCTCGCGAGCCCGAGGTCGAGGGCGGCGAAGTTGACGACCACATCGTCGCCCGGCTCGACCTCGCCGGTGAGGTCGCGGTAGGCGAGCGCCGGACGCTCTTCCCCGTCGACCTTCACGGTGAGCTCGATCGCCGGGTCATCGCGATCGTCCACCCTGGCGACCACGCCTCGCCGGAGAGCGAGCGGCATCAGCCGGCGCGCGCGACGAGGCCGAGCGCCATGTCGAGCACCCGCTCGAGCGACGCGACGCTCACCCGCTCGTCGGGGCGGTGGTTGCTCTGCGTGCCGTCGGCGACGTTGACGGACGGAATCCCCCGCGCGTTGAGCACGTTCGCGTCGCTGCCCGCGGCGGTCGAGCGGAAGGTCGGGTCGATGCCGAGCGCGGCCAGCGCGCCCGCGGCGAGCTCCACGGGTGGCGAGGTCCGCGGGAGGCGGTAGCCGCGGAAGCCCTCCTGCACCTCGGTCTCCACGTCGCACTCCATCTCTCCGGCCGCGTCGGTGAGGACGTCGACGATCTCGGTCACGAGCGCGCCGGCGCGCTCGCGCTCGAGGCTGCGGGCCTCGAGCTCGATACGACAGCGTTCGGGGACCACGTTGGCCGCGACACCCCCGTCGATGCGCCCCACATTGGCGGTCGTCCCATCGTCGAGGCGTCCGAGCGGGAGGCGCGCGACCGCCCGGGCGGCAGCCACGACCGCGCTCCGTCCTGCCTCGGGCCGCAGGCCCGCGTGGGCGGCTTGACCGCGGAAGGTCGCCTCGACCCGGTAGTAGGTCGGTGCGGCGACGATCAGGTCGCCTACGGGCGAGGCGTGGTCGAAGACGAATCCGTACTCGGCGCGCAGGCGCGAGCGGTCGAACGCCTTGGCGCCCGCGAGCGCCTGCTCCTCGCAGGTCGTGAACAGCAGCTCGACGCCCGCGCGCGCCGGCTCGCGGGCGAGGCGCCGCGCTACCGCCAGCAGCACGGCGACGGCGGCCTTGTTGTCGGCGCCGAGGATCGCCTCGTGGCGGTTGTGGAGGACGCCGTCGTCGCGCACGACCTCGACGGGCGCCGAGAGCGGAACCGTGTCCATGTGAGCGCACAGGAGGAGGGTCGGCGCACCGGGATCGCTCCCGGCGACCCGGGCGAGGAGGTTGCCCGCGTCGGCGCCCGTCTCGGTCGCGCTCGAGTCCTCGACGACCTCGAGGCCGAGCGTGCCGAGCTCGCCGGCGACGGCGTCGGCCACGCCGCGCTCCCGCCGCGACGGGCTCTCGATCTCGCACAGGCGGACGAAGTCGGCGAGCAGGCGCTCGCGCTCGTCCGGCGTGGCGCGTGCCGGCGCGCTCACCGGAAGGTCAGGGCGGCGAGCGCAGGGAGGCGGGCGCGCGTGCGAGCGGCGCCCCGTCGTCTGCGCCGAGTGCCGCGTCGCGCTCCGCGGCGAGCGCCGGCTTGGCCTCCGTCCGCCCGAGCGCCGCGCCGACGAACTCGCGGAACAGCGGCTGCGGGCGGAGCGGGCGCGACTTGAACTCGGGGTGGAACTGCGAGGCGACGAAGAACGGGTGATCGGGCAGCTCGACGATCTCCACCAGGCGGTCGTCGGGCGAGGTGCCCGAGCACACGAGCCCGGCGTTCTCGAGGTGGCGGCGCGAATGGTTGTTGACCTCGTAGCGGTGCCGGTGGCGCTCGTAGATGACCGCCTCGCCGTACACCTCCCGCGCCCGCGTCGCCTCGTGGAGCTTCACCGGGTCGGCGCCGAGCCGCATCGTGCCGCCGAGGTCGCGCACCTCCTTCTGCTCGGGGAGCAGGTCGATCACGGGGTACGGGGTCTCGGGATCGAACTCGGTCGAGTTGGCGCCGTCCATGCCGGCCATGTGGCGCGCGAACTCGGCGACCGCCACCTGCATCCCCAGGCATATCCCGAGATACGGGACGCCGTTCTCGCGCGCGAAGCGGGCGGCGCCGATCTTGCCCTCGATCCCTCGCGTGCCGAAGCCGCCGGGGATGAGGACGCCGTCGCAGCCGGCGAGCTCGCGCTCGCCCTCGTCGCGGGAGACCGCCTCGGAGTCGACGAAGCGGACCTCGACGCGTGCGCCGTGGTGGATGCCGGCGTGGCGCAGCGACTCGATCACCGACAGGTACGCGTCCTCGAGCTGGACGTACTTGCCGACGAGCCCGACCGTGACCGTGCGCCCGGCCTCACGCGCGTGGCGGACGAGCGCCTCCCATTCGCCGAGGTCGGGCGGGTTCGCCTCGAGCCCGAAGTGGTGAAGGATCTGGTCGTCGACGGCCTCGGTGCGGAAGTGGAGCGGGACCTCGTAGATCGAGTCGACGTCCCGGGCCGAGACCACAGCGTCCACCGGGAGGCTCGAGAAGAGGGCGATCTTCTCCCGTATGTCGCGGGCGAGGGCCCCCTCCGACCGGCACATCACGAGGTCGGGCTGGATGCCGATCCGGCGCAGCTCCTGTACCGAGTGCTGGGTCGGCTTGGTCTTGAGCTCGCCGGCATGCCCGAGGAACGGGACGAGCGTGAGGTGGACGAACATGCACCGGTCGCGCCCCTCCTCGACCTGGAACTGGCGCAGCGCCTCGAGGAAGGGCAGCGACTCGATGTCGCCGACCGTGCCGCCGATCTCCGTGATCACGAAGTCGACGTCCTGGGCGTCGGCCACGAGGCGGACCCGCTGCTTGATCTCGTCGGTCACGTGCGGGATGACCTGGACCGTCTTCCCGAGGTAGTCGCCCCAGCGCTCGCGGCGGATGACCGCGTCGTAGATCGCGCCGGTCGTGACGTTCGACCCGCGCGTCGTGTTGGTGTCCGTGAAGCGCTCGTAGTGCCCGAGGTCGAGGTCGGTCTCGGCGCCGTCCTCGGTCACGAACACCTCGCCGTGCTGGAACGGGCTCATCGTCCCCGGGTCGATGTTGATGTAGGGGTCGAACTTCTGGATCGCCACGCGCAGCCCGCGCCCGACGAGCAGCCGGCCGATCGACGCCGCGGCGATCCCCTTGCCGAGCGCCGAGACGACCCCGCCCGTGACGAAGATGAAGCGTGTGTCGGAGCTATGCATCGTGAGAACGCCGGAGAGCCCCGGTGTGCCGCGTCACCCACATTGGCCTAGGGAGTCTAGTTGGCGCAGGAGCGGATTCCGCTCGACGAGCGCGGTGATCGATCGCCATTCTCCGTAGAGCGCGATCGCGGCCAACGCGCCCACCGCCACCGCCTGCCCGAGCGGGGGCAGCGTGAGGACGAGCCACAGCCCGGCCACCGCCCCGACGGCGGACGCCCCCGTGTCGCCGAGCATCCCGCGCTCGCGCACGTCGAGCGGGAGCAGGACGAGCAGCGGCCCGAGCACGGCGGCGAGGGTCCGCAGCGGATCGAGATCACGCGTCCCGAGCGTGAGTCCCGCGCCGAGGAGGGCGAGGCCCTTGAGCGAGCGGCCGGGGCGCAGGTCGAGCAGGTTGAAGACGTGTGGCCCGAGCGTCAGCGCGGCGACGGACAGGACGCTGGCGGCCGTGCCGGCGCTGGCGAGGTCGGAGCCCGGCGCCGCCACGACGCCGAGCGCGAGCGCCGCGGTGCCGACCGCCTTCACCGCCCCGCTCGACGGTCGACCTCGCGCCGTGCTCACGAGGTGGGCGCGCACGCCGCGCGGCCCGCGCTCGCCACCGCGCGCGAGGTCGTCGATCAGGCCGAGTGCGGCGACCCCGCCGACGTAGGCCGCCGCCTCGATCGCCCCCGCCGGCAGCGCGTCGGCACCGGCTAGAAGAAGCTCGAGGAGCGCAAGCCCGGCCAGCGCGAGCGGGGCGACGATCCCGACGAGCAGCCCCGTCGGATACGGGAGGCGCCGGCCGCGATGGTTGGGAGCCGTCCACGCGGCCGCCCGCAGGGCCGTGAGCAGCGCCGGCGCGAGCACGGCGGCGAGCCCGAGCGAGACGACGAAGGGGACCGCGATCACTCGTGCAAGGTAGCGGCGGACGGAGACGCGAACGGCGCGGACGGTCGGTGCCGCGCGCGTGTCGCCGCGGCCACGGCGGTCAGGGCTCGAGCAGCGTGGCCAGCCCCCTCGCCTCCACGAGCGCATCGCCGATCCGCAGGCGCGTGAGGAAGCTCGACGCCATGCCGTCGCGCGCGCGGTCGAGGAAGTCGACCATATCGAACGGCGACCCGATGCTCACGACCGGCCGGGCGCCCTTCTCGGCGGCGAGGAGGAGGGCGGCGTCCTCGCTCGTCCCGGGGACGGGCAGCGTCGTGTAGCGCCGCCCCAGGCGCTCGAGGCGAGCACGGCCGGGCGCGCGACCGTCGCAATAGGCGTGCAGGAGCAGCTCCGCCCCGCTGCCGAGCGCCTCATCGGAGGCCGAGTCCATGTCGCCGACGATGACGTCGGGCTCCAGCCCGGCGGCGAGGAGCAGATCGGCACCTCCGTCGACGCCCACGAGCGCGGGACGCCGCTCGCGGACGAACGGGAGCAGCGCGTGGAGGTCCCGTTCGTGGCCCGAGCCGCGCGCGACCACGAGGGCCGGGCGGCGAGCGAACGGGGTGAGGAGCTCCGGGAGCTCGAGGTCGTCGGCGAGCGTGCCGCCCTCCGCGCGCAAGTGGTCGATCGTGTTCGCGGCGAACGCCTCGAGCGCGGTCGGGATCGCGGCGCGGGCGTGCTCGAGGTCGTGCGCGGCCGCCCGGCGGTCGATCACCCGTCCCTCGGCGAGCACGCGCCGGGCGCGCGACAGCCGCCCCCCCGCGACGACGACCGCCTCGCCGTCCCCGAGCTCCTCGAACAGCGGAGTGCCGGGCGCGTCGACGAGGTGTACGCCCGCGTCCACGAGGATTGACGGCCCCTCGTTCGGATAGCGCCCCGAGGACGACGGCGCAACGTTGACCACGCACGCGACGCCGCTGCGCACGAGCTCCTCGGCCGAGAGGCGATCGAGGTCGGCGTGGTCGATCACCGCGATGTCTCGCGGGGCGAGGCGCCGGGCGAGTTGCTTCGTTCGCCGCCCGAGGCGCGCCGTTCCCTCGATCCGGCGAGACCGCGTCTCGCCCTCGCCGGCCGCGGCGGCCCGCTCGGAGTCGGTCGGCGGTGCGGTAGGGAAGGCGGCCATGCCGGCAGAGGCCCGGGATTCTACGGCGGGGTGGCGGGGGCGGTCGGCGGAGGCGAGCGCCCGGCTCGCGCCGCTCGACCTCAGGCGGCGGCCAGCAGCTCTTGCGCGTGCTGCCGCGCGCCGTCGTCCTCGGAGTCGCCGCCGAGCATGCGGCACAGCTCGTCGACCACCGCCCCGCCCGCCAGCTCCTCGACCACCGTGTGCGCCACCGCCGCGCCCGCGCGTTTCTCGATCCGGAAGTGGCGGTCGGCGAGCGAGGCGATCTGAGGCAGGTGGGTGATGCACAGGACCTGACGCCGCTCGGCGAGCGAGCGCAGCTTGCGGCCCACGGCCCGGGCGGTCTGGCCGCCGACGCCGGCGTCGACCTCGTCGAAGACGAGCGTGGCCGCGCCCGTCTCCCCGCCGCTCGCCACGCTCATGAGGGCGAGCATCGTGCGCGAGAGCTCGCCTCCCGAGGCGCTCTCTCGCAGCGGCGCCGCGGCGACCCCGGGGTTGGGTGCGATCAGCAGCTCGACCCGCTCGTCCCCCGAGGCCGCGCGCCGCTCGCGGCGCTCGAGCTTGACCGAGAAGGACGCACCCTCCATCCCGAGCTCCGCGAGCTCCGAGCGAACCGTCTTGGCGAGCCGCGCAGCCGCCCCCTCGCGGGCGGTGCTCAAGCGCCCGGCGAGATCGTCCTCCTCCGTCTGCGCGGCTCGGAGCTCGCGCTCGAGGCCCTCGCCGGCCTCCTCCGCACCCTCGAGCTCCGCGAGCTCGGCGCGGCAGCGCTCGGCGTGGGCGAGGACGGCCTCGACGGTGCCCCCGTGCTTGCGTGCCAGACGGTCGTAGCGCTCGAGGCAGTCCTCGACCTCCTCGAGCCGCTCCGGCTCGTCCGAGAGAGCGTCGGCGTAGTGGCGAAGGTCGGTCCCGAGGTCCTCCGCTTCGATGCGGAGCGCCCGGAGGCGCTCGGCCAGCGCGTCGAGGCGGCCGTCGACTCCGGCTACGGCGTCCGCGAGGCGCTCGCTCTCGCCCAGGGCGCCGCCGACGTCGGCCCAGTCGGGGGACTCGGACGAGATCGCCTCGGCGCCCGCCAGCGCCGCCCCCCGCAGCGCGTCGATCCGCCGCAGGCGCTCGCGCTCCTCTCGCAGTGCCCGCTCCTCGTCCGCGTCGGGGCCGAGCGAGTCGATCTCGTCGAGCTCGAAGGCGAGCAGGTCGCGCTCGCGCTCGCGTGCGCCGGTGCGCGCGCGCAGCTCGACGAGCTCGCGCTCGAGCACGCGCGCACGCCCGAACGCCCGGCGCAGCGCCTCATGGGCCTCGAGCTGGTCCGGACCGCAGAAGGAGTCGAGTATCTCGAGCTGCTGAGCGGCGAGCGTGAGGCGGCGGTGCTCGTGCTGGCCGTAGAAGGACACGAGCCGCCCGCCGAGGTCGGCGAGCTCGGAAGCGGGCGCCGAGCGGCCCTGCACGAACGCCCGGCTGCGGCCCTCGGCGGCGACGCGGCGCGCCAGCACGAGCTCGCCGGCGTCGTCCGGCACGCGCTCGCGCAGGTCGGGCAGGTCGTCGAGCAGCCCGTCGGGCAAGGCGAATGCCCCCTCGACGTACGCCTCGCTCGCGCCCGGCCGGACGATGCCGGGCCGCGGCCGCCCGCCGAGCAGGAGGTCGAGGGCATGGGCGAGGACGGTCTTGCCGGCGCCCGTCTCGCCGGTCAGCGCGGTCAGGCCGGGCCCGAGCCGCAGCTCGGCCCGCTCGATCAGCAGGAGGTTCTCGACGCGGAGCTCGAGGAGCACGGCCGTACGTCTAGCAAGGAGCTCCGACGGACCTGCGCGGGAGCTGCACTCGTGTGGTGCCGAGGCCGCCGATCCGTTACAGAGGGCACGACCTTTTCGCAGTCAAGCCCGAGTGCTCCTCTGTGACCTAGATGAGGTCCACCGGACCGAGCAGCGGCTGCCCCGGGGGACGCCGCAGATGCGGCTCAGTACGCGAGGCGGCCGAACTTCTCGCGGAGGCGGTGATAGAAGCTCGTCCCCGGGAGCTGGGCGATCACCGCGCGGTCGTGGCGGAAGCGCACCTCTAGGCGCCCGCCGACCTCGAGCGTGGAGACGATGCGCCCGTCGGTGGTCACGTCGACGGGGTGGCGGCGCGACATGTTCTCGACCTCGAGCGCGGTCGCAGTGTCGACGACGAGCGCGCGCGCGGTCAGCGTGTGCGGCGCGATGAAGGAGACGACATAGCCCTCGACGCCCCAGGCCAACACCGGCCCTCCGTTGGCGAGGTTGTAGCCGGTCGAGCCGACCGGGGTCGAGGCGACGAGCCCGTCGCACCGCACGCGCCCGAGCTCCTCCTTCCCGACCGAGTAGGCGAGCTCGGCCACCCGGTCGTCGGGACGGCGGTGGAAGGAGATGTCGTTGACGGCCAGCCGCGCACCTCCGTCGATGCGCGCCTCGAGCGCCGGGATGGCGAGCGTTTCGAAGTCGGCGGCGAGAACCCGGCGGATCCCGTCCTCGAGCTGCCCGTGGTCGACGGTGGAGAGGAAGCCGATCGCCCCGTAGTTGATCGAGAAGACCGGGATGTCGCGCACCGCGCACGCGCGGATGGCCGAGAGGATCGTCCCGTCGCCGCCGAGCACGACGCCCAGGTCGACGTCCTCGGTGAAGTTGGACAGGACGCTGACCCCGGGCCGC
>Ga0126312_10001601_pt1 | contig 14907 bp, 13 predicted proteins | sample Plot104A_FD_92537 | JGI IMG/M metagenome (GOLD analysis project Ga0126312, IMG submission 92537) | Serpentine soil microbial communities from UC McLaughlin Reserve, CA, USA - Plot104A | ecosystem: Environmental > Terrestrial > Soil > Grasslands | place: USA: UC McLaughlin Reserve, Lake County...
CTCTCCGCGACAGCTCGGGGTCCACTGCAGGCGCGCGCCGCGGCCGCGTTCGCGCTCCCGCGTCCGATGCGGCCCGCTCGGCGGCTCGAACGGAGAGGCCTTCGCGGACGATGCGCTTCGCGAGCCGCCGCCGATTGTCTTGATCCGGAACGGCCAGCACGGCGCGAGCATGGCCTTCGGTTAGCTCGGCGCGGACGAGCATCCACAGGACCTCGTCCGGCAGCTCCAGCAGGCGAAGCCGGTTCGACAACGAGGACGGCGACCTCCCGACCCGTTGAGCGACCTGGGACGCGGAAAGGCCGAACTCGTCGATCAACACCGCATAAGCGCGCGCCTCCTCGACCGCGGAGAGGTCCTCGCGCGCCACGTTCTCGACCAGCGCAAGGAGCAGCGAGTCGCGATCGTCGGCTGTGCGCACAAGTGCCGGCACGGTTTCGACGCCCGCTTCTCGCGCCGCACGCCAGCGGCGCTCACCGGCGATCAGCTCGTAGCCGCCGCCGGCCCGCGGGCGCACCACCACCGGCTGGAGCAGGCCCTGGTGCCGGATCGACTCCGCGAGCCCTGCCGTCGCCTCGGGCTCGAAGCGCCGGCGCGGCTGGCGCGCGTTCGGTGAGATCTCGCCGACCGCCAGCTCGATCAGCGCCGGCGCCGCGTCCGCCCCGCCGACCAGCACCTCGAGGCCGCGGCCGAGCCCGCGCCGTGCCTGGCTCATGCCGCTGCCTTCGCCTTCCGCCGGCGGTCGAGCAGCTCGGAGGCAGCGCGCCAGTAGGCGTCGGCGCCCGCGGAGCTCCGGTCGAACGCGATCGCCGGTAGGCCGTGCGACGGCGCCTCCGCCAGCCGGACCGACCGTGGCACCTGCACGTCGAAGACGAGGTCGCCGAAGTGCTTCCGGACCTCGGCCGCGACGTCGGCCGACAAGCGTGTACGCCCGTCCACCATCGTGAGCAGGATGCCGCCGATCCGCAAGCGCGGGTTGAGTCGCGCGCGCACGAGCTCGATCGAGCGTCTCAGCTGCGCGAGACCTTCGAGCGCGTAGTACTCCGCCTGCACGGGGACGAGCACCTCATCCGCAGCGGCAAGCGCGTTCACGGTCAGCGGGCCGAGCGAGGGTGGGCAGTCGAGGAATGCGAACTCAAACTCCGAGCGAACACCACGGAGAGCATCGGCAAGGTACCGCTCTCCGTCCATCCGCTGAGGCAGCTCGACCGCGGCTCCCGCGAGCTCGGGCTGCGACGGAATCAGGCACAGGCTCGTGAACCGCGTCTGGCGCACGACGTCGGCGAAGAGCGCGCCATCCAGGAGATCGTAGGACGACGGCGGCCCCGGACGCTCGCCAAGGCCAGAGGTCGCATTCGCCTGCGGGTCCAGGTCGACGACGAGCGTCTGCGCCCCCGCTTCGGCCAGGCAGGCGGCGAGATTGACCGCCGTCGTCGTCTTGCCGACGCCGCCCTTCTGGTTCGCGAGCGCGTAGACGGTCCCGGCCACGCGAGCATTGTCCCGGTGAACTCGGACGGCTCGTACGATCGGCTCGTGAACGATCGTCTCCTCTGGACACGTCGGCAGAAGGCCAGGGACGCGGCGCTGAAGCTGTCCGCTGCCCTCGCGCCGGTCGCGGCGCTCGTGTTTTTCGTCCTCGTCACGGGCGGCCGCGCGACTGCAATCGCGCTCGGAGTCTTCGGCGGACTCATCGCATTGGTCGTCGCCGCGGATGTCCGCACACCCGGGGGAGCGCTAATCGGCGGCATCGTGATCGCCGTCGTACTCCTTGCGCTCCAATTCGCGACGGCGTGGCTCATCGACAACCCGATCCTCGAGTAGCGGCGGCTAGGCGAGTGGGCGCTTGCGCGCGATTCCCGGTCGACGCGGAAAACCGTCCGGCGTCGGCCCGGTCTTGCGGAGCACGAGAAAACCCGCGGGTGCGGGGTCGGGCGACGCAGCCAGCCGCTCGGCGACGCGTGCCACGCGCGCAGCATCGGCGGTCGGGCCGACCCAGAGGACGACAGCGCCGCCGGGGCGGACGAGCGGGAGACACCACTCCGCGGCCACCGGCGGCGGCGCCAGCGCCTTCGCAACGGCAACGCCCGCCCAGTCGGTCTCCTGCTGTTCGGCCCTGCCTTGGACGACGCGCGCGTTCGCTGGTGCGTGCACGCGCAGGAACACGCACTTTCGCTCCTGGGACTCGAGCAGCACGAACTCGCGGTCCGGCAGCGCATGTGCGAGCGGGATCCCGGGCGCACCCCCGCCGGAGCCGACATCAACCACCGGCCCCGCCTCCCGCGCGACGAGCTCGAGCCCGCGCAGCGAATCATCCAGCAGCACGCGCCGGGCCTCCTCCGGATCCCGAAGCGCAGTCAACCCGGGGGTCGCCACCAGCGCGTCTAGCCACCCGCGCAGCGGCTCGGCCGCGTCAGCGGACACGTGGAGGGGGTTCGGGGGAACCGGGAGGTCCCCCCGACGGCTGGCGAACGGCGCTACGGCTAGTCAACCGGCGAGACGACGACGAACCGGTTCGGCTCGGTTCCCTCCGACGACGTCTCGACGCCGCGAAATTCCTGCAGGCGCGTGTGGACGAGCTTCCGCTCGATGGCCGTCATCGGCTCGAGCTCGACGGGCTCGCCATCGTCCAGCGCTCGCCGGGCCGCCCGCACCGCGATGGTCTCGAGCGCCGCACGCCGGCGAGACCGGTATCCGGCCGCGTCGACCACCACCTCTACCCGCTCGCCCTCGCGCCGCGCCACGATCGCGTTGACGAGGTACTGCACGGCGTCGATCGTCTGCCCGTGCCGACCGATCAGCACGCCGAGATCGCCACCGCTGCACTGAACGTCAAGGCCCTCGGCGTTCTGGCGAACGTCGACGCGGCAGCTCACGTCGAGCGAGACAGCGATCCGCTCGATGATATCGCGTACCTCCGCCGCGAGATCCGATTCGTCGGTGGCAGGTGGAGGCGGCGCCTCAGGAAGATCGGCGAGGCTGGCGACAACGAGCGCCGGTGCGTACCCGACGCCGAGCAACCCTCGCTTGCCCTCCGTCACGACCTCGAACCGCACGGCGGCCTTGTCGATCCCGGGCCGCAGACGCTCGAGCTCGCGCAGTGCAGACCACTTGGCTTCGCCGACCGTCTCGCCGGTTCCCTCGACGGACAGCTCTTCGGCCATCAGCGACGCGCTTTCTTCTTCTTTCGCCGGACAACGCGCGGCTGAGCCTGCCCGGCCGTCGGCTTCGGCTTCGGCGGCGGGCGCTTGGCGCCGTCCGCGCCACCGTCGCTGTCATCCTTCGGCGCCGTCCGCGAGCTGCGCTTCTCCGGCAGCTTGGGCTTCGGCGCCAGCCGGCGCGTGACCAGCCCCTGGCCGACCGTCCACAGATTCGTCGTCATCCAGTAGAGGACGAGACCCGTGGGGAACCGGATCACGATCGGGAGAAAGAAGATCGGCAGGCCGAGGAGCAGGTAGCGCTGCGTCTTGTCCATCGTCGTCGACATGAAGAACGTCGACGACACCTGCGAGACGGCGTAGATCGCGATCAGGAGGTACCCGGACCAGTGCGAGTTTGCCGGCTCCGAGATGTCCGGCACGACGCCGAACCACGACAGGCTCGAGTTGTCCGGGACGTGGTCCGCGAAGTCCTTGAGGACGTAGAACAGCGCGATGAAGATCGGGAACTGCGCCAGGAGCGGGAGGCACGACGCCATCGGATTGATGTTGTTCTCCCGGTAGAACTTCATCAGTTCCTCGTTCATCTTCTGGCGGTCGCCCTTGTGGCGCTTCTGGATCTCCTTCATCTGCGGCGCGTGGGCCTGCAGGCTCTGCATCGAGTGGATCTGCCGCACGACGAGCGGCACGAGCAGGATCCGGACACAGATCGTCAGCGCGACGATCGCCCACGCCCACGGAAGACCGATGCTGTCGTGGAAGAAGTCGAGGACCGAGCGGAGGAGATCCTCGAGCGGTGCTAGCGGCCCCGCGATCATGCGTAGTCCACGCCTCCGCGGCTCCACGGATTACAGCGCAGCAGCCGCCAGCATGCCTTCGCGGAACCCACGACGAGCCCGCGCTCACGGAGCGCGTCGATCGCGTACTGAGAGCAGGAAGGGTGGTACTTGCACTGCCCCTGCGGCAGCAGCAGGCCGATCGTGTACCGCCACACGTACACGAGCGCGATGCCGAGGTACTTCATGCCTCCGCCTTCTCGAGCACCTCGCGAACGCGCTCCTCGAGCCACGGGAACCCACGCTGCTCCGTCGCCTCGGCGAGGCCGGGACGGGCGATCAGCACGTAGTCGCGCCCCGGACGCACCTGCTCGCCCAGCGCGCGCCAGATCTCACGCAGCTGCCGCTTGACGCGGTTGCGGACGACTGCGCCACCGGCTGCCTTCGGAACCGCGAGCCCGAGGCGCGGATCGTCAGCGCCGTCGTCGCGCGGGAACCAGTAGAGGACGAGAAAGCGCGTCGACACCGACTTGCCCTGCCGGTAGACCGCGTCGAAATCGCGAGAGCGGCTGAGCCTGTGCTTCCGTTGCACTACGCCGAGAGGCGCTTACGACCCCTCGCGCGGCGGCGCTTGATGATCAACCGTCCGGCACGCGTCGACATCCGCGCCCGGAAGCCGTGGCGGCGCTTGCGACGGCGCACGTTGGGTTGGTAGGTCCGCTTCAAGGGGTCTGCAAAAAGGGGAGAAAACGACACCGCGCGTCGCGCAGTGGTGAGCAAGTATAGACGCTCGTTGTCCACAGGGTTGTCCACAGACCGCGCCCCGCAAAATGCAGCGCAACGACAGTTTTCCGCGCAGGGATCCACAGTTGTGGATCGACCCCGGTAAACGGCGATGTACCTGCAAACACGCCTTTTGCACCGCCGGAGCGCGCTCGCTAGAGTCGCCTTTCGCCGAGGCTGGGAGACGAAGGAGGGGCGCGACCAGCGTGGAGGGCCAGATTCAGTTGACAGCGGAGAACCTGTGGAGTGAGGTCGCAGGTCGGCTCAGGGGAGCCCTCAACACCAATACGTACAACAACTGGTTCGCCGAGGCCGGCGGCGGCACGCTCAACGCGGAGACCTTCGTGATCCACGTCCCGAACGACCTCACGCGCGAATGGATCGAGGGGCACTACATGTCCCTGATCTCCGCCGCGGTCCGGGATGCAACCGGCGAGGAGCGACAGGTCAGGATCGCGGTGGCGGAGGTCCCGGCGCGCAACGGGGCCGCGGGTGGCAACGGAGGCCGGCCGCCTCCGGGCTTCCGGGTCGAGGCCGGCGGGATCAACCCGAAGTACAACTTCGATTCCTTCGTGATCGGCTCGTCGAACCGCTTCGCACATGCCGCTGCGCTGGCAGTCGCCGAATGCCCCGCACAGGCCTACAACCCGCTCTTCATCTACGGCCACACCGGCCTCGGGAAGACGCATTTGCTGCAGGCGATCGCCCAGTACGTGGGCGAGCACTCGGGCCAGCTCACCGCGCGATACGTCACCTCCGAGACGTTCATGAACGACTTCATCAACTCGCTGCGCGACAAGCGAATCGAGGGCTTCAAGCAGCGCTACCGGAACTACGACGTGCTCCTGATCGACGACGTTCAGTTCTTCGAGCACAAGGAGCGGATCCAGGAGGAGTTCTTCCACACCTTCAACGCGCTCTACGAGTCCGGCTCGCAGATCGTCCTCTCGAGCGACCGGCCGCCGCGCGACATCGCAACCCTCGAGCACCGGCTCCGCTCACGCTTCGAGTGGGGGTTGATCACGGACATCCAGCCGCCGGACCTCGAGACGCGCATTGCGATCCTCCGAAACAAAGTTCGCGGAGACGGCATCGAGATCACCGACTCCGAGGTCCTCACGTTCATCGCCAGCCGCATCTCGACGAACATCCGTGAGCTCGAGGGCGCACTGACGCGGGTGATCGCCTTCTCGTCCCTGACGGCCCGTCCGATGACCGTCGAGCTCGCTCAGGACGTGCTCCGCGACGTCTTCCCGCAAGGCGAGCTCGCCGCGGTTTCGATCGAGAGCATCCAGGAGACCGTCTCCGACCGCTTCGGCCTCTCTCTCGACGAGCTCTGCGGCGATCGTCGCTCGCAGAACATCGTCTTCCCGCGCCAGGTCGCGATGTACCTCTCGCGCGAGCTCACGGACTCCTCGCTGCCCAAGATCGGCAAGCAGTTCGGCGGGCGCGACCACACGACGGTTATTCACGCCACGACCAAGATCGCCCGCCTGATCAAGCACGACCGCTCTGTGTACAACCTTGTGCAGGAGCTCACCGCCAGAATCAAGCAGGCCCGGTGAGTCCGTGGATGAAGCGGACACGGCTTTTTGCACCTGTTGGTCCCGGTGAATCGTCCCCCGTCCGGACCCACAGCCAGAATGGCTCTGGCAGCGGTTTTGAGCCTGCTTTCCCCGGACCCACAGGCTCTACGTACTACGACGAAAGGTTTCAATAGATGATTGACACAGAAGTGGTGGTGGGCGAAGCCCTGAAGCTGGCATGTCAGCGCGACGAGCTCGTCGCGAAGCTCGCCGTCGTCGCGCGTGCGGTCTCGTCGCGCACGGCGGTGCAGATCCTCGCCGGCGTGCTGCTCCGGGCGGAGGACGGGCAGCTCCACCTCGCAGCGACGGACATGGAGCTCTCGCTGCGATCGTCGCTGGAGGCGAACGTTGAGCAGGAGGGCTCAGCAGTCGTTCCGGGCCGGCTGCTGGTTGATCTCGCGCGCCTGTTGCCGGCCGAGGAGGTGCACATCGAGCACAAGCCAGAGGAGGGGACGGTGCTCGTCGTCTGCGGCTCAGCGACGTACCGCCTCCACACATACGCCGCTGAGGACTTTCCACGTCTGCCGGAGGTCGAGTCGGCGCCGACCTTCAGCGTGGCTGCGGACGTGCTGCTGAGCACGGTGGCGCAGGTCGCGCGTGCGGCGTCGCGGGACGAGTCGCGCCCAGTGTTGACCGGGATCCTCGCCCGGTTCGAGCGCGGGACGCTCGTGATGGCTGCGACCGATTCGTATCGCCTCGCGGTCAAGCACACGTCGCTCGGCGAGAGCGAGCAGGAGCTCGAGGCGATCGTCCCGGCGCGAGCGCTGACGGAGCTCGGACGTATCGCTGCCGACGCCGGCGAGGTCGAGATCGCGGTGCACGAGAACCAACTCGTCTTCCACGTTCGCGACGTGGTTCTCACGACACGCCGGATCGACGGCCAGTTCCCCAACTACAAGCAGTTGCTGCCGGAGACCTTCGAGCACGTGGTCACGCTCCCGCGCAGGGAGCTGCTCGACGTGGTTCGCCGCGCATCGGTGATGGCGCAGCGGAACACGCCGCTGCGGTTGCGCTTCTCGGAGGGCGAGCTCCGCGTGTCGGCGCAGACCCAGGACGTCGGCGAGGCGAGCGAGTCGCTTCCCGTTGGCTGGGAGGGTGACGCAGTAGAGATCGGCTTCAACGCGGAGTTTCTGCGCGAGGGGCTCGAGTCGGTCGACTCGGAAGACGTCCAGCTGAAGCTGATCTCGCCGCTCCGGCCGGGCCTGATCCAGGGCGAAGGCGACGACTTCTCGTACCTGATCATGCCGATCAGGCTCGCCGGCTGATCGTCACGCAGGTCTCGCTCCGGAACATCCGCTCGTATGCCGCGCTCGACCTCGAGCTTCAACCGGGCGTCGTGCTCGCAGTCGGTCCAAACGGCGCGGGGAAGACGAACTTGCTGGAGTCGCTTCATCTCGGGACGCAAGGGTTCTCGCCGCGCACCCGGCGAGACCGCGAGGTGATCCGGTTCGGCGAGCGAGCGGGCAGGATCGCGCTGAGCGGCATTCGCGGCGGCACAGGCGTCGAGTCGGCCGTCACGCTCTCGGTCGACGCTGCGAAGCGCGCGACACTGAACGGCGCGCCGCTCGCCGCGGCGGAACAGCTTCGCCGCGAGTTGCATGCGCTGGTGTTCACCCCCGACCGGCTGGCAGTGGCCAAAGGCGGACCCGCAACCCGGCGCGCGTACTTCGACCGGGTGCTCGTTCGCCTCTACCCCGCCCGCGCGGGATTGCCCGCTGGATACGCCGCGGCGCTGGCGCAGCGGAACGCCGCGCTCCGCTTCTCCTCGCCCGAGGCGATCGAGCCGTGGACGGAGCGAGTCGTCTCCCTCGGCGGAGAGCTCGTGCGCGCCCGCCGCGAGACGCTCACAGCGCTCGAGCGCCCGCTTGCGGCGTGCGCGGCCGCACTCGACTTGTTGGAGCCCGTACTCGAGTACGAGGGCGACCCGCCGGCGAGAGAGGAGCTCGAGCGTCGCTTCGAACAGGACCGGCAGCGCGGTCACACGTCGGCCGGACCGCACCTGCACGACGTGCGCCTCCTGTCAGGTGCGAGAGACCTTCGAGCGTACGGATCGCAGGGCGAGCAGCGGCTGATCGTGCTCGCTCTCGTGCTCGCGGAGGCCGACCTTCTGAGCGAGCGCCACGGGATCGCGCCGCTGCTCCTGCTCGACGATGTGCTCTCGGAGCTCGACGTCCGCCGGCGACGTGCGCTCGCCGAGCACGTGCGAACCGTCGGGCAGACGCTCGTGACCGCGACGGATGCGGCCGCGCTGCCCGTCGAGCCGGCGCAGCTCGTTGAGGTGCTTCCGGGAATCGCGCGGAGCGTTTGATGGACCGGATCGGTGAAGACGTGCGGCGCGAGCTCTTGCGGTTTGGTCCGACGGCCGAGCTCGGGGAAATCGTCGCGCGGTGGGCGGAGTCGGTTGGAGACGCGATCTCGCGCAACGCTTGGCCAGCACGTATCCAGCGCGACGGGACGCTCGTCGTGCATGCGGGCTCCGCGGCGTGGGCGTTCGAGCTGACGCAGCTAGAGGCACGGGTATTGGAGTCGCTGGGCGAGCTGGCGCCTAGGCGATTGCGGTTCGTACCGGGCCCGCTTCCGGCGAGCGCTCCCGTGTCGCCTGTGGAGGCGACGCGGGAGCGTGTGCGCGTTTCGACCGAAGACCGCACGACGGCCGCGGCGCTCGCAGCGCCGCTCGCCGATGACGAGCTGCGCGAGCTGGTCGCGCGGGCGGCCGCGGCGAGCCTGTCACGGGCTCGATCCGCCCGCTCGTTCTGATACACTCATAGCAGCCCGCAAAGCAGGGATTTGCAGGGCTTTTTTACATGGCCGAAGCGACCTACACCGCCAAAGACATCACGGTCCTCGAGGGCCTCGATCCCGTGCGCAAGCGTCCCGGGATGTACATCGGCACAACCGGAGCTCGCGGCCTGCACCACCTCGTGTACGAGGTTGTCGCAAACTCCGTGGACGAGGCACTGGCGGGCCGGAACGACCGCGTCGACGTCACGTTGCATCCGGACAACGCCGTGACCGTTCGGGACTGGGGCTCGGGCATTCCCGTCGACGTCATGAAGGACCAGGGCCTGCCGGCGCTGACGGTCGTGCTGACGAAGCTGCACGCTGGCGGCAAGTTCGGCCAGGGCGGCTACAAGGTCTCCGGCGGCCTGCACGGCGTGGGCGTCTCGGTCGTGAATGCGCTCTCCGAGCGGCTCGTGGCCGAGGTCTATCGCGACGGCAAGATCTACCGCCAGGAGTTCGCGCGCGGGGTCCCGACGACGGACATGACGCAGACCGGGGTCACCAAGGAGACCGGGACGACGATCTCGTTCCTCCCGGACGCAGAGATCTTCGAGGAGATCGACCTCAGCGCGGAGACGCTGACGCAGCGGCTGCGCGAGACCGCGTTCCTGACCCGAGGCTTCCACATCAAGCTCATCGACGAGCGCGCGGGCGGCGAGACGATCGAGTTCAAGTACGACGGGGGGATCAAGGACTTCGTCGCGCACGTCAACGCGTCGAAGGATCCGATCCACAAGCACATCGTGTACTTCGAGGGCGAGTCGGACCAGGGCCAGGTCGAGGTCGCGATGCAATGGACGTCGAAGTACGTCGAGTCCGTCTTCTCGTTCGCGAACAACATCAACACCCACGAGGGCGGCACGCACCTCTCCGGGTTCAACGGCGCGCTGACGCGGACGATCAACGCGTACGCGCGACGAGAAGGGCTGCTGAAGGAGAAGGAGGACAACCTCGACGGAGAGGACGTCCGCGAGGGTCTTGCGGCGGTGATCTCGGTCAAGCTGCTCGAGCCACAGTTCGAAGGTCAGACGAAGACCAAGCTCGGCAACCCCGGCGTCCGAGGCCTGGTCGAGTCGACGGTGAACTCGGGGCTCTCCCGCTTCTTCGAGGAGAACCCTCCGGAGGCGCGCCAGATCGTTCGCAAGGCGATCGACGCTTCGCGCGCGAGGCAGGCGGCGCGTAAGGCGCGCGACCTCACGCGTCGGAAGGGCGCGCTGGAGGGCTCGTCGCTTCCGGGGAAGCTCGCGGACTGCCAGCTCAACGATCCGGAGTCGGCCGAGCTGTACCTGGTCGAGGGCAACTCCGCGGGTGGCTCGGCTGTCGACGCGCGCGACCGCCTCTTCCAGGCGATTCTGCCGCTGCGCGGCAAGGTGATCAACTCGGAGAAGAACCGGATCAACAAGGTCCTGTCGAACGCGGAGATCCAGGCGATCATCACCGCGATCGGCACCGGCATCGCGGAGGAGTTCGACATCGCGAAGCTGCGGTACCACCGCGTGATCGTGATGACGGACGCCGACATCGACGGCTCCCACATCCGGACGCTGATCCTCACGTTCCTGTACCGCCAGATGCAGGAGCTCGTCGAGCGCGGGCACATCTACATCGCGGTTCCACCGCTGTATCGCGTCAAGATCGGCAACAAGGAGCAGTACGTCGAAAAGGAGAGCCATTTCGAGGAGCTGCTCGTCCGCGAGCGCGTCGTGGACATGGCGCTTCGGTCGCGCAGCGGCTCGGCGTCGAAGCTGAGCGAGAACCGCTGGGGCCGCTTCACCCGCGCATTGAACGAGTTCGAAGGCTGGTCGTCACGGCTTCGGGCCGACTTCGGTCCCGCAGCGTCGGACTTCGTCGTCTCGCACCGCCTCGTCGAGACCGACGCCGAGTCTGTCGAGGACGTCGCGGCAGCGCTCGGCGCGCTCGAGCCGAACGGCTACGACGTCTCGATCGAGAGCACGGCCGGGGAATCGTTCGCGGCAAGGGTCGTCGAACGCGAGACGAGCGCCGCTTCCGAGGTGACGGTGCCGGCGGAGCTGCTCGCCTCGCCCGTCTACGCCAGCGTGCGAAAGGCGTATGCCCGCCTCGCCGAGATCGTCGGTCCGCCGCCGTTCTCGCTCGAGCTGGGCAGCAAGTCCCGCGCGCCCGAGACGTTCTCGGAGCTCCGCACCGAAGCGCTCGAGCTCGCGAAGGAAGGCATTCAGCTCTCGCGCTTCAAGGGCCTCGGCGAGATGGACCCGTCCGAGCTCTGGGACACGACGATGGACCCCGCGAAGCGGATGCTCGTGCGCGTCGAGGTGGAGGACGCCGCCGAAGCCGACCGCATCTTCTCGATGCTGATGGGTGACCAGGTGGAGCCGCGGCGCCTCTTCATCGAGCAGAACGCGAAGGACGTGCGCTTCCTCGATGTGTAAGCGGTGACCGATGTCTGACGTGATCCCCGGCGGTCCGCTCGGCGCCGGCCGCATCGAGACGCGCGAGCTCGAGCAGGAGATGCGCTCGAGCTTCCTCGACTACGCGATGAGCGTGATCGTGTCGCGCGCGCTGCCGGACGTGCGCGACGGCCTCAAGCCCGTGCACCGACGCGTCCTCTACTCGATGCACGACAGCGGCCTGCAGCCGAACCGCCCACGCGTCAAGTCGGCGAGCGTCGTCGGCGAGGTGATGAAGAACTACCACCCGCACGGCGATTCGGCGATCTACGACACGCTTGTCCGGCTCGCGCAGCCGTTCTCGATGCGCTACCCGCTGATCTCGGGACAGGGGAACTTCGGGAACATCGACGGCTACCCGGCCGCCGCGATGCGGTACACCGAAGCGCGGCTGACGCGGCTCGCGACCGAGCTGCTCCGCGACATCGATGCGGATACCGTCGATTTCGCGGCGAATTACGACGAGCGCCGGCGCGAACCGCAGGTGCTGCCGGCGCGCTTCCCGAACCTCCTCGTCAACGGCTCTGCGGGGATCGCCGTCGGGATGGCGACGAATATCCCGCCGCACCATCTCGGCGAGACGATCGGCGCACTCGTGGCGATGATCGACGATCCGCAGATCGACATCGACCGGCTCCTGAAGTTCGTCAAGGGGCCTGACTTCCCGACCGCCGGGATCATTCTCGGCCGGGAGGGCATCCGCGAGGCATATCGCTCCGGCCGCGGCCGGATCGTGATGCGCGCGCGAGCCCACATCGAGGAGCTGCGCGGCGGCCGCACGGCGGTCGTGATCAACGAGCTCCCGTACGGGGTGAAGAAGGGCGGCGATGACGGTGTGATCACGAAGATCGCCGACCTCGTCAAGGAAGGCACCCTGACGGAGGTCGCCGACCTCAAGGACCTCTCCGACAAGTCCGGGATGCGGATCGAGGTGCACTTGAAGCGCGAGGTCGTGCCGCAGGTTGCGCTGAACAAGCTCTTCAAGCACACTGCGCTGCAGACGACGTTCGGCTACAACGCCGTTGCGCTCGTCGACGGCGTCCCGCGGACGCTCAGCCTGCGCGACCTGCTGTGGCACTACCTCGAGCACCAGCGCGAGGTCGTCACCCGCCGCCTCAAGTACGAGCTGCGAAAGGCGGTCGCGCGTGCGCACGTGCTCGAGGGCTACCTGATCGCGCTCGACAACCTCGACGCCGTCATCGCGCTGATCCGCGGCGCCGACGACACGGACGACGCGCGGATGCAACTGATGGAGCAGTTCTCGCTCTCCGAGATCCAGGCACAGGCGATCCTCGAGCTGCGCTTGCGCGCGCTGACGGGGCTGGAGCGCCGTCGCGTCGAGGACGAGTACAAGGATCTGCAGGAGCGGATCGCGGAGCTCCGCGTGATCCTCGGCGACCCCGCGCGAATCGACGGCGTCATCCGCGAGGAGCTGCTCGAGATCAACGAGATCTACGGCAAGAACGACGACCGGCGCACCGAGATCGTCGCGGCGGAGGGCGAGCTCGACCTTGAAGACTTGATCGCCGAGGAGGACATGGTTATCGCGATCACGCGGTCGGGCTACATCAAGCGGCTACCCGTCACGGCGTACCGCGAGCAGCGCCGCGGCGGGATCGGTGTGATGGGGATGGAGCTGAAGGAGGACGACTACATCGAGCATCTCTTCGTCGCGTCGACGCACGACTACATCCTTTTCTTCACGAGCGTCGGCAAGGTCTACCGGCTCAAGGTGCACGAGCTCCCGCTCGGCTCGAGGCAATCGAAGGGCCGCGCCATCGTCAACCTGCTGCCGTTCCGCCAGGGCGAGCAGGTGCGCACCGTCGTCCAGACGCGCGACTTCAAAGAGAGCGAGTACCTCGTCTTCGCGACCAAGAACGGCGTCGTCAAGAAGACACGACTCGAGGCTTACAACACGCCGCTGAAGTCGGACGGGATCATCGCGCTCAAGATGCGCGAAGGCGACGAGCTGATCGGAGTCCGCCGTTCGAGCGGTCGCGACGACGTGCTGCTCGTCTCGCGGCGGGGCCAGGCGATTCGCTTTTCGGAGACGGAAGCGCGGCCGATGGGACGCGACGCATCAGGCGTCCAGGGAATGCGGCTGCGGTCCGGCGACGAGGTGATCTCGATCACGATCGCCGAGGACGACGCGGAGCTGCTCGTGGTGACGGAGAACGGCTACGGCAAGCGAACGCGCATCTCTGATTATCCGCGCAAGGGCCGTGGCGGGATGGGCGTGAAGACGGTGCAACTCACCGAGGCGAAGGGCGCGCTGGCGGGAGCGCGTGTGGTGCGAGAGGGTTACCAGGTGATGCTGATCTCGAACGCCGGGACCGTGATTCGGATGCCGGTCGACGGGATCAGACGGCTCGGCCGCTCGACGCAGGGTGTGATCGTGATGCGGCTCCGCGAGGGCGAGCGCGTGTCGGCGCTGGCGCCGGTCGTCGAGAGCGAGGCGCGCTCGGACGACGGCGACGAGCCTGTTCCGGCTGATAGGAATCTCTAGCTTCCGCTAGTCTTACACCGCAAAATCTTATTCTCCTCCCTTTGCTTACAGGCGCGAAAGCGATATACCCTTAGGCGGCGGGGGTACTGCGGAAAACCTAGGAGTGGCGTCAATGGCATCGAGACAGGTGGATCTCCTTGAGCCGGTCGACCTTACGGCACATCTGAACAAGATCGAGCTCTACTTGGGGCAGGTCTGTCAGATCGCGGGCATCTCGAAGATGCAACTGGACTACTGGACGAACAAGGCACAGATCCCGACCAAAGGGAAGAAGCAACGCATCTACGACATCGACGCGCTCGAGACCGTGATGCTGATCAAGCAGGCGAAGGACAAGGGCCTGAACCTGGGCGCTGCGATCGAGGCTGCGCAGCGCTTTAAAGACGAGCACCGCACGAACGAACATCGCGCCCGCTGACGCGGGCGCGATGTTCTTCGTCGAAGTCTCACGACTTCCGGCGGCGGTCTACCGTGCGCGTTTGCGTCGGCGCGGATGAACTGCGCCTTCCTCGGGCGTTAATGCTGCGCGGCTTTGAGCGCGGCTGCGGCTTCTTCCGGCGGTAGCGCGTTGATCCACCAGCCGGCGCCGAGCTCTACGCCGGCCAGGATGCTCAGGCGAGGGACGAGCTCGATGTGCCAGTCCGGCGAGTCGTGAAGCCAGGCATTGAGCGGGACCGCGCCGGCCGTTGCTTGCAGGCGGCGGATCGCGTCGGCGAGGAGCGCGAGCGCAGGGCCTAGGCCGGCGCCAAAGCCTTCGCGCTCGGGCTCGGCCGGGGCGATCACGCACTCGTAGGGCACGCGCGACGCCCAGGGGCACGCGAGAATCAGGCCGTCGCGCTCGTCGATGACCTGCCAGCTGCTGCGATCGACCGGATGCTGCGTCTCGGGCGGCGGCTC
>Ga0126312_10001602_pt1 | contig 14902 bp, 12 predicted proteins | sample Plot104A_FD_92537 | JGI IMG/M metagenome (GOLD analysis project Ga0126312, IMG submission 92537) | Serpentine soil microbial communities from UC McLaughlin Reserve, CA, USA - Plot104A | ecosystem: Environmental > Terrestrial > Soil > Grasslands | place: USA: UC McLaughlin Reserve, Lake County...
ATAATTACAAATCCACCAATTACGATCATCAATCCAATGGACCCAACAAGTATTATAGATATTGTCATTGTAGATGCAATCCAAAGAAAGCCAAATAAAATAATTATTATTCCAATGAAATATCCTGCTATTTTTCTTGCCCATCCCATGTATAAATGTCTAATATTTGGATTTTAAGGTTTTAGTTAAATTTAGAAACTTAATTTTAATAGTAGATTCTCTTTATTGATTGTTCTCTATAATTTGTTTGTGAATTTATAAATTGATGGAAAGTGATAATAATTTTACAAGAAATCATTGAATTTATTATAGACTATTCCTATCAAATAACAACTAGTAATAATTATTAGTATATTCAATAGATTTAGAACATGTAAACTGCGTTTGTTAAATATTATAAATTTAGCATATTATACCTTTATTACTATGAGTTTATAATATAATATAATGGCTATATCTACCAAAGACAATAAGAGTTTAAAGAAAAAAGAGTCTTCTTTAGGAAATATGCTTAAAGGTACAGGTTTGTTTATTGGTATCTTTATTGTAATTTATATAGTTATATTATTTGCGACTTGAGTCTTCGCAAAATAAATATCTCCCCTCCATTTTTTATGATATATTTTTGTTAATTATAATTACTATTTATCTCAGTTTATGGAAAAACATGGATCGTCCTAAAACCTGTAATAATAATCCTAATATTTAATATTACTATAATTTTGTACCTTTGTAGATAATGTACATCTATTAACCATAGCCTTCTATTATTGATTTAAACGATTCCAATAGTAATGGATTATCAAGTTATTACTATAAAAATAATATTATATTCATCATGGTCATGAAATTAATTAAATTTAAATCTCCTTTTATTTAGTAGTGAAAAACAGTATCTCCAATTGTTTTTTTCCAATCAGATCTAATCCCTGGTTTCCCTTTCATTTTCTCAATATAATTAAAAGCAGATAGTCCAGCTGCTGCTCCATCCCCACAAGCTGCCACAATTTGTTTATATAAAATATTTGTTGCATCGCCTGCAGCAAAGATCGACGGGTGTACTGTCTTTCCACCCTCAGTTACTTCTATTTCACCTTTTGCATTAACCTTAACAAGATGTTTTACGAAATCCAAGTTGATTTTTGATCCCATTTCGATGAATAAACCATCGATGTTAAGTGTCTTTTCTAAACCTTGGTTATCTTTAATAACAATTTTTTGAAGCGTATTATTACCATGAATTTCTTTAATCATACTATTAGGAATCAATTCAACATTCTCTTTTTTTTCTATAGAAGATATCATCTCTTTGTCACCTCCCAAACCACCTCCCCTGTAAATCAAATAAACCTTTGAGGCCATTCTCGAAAGGAGAATTCCAGATTCAAGAAGGTAGCCGCCCACTCCTACGGTAGCTGTTACCCTATCTTGATAAAATGGTGCATCACATTTAGTGCAGTAATGAACTCCTTTATTTGCAAATACATTCTCATTTGCAATGCCTAAGTTATTGGGTACTTTACCTGGTGCCAAAACTATAGATTTACAGGTATATTCTGATCTATTAGTTTTAATTGTTAGCCCATTTTCAGATTCATCTATCCGTTCTACTGTATCATATATCATTTCTCCTTTGAATGTAAGGTATTGGTTTTCTAAAGTTCTAGCAAGTAAGGGGCCACTAGACATAATGGTTCCAGGATAGTTTTCAAGACGTGGAATTAGATTTAGTTGACCGCCGAGGTCTTTTGATATAACTAGACATGAAGTCTTTTGGCGAGCAATATATATACCTGCTGATAATCCTGCGGGCCCGGCACCAATTACAATAATTTCATAATCGCTGGTCAATTATCCCACCGAAATCAATGATGTAAGGTTATTGACACCCTCTATTTTATAAAGATGCCCATCTATAGAATTCTTTATTTGTTGTATATCAGGCGATTCTAGAATTACTAAAATATCATAAATCCCATATACAGATTTTACCTCCTTAACACATGATATTTTTTTTGCTGTTTCAATAATACTTCGTTGTTGTTTATAATCAATATTTAATAAAATATATGCTTCATTCACAAAATTTCATACCTCTATACTGATATAACATTAATTTTATAAAAATTTTCGTATTTTATATAAATCAATGAGATTATGAGTGTAATAGTTGTATTTAAACATTGTAATTTATAAGAGGGATAAATAATAATAAAATAATTGCTGGAAAATACTCTTCAAATTTAGTCACTAAATAAGATGGAAGATTTTAGATTATAATGATCAATAATGGTAAATATTTTAGCCATATTCAAAAGACAAAAATTACTCTTTACAGGATATAATATTTCTACTATTTAGAACAATATTGTTGTAACTTTTTTTTAGATATCGTATTGATAATTAAATATCTGGAAGAATAAATAATATTACTTTAATCAGTCCAAAATATTTAATTTGTCCTTTCCGCTCATTATTTTACTCGATACAATAATTCAATTGAATGGATGGTAAATATAGTAAATGGGAATATTATATACACAATTGAAACTTTACAGATAACTATAACTCTATATGTTAAATCAAACAATCATTACATTTAGAAAATGTATCTAGATTAAATACTCATTATCAATGCAAAAAGTGACAATATCTCTTATCCGAGGAATTTAATAAATATATTTATAAAAAATTATTGGGCAATAGTTTTAAAATGGATACCATTACCTTAAAAAATAATAAACCTTCTTACAGCATAATTTTGAGTCACAGTACAATTCTTAAACAGCTATAAAAATTATCAGTGTAAATCGTGTTTTAAGAAAAATGGATATACTACCAAAAATAATTTTTAACAACAATAAAGAATTTTATTCTAGTATTTTAATCAACTAATATTTTGGATGATACAAATCAATTTACTAATTTATTTTATTTGGATGTGCATCTCTACTATCTAGTACATGTAATATGCCATTATCATCAATGTCAAGATCATGTATTAGTAAGAATTCACCTGGTCCAGAACCTTGTTTTCCAATACTCTTTAAGTAATGACCATCAGATGTAAAAACCTGAATCCTATTGTTTTGGGTATCAACTACGTACACATTTCCTTGTGAGTCAAAATCAATTCCGTGCGGTTCGTCAAATTGGCCTTCATTTTTTCCAACAGATCCCCAGTTTGTAATAAATTTACCATCTTTGGTAAACTTCGTTACAGCACCATTATCCTCATCATTAACATATACATTATCTTTAGAATCAATAGATACTGCGTGTAAATGTCTAAATTGACCATCCCCTTCTCCATACTCTCCCCACTGTTTAATGAAATTACCTTCGGTATCAAATTTTTGAATACGATAAGCGTATTTTTCGCTAGTATAGATGTTATTATCAGAATCAAACGCTACACCCCAAAGTCTGTTAAACTCTCCAGGACCATTTCCTTTTTTCCCAATAGTCATTAATAATTTGCCATTAGGATCGAATTTCATTAGTTTTCCAGGCCCCCAGTTAACTACCCATACGTTTCCTTCCTGGTCAACATTTACATCTTCCATTTTGTGGGAGAAAAGATTTTCGTCAGCTGGAGCACCCCAAGACAATAAGAAATTACCTTTACTATCAAACTTTTGGACATTCATTCTCTGTTCATCGGTGACATAGATATTTCCCTGTGAATCTACCGCTATGTTATGGGCATGAAGAAATTGACCATCACCATTCCCCTTGGATCCGAAACCGCCAAGAAATTTACCGTTTAAATCATATTTTTGAACATAATATGTCTGAATCTCGCCGTTACTCATGTCATAATTTGGCTGATTCATATTCTCAGAGCCTTTTTTCTTTTTTTTAGAAGATTTTTTTTCTGAAGAATCATCGTCATAATCTTCATTTGTATTTGCACTTTCTTCATCATTTGTATCTGAGTATGAATCATCATAATTATCATTAGTATTTGTTGAGGATCTTCTATCCTGTTCATCGACATCAAAATAATCGTCTTCTTGAAACTCAATCACTTGAGCAGATATAGGTTGATAATTCATGTTTAGATAACTAAAGACTAAAGTAAAAGTAATTAAAAATACAAAAGTAAGGCTAGCCCTTTTTAATAACATCTTCTTATAATTATTATTTACGTAAATATTAAGATTATAATAAAGTTATGTATAATATCCTTATAGACAAACTTACTATGTATATTATGAGTTATATTGTGACTATCTTAATTACTATTAGATATTCTATAAAAAAAAATTTCGTTCTCTTAATAAATAGTACTGCACTAATTATTTTAAGGGTATCTCTATAAATTTTAGCTGAAATAACAAAATTATTGACTTTTTTTCAGTATGTCATGAACTTAAATATAAAAATCAGCTAAAAAAAGCAGGCGAAAAAACAATGAACATTAAGAAAAAATAGTTTTTCACAAATGAAATTTATCTATCTTTAGGATATATTTAATTGCGATGAGGTAGGGTTTTTCTTTAAAACAAAAAGGAAATAACAAAAGATATGTTTGTTTTAACCAACTTATGACGATAAAAACCAAATGACTTGTTTATCTTTATAAGAAGAATTTATCCCTTGAGAAATTAAGGTTTTATAACATTGCTTTAATTTCTTCTAGCAAAAATATAAAGATTGGATAATAGTCATCATTAAAACTATCATTTATACTCTTTAAATTCCTACTATAGTAATTTAAAATCTTTTGTGAAAGATTTTCATTTAACAAATTTACAATATAATAAAGAGGAAGTTAAGGATTTTGTTAACTAATCCTTTTTATAATGTGATAACCAAATTCACTTTTTACAGGTTCAGAAATTTGACCTTTTTCTAACCTAAATGCAACATCTTCAAATGGCTTAACCATCATTCCTTTTCTAAAAAATCCTAAGTCGCCTCCTCTTTTACCACTTGCTTTATCAATCGATAATTCTTTTGCTAAATTTGTAAAGCTTTCACCATTTTTTAATCTATCAAGTACCATTAATGCTTCACTATTTTTTTTTACAAGAATATGCAAACATTTAATTTTATTTGAGGACATAAAGGATCTACCGTATCAACAATATTTAAAATATAAAGAAATATTCTTATTATTATAATAAATTCTTTTTTTTGTTAAACTATAAATAAAAATAAAATTTAATTCAAGTCAACTGATGTTATGAAAATCTTTTCACAAAAGGAATCAAAGTTTGTTAGAGCTAATGAAATATGCAGAATTGCAACTGCTAAAAACAATATTCCTCATGTTATCCCAGTATGTTATATTTATGATAATGGAGTTATCTCGTTTGCTACAGACTATACAACCCGAACGTTCCATAATTTGAAGGAAAATAATCGAGTATCACTCATCATTGATATTTATGATAGAAAAGAAGGAAATAAGGGAATTGCTATTAATGGAATAGCAAGTATTATAGAGAGTGGTAAAGAGTTTGTAAATCTTTTTAATGCTTTTTATAATAAATTTGAATGGGTTAAAAAAGATCCTTGGAGGGAAAAAGAGGCACCATTTATCCACATTTTTCCAACTAAAAAAGTAAGTTGGGGAATATGACAATTTGTTCCTTATAATTAGACAGGAATCTGCTCTAATTAATAGTATAATATTATAAAATTATTTTAGAAGAAAAATAAATTTTAAAACCTAATTTTATTCTTATTATCAATATAACTTTATTATCAATAATTGTTTTTTTAATCCAATTTGTTTATACAAATTTCTTAGTTAAACTTTCCTAAGAGAGATTTAATTTTAAATAAAATAGAAATATAATTAGAATTTTGACTTTCAGAATAATCACAAAGATATGGGCTAGTTGAGAATTTCTAGCATCTAAATCTAAAATTATAAATTATAATTTTTAATTTTATTGCTTTTTTAAAATTCCTTTTTTTCTAATTTTTCGGCGCCGCAAAGTTATGATATTATCATATCTATTATTTACCATTCAAATTCTCAGATGAGAAAAAATTTTAAATATTTTCATCACTAATGTATATCGGGGAACATATTTGCAACCTCACTCTCTGTGATCAATCCCAGCCAAGTCATCACAATGGGTTAGGCCGATAAAATCGCCTAACCCATTTCAATTTTTACCTCTTTCTACAATTAATTTTCTATAAAGATTTTCTTGAGCAAATAAATTTTACAATTCTATCATATAATTTTTACATACTTTTGGAACAGATTGAAAGAAATACCAAATACAATATAGATAGAATTTACCAATATTATTGTCAATTCTAATAAAGTCAACTTGAGAAATATTCATATTTACCCAGGATATAGATCTAATAGGTTCTAATATGATTATAATACATTAATTGTCTTGCCAGAACAAGTATACTATACTTTCCATTTTATTTATAAAAAAATTTCTTCATTCTTTAGCGTAAAACTTGCCTCTTTTTTGAATATTCATTCGATTAATTTTATTAGGATCAACAAAAGAACATATTAGACAATAAAATTGCGAACAGGTTAAGGTAACTTAAATACATAAAGTAGGGATAGTTTTACAGCTAAACGATCAGATGATTATTATTTGTTAAAGCTTAATTGTTCGAATAATATCAATTACCGCTTATGTACATTAGAAAAATTCATTCATAAATCTATTTATATTTCTAAAAATAATAAAAAAAATTCAAACTTTAAATACTGAATCTTGTAAATTTTTAGCAGATATGAAACTGGATACGAAACTTCCTCGAATATATCGCATGGTAATGGTAGGATTTTTTTTATCAATAGCATTTTTAAGTTTAATATCGTTAACAATTGATTATAATATTCTTAAAGATTCATATGGACAAATGCTAGGCGGACACGGCCATAATCTTCCACCTTCAATTATAGGAGATAGAGAACTCGCTCTAAATTTCAATAACCCAAAAATAGATTCAGCAGCAGGAAAGGCGATAATTAATTTTGCATTGGTTGATAATAAGACAGGAAAAACTATTTCACATGTAACATATATTGTAGGTATTTATAATCAAGAAGATAAAAATATGTTCACTGCAAACCTTCATGGACATAATGGTGAAATTAAATTAGAATTTCATAATAAAGCAATCGAAGGATATAATATAAATGCAAATTATGATTCGCTTTCAGCCAGTTATGTATCTGATTTTGGAAGTCCCATAAAAATTGATGGATCAGTTTTTAGTAATCCAGGAAAATATCGAGTGGTTACAGAGATAACCGGAATAGATTTTGATAATACTTTTTTGCCAGAACCTTTAAAATATGAATATAATATTGACGTAAAGTAAACCAAAATATCCGTAATAATTATAGCAGCATTTTAATGTATACACACGAATATTGTAATCATCTAAAATACTAGAACTTTTTTAACTGTGTAATATTTAATAACATGAATGAAATTTAAAGATCAAGTAATCGCCATAACCGGTGCTTCTTCTGGGATAGGAAAACAAGCCGCAGTTGATTTTTCATATAATGGAGCAAAAACTGTTATCCTAATTTCAAGAAATATCGTGAAATTGAATCAAGTAAAAAAGAAATTAAACCCAGATTGCAATGTAGAGATATATACTTGCGATATTTCGAACAAAAAAATGGTTTATGATATAGGCCAAAATATTATGAACAAAATGGGAGCCATTGATATTTTAGTTAATAATGCAGGAATTGGAATTTATGGAAAGGTGATTGACCAGACAATAGAAGACATTGAAAAAGTTACATCAACGAATTATTTGGGAATGATTTACTTTACTAAATCATTTTTACCTGCTATGATTAAAAATAAGCGAGGCCATATAGTAAATGTTGCTTCTTTAGCAGCTAGTTTTGGAATTCCATGTATGGCTGCATATTGTGGATCTAAATTTGCAATGTTAGGATTTTCTGAATCTCTATCCTATGAATTAAAACATACAAATGTCGGGGTAACAGTGGTTAGCCCAATTGCTGTAAAAACTAACTTCTTTGATAATGAATCATTTAAAGGTAAAATGCCTCATAGGTTAGGATATGTACTTGAACCTAAAACTGTTTCCAAGGCTATACTTAAAGCTGCATATTCTAAAAGAATTGAAATCGTTGTTCCATTTTTTGTTAGATCTGCTGTATGGTTAAAACATACTTTTCCATATTTAATCAATCCAATAGTAAGTTCTTCATTTAAAGATCAAAATTATAACTAAATATTTATTACTATTTTGAAAAAAATATTATTATTAAACAAATCATGCCATCTATTTTACTTTATTCGACCTTCTTTTCTAAGATCTGAGATTATTCTAATAAGTGTATCATAATCAACATTAATTTCATTCAAAATAACACTATGATCAGTTTTTTTATTTTTCTTTATAAATTTTTCAACTAGAATTTTTTTTTTTGATAATTTCTATCAATCATACCTAAACTAATATAAAGACGATCTTATAAATCTAAAAGATAAGACTAGATAAGCAATTTATTATGTTTGATATATTTTTATTAATGTGAAGAAGTATAGATGCCCTAATTGTACATCATTAAATTCATTGAAAGTAAACAGAATTTTTGATGGCAGATTATTATTTACCTGTGAAAAATGCGAAATATGTTCAGTTTTACCATTTTATACTAACTTAGACGAAACTTATTTGGAGTTTTTAGACAGGTTTGATAAAGGTTATGTAACTGTTTTTGAAGACTTAAAAATAGTACTTGAAAAGGAAAAATTAGTGCGGCCTAGAAAAGAAATTATGAAAATGCTTGAAAAAAGTAAAATCAATAACAAACTTATCAATGAAATATTATTTTCAGATTTGGATTATGTGGTTGATGTTATAAAATTGAAAGAGTCTAAAATAGCTGCAGGAAAAGAATTAGATGAATTACCGCTAGATGATATTATATTAAGCCAATTAAAGTCAAGAAATATCTCATCATTATATAGATTTCAAGAAGAAGCCATTTTCAATATTCTTCGAGGTAAAAATACTGTAATCATTGCACCTACTGCCTCTGGAAAAACAGAAGCATTCTGCATTCCAATTTTACAAAAAATATACGACTTAAAGAATAAACTAAATAATAAAATTGTTGAATTCTCTTCTAATCAGAATAAGTTTGTCTCCAGACAAATAAAAGCTGTTTTTATATATCCTACAAAAGCACTAGCAAGGGATCAACTAGCAAAAATAATGGAATATACAAATAATATGGACATTGTAATAAAAATATTTGACGGAGATTTAAGTGCAAATGAAAAACAAAATTTCTACGAATTTCCTCCAGATATAGTATTAACAAATTTTGATTCCATACATTACCATCTTTTGAATAATACAAAGCTTATAAAATTGTTGAACAATTTGGAATATTTAGTTGTAGACGAAGTTCATTCGTATACTGGGATTTTTGGATCTAATGTCTATTACATTATTAAACGGTTAGAAAGAATCATAAATAATAAAAAATTGCAATTAATTGCTTGTTCTGCTACATTACCAAATGTTAAAGAATTTTGTGATTTATTATTTTCTCGTGATATGGAAATAGTGAATTGTATAGGAAAAAAAGGTGATACAAATTTCGCTATTTTATATCCCTCTCTTAGGTCGAATAAATCATTAGTTATTGAACTTATAAAAAAAATTAGGAAGAACCACAAAACTCTCGTTTTTAGTAATTCTCATTTATCTGCAGAATTGATAGCATTTAATGCATCAAAACAAGGAATAAAAATTGGTATCCATAGAGCTGGTCTTCTACCCAAAAACAGGAAAATGGTAGAAAATTCTTTTAAGAATGGAATGATAGGTGTTCTTTCTTCTACCCCAACTTTAGAATTAGGAATAGATATTGGTGATGTAGATGCAGTAATATCTAATCTTGTACCGGTAAATAGACTTTTACAAAGACTAGGAAGAGCAGCAAGAAAGGGCCAAGAAGGATATGCTTTCTTGACATTGGGAAATGATCCGATAAGCCAATATTATAAAAATCATCCTGCTGACTATTTTGTTGACGAAGAAATACCATACATAGATCCTTTTAATCCCATAATAATGGAAAATCAAATTCTGGCTATGTGTTTTGATAGACCTATATCAAAACTTGAATCAAAGGAGTATTTAGAAACCCTTAGCAAATTGCAAAGAAAGGACCTAGTAATATTTAATAATGGAAAGTATACTCCGACGAATTGCGAAAAACAGAATGTACTAAAAAATTATAGTATAAGAGGAATTGGAAATGATGTAGATATCCTTTTTAATGGTAAAATTGTTGGAAATAGAAACTTACCACATGCGTTAGAGGAACTACATGATGATGCAATTTACTTTCTTTCAGGAAGAAGATATAAAGTTAAAAAATTGATACTTGACGAAAAGACAGAAAGAAATTTCGCTGATATAGATACAATACCAATTAACTATCCATATTATACAAAACCTATAAGGGAAGAGTATCCACAAGTAATAGAAATTTTTGAAGAAAAAGAAATTTTTGGAATTAAGTTAAAGTATTGTTCTTTAAATATATACAAAAAAGTATTAGGATATTCGAATATTGAGATTGGAAAGGAGATAAATCAAGGGAAAAAAGTTTTTTTTAATGATCCTATCACCTATACTTATGCTACCAAAGGATTTATATTTAGAGTGCCAAGCCCAAGAGAAATTTTGAAAATGGCTTCAGAGAAAGAAAAAATAGAAGCAAGTGGATATCATGCCACTGAACATGTGCTTATTGAAGGAAGTAGTATGTTAACAGGAGGAGCTTCACAGGACATTGGAGGAATTTCATTAGGTGATACAGGAATGATAGTAATTCATGATGGGAGTATAGGCGGTAATGGGGCAAGTAAAAGTCTCTTTGATAAATTTGAGTTAGCCATTACTAGGGCTCATTCTATCCTTATAGAATGTTCATGTGAAAATGATGACGGATGTCCTCGTTGTACTTATTCATATCGATGTGGTAATAACAATGAATATTTACACAAGAATGCTGCTATAGAAGTACTTACTCGTATTATTAACAGAGAAAGAACAACAATACTAGAGTTTAACAATTTTCAACAGACTTTGATATAATATAAGAATGAATTCTACTTAGGCAATAACCATGGTTATTATCTAATCTTTTAATATATAAATTATTAAGAATTAAATTTGAGATTATTATCTAATGTATTTCTAGACGATTCCGAGATTATATCTTGAAGTGAGTCTTTAGTAGTATCAGTGATGTTTTTTAGAACTGGGGTAATACCAATTTTGTCGACACCCTTTAATACCCCAGTAAAAAAAGTTTCCCATCCTAGACCAATAATAGCTAGAAATAGTACTATGGCAATAAACCATAAAATTATACCCATACTATTATTTAGTACATTTAATAAGTATATTAATAATTAGTCATATTTGTTAAGTTTAAAATTACCTATTCTAAATTATAGTAAAAAATTCACTATATTAATTAGTGCTAATTGTCATATGAATATATATAAGAAAAATGAACGTACAAAAAATATCAGCAGTAACCCTAAAAGTTAAAAATATGAGAAATGAATGGCAATTCTATTCAAAAATTCCAGGATTAAGTCTATCCTATGGAGGACCGATTAGTTCATTTACATCTTTTGAAATAAAAGATGATGACAGCAATTCAAAGTCCTACATTAATTTAGAGTATACAAAAGGATTAAAATGTGATACAAATTTTGGGAGAATTATTATTTATTCAAAAAACGTCGATAATCTCTATGATTATTTTAAACACGATCAAGATATATGTCGTTTAATTACCATTAAAAATAAACCAGTAGATGGAATATGGGGAGAGAGATATTTTCACATTTTAGACCCTGAAGCATATGAATTATCCTTTGCTCAACTTATAAGTTAAAATTACATATTATATTTCATTTTTGGAGGTTCAAAAGTTTTTTACTATATGTCTACATTAATAACTTATATTACCTTGATAAGAATAGCTTTTGAAATTGATATTAGATCATCTTCAGAACCTAACATCAAAATATAATTTCCCATAGCAACATCATTAGAAAGAGTAAATACAAAAGATATTTCTTTTGATTCATCCTTTTTCAAGTTTATTGAGTTTTCGCTAAAGATTCCATAAGATGTCCCTAACTCACCGCTTGGAGTTAATGTAGATGATGATATGGGATGAAGCAAAGAATCAGTATGGGCAGTAATCTCAAATTTAATTTCTTTACTTTCCCCCGGAGTAAGTATTATTTCCTTTTCCTTTGTATTAATAGAAAAAGGTAAGGGGATACTAGTATTAACATAGCCGATCTTGTTTTCACTCCATTCAGTGAACCATATTGATTTATTGTAAGTTTCATCTGTAAGTTGTAATACATTTCCAATACCACAACTATTTTCGGGTACATCTTGTTTACACTGTCCGAATTGTTTATTTTGTGAAGGAATCCAATATTCAACTAGTTTGAGTTCAGCTGGAAAGAATTTTCCAATTTTGTTACCAGTATGTTCATTAAAGATGATAGAGTCATTTTGTCCTTTTTTCATCCAATAAGGTAAAGTATATGCTTGACTATTAATTTTATCTCCAGCAAAAATTTTCGGCGATGCAGTAGAGGTTACAAACTTTGTTAAGGAATTATTAATAGGATTTAGTTTTACAAATATACTAGTGCCGTGGTCACTTATCCAAATATTATCTTTTTCATCAATAGTTATACCAACAGGAGAAGGAAGATCTCCGAGATCATATTTTTTAAATGACTTATTTGTAATATCATACTTGTAAATTTGGCCTTTATACCCAAAAGCAAGGACTGACACCCATACGTTATTATTTTTTTTATCTACTGCAATTGAACCAGTACTGACAAGAGATGGATCGAAATCTTTAAAATCTTCAATAGGAAGTGGTATTGATGCAATTCCATCTGATGTACCAGTTTTCATTAAATTCAAATTTCCGCTCCATAATGATTGTGATCTAATTCCTGCAAAGAAAATATGTCCATTGTTATCAAAATCAATTGAAACAGGATAGATAGTACCAAAAGATAAGTTAGTTTCGGGGATTTTAAAATGTTCAAATTCCTTTTTTTCTTTGCTAAATTTCCAAATTAAATTTTGTTTTTCGTCAGTGAACCATAAATTTTTATTTGATGGATCAAGTTTAAGATCCCAAACTTGAGAGGAGTCAATAGGTTTATCGCGTGACAGCCAAATAGGTATATCATACTTTGTAAAAACTTGTCTATCAGGTTGGTATAAAATAAGCGATCCGTGTTTGGTAGAAATATACCATAACCCTTTGACACTGTCATCATAAATTATTGCCAATGGCATTTCGCATTCATTATTCAATTTTATTTCTTTAACATACTGATTGAAATTAGGCTTAGAGTTGATCCCACAAAATTGACTTTTAAATTTTTCAATAGCCTGTTGTTTGGAATATTCTATTTGATCTCCAAAGATTGGAGTTAATATATCAGAAAACATGAATTCGTTTATTAAAAAACTTTTAGAAAAATTAGAATTTAGATTTGATGAAGAAATAAAAATAGTTAAGATCAAAAGAGAAGTGAAAAGAAAGGTATTATTATATCTATTATTTTTACAAAATGTATTCATCTAATGATATTAGATTATTAGTCCTTTATATCTCATTAAGAACTGTATATCATAATACAAGTATTAGATTGAAAAAAATATTAAAAAGTAACCTTAATTGGAAAGCAGTCTATTTAGTGTTTGTTCAAAAATTTCATAAGGTAATGCTCCTGGAATTATGGTTTCAATATTATTGTCTTTGATCAGTATAAATGAAGGAGTTCCAGATAATCCCATTGATCTAGCAATATTATCATTATTTTGAACAAGGCTAGAATATTTATTGGATCCTATGCAGTTAGAAAATTGCTCCATATTGGGTATCTCGACATTTTTGGCAAATTGTTTTAGACTATCATTTGTTATCCATCCCGTTCCTTCTCCGTTCCAATTATCGTACAATTCTGCATGATAATCCCAATACTTGCCTTGTTCCGCAGCACAATATGATGCTACTGCTCCCATACTAGAACCTTTATCTGTTGGAATATCATTTACAATATAGTCTTTAAATATAAAATTAATTTTATTTGAATCCACAAAGTTTTTCATAATTTGTTCGCGTGTTTCATTATGGAATTTTGCACAGAATGTACATTGATAATCTCCGAATTCAACCATTGTAATATTAGACGAGTTACCCAATATGGGCACAAAATCAGCAACAGGTTTTATTAAATTAGAAGAAAATTGATTTAATAACTCTTGCTCATTGTAATAATTGAAAGATGTAAGCATTCTTTCATAAATTGGCAAATTACGATAATAATCGGTATAATTTGCGGTTGATGAAATTATATACAGATTTGATCCTCTGATTATCCCAACATCTATGTTTTGAAGCTTATTTTTATTTTCATCTAGATAAGAATATACAAGTTTGTGACTAGGATCTTTGATATTCGAAAGAGGACTTGACTCAATTAATTCAAAATCATCAAATGTCCTAACAAATTCATCCAGTGTAGAATCTACTATGGATTTTATTGATATAGAATCAGTTGGAAGAGGAGATACATTAATTTTTATTTTATCAATTGAATTATGCTCTGGAACAAATGTTACTGAATCAGTAGTTTCTGTAAATATCCAGTTCTCTGGATAATCTATTTTTAGAAAATTGTTTTGATAAGTAGCAAAATTTGAATTTATATCAGTATTTGATGGTATTTTCCATTCTGCGCTAGCAGAGAGTAGATACACATTCATAAGAAATGTACTTATAAATATGGTTGATACAAGTTTATAATTTAACAATATCACA
>Ga0126312_10001603_pt1 | contig 14900 bp, 14 predicted proteins | sample Plot104A_FD_92537 | JGI IMG/M metagenome (GOLD analysis project Ga0126312, IMG submission 92537) | Serpentine soil microbial communities from UC McLaughlin Reserve, CA, USA - Plot104A | ecosystem: Environmental > Terrestrial > Soil > Grasslands | place: USA: UC McLaughlin Reserve, Lake County...
CCGCCGCCGTCATGGGCGGCATCGGCAACCTCAAGGGCGCCGTGCTCGGCGGCCTCATCATCGACTGCATCCAGGTGATTAACGACGACCGCTGGGACGCCACCTGGACGCCCGCGGTCGTGTTCGTTTACCTGATCCTGATCATGGTCTTCCGCCCGCAGGGACTGCTCGGGGAGGAGACGCGCGAGGCCGGATGAGCAAGCTGCTCCGACTCCGGGACGACCGGCGCGTGAGCTTCGCCATCGCGGCGCTCGTCATCGTCGCCGTGGCGATGTTCCCGCTGTTCAAGCCTCCGCTCGACGGCCTCGTCGACGACTGCGTCCTCGCCCTGGTCTACGTCGTGTTCGCGCTCGGGCTCAACATCGTGGTGGGCTTCGCGGGGCTGCTGGACCTCGGTTACGTGGCCTTCTACGCCTTCGGCGCCCTCGCCACGGGCTGGTTCATGTCGGACTTCTACTCGAAGGTGAACGGGGAGAAGGGAATCCACGTCGGCGTCAGCAAGTTCACGTCGTCGCTGCCGGGCATCCACCTCAACTTCCTGCTGGTGATCATCCTCGTGATCGTCCTCACGGTCCTCGTGGGCGTGATCATCGGCTTGCCCACGCTGCGCCTGCGCGGCGACTACATCGCGATCGTCACGCTTGCCTTCGGCGAGATCATCGGGCGCTTCGCCCAGAACGGGGACTCGCTCGAGGTCAGCGGCTACAAGTTCTCCAACGGGCGCCAGTCGATCTCCCCGATCGACCAGATCGACCTGCCGGGGTTGACCCAGTTCGACTCGGCCACGGACCTGCGCCCGTTCTACTGGACCGCGCTCGCGCTCGCCCTGGTGACCCTGTTCGTGAACTTCCGCCTTCGCGACTCGCGCCTCGGCCGGGCCTGGGTGGCGCTGCGCGAGGACGAGGTCGCCGCGGCCAGCATGGGCGTGCCGCTCGTCAGGACGAAGCTCCTGGCCTACGGGATCGGGGCCGGCTTCGGCGGCATCGCCGGCGGCTTCCTCGGCAGCTACCTCAACTCGGTCAACGCCACCCAGTTCCAGTTCGGCTTCTCGATCTTCATCCTCGCCATGGTGATCCTGGGCGGCCTGGGAAGCATCTGGGGGGTGGTGATCGGAGCCGTCGCCCTGGCCTTCGTGAACAACCGGCTGATCCCGGACGTCCTGAACGACGTGCCGGACAAGCTTGGCCTCAACTTCGCAGTCACGGACCTCTCGTTCGGCGTCTTCGGCTTCCTCCTCGTGCTCATGATGGTCCTGCGGCCCCAGGGGCTGCTTCCGGAGCGAAGACGTCAGATCGAGCTCACCGAGGGCGTCGGCTTCAGCGACGAGTCCGTCTTCGAGTCACGCGCATGACCACCACCGGCGAGCCCGAGCTGCAGCGCCCCTCCGGAGCGACCGGCGACGGCGACGGCCCGCTGCTCCACGCGGCGGACGTCTCGAAGATCTTCGGCGGCCTGGTGGCCGTTGACGACGTCTCGTTCTCGATCGCTCCGCGCTCGATCGTCTCGATCATCGGCCCAAACGGCGCGGGCAAGACCACCTTCTTCAACATGCTCACGGGGCTCTACAAGCCGAGCCTCGGGTCGATCAGCTTCGACGGCCGCGACGTGACCGGCAAGCGCCCCGACGTGATCCTCAAGTTGGGGGTGGCCCGCACCTTCCAGAACATTCGCCTTTTCGCCACGATGTCGGCGGTCGAGAACGTGATGGTCGGGCAGCACGCCCGCATGCAGGCCGGCATCTTCGGCACCATCCTGCGAACCCGGGGCGTGCGCCGCGAGGAGGACAGCACGCGTGAGCGGGCTCGCGAGATGCTGGCCTACGTGGGGCTGCGCGAGCGCGAGTTCGACCAGATCTCGATCAACCTCTCCTATGGCGACCAGCGCCGGGTGGAGATCGCCCGCGCCCTGGCGTCGGGCCCCAAGCTGCTGCTCCTCGACGAGCCGACGGCCGGGATGAACCCGCAGGAGTCGCGGCAGCTGACCCAGTTCATGGAGCAGCTCCGCGGGGAGCGTGATCTGGCGATTCTGCTGATCGAGCACGACATGAAGGTGGTGATGGGCGTCTCCGAGCACATCACCGTGCTCGACCACGGGCAGAAGATCGCGGAGGGCCCGCCCCAGGAGATCCGGGAGAACCCGCGGGTCGTCGAGGCCTACCTCGGGAAGAAGGGCTGATGGCGCTCCTCGAGCTCCACGACGTCCACACCTTCTACGGCAACATCGAGGCGCTGAAGGGCGTGAGCATCGAGGTCGAGGAGGGCGAGATCGTGACGCTGATCGGCTCGAACGGGGCCGGCAAGTCGACGACGCTGCGCTCGATCTCCGGGCTGACGCCGCCGCGCCAGGGGTCGATCCAGTTCGAGGGCGACCAGATCGGCGAGACCGCGCCGCAGGACATCGTCCGCCGGGGTATCTCGCAGGCGCCGGAGGGGAGGCACTGCTTCCAGCGCATGACCGTGCGCGAGAACCTGGAGCTCGGGGCCTACCTGCGCAAGGACGGCAACGTCGGGCGCGACCTCGATCGCGTCTTTACGCTGTTCCCGCGGCTCAAGGAGCGAGACCGGCAGAAGGCGGGCACGATGTCGGGCGGCGAGCAGCAGATGCTCGCGATCGGCAGGGCACTGATGGCCGACCCCGACCTCCTGCTGCTCGACGAGCCCTCGATGGGCATCGCGCCGGTGCTCGTGGAGCGCATATACGAGACCATCGCGGAGATCAACCGCCAGGGCACGACCATCCTGCTTGTCGAGCAGAACGCCAACTTCGCGCTAGAGGTCTCGAAGCGCGGCTACGTGCTCGAGACCGGCACCATCGCGATCAGCGACCGCTCGGAAGCGCTTCGCGACAATCCCGACGTCCAGCGCGCCTATCTCGGCGCATGACGGTCGTCGCGCTCATCGGCTCGAAGGCGCTCTGGCTGCTCTATGCCTGGCTGCTCTCGGCGATCGCCACGCAGTACCTCTCGAGCCGCAAGGGTTATGGGGAGCACATCGGGTTGTTGTTCGGCCTGCTGCTGAGCGTGGTAGGGGTCCTGATCTGGCTCGTCTGGCCCGCGCGGGCCGATTCCCGCTGGAAGCTCCAGGGGCCCTTCGGACGGGGGGGAAAGGGCAAGACGGTCGCCGAGGCCAGGGCCGAGCACGAGACGGGGACGGAAGGCACCGGCACGTGACCGACCTACCGATCGCGATCACCAACCTCTCGATCGGCTTCTACTACCCGCTGATCGTGCTGGTCGTGCTCTTCGTCGTCCTCTCGGTTGTGGCGAACACGACCAGCTCGCGTGACACACAGGAGCGCTTCCGCGGCTACGCCTTCCTCGCCACGCTCGCCTGCGCGGCCTGGTCGATCGTGATCATCATCGCCGCGGCGGCGAACTTTCCGAACCAGACATGGGACATGATTCGGATCGTGTTCATCATCTCCGCTTTCTTCGCGCTCCTGACCGCAATCTGCTTCGGCGTGCGGATGGGATACCGGCGCGTTCGCGGCCTTTGACGTCCCGCTCGCACTCTCAGAAAGAGCGCTACGACCCGATGCCGGGCGTCCTCGCCCTGCCCGGGTTCCTATACCGCAAGCTGGGACGGCGAGGCCGCCGGGCGCTGCTCGTGGGCGGCGCCCTGCTGCTGCTCGCGGCCGCAGTCGCCACAGCGGTGCTGGTCCCGGTCATCACCAGGGACAAGCGCGAGCAGGCCGCGCGCGACCGCCGGGAGGCCGCGCTCAACGCGGCGCAGGAGCGCCGGCGGCTGATTCGGGAGTCGCGTCCGCGGCAGGGCAGCCTCGCCGCGGCGGGCTCGCCCATGGCCTCGCTCGAGTCCGCCATCACCCGTGATGCCCGCGCCCGCGTCGAGAGCGGCGAGCTCCGCACGCCAGCCCGCCGGACGGACTGCCATCGCCTCGGCGTGCGGGGCGGGCGCGTCGCGCTCGGCTGCGTGGCCGTCACGAGCGACGTCAAGGGCCCCGCCACCGAGGGCGGGGTGATCGGTTATCCATACCGGGCTGCCTTCGACCCCGAGAGTCGCCGCTACGCGTTGTGCAAGACGAGCGGTCGTCCCGCCGAGGGCTTCCTCACGCGCCGCAAGGAGGTCCCGGTGCCGCGCGCGTGCGGCGGCTGAGCCGGTACGGGCTGCCGAAGCTCCACTCGTTCGCTACCCGCAGCGCGGGTCGAGCGGAACCGAGGGGAAGTGCGAGGTGTCGGGGTGCAGTGGGCGGGGGTTCTCCTTGCACCACACGTAGCGGCGGGCCGCGAGGTCGGCCCGCCCGCGGAAGCGGTAGCCGCTCACGAGGCGCCGCCCCAGCACCAGGTGGCTAGAGCGCTCGACAAAGCAGTTGAAGGACGCCTGCGTGTGGGTGGACGCGCGCAGAGCGCGGCAGTCCGTGCGCTGAACCGGGCCCCGGAGGGCGCCCGCGGCGATGCGGGCGCGCACGTCGCCGCTGATCGCGTCCGCGAGCCCGCCGGAGGCCGCGGTCAGAGCCGCCGGTCGCGTGAGGCCGCCCGCCTGGCTGGCGGCCAGTAGGGCGCGTGCGGGCATGCGGCTCGTGTGGGGGCGCTGGTCCCGCGCCAGGTCGCGCAGGCGCGCCCGCAGCGACGCCTGCTCCGCGCGCCGCGCCTCGGCGGCGCCCTCACGCTTGGTGCGCTCGAAGGTGGGGAAGCCCGCGACCGCTACAACGGCCAGCGCGCCCGCGACGAGGGCGACGGCCAGGCGCCCGCGCCGGCCGAGCATCCGCCACAGGCGCCGCGGCAGCGCCAGGAGCGCGGGCAGGGGGTCGAAGCGCTCCTTGCGCCCGGGCGCGGTGGCGGCCTCCGCCTCCGCATCGCGCTCGAAGATTGCGCGCACCTCGTCCCGCGTGGCAGAACGTGCCGCCGACCACAAGTCGCGTTCGTTCACCATACGTCCGTGTCGAGCGTACTGCGCGCCGGGCTCGTGGTCGGCGCCTCCGTGTTAACGGTCGGTTGTGGCGGCGAGGAGCCGAAGGACACCGCCGGCGCCCGGCGCGCCGTGGAGCGCTACTACGCCGCGCTCGCCTCCGGGGACGGGCGGTCCGCCTGCGGGCTGCTCACGGAGGATCGCCGTCGCTCGCTCGACCAACCGCCCGGCCGCTGCCCGAAGGACGTGCTCCGCGAGGGCGCGGGCCTCGAGTCTCCACGCGACGCCGGGATCTCGAGGGTGCGGCTGGACGGCGAGTCGGCGACGGCTCGCGTGACGACGTCGCAGGGCCACGGCGCGGCGGAGCACAGCGTCTCCCGAGTCGTGCGCCTCCGCCGCACCGGCCGGAGCTGGCGGATCGCGGGCTAGACCGCGGCTCCCTCCCGGCCGCCCCGCAGCGGGGCCCGCGCCCGCCGGGGTGAGTCGTCTTTTGGGTTCGGCTCAACCCAAAAAGCGCCTCACCCTCGTTCGCCGATCGGCGCCGGGCGTGGTGCTCGGGCCTTTCGGCGGCAACAATCCCGCGGCTCAACCAAAGGAGAGGTGAGGGAGGCGCGCCGCTGGCGGGTACGGCAACGGTGTTTCCTCTCACGAAGCGAGCCCGTCATGGCCGCAACTTCGGTGTCGCAGCCGACAGCGAGGACACGGCGAGTGCCGGTTTCGACGCGGTGGGGGCGAGGTCCCGCCCCGCAGGCTCGGGCCGGCCGCATCAGTTCCCGGTCGCGGCCCGGAGGGCGTCCTCAAGCTCCCGGCGGCGGAAGCGGTAGCCGAGCTCCTCGAGCCGGCGCGGCACGACCCGCGCGCCGGTCGTCACGATCCTGGCCATCTCGCCGTAGAGCGCCTTCACCGCGAGCGCCGGGACCGGCGCGATGGCCGGCCGGCGGAGGACCCGCCCGAGCGCGCGCGAGAGATCCTTGTTCGTCACCGGCTCCGGTGCGGTCAAGTTCACCGGCCCGGACGCCGCTCCGGCCTCCGCGCAGAAGAGCTGAGCCCCGGCCACGTCGTCGAGGTGCACCCAGGGCACGTACTGGCGCCCGCCCGCCACCGGCCCGCCCAAGCCAAGCTTGAAGAAGGGCAGCATCTTCGCGAGCGCGCCGCCGGAGCGCGAGAGGACGACCCCCGTCCGGGTCGTGACCACTCGCAGCCCGAGCTCCTCCGCCCTCCGGGCCTCCGCCTCCCAGTCGCGCACCACCCGCGCCAGGAAGTCGTCCGCCGCCGGAGCCGACTCGTCGAGCGGCTCGCTGCCGCGCGCGCCGTACCAGCCGGTGGCGGACTGCGAGACGAGCACACGCGGGCGCTCGGCCTCCGGGAGCGCCGCGAGCGAGGCCACGAGGTTGCGCGTGCCGAGCACGCGCGAGTCGCGGATCTCGCGCTTGGCGTCCTCGCTCCAGCGCTGCGCGAGCGGCTCGCCGAGCAGGTGGAAGACGGCGTCGCGGCCGCGCAGCGCCTCGGCGGGTGCCGGCTCCTCCTTCGGGGCTCGCCACTCGGCGGCGTCGACGCTCAGCGCCGCCCGGGCGCGCGCGGCGTCGCGGGACAGCGCAACCACGTGGTCGCCGCGCCCGCGCAGCGCGCCCACGACCTCACGGCCGAGCATGCCCGTCGCCCCGGTGACCGTTGCCCGCACGCGCTCTAGCCCGCCGGGAGCGGCTGGCGGCGCGAGGCGCCGCTGCGCGCGGCCTCCTCGGCCACGGCCTTCGCCACGAGCCGGCTCACGTCGCGATGGAACACGCTCGGCACGATGTAGTCCTCGTCGAGCTCCTCGTCGGAGACCGTGCTCGCGATCCCGCGCGCCGCTGCAAGCTTCATCTCCTCGGTGATGGCCGGCGCGCGCACATCGAGCGCGCCGCGGAAGACGCCGGGGAAGGCGAGCACGTTGTTGATCTGGTTCGGATAATCGGAGCGGCCGGTGGCCATCACGCGCACGTAGGGGGCGGCCTCCTCGGGGCGGACCTCGGGGTTTGGGTTGGCCATCGCGAACACGAAGGGCTCTGGGTTCATGCGAGCCAGGTCGGCGGCTCGGATGATCCCGGGGCCGGAGAGGCCGACGAAGAGGTCGGCTCCCTCGAGCACCTCGCGCGGCGACCCGGAGCGACGGTCGGCGTTCGTGTTCTCCGCGAGCCAGGCCTTCGGGGAGTTCATCGACCGGCCCTCGTAGTCCTCGCGGCCCGTGTGGATCGCGCCGAAGCGGTCGCAGGCCACGATCTCGCTGATGCCCGAGCTCATGAGGATCTTCGCCACGGCGACCCCGGCGGCGCCGGCGCCCACCATGCAGACGGCCAGCTCCTCGAGCCGCCGGCCGGTCAGCCGGCAGGCGTTCAGCAGCGCGGCCAGGGTCACGATCGCCGTGCCGTGCTGGTCGTCGTGGAAGACCGGGACGTCCAGCGCCTCGACCAGGCGCTGCTCGATCTCGAAGCAGCGGGGCGAGGAGATGTCCTCGAGGTTGATGCCGCCGAACGACGGCGCGATCCGCACCACGGTCTCGACGATCTCGTCCGTGTCCTTCGTGTCAAGGCAGACCGGGAAGGCGTCCACGTCGGCGAACTCCTTGAACAGCATCGCCTTCCCCTCCATCACCGGCAGCGCTGCCTCGGGGCCGATGTCGCCCAGCCCCAGGACCGCCGTGCCGTCGGAGACCACGGCGACGGTGTTCGCCTTGATCGTGTACTTGAACGCCTTTTGGCGATTCTCGGCGATCGCCGTGCAGACCCGGGCCACGCCGGGCGTGTAGGCCATGGAGAGGTCCTCGCGGGTCTTCACCGGCATGTTCAGACCCGTGTGGATCTTGCCGCGGCGGTGGGCCTCGAAGGTCCGGTCGGTGATCTCGACGATCTCCACGTCGCGCACGGCGCCGACGGCGGAGATCACCTCGCCGCGGTTCTCGTCAGTCGAGCACTCGATGGTGATCTCCTGAACCGTGCGCTCGCCCTTGGTCTCGACGCGGTCGACGCCGACGATCGCGCCGCCGGTGCGGTTGATGGCGGCGGTGACCTTGCCGAGCGCGCCCGGCTTGTGTGGCAGCGCGACACGAAGGGTGAGTGAGAACTGGGCGCTCGGCGTGGCCAGGGCCGGGCGATCATAGCTCGGGCCCACGGTTCCGCCCGAGGGCTGGAGCTCAGCGTCTAGCCAACAGTGGCGTGCCCCGTGGTGAGGCAGCCGTTGGTGTTCCGAAGGTGCGTGGGGTAGCCGGGGTTTGGACCGGTTGCGGCGGGCGCCGGCCCCGGCCGGGCCCCGCCTACGATTAGGGAGTGCCGTCCGAAGCCAGCCGTGAGCTTTTCCTGATCGACGGGAACAGCCTCGTATACAGGGCCTTCTTCGCGCTCCCAGAGACGATCTCGACGTCCAGGGGGCAGCCCACGAACGCGATCTTCGGATTCGCCTCGATGCTCGTGAAGATCCTCTCCGAGTACGGCGTCAAGCCGACCATGGTGGTGTGGGACGCGGGCATGTCGGGCCGCGAGGCGGAGTACGACGAGTACAAGGCGGGCCGCCGCGAGCGGCCGGATCTGCTCTCGGAGCAGTGGCCCCACCTCCAGCCGCTCGTTGACGCGTTCGGCTACACGAACGTCAAGGTGCCCGGCTACGAGGCGGACGACGTGATAGCCACGCTCGCGGAGCGGGCGAAGGCGCGCGGCATCGACGTCATGGTCGTGACCGGCGACCGCGACCTGTTCCAGCTGATCGACGGCGGCGTGCGGGTGATGGCCACGAGCCGCGGCATCACGGACACCAAGCTGTACGACCGGGAGACCGTGGTGGAGCGTTACGGCATCCCGCCGGAGCTGGTGCCGGACTTCGTCGGTCTCAAGGGCGACACCTCGGACAACATCCCGGGCGTCCCGGGCATCGGCGAGAAGACCGCGTCCCAGCTCCTCCAGGAGTGGGGCGATCTCGAGGGCGTGCTCTCCCACGTCGACGACATCTCCGGCAAGAAGCGACAGGAGAACCTCACGGAGCACGCGGAGGCCGCCCGGATCTCGAAGCGGCTGGCCACCGCGATCCGCGACCTCGAGCTCGAGATCGACCTCGACGACGCGGTGGCGCGCGAGCCGGACCGCTCGCGCCTGCGGCACGTGTTCAGGGAGTTCGAGCTGCGCGAGCCCCTGCGCCGCCTCGAGGAGGCGCTCGGCGAGGAGGAGGCGGCCCCCGCGGTCCGCCCCGAGGAGCTCTTCGAGGCGACGGCCCGCGAGGTGGGCGTCGGCGAGCTGGCGTCGCTGGATGGTGAGCTGGCGGCGCTCGCGGCCGAGCGCCCGGGGGAGCCGGAGCCGGAGCAGCCGACCGTTCCGGACGACGAGCTCGCGGCGGCGGAGGATGAGGCCGCCGTGGCGGTTGGAGAGGGCGTTCCGCTTGCCGGCGGACGCCAGCCGGCGCAGGCTACGCTGGCCGAGGCCGCGGTGGCCGCCGGTGACCTCCGTCCGGCGCTCCGGTTCGCCGCCTACGCCGGCGGGGAGGTCCTGGTCGGCGAGGCCGAGGGCCTCTCGGCGCTCGCGCGGGCGTGGGGCAAGCGGCCGGTCGTGGCACACGACTGGAAGTCGATCGCCGTAGGTGAGGATCCCTGCGAGGGCCCGCCGCTCGAGCACGACACGATGGTCGCCGCCTATCTGATCGATCCGGCGCGGCGCGGTTACCCGCTCGCCGAGCTGGCGGAGACGGAGGGCATCGGCGCCAGCGTCGAGGGCGCCGACGGCGTCGCCGAGCGGGCCGTCGTGACCCGCGTGCTCGCCGAGCGCCAGCGCGAGATCCTCGACGAGATGGGCCTCGCGCGGCTGCTGCGCGAGGTCGAGCTGCCACTCGTTGACGTGCTCGTGGAGATGGAGCGCGCCGGCGTGAAGCTCGACGTCGAGCACGTGCGTCGGATCAGCGAGCGCATCGGCCGCGAGGTCGCGCAGCTCGAGCGCGAGGTCTGGATGCTGGCTGGGGAGGAGTTCACGATCGGCTCTCCGCAGCAGCTTGCGACCGTCTTGTTCGACAACCTCGGCCTGTCCAAGAAGCGGCGCGGCAAGACCGGCTTCTCAACCGACGCCCGCGTGCTCCAGGCGATCCGCGAGGAGCACGAGATCGTGCCCAAGGTCGAGCAGTGGCGCGAGCTCTCGAAGCTCAAGTCCACATACCTCGACGCCTTCCCCGAGCTGCTCGCCTCCGACGGCCGCCTCCACACGACCTTCAGCCAGACCACCGCCACGACCGGGCGGCTGTCCAGCACCAACCCGAACCTCCAGAACATCCCGATCCGCACCGAGCTGGGGCGGGAGATCCGGGCGTGCTTCGTGGCCGAGGAGGGCCACAAGCTGATCTCGGCCGACTACTCGCAGGTCGAGCTGCGGATCCTCGCCCACATCGCCGGCGAGGACGCGCTAAAGGAGATCTTCCGGCGCGGCGAGGACGTGCACACGGCCACGGCCGAGCGCATCCTCGGGGGAAGGGCCGACCCGGGCACGCGCTCCAGGGCGAAGATGGTCAACTACGGGATCGTCTACGGCCTGTCGGCCTTTGGCCTCGCCGACCGCCTGGGCATCGAGCAGGACGAGGCGCAGGAGTTCATCGACCGCTACCTCGACGGCTTTCCCAAGGTCAAGGAGTTCATCGACCGGACGATCGAGCAGGGGCGCGAGGAGGGACACGTGGCGACCCTGTTCGGCCGCATCCGGCGCGTGCCCGAGCTCCGCTCCCGCCAGCGCCAGACGCGCCTCCAGGGCGAGCGCTTCGCGGTCAACATGGTCATCCAGGGCACCGCGGCGGACATCATCAAAGTGGCGATGGTGCGCTGCCGCGACGAGCTGCGCTCCGCCGGGCTCGCCACCACGCTCGTGCTCCAGATCCACGACGAGCTGCTCTTCGAGGCGCCCGACGGCGAGGTCGAGCGGGCCTCGGAGATCGTGAGGCGAGAGATGGCCGCCGCCTTCGAGCTCGACCCGCCGCTCGAGGTCGACCTCGCGGTGGGCCGGGACTGGCTCGAGGCGAAGTAGGGCAGTATCCCCGCGGTGGACAAGTGGCTCCCCGTGCTGGCCACCTGCGTGGCGGGCAGCCTGGTCGCCATGCAGGCGCCGATCAACTCGATGCTCGGGAAGAGCGTCGGCACGTTCGGCGCCGCGACCGTCAACTTCCTGGTCGGAACGGCACTCCTCCTTTTTGTCACCTTCGTGCTGGCCGGGGGGCTGGTCGACGGGGGGGAGGCGGCGCCTTGGTACACGTACGTCGTCGGGGGGTTGGCAGGCGTCGCGTATGTGACGACCGCGTTGGTCACGGTTCGCTCGCTCGGAGCGGGAGGGGTGACGGCCGCGACGATCGCCGGCCAGCTCGCCGCCTCGGTGGTGATCGACAGGCTGGGGGTTCTGGGGCTGGACGAGCGCCCCCTGTCAGCGACGAGGGTGCTTGGCGTCCTGCTGCTGGTCGTCGGTACGCTGCTGGTGGTCAGGGAGTAGCGGTGCCCGGCGCTTGCGCTATTGTGGGCACGGCCCACCGCAAACGTTTGCAAGGCGCACGGGAGCGCGATTCGCATTGACACGAGCCGGAGCAAGGAGCGCGGGCGAGCCGCGCGCGCGGATCGCGGCCGAGGCTCCGCTGCGGCAGGAGTTCCTCGCCGCGTTCGAGCGGATGGTGCTGATCCGCGAGTTCGAGCACGAGATGCATCGGCTGTTTCTGAAGGGCGAGGTGCACGGCACCACGCACCTGTCCGCGGGACAGGAGGCGGTGCCGGTCGGCGTCTGCATGGCGCTCGAGCCCGACGACTACGTGGCCGGGACCTATCGCGGCCACGGCCACGCCCTCGCGAAGGGGACCGACCCGGCGCGGCTCGCCGCCGAAATGCTCGGAAGGGCGTCCGGCGTCTGCGGCGGGCGGGCGGGCTCGATGAACGTCATCGATCTCGAGCACGGGCTCGTGGGCTGCTTCGGGATCGTCGGCGGGAGCATCGCGGCCGCCACCGGTGCCGCCGTGACCTGCAAGCGAGGGGACCGCGTGGCGGCGGCCTTCTTCGGCGACGGTGCCGTCAACCAGGGCTACTTCCACGAGTGCCTGAACTTCGCCAAGGTGCTGGAGCTACCCGCCCTGTACGTCTGCGAGAACAACTTCTACGGCGAGTTCACCCCCATGCGGACGGTCACGGCGGGCGAGAGCATCGCCGGCCGCGGCGCCGCGATGGGTATCCCCTCGCAGGTCGTCGACGGGAACGACCTTTGGGCCGTCCACGAGGCCGCGGCCGAGGCGGTCGAACGCGCGCGCGGCGGTGGCGGGCCGACCCTGCTCGAGTGCCACACCTACCGCCACTACGGCCACTCGAAGTCCGACCCCGCGACCTACCGCCCAAAGGGCGAGCTCGAGCGCTGGCTTGAGCGCGACCCGCTCGACGTGGCGCGCCGCCGCCTCGAGGAGCTGGGGGTCGCGGCCGATGACGTGGAGGCGGCGTCGGCGCACGCGAAGGAGCGGATCCGTGAGGCGGGCGAAGCCGCCCGCGCGGCGGCCTACCCGGATCCCGCCGGTGAACGGCCCGCGGAGTTCGCGGCGTGAGCCCCCCCGCGGCCGTCGGAGAGCTCGAATTCCGCGTCGCGATCCGCGATGCGCTCGCCGAGGAGATGGAGCGTGACGAGTCAGTGATCTTCTTCGGCGAGGACGTCGCCGCCCCCGGGGGGGTGTTCAAGGCGACGCCCGGGCTCCAGGAGCGCTTCGGGGAGGAGCGCGTGTTCGACACCCCCATCTCCGAGCTCGCGCTCGCGGGGGCCGCCTTCGGCGCGGCCGTTACCGGGTTGCGCCCGGTGATCGAGATCATGTTCGGTGACTTCATGGGGCTGCCCATGGACAGCCTGGTCAACCAGGCGGCGAAGTTCTGGTACGTCTCGCACGAACAGGGCCCGGTGCCGCTGGTCGTGCGCTCCGCGGTCGGCGGAGGCGGCCGCTTCGGCGCGATGCACTCGCAGTCCCACGCCACCTGGTACCAGGGGATACCGGGGCTCAAGATCGCGGCGCCGTCGTCGCCGGCCGAGGCCAAGGGGTTACTCAAGGGCGCCGTGCGCGACGACAACCCGGTCGTCTTCCTCGAGCACAAGCGGCTCTACTCGGTCAAGGGCCCGCCCCCCGACAACGGCGAAGCGATCCCGATGGGGCTGGCGCGCGTCGCGCGCGAGGGATCGGACGTCACGATCGTGTCAGTGGCGAAGGGCGTTCCCGACTCGCTCGGCGCCGCGGAGCTGCTCGCCGGAGCCGGCATCGACGCCGAGGTGGTCGACCTGCGGACGCTGCGCCCACTCGACCTCGACGCGGTGCTGCGCTCGGTCGAGAAGACCAACCGCTTGATCGCGGTCGAGGAGGGCCCCCGTGTGGGCGGCTGGGCAGCGAACCTGCTGGGCGCGGTCGCTATGGAGTCGCTCCACGACCTCGACGACGCCTGGGTCGTTGCGACCGGGGAGACGCCGATTCCCTACAGCCCGCCGCTCGAGGACGCCTTCCTCCCGGACGCGAGCGCGATCGCCGAAGCCGTGCAGGAACGGCTCGGTCGCCGCTAGTCTCGCCGCGCCCGCAGGGCCGCGGGCGCCCATAGCAGGTGCCGGGCCGCGGGCGGTCCGCCGCCCACGTGCATCGACTTGACTCGCTGCTCCAGCTCGAGGTCGCCGACCGTCAGCCGCTCATGCTGGCGCATGTGCTCGTTCCAGGATCGCACCGAGAAGGTCTCCAGGTAGTGACCGGGGTGCTCGAGGTCCTCGTAGACGTCCCACGAATAGGCGCCGTCCCGGCGGCGCACCCGACCCAGCTCCTGCATGGCCTCGACGAACTCCTCCGCTCGCTCGGACGGGATCCGGTACTCCAGCGTCACCATCACGGGCCCATCGCGCGGTTCCGGCTCGAAGGCGCGCGGAGGCTCGGACCATTCGAGCGCCGGGGACAGGTCCACCCGTTCGCCGGGGGCGAGCGGCCAGCGGCGCGCGACCGCGATCCCGGCGAGCAGCCCCGCTACGGCGACCATGAGCGCCATCCGCACGTCAGTCGCGCCGGCGAGGATCCCCCAGGCCAGGCTCCCGAGCGCCAGCGCGCCCTGAAAGACGAGCTGGAACCCGGCGAGTGTGCGGGCGCGCACCCAGCCGGCGGCGGCGTGCTGGGCTGCGGTGTTCAGCGAGGACAGCACGGTCAGCCAGGAGCCTCCGCTCAGGACGAGCGCCATCCCGACGAGCGCCGGTACGCGTACGAACGCGAGCGCCGCCAGTCCGCCCGCGAGGCCGGCCGTGGCGACGGCGATCAGTACGTCGAGGTCCAGTCGCGGACGCACGCGTGGCAGGATCGCGGCCGCGGCCAGCGCCCCGCCGCCGATGCACCCCATGAGTAGGCCCAGCCCGCGCGAGCCGAGCGCCAGCGGGCCCACCGCGACCACGGGCATCAGCGCCCACAGGGCGCTGGCGCAGAGCGAGAAAGTGCCCGCGCGCACGAGCACCGAGCGAGCCGGCTGGAAGAACCGGATATAGCGGGCGCCCGCGCGTATCGCAGTCCGCAGTGACTCGCGACCGCCGGCGGGCGGCCGCGGCAGCCGCAGCCTTGCCACCACCAGCATCAGCACTACGATGCACGCGCTCTCCATTGCGAACAGGGCGCCCGCGCTGAGCGCGACGATGACGAGGCCCGCGAGCGCGGGGCCCACTGCCCGGGCGAGATTGATCGCCACGCTGTTGAGGGCGACCGCTTGGGGCAGCTCGGCGCCGTCGACGGCATCCGGCGTCATCGCCTGATAGGCGACAATCGTGATCGACATGCCGCCGCCGAGGGCGAGCGTCAGGAGCAGTACGGCGGCTGGGCTCACGGCGTCGCCGAGGGTGAGCGCCGCGAGTACGGCAGTGACCACGGTCATCCACGCCTGCGCGGCCAGCACCAGGCGGCGGCGGTCGACCATGTCCGCCGTCGCGCCGGCGAGGAGGCTCAGCGCGACGGCGGGCAGGCTCGTGGCCGTCTGTACGAGGGCGATCAGCGTCGGCGAGTCGGAGAGCGAGGCGACCACCGTGA
>Ga0126312_10001604_pt1 | contig 14899 bp, 13 predicted proteins | sample Plot104A_FD_92537 | JGI IMG/M metagenome (GOLD analysis project Ga0126312, IMG submission 92537) | Serpentine soil microbial communities from UC McLaughlin Reserve, CA, USA - Plot104A | ecosystem: Environmental > Terrestrial > Soil > Grasslands | place: USA: UC McLaughlin Reserve, Lake County...
ACGGCGCTCACGGAGGCGACCGAGTTCATGAAGATCTACGACCTCCAGGTGGTCGAGATCCCCACGAACCGGCCGATGATCCGCAACGACCGCAACGACCAGATCTACAAGACGAAGGACGGCAAGTGGGCGGCCGTCGCCAAGGAGATCGAGGAGCGCAACCAGAGCGGCCAGCCGGTGCTGGTCGGCACGATCTCGGTCGAGGTGTCGGAGGTGCTCTCGCAGCAGCTCGACAGGTCCGGCATCAAGCACTCGGTGCTGAACGCGAAGCCGGAGCACGCGGAGCGCGAGGGCGAGGTGATCGCGGAGGCGGGGCAGCCCTTCGCCGTCACGATCGCGACCAACATGGCCGGCCGTGGCGTGGACATCAAGCTCGGCGGCAACGAGGAGCACCTCACGCAGCTCGAGCTCACGAAGCGCGGCCTCCAGCCGGACAGCGACGGGTGGAACAAGGCCTGGGATGAGCTCTTCCCGCAGATGGAGCGCCGCGTGGCCGAGGACCGCGAGAAGGTGAAGGAGGCCGGCGGCCTCTTCATCTGCGGCACCGAGCGCCACGAGTCGCGCCGGATCGACAACCAGCTGCGCGGCCGCTCAGGCCGCCAGGGCGACCCGGGCGAGTCGCGCTTCTACCTGTCGGCCGAGGACGACCTCGTGCGCCTCTTCGCGGGCGACCGCATCTACAAGATCCTCGACAACAAGTTCCTCGCGCAGGTGGACGACGAGGGCAACGAGCTCCCGATCGAGCACAAGATGCTCTCGAAGCAGATCGAGGGCGCCCAGAAGAAGGTCGAGGAGCAGAACTTCCTGATCCGCAAGCGCGTCCTCGAGTACGACGACGTGATGAACCAGCAGCGCGAGATCATCTACGAGTACCGCGACCGCATCCTCGAGGGTCAGGACATGTCGGAGATCGCGCGCGAGCAGATCGCCGACGCGGTCGAGCGCATCGCGCGCGAGTACATGTCGGGCGAGTACCAGGAGGACTGGGAGCTCGACCCGCTGTTCACGCAGCTCGACCAGATCTACGACCAGTCGTTCGAGGTCGATGACATCAAGGAGGGGACGGACCGCGAGACGCTCGTGACCCAGCTCCGCGAGGACGTCATCCAGGCCTACGACGAGCGCGAGGAGGAGCTCGGCGAGGAGCTCATGCGCGCGCTCGAGCGCTTCATGCTGCTCCAGATCATCGACGAGCGCTGGCGCGAGCACCTGCACGACATGGACTACCTGCGCGAGGGCATCCACCTGCGCGGTTTCGCCCAGATCGACCCGCTCGTGGCGTACAAGAACGAGGGCTTCGAGATGTTCACGGAGCTCATGAACAACATCTGGGACGAGTTCGCGCGCTACGTGTTCAACGTCGAGGTCCAGGCGCAGGAGCAGCCGCAGCAGGCGGCCGGCCCGAACTGGGGCATGAGCGCGAACACGACGAGCACGCGCAACCTGAACACCTCTGGCGGCCGCGGCCTGGCGGGGAGCGACGCGATCGCGGCGGCCGCCGGCGCGGCGGTGCCGGCGGGCGCGGCCGAGGCGGGCCAGATGGCGGCGGAGGCCGTGGAGGCGCCGGTCGCGGTCGAGACGCGCCGCCTCGACGACACCGAGAAGATCGGCCGCAACGACCCGTGCTGGTGCGGCTCGGGCAAGAAATTCAAAAAGTGTCATGGGGCATAGCCCTCTGACACTGGTCACAGTCAGGTCAATGTGCCATGGCGCATAGCGACGTCAATGGCCTCCGCGGCCAGCTGAAGCTGCTCGCGGACTCCCTTTGACCCAGCCGCGCTAGAGGCTCGGCTGGCCGAGCTCGAGGGGGCGATGCAGGCGCCCGGCTTCTGGGACGACCAGGAGCGCGCGGCGTCCGTGTCCGCCGAGCACGCATCGGCCGGGCGCCGGCTCGACACGTTCCGCTCGCTCGAGTCCGACATCGAGGACCTCGAGACGCTCGAGGAGCTCGCGGAGGAGGACGAGTCGATGGCCGCCGAGCTCGACGGCCAGCGCGCGTCGATCGAGTCGCGCCTGGCGGAGCTCGAGGAGGCGCGGCTCTTCTCCGGCGAGTACGACACGGGCGACGCGCTCGTGACCGTGAACGCCGGGGCCGGCGGCACCGACTCCCAGGACTGGGCGGAGATGCTCCTGCGGATGGAGATGCGCTGGGCCGAGCGGCGCGGGATGAAGGTCGAGATCAAGGACGCGTCGGAGGGCGAGGAGGCCGGGATCAAGTCCGCGACCTTCATCGCCCGCGGCGAGAACGCCTACGGGCTGTTCAGCGCCGAGAAGGGCGTGCACCGGCTCGTGCGGATCTCGCCGTTCGACGCCCAATCGCGCCGGCACACGGCGTTCGCCGGGGTCGAGGTGGCGCCGCTCGTCGAGGACGCCGTCGAGGTCCAGATCGAGCCGGACGACATCCAGATCGACACCTACCGCGCCTCGGGCGCCGGCGGGCAGCACGTGAACAAGACCGACTCCGCGGTGCGGATCACGCACCGCCCGAGCCGCATCGTCGTGCAGTGCCAGAACGAGCGCTCGCAGTCGGCCAACAAGGACACGGCGATGAAGATGCTGAAGGCGAAGCTGATCGAGCAGGAGGAGCGCCGCCGCCAGGAGGAGATCGCGAAGGAGAAGGGGGAGGCCCAGGACGTGGGCTGGGGCTCCCAGATCCGCTCCTACGTGCTCCATCCGTACACGATGGTCAAGGACCACCGGACGAACGTGGAGGTCGGCAACGCTCAGGGCGTGCTCGACGGCGACCTCGACGAATTCGTGCGCGCCGAGCTACTCCGCAGAGCCGGCAACGGAGCTGCCGCCGCCTAGCGTTCCCTCGCCGGGCTCGTCGATCTCCTGAAGCACGCCGAGCAGCTGGCCGACCCTGCAGACGAGCAGCCGCTCCTCCTCGATGTCGACCCAGACGCCCGCGCTCGCGGGGAACACGACGTGGTCGCCCGGCGCGACCGGCATCTTGATCCCGACGCCGCTCCACCAGTCGAGCCCGGGCCCGACGGCCAGCACGATGCCGTGCTGAGGCGGCGCCTCGTGGTCGCCCGGCGGGAGCAGCAGCCCGGACTGCCGCACCCGGTCCGGCTCGAGCTCCTTGATCACCACCTGGTCGAAGAGGGGCCGAAGCTGCTGCTTCACGCTCTAGACGATATTCGCCCCGTTAGCTGGGCCTGCATTGTCGACACAAAAAACGGTCGATTGCCGGAAGTTGCACCCCGCGCACGCGTAGCATGCATGTGCATGGCCGACGAGGCTCGCGCCCCGGATCCGCGTACACCGCCGCCCCCGCCTGACCCGCGGCGCGGCAACCTGCGCGTGAGCGGCGCGCCGGAGAAGCGGCCGATGCTCCCGTGGCGGCCGCGGCGGTTCGTGATGATCCTGCTCGCGCTGTTCGTCCTCAACTGGCTGATCGTGTCGCTCGTGGCGCCGCCCGCGAACCGCATCACGATCCCCTACAACCCGACGTTCCTGGGGCAGGTCAAGAAGGGCAACGTCACGGAGATCTCCTCCAGCGGCGACACCGTCAAGGGCGAGTTCCAGAATGACGTCACCTACAAGGGCGAGTCGGCGAAGCGCTTCGAGACCGAGTTCCCGACGTTTGCGGACGACCGGCAGCTCTCGCGCCTGCTGGAGGAGAACAAGGTCATCATCAACGCCGAGCCTCCCGGGGAGCGCTCGCTGCTCCAGACCATCCTGCTCGGCTTCGGCCCGACGATCCTCCTCGTCGGGGTCTTCATCTGGCTGTGGCGCCGGGCGGCTGGGGGCGGCATGCTCGGGCAGTTCGGGCGCTCGCGGGCGCGGCGCGTCGAGCCGGCCTCACAGATGGTCACGTTCGAGGACGTGGCCGGGATCGAGGAGGCCAAGCAGGAGCTGATCGAGGTCGTCGACTTCCTGAAGAACCCCGAGCGCTACCGCGCCCTGGGCGCGCGCATCCCGCGCGGCGTGCTGCTCGCGGGCCCGCCCGGCACCGGGAAGACGCTGCTCGCGCGCGCCGTCGCCGGCGAGGCCAGCGTGCCGTTCTTCTCCGCCTCCGCCTCGGAGTTCATCGAGGCGATCGTGGGCGTCGGCGCATCTCGCGTGCGCGACCTCTTCAACCAGGCGAAGGAGGCCGCGCCGGCGATCATCTTCATCGACGAGCTCGACGCGGTCGGGCGCTCGCGCGGCGCGGCCGGGTCGATCGGCTCCCATGACGAGCGCGAGCAGACGCTCAACCAGATCCTCACGGAGATGGACGGCTTCGACTCCGACGCGAATGTGATCGTGCTCGGCGCCACCAACCGGCCCGAGGTGCTCGACCCGGCGCTGCTGCGGCCGGGCCGCTTCGACAGGCGCGTGTTCGTACAGCCGCCCGACGCCGCGGGCCGCGCGTCCATCCTGCGCGTGCACACGCGCTCGGTGCCGCTCGCCGACGACGCGGACCTCGACCGGCTGGCGGCCAGCACGCCGGGGATGGTGGGCGCGGACCTGGCCAACCTCGTCAATGAGGCGGCCCTGCTGGCCGCGCGGCGCGGCCACGATCGCGTGAGCTATGCGGACTTCACCGACTCGCTCGAGAAGATCGTGCTCGGAGCCGAGCGGAAGGTGCTGATCAACGCAGACGACCGCCGCCGGATCGCCTACCACGAGGGCGGACACGCGGTGGTCGGGATGCTCACACCGGATGCGGACCCCGTGCGGAAGGTGTCGATCATCCCGCGTGGACTGTCGCTCGGCGTGACGCTCTCGACCCCCGACGACGACCGCGTGAACTACACAGAGCAGCAGCTGCGAGCCAGGCTCCGCGTTGCGCTCGGCGGGCGCGCGGCCGAGGAGCTCGTGTTCGGCGACTCCACCACCGGCGCGGAGTCCGACATCCAGCAGGTCACCCGCATCGCGCGCGGGATGGTCGAGCGCTGGGGGATGAGCGAGAAGGTCGGCTTCCTGACAGTCGCGCCGCAGGATGGTCAGCATCCGTTGCTGCCGGGCGCCGAGCCGGTGTCCGAGGCCACGCAGGAGCTCATCGATGCCGAGGTGCGGCGGATCGTCGACGAGGAGCGCGAGGTCACCGACCAGCTGCTCGCCGACAACCGCGACCGGCTCGAGTCGCTCGCGGAGACGCTCCTGGAGCGCGAGACGCTCGACGAGGTGGACGCCTACGCGGCCGCCGGCATCGAGCGCACCCCTGTCGCGGCGGGATGAGCGACGCGGTCGAGCGGGCGCTCGCCGAGGACCTCGGCGAGGGCGACCTGACGACGCGCGCGGTGGTGCCAAAGGGGGCGCGGGCGCGCGCCGTCGTCGGCCAGAAGGAGGCGGGCGTGCTGGCCGGGCTCGGCGTGGCACGAGCCGTGTTCGAGCGCGTCGATCCGGGGCTCGAGGTCGAGCTGCTCGCGCCGGAGGGCGAGTGGCGCGAGCCGGGGCCGGTGGCCGAGGTCACGGGCGCGGCTGCGTCGATCCTCGCCGCCGAGCGCGTGGCGCTCAACTTCCTCGGCCGGCTGTCCGGGGTGGCCACGCTCACGGCGCGCTACGTGCGCGCGGTCGAGGGCACGGGTGCGCGGATCCTCGACACGCGCAAGACGACCCCCGGCCTGCGCGAGCTGGAGAAGGAGGCCGTCCGGGCGGGTGGCGGCGTGAGCCACCGCAGCGGCCTCGACGACGCGATCCTCGTAAAGGAGAACCACGCCGCGCTCGCGGGCGGGGTGGGGGAGGCCACGCGGCTCGCCCTGGAGGCGGCGCCCGCGCTGGCACGCGAGGCCGGGCGCGAGTCGCTCGTGGTGGAGGTCGAGTGCGCGACGCTCGGCGAGGTCGAGGAGGCGGTCGCCGCCGGCGTGCCGCGGATCCTGCTCGACAACATGTCCCCGGACGACCTGCGCCGCGCGGTCGAGATCACAGGCGGGCGGGCGGAGCTCGAGGCCTCGGGCGGCGTCACGCTCGACACGGTGCGGGCCGTGGCGGAGACGGGCGTCGACTACATCAGCGTCGGCGCGCTCACCCACTCGGCGCCCGCGCTCGACGTCAGCCTGCTGCTCGACCCGCTGTAGGCGGGCGCAGCACCGCGAACGGGTCGGTCACCGCGAGCTCGTGCGAGCCAAAGCGGTAGACGGCTCCCGGCCGGCCACCGCCCGGGCCGGGCGAGCGGCGCTCGCCCGTGGCGTCGAGGAGGCCGCGGCGCTCGAGCACGCGGCGCAGGTTCGTCGGGTCGACCGCGTAGCCGAGCGCGGCGGTGTAGATCGCCGAGAGCTCCGAGATCGTGAAGGTCTCGGGCGCAAGCGCGAAGCCGATGTTCGTGTAGGACAGCTTCGCGCGCAGCCGCTCGCGGCCGGCCAGCACGATCGGCCCGTGGTCGAACGCGAGCCGGTCGGGGAGGTCGTCGACGGCGTGCCAGGCCGTGTCCGGCGGGAGCGCGGGGTCGAGCCCGCGCGGAACGAGCCCGAGGTACGCGGTCGCGAGCTGCCACTCGCCCGGATGCCGGTCCGGGTCGCCGACCGTCTCGAGCTGCTCGAGCCAGGACAGCTCGGCCACGTCGACCTTGCGCGCCAGCTGCGTGCGGATCGACTGCTCGAGCGCGTGGCCCGGCTCGAGGTACCCGCCGGGAAGCGACCAGGCGTCCTCGAACGGTGGCCGGGCGCGCTGCCAGAGCAGCACGCAGAGCGCGTCGCCGCGCACCTGGAGGACGACGGCGAGAGTCACGTGGCTGGGCGCGGGGCGGCCCGTGCTAGACTGCTCGGTCACGGTTTTCGATCATAAGGCAAAAACTGCCTGATGAGACCCATCGAGCTGCCGACACTCACGCCCTCCGCCCACGCGCCGCTCAGCCCCGAGGACGCCACGCGCATGATGGATGAGGTGCGCGCGCTCGCCGAGGAGCGGAACGCGGTGATCCTCGCCCACAACTACCAGGTGCCCGAGGTCCAGGATGTGGCGCACTTCGTGGGCGACTCGCTCGGGCTGTCGCGCCGCGCGGCCGACACGGACGCTGAGGTGATCGCGTTCTGCGGCGTCCACTTCATGGCGGAGACGGCCTCGATCCTGTCGCCGGACAAGACCGTCCTGCTGCCCGACCTGGACGCCGGCTGCTCGCTGGCCGACTCGATCACGGCCGACCAGCTGCGCGCCTGGAAGGCGAAGCACCCCGGGGCGATCGTGGTGATGTACGTGAACACGACGGCCGAGGTGAAGGCCGAGACCGACTACTGCTGCACGTCGGCGAACGCGGTCCAGGTGGTGGAGCACATCTACCGCGAGCACGGCGAGGGCACGGAGATCCTGTTCGGGCCCGACATGTGGCTCGGCGCGTACGTGGAGCGCACGACCGGCAGGCGCATGCACGTCTGGGACGGCGAGTGCCACGTGCACGCCGGCATCCGGCCCGCCGACATCTCAGCGGTGCGCAGCGCGCACCCCGAGGCCGAGTTCATGATCCACCCTGAATGCGGCTGCACCACCCAGGTGATGGAGTACGTGGCCGCCGGCGACGTCGACCCGGAGCGCACGCACATGCTCTCCACCGGCGGGATGCTGAGCTTCGCGCGGGCGTCCGACGCGGACACGTTCATCGTCGCCACCGAGACCGGGATGCTGCACCCGCTCGAGAAGGAGAACCCCGGCAAGGAGTTCATCCCGGCGAACCGCGCCGCGGCCTGCCGCTACATGAAGATGATCACGCTGCCGAAGCTGCGCGACGCCCTACGCGACCTGAAGCCGGTGGTGAAGGTCGACCCGAAGCTCGCCGAGCGAGCGCGCGTGCCGATCGACCGAATGGTCGCGATCGGCTAGCGAGCTGCTCGCGGCCGCCGTCTAGGCCGGAGCGCTGGCGCCCCTCGCGCCGGCGGTCGTGCACGACTCGCGCGAGCGGCTGCCGCTCGCATCGGTGGCGGCGGCGGACGTCGACGCACCCGGTCGCGGCCGCGATCGCCGCCCTGCGGCATACGCGCGCGTCGCCCGGCGGCGGGGCGGCGGCGCGTGGCTTCAGTACTGGCTCTACTACCGCGGTCAGGACCAGGACCGGGGCGTCGTCCGGACCGGCCGGCACGAGGGCGACTGGGAGCTGATCCAGGTGCGCGTCGACCGGGAGGGGGAGCCGCGCGAGGTCGTCTACGCACAGCACGGGGGAGGCGAGCGCTGCGCGTGGCCGGAGGTGGAGCGCCGAGGCGGGCATCCGGTCGTCTACGTGGCTCGCGGCTTGCACGCCTCCTGCCTCCGGCGCGGGGTCCGCGACCGGATGTGGCCCGATCCCAACGACGAGGCGGACGGCCGCGGGCGAGCGGTGCGCCCGAGGGTGGTGCGGGTGAGCGCGGAGTCGCCGCCGTGGATGCGCTGGCCGGGTCGCTGGGGGAAGTCGAGAGAGCGCTGGTGGGTGCCGGAGGAGCAGGACTCCCCGCACGGCCCCGCCTTCCAGCCGGACGGACGCTGGAGCGACCCCGACGGCTGGGCTGACGCCGCGCGCCCCTGCCAGGCGGACTGCGACAGCGTCGACGAATGCGACACCCCGGAGACCCTGCTGGGCGCCGGCGGCACCGGAGCGCTGATCGCCGCAGCAGCAGCCGCGCTATACCGCCGCCGACGTTAAGGGTCAGACCCCTTGAGGGTGGTTGAGGGTTAGTAGGTGGGCGCGCCTGAGCCGGGGCCGGAGCTGCTCAGGTAGTCGGGCTCCGGCGCTCCGCTGTCGGGGTAGTCGCTGCCCCCGCCGTCCCGTGCGGCGTAGCCGTCGGTGGGGTAGGTCGGCGAGGAGGTCAGGTCGCCGCTGCCGGGCCCCGAGCTGCCGCCCGAGCCGCTGTCTCCGGTGCCGGTGCTGGTGCTGGTGCTGGTGCTGGTGCTGGTGCCGCCCCCGCCGGGGCCGCTGTTGTCGGAGCTCCCGTCCGGGTCGTCCGGCTCCGGTCCGCCGCCGCCGGCCCCGCTGTGGTCGTCCTCCTCGACGCCGCCCGGGCCGCTCGACTCCTCGCGGTCGTCGCCGGGGTCGCCGCCGCCGCGGCCGCTGCGGTCCTCCAGCCGCCCGTCGTCGCCCCCGTCGCGGCCAGACTCGCCGCCCCGCTGGCCGGATCCGCTGGTGTCGCCGCCGCCGGACTCCTCGCCGGCTTCGCGCCCGCCACCCTCGTCCACTGCGGCCGACTCCGCGTCCTCGCCGGTCGAGCCTCCCTCCGCCGCGCGGGCCGCGTCCGCGCCCCTCGACGCGCCGGTCGAGTGGTCGCGGCCGAGATCCGGCACGATCGCGGCGCCGCCCACGACCGCTCCGGTCACGAGCGCCGTCGCGCACACCTTCATCGCCAGCGCACTCCCGCCGAGCCCCACCAGCTCCGCCACGCGGGCCGCCACCGGCTCCGTGGAGTCGCTCACCGCCACGCGCTCCACGAGCGGCACCGGGGTGACCGCGGCCGCGGCCGAGCGCAGCGAGTTGCGCGCTCGGTTCAGGAGCTGGCGCACGGCCCCGTCGGTGACGCCCAGCGACGTCGCGATCTCTTCGTAGCTCCGCCCCTCGAGCTCCCGCAGCAGGATCGCGTAGCGCTGCCGCTCGGGCAGCGCCTGCACGGCCACGACGAGCTCGCGCAGGCCGAGCGTCCGCTCGAGCGCCTGGTCGGGGCGCTCGACACCGTCGATCCGCTCGTCGAGCTCCGCGTGCAGCAGGGCGCGGTCGCGCAGCGCGTTGAGGGCGCCGTTGTGGGCGATCCGGTACAGCCACGGCCTGAGCTTCAGCTCCGCGGCGTCGCGGTGCATGGCCTCGTACGCCTTCACGAACGCCTGCTGGACCACGTCCTCGGCGCGCTCGGCGGGCAGCAGGCGCGAGACGTAGCGCATCAGCGCGCGCCGGTAGCGCTCGACGATCGCCTCGAACGCTGGGTCCGAGCCCGCCCGCACCAGGTCCACGAGCCGCTCGTCGGACTGCGTCGAGAGCACCGGCCTGCGGGCCAGTCGGGCAGGGTGGAAGAGCGCTCGGGGTGTCATGGACCGGTGGACGGCTCGAACAGTGAACACCTGAGCGGCCGCAACATCACGCCCGCTGGCGTGTCGCCGCTTCTGTGCGCTCTCTGCCGTTCGCCATGCTAGCCCTCGTCCTGGCCGCGCCCACGGCGCGGGCCGCGGACCCGATCGACCCCTCGCAGCCCCCCGCACCGGACGGGACGCCGATCTGCGCCGACTGGGTCCACGACCGGTACACGGTCGAGCGCGGCGGGCGCACCTGGGCGACGTGGCACCCGCCGCGCGACCCCCGCTATGGCTGCGCGTTCGGCCACGAACACGGCTCGAACCCGCGTGCGTTCAGGTATTTCGGCCGAACCGGGATGCCGGCCTTTGGCCTCGTGAGCGACTACGCCGGCAGCCCCGAGGCGCACGCGGGCTTCAAGGTCTTCGTGGCCAACGAGGACCGGAAGAGGCTCGCCTGGATGATCGTCCTGCACCAGGGATCGGCCTCGCCACGGCGCGGCACGGTGCGCTTCCACTCGCTCGAGACGTGGGTGTTCCGCCAGCGCGGCCGCCGAATGTTGGCGCGAACGCGTCAGATGGCGGACTTCGGCAACGCCGTGCCGAACTGCCCCGGGGTCGAGCCGCGCGAGGCGTGGCGGCTGCTGCCGGCGCCGGGCTGCCGTTCGGCATACGAGGAGTGGGACACGACCCTCGACGTCGGCGGCGTGCTCCGCGCCCGACCAGCGTTCGCCATCCACAACGCCATCACCCAGTTCGATCCGGCCGACCCGAAGCGAGTGGTCTTCAACAAGCGCGCCGCCTGCGGGCTCGCCGACCCTGCCGGCTGGGAGTCGAAGTGCAAGGGAGATCGCCGGACCGTGCTGCATCCGCGCTGGTTTCTCCGCAACGGGGGGCCATCGCGCTTCCGGACGGACGCCTACGGGCGGCGCAGCGACAGCGGCCTGCTCCAGATCGTCTCGAGCCGCATCCGCGTGGACCAGCGGCGCGAGCGCGACGGTGTGGAGAACGCCTTTATCGCCGAACAACCCTCGGATGGGGGGATCTACCGCGCCGGCCGCGGCTTTCGCCCGAGGCGCGGCTTCGAATTCCCGGCGTACTGCGTGCTGCGCACCAACTGACCTACGCTCCGCGGGTGCAGCGGATCCACCCGGAGCGCGGACCGACGTCGCCCGAGGAGCTGGCGTCCGGCCTGCGTCTTCGCGAGCTCGCGCCGCCCGGGCGCCCGTACCTGGGGGTCAACATGGTCTCGAGCCTCGACGGCAAGGCCACGCTCGACTGGCGCACGAAGGGGCTGTCGAGCGACGTCGACCGGCGCCTCTTCCACCACCTGCGCACCCAGGCGGACGCCGTGATGGTCGGCGCGGGCACGGCGCGCGAGGAGCGCTACGGGCGCATGACGAAGAACGACGAGCTCCGCCAGAAGCGCGTGAACGAGGGGCTCGTCCCCGACGCGCTCGCGGTGGTGGTGAGCGGGCGGCTCGACCTGCCGCCGGACCTGCCGCTGCTGAACGACCCCGATCAGCGCGTCGTGATCGCGACCGCCTCCGAGCACGAGCTCCCGGGCCTTCAGGCCCGCGTCGAGTACGCCCGCGTGGGCTTCGACCTCCCGCGCCTGATGAGCTATCTGCAGGAGGAGCACGGGGTGCGCTCCGTACTGTGCGAGGGCGGGCCGACGCTCAATTCGCACCTGTTCGCCGCGGACCTGGTCGACGAGCTGTTCCTCACGCTCACCCCGAAGCTCCCGGGCGGGGCCGCCGCGCTCACGATCGTCGCGGGACGGGAGCTCGTGGAGCCGCTCGAGCCCGGCCTCGTCTCGGTGACGGAGGCCGACGGCGAGCTCTACACACGTTGGCGGTTCCGCGCAAGCGGCGGGCGGTGACCGCCGCGCAGCGATGGCTTCCCGCACTAAAAGTGCAGAAACCCTTGCATTTGTCGCGGATTCAGGCGCTCTTCCGCTAGTAATCAGTTCCGTGGCCGTTGCCGAGACACGCCCCGGCGCGGGGGCGAAGAAGCCGCGCCTGGACGTCCCCGTCGTCGAGTTCAAGGACGTCACGAAGGTCTACGACGGCGGCTCGGTGGCCGTCCAGTCCGCCAACATGCGGATCGGCCGCGGCGAGTTCATATTCCTCGTCGGCCCGACCGGCTGCGGGAAGTCCACCTGCATCCGCCTGCTGATGAAGGAGCTCGAGCCGAGCCGCGGCGAGGTCTCCATCGCGGGCCGGCCGCTCAACGAGGTGCCGCGCTCGCGCGTGCCGTTCCTGCGCCGCAACATCGGCGTGGTCTTCCAGGACTACAAGCTGCTGCCGAACCGGACCGTGTACGACAACGTCGCCTACTCGCTCCAGGTGATCGGCGAGTCGCGCAAGGAGATCCGCCGCAAGGTGCCGGACATCCTCCGCCTGGTCGGCCTCTCCACGAAGCTCCACAACTTCCCGAACGAGCTCTCCGGCGGCGAGCAGCAGCGCGTCTCCGTCGCGCGCGCGTTCGTGAACCACCCGCCGCTGCTGCTCGCGGACGAGCCGACCGGCAACCTCGACCCCGAGACCTCGATCGGGATCATGCAGCTGATCTACCGGATCAACCGCACCGGCACGACCGTCATCGTCGCCACCCACGACAAGGAGATGGTCGACAAGATGCGCCGACGCGTGATCGAGCTCCGCGAGGGCCGCATCGTCCGCGACGAGCTCTCCGGCCTCTACCGGCCCGACGAGTCGACGACCGAGTTCGCGGTGCGGCTCCGCGGCGAGCTCGGCATCGGCGCGGAGGGGCACCCCAACTAAATGCGCTGGAGCTTCTTCCTGAGAGAGGCGCTGCGCGGTCTGCGCCGCAGCTCGGCGCCGGCGCTCGCGGCGCTCCTCACCGTGCTTCTCACCGCGGTGGTGCTCGGCGTCTTCATCCCGATCGTCCAGGCCACCACCGGCACCGCGAACGAGGTCCGGAGCCGCGTGGTCGTGGACGTCTACATCAAGGACTCGGCGACCGACATCGAGCGCGCCGACCTGCGCAGTGCGATCGAGAACACCGCGAACGTGAAGTCGGTCGAGTTCATCTCCAAGGAGGAGGCGCTCGCGCGCGCCGAGGGCAAGAACCCGAAGGCATTCCAGGAGGGCGCCGAGCTGCTCGGCTCGAACCCGCTGCCGGCCTCGTTCCGGGTGACGCCCGAGGACCCTGACAAGCTCGACCAGATCGTGACCCGCCTGAACGCGGACGGCGAGCCGCAGCTCGCCGCCATCGACGAGGTGCGCGACCGCGAGGAGGACACAGACAAGATCCTGTCGGCCACGGGCCTCGTGAAGGCGCTCACGGCCGGCCTCGCGGGGCTGCTCGTGCTGGCCTCGATCGCGCTGATCGCGAACACGATCCGCCTGTCGGTGTTCGCGCGCCGGCGCGAGGTCGAGGTGATGAAGCTGGTCGGCGCCACCAACTGGTTCATCCGCTGGCCGTTCGTGATCGAGGGCATCATCGTCGGCTTCTTCGGCGGGCTGCTCGCGGTGCTCCTGCTCGGCATCCTGAAGACGACCTTTGTCGACCCGCTGTCCGACCGCTTCGCGCTCCTCGCCGCGCCCGACACGATCGACTTTCCGCTGCTCGTGGTCGTGCTGATGCTCGCCTGCATCGCCGTCTCGGCGCTAGGAAGCGGCATCACGCTGCGCCGCTTCCTCCGGGTTTAGCTTCGCTGAAGCGCGGGCGACTAGCCTAAATCGCCATGTCGAGAGGCGTTCTCGCACTGGTAAGCGCCCTGGTGGCGCTCGTCGCCGGGCTGTGGCTCGGCGGCCACCCGAAGGACCTGCCCGGTCCGGTGCGCGACGTGTTCGTGCAGGAGGACCGCGCGCTCCGCGCCGAGCTGATCGACTCGATCGAGGACAACTACTACAAGCCGGTCCACGAGGACAGGCTCGACGACGCGTCGCTCAAGGGGATCGTGGAGTCGCTCGGCGACCCGTATTCGCACTACCTGACGCCGAAGGAGGCGCACCAGTTCTCAGAGGAGGTGAGCGGCCACTTCGAGGGTGTCGGCATGAATGTCGAGCAGGACAAGCGCGGCCTGAAGGTGCTGCGCGTGTTCGACGGCTCGCCCGCCGAGGCCGCCCACATCCGCCGCGGCGACTTCATCCTCGGCGTGAACGGCCGCTCGATCGCCGGCGTGAACAGCGACGTCGCGACCAGCCGGATCAAGGGTCCGGCGGGCACGACCGTCGAGCTGCGCGTCTACACCCCCGGCGACGACGGCGACCGCACCGTGAAGGTCAAGCGCGAGCGGATCGAGGTGCCCGTGGCGCGCGGCCGGCTCGTGGAGCGCGACGGCCACCGCATCGGAGTCGCCGAGCTGATCGGGTTCAGCGACGGCGCGCACGCGCTGCTCAGCCGCCAGATCAAGCGGCTGCGTGGCCGCGGCGCCGAGGCCATCGTGCTCGACCTACGCGGCAACGGCGGCGGCCTGCTGCTCGAGGCGGTGGCCGTCTCGAGCCTCTTCATCGAGGACGGCGAGATCGTCTCCGTGCGCGGCCGCCACCGCCCCGGGCGCACGCACGACGCGGAGGGCGACGCGATCCTGCCGAAAGACGTCCCGATGGTGACGCTCGTCGACGGCGGCAGCGCCAGCGCGTCCGAGATCGTCACCGGCGCCCTGCGCGACCGCGGCCGCGCGACGGTCGTCGGGACCTACACGTTCGGGAAGGGCCTCGTGCAGGAGGTCGAGCATCTCTCGAACGGGGGCGTGCTCGACCTGACCGTGGCGAACTACTACCTGCCGGACGGAGAGACGATCTCCAGCAAGGGCATCAAGCCCCAGGTCCGGGCCGTGGACAACCCGGACACGGACCGCGACGAGGCGCTGCCCGTGGCCCTCGACACGCTCGTCGGAAAGCTCCGATGAGCGCCGCCGTGCGCGGCCGGCCGGCTCGCCGGCTCGACGAGCCGATGGTGGCCGTGCTCGAGAAGCGCGGCCGCTTCCTCGTCGCCGAGCCGATCTTCGGGCCGGGCCCGCGCACTGCCGTCGAGCGCGGCG
>Ga0126312_10001605_pt1 | contig 14897 bp, 20 predicted proteins | sample Plot104A_FD_92537 | JGI IMG/M metagenome (GOLD analysis project Ga0126312, IMG submission 92537) | Serpentine soil microbial communities from UC McLaughlin Reserve, CA, USA - Plot104A | ecosystem: Environmental > Terrestrial > Soil > Grasslands | place: USA: UC McLaughlin Reserve, Lake County...
AGCAACGAGATCTGCATGTGCTCGTCGCTGCTGGCAACGGGAGGCGACCTCGTGTTCGGCGGGGAGCCCACCGGGGAGTTCCACGCCTGGGACGCCAACAGCGGTGAAGACCTGTGGCAGTTCCAGTGCGGCAGCGGTCACCACAGCAGCCCGTCGAGCTACAGCATCGACGGGAGGCAGTACGTCGTCGCGCCGAGCGGCTGGGGCGGCTGGGCCGAGGGCTTCCTGCCCAAGATGCTCGGGTCATCGCACGGAAGCGCGCTGTTCGCGTTCGCGCTGCCGGAGTAGCCAAGAACATCGAGACGAGCCGTGAGGCGGGGCCGGCTGCCCAGGTAGCCGGCCCTCAGCCTCGTCGCTCGGGTGTCGCTCGAATCACCGGGACCGGATGATCGGCCAGCTGCTCATTCTGGGGTTCACCCTCAGTCTGGATAACTTCCGGACGGCGATCGCGCTCGGCGCGCTCCAGCCGGGGCTGAAGCGCTCCGTGAAGATCGCCGTGGTGTTCGGATTCTGGGATGGCGTGGCACCGGTGATCGGGATCCTGGCGGGGCGGTACGCCAGCGAAAACGTCGGCGAGACGGCCGAGTACGTGGGGGCGATCGCGCTGGGGCTGTACGGCCTGTACCTCATCATCCAGGCCTGGCGCACCCCGACGCCGGAGGACGTGGATGAACGCTGGGCGCTGCTCGGCCTTCCTCTGCCCTTGAGCCTCGACAACGTCGTCGCCGGCACCAGCCTGGGCCTGCTCGGGTTCTCGCCGTGGCTCGCGGCCCCGATCTTCGGCACGATCACGGCCGTGATGGCGCTCGTCGGGTTGCAGCTCGGCCGCCTGGTCTCGAGCTTCCTTCGCATCCGGTCCGATCTCCTGACCGGTGTCGCGCTCGTCGTCATGGCCGTCGCATTGGGGCCCAGGGCGTGACGACCAGCACAATGAGCGTCTCCAGGTCATGCAGGCGCGCGCCGGACGTCGTGAGGGCGGGGAGGTCGGCCTCGACCGAAGCCGGCGCGGCGGCCGTCACCTCGATGTTCATCGTGTTAGCATCGGGGGGCAGTCCCTAAGACCCAGAACAGGAGGTTCCGATGACCTGGACAAAGCCTGTGTTCGAGCTCGTAGAGCTCTGCTCGGAAGTCACCTCCTACTTCTATCACCGCTAGATAGAGCGCCGGGTTGCGGCCCCTCGTGGGCCGCTTTACAGCTGACGAACCACTTCCACCACGCCCCTCGGGCGGAGCATGCGGGCGCGAATTCTCGGTTCAGCCGCCGGTGGAGGGTTTCCCCAGTGGAACTGCCGCTGCAGCACATGCGAGGCGGCGCGCGCGGGGATATCGGCCCGCCCTCGAACGCAGTCGTCGCTGGCGATCCGCAGCGCCGATGGGCCGTGGTTGCTGGCGAACGCCTCGCCGGACCTCCGGCAGCAGATCGAAGGATTGCGAACCGATCCGGCGCGCGGCGTCCGCGCTGCCCCCATGGCTGGGATCCTCCTGACCGATGCGGAGATCGACCACACCGCAGGTCTGCTGCTGTTGCGCGAGTCGTCGACGCCGCTGCACGTCTACGGCAGCGACGCGGTCCGTCGTGCCCTTGTCGACGGGTATCCCGTGCTGAGCATCCTCGCCCGCTACTGCGGCGTCGAGTGGCACACGTTGGAGCCCGCGCGATCGCTTGCGATCGACGGGTCGCCGCTCGAGGTCGAGTCGTTCGCGGCCGGTGGCGACGCGCCGCGCTACCTTGGCGGCACGGATGCGGATATCGAGGCGATCGGGCTGTTGTTCCGCGACCGGCGCAGCGGCGGCGTGTTGACTTATGTCCCCGGGCTGGCGCGGCTCGGCGACGATGTGCTCGAGCGCCTGGAGGCGAGCGATGCCGTGCTCGTCGATGGCACGTTCTGGAGCGATGACGAGCTCGTCGCTCTCGGCATCTCCGATCGCACGGCCCGGCAGATGGGCCACGTCCCCCTCTCAGGTGCCGGTGGCACCCTGGAGGCATTCGCCAGGCTGAGCCGGCCCCGCAAGATCCTCGTGCACATCAACAACACCAACCCCGTGCTTCTCGAGGACTCCCCCGAGCGGGAGGCGGTCCTGCGCGCCGGCGTCGAGGTCGCCTACGACGGCCTGGAGCTCGAGCTGTGAGCATTGCCGCCCGACAGCGAGCTCGGATGTCGGAGCCCTGGTCGGCGGAGGAGCTCATCGAGCGCCTGCGGGCGCAGGGGGCGCGCTACCACAACTTTCACGGCTTCCATGTGCGGATGGACGCCGGCGAGCTCTCCCGCGAGGAGCTTCAGCGCTGGGTCGCGAACCGCTTCTACTACCAGCGCTGCATCCCCCTCAAGGACGCGGCGATCCTCTCCAACTGCCCGGAGATCGAGGTCCGGCGCGTGTGGATCCAGCGGATCATCGATCACGACGGTCGGTCCGACGGGACGGGCGGGATCGAGTCGTGGCTGGCGCTCGGGGAGGCGCTCGGCGTCAGCCGCGACCAGCTCGAATCCGAGCGGGGCGTGCTGCCGGGCGTGCGCTACGCCGTCGACGCCTACGTCAACTTCGCGCGGCGTAGGCCCTGGATCGAGGCGGTCGCGTCGTCGCTTACGGAGCTCTTCGGCCCCGGCGCGATCCGGGTCCGGCTCGCGGCGCTCGAGGCCCATTATCCGTGGATCGACCGTGGGGGCCTGGAGTATTTCCGCGACCGCCTGGTGCAGGCGCCGCGCGACGCGGATTACGCGCTTGGGCTCGTCGTCGAGCGCTGCGTGACCCGAGAGCAGCAGGAGCGTGCCGTCGCGGCGCTCAGGTTCAAGACCGAGGTGCTGTGGGCGCAGCTCGACGCGATCGAGCGCGGAGCCACGCAGCCGGAGGCGGCGGCATGAGGCGCCCGCGCCTCGTCGACGGCGCCCGCCTGCAGTACGACGACGTGCGCGGCGAGCACGTGCTCTTGATTCCGGAGGGTGCGGTCCGTTTGAACGAGACGGCGGCGCAGGTCCTCGAGCTGTGCGACGGGCGGACGCTCGATGAGATCACCGCGGTGCTGTCGGCGCGCTACGTCGGCACGAGCGTGGGGGACGACGTGCGGGAGTTGGTCGACGCGATGAGCGAGCGGGGGCTCGTGACCGATGCCGCCTCCTAGGCCATACACCCTCGTTGCGGAGCTGTCGTATCGCTGTCCCCTGCGCTGCCCGTACTGCTCGAATCCGGTCGACATCGGCGCCGACCGCTACCGCGCCGAGCTCGAGGGCGAGCACTGGATGCGCGTCTTTCACGAGGCGCGCGCGCTCGGCGTCCTCCAGCTCGCCCTGACCGGCGGGGAGCCGATGCTTCGCGGCGACCTCGACGAGCTCGTCGCCGCGGGGCGCGCCGCCGGCCTGTATTCGACGCTCGTCACCGGGGCCACCCTCTTCACGCGTGAGCGCGCCGAGCGGCTGAAGGAGGCGGGCCTGGACCACGTGCAGGTCTCGATCCAGAGCCCCGATCCCAAGGAGAACGACCGGATCGCCGGCAACCGGTCCTTCGAGAAGAAGATCGCGGCCGCGCGCGCGACGCGCGAGCTCGGGTTCCCCCTGACCATCAACTGTGTACTGCACCGGCAGAACCTGGACCGGATCGAGGAGATCCTGCGGCTGACCGAGGAGCTCGACGCGCAGCGGCTCGAGCTCGCGAACACGCAGTACTACGGCTGGGCGGTCGTCAACCAGCAGGCGCTGCTGCCGACGCGCGAGCAGCTCGAGCGCGGCGAGGAAGCGGTCGAGCGGTTCCGCGAGCGCGTCGGCCCGAGGATCACGGTCCTCTGGGTCCTGCCGGACTACTACGAGGACCTCCCGAAGCCGTGCATGGGCGGCTGGGCGCGCACCACGATGGTCGTCGCCCCGAACGGCGACGCGCTTCCGTGTCAGGCGGCGACGACGATTCCCGACCTCGAGTTCCCCAACGTTCGCGATCGCCCACTCGACTGGATCTGGCATGAATCGGACGCGTTCACGCGGTTCCGCGGGACCGAGTGGATGCAGGAGCCGTGCCGCTCGTGTCCGCTCGGGCGGCAGGAGGAGGACTGGGGCGGCTGCCGCTGCCAGGCGCTTCGCCTCAGCGGCGATGCCCGGGCCACGGACCCCGTGTGCCGGTTCTCGCCGCATCACGACGTCGTCGTGTCGGCCCGCGACTCCGCGCAGACGGACGACTTCGTCTACCGGACGATGCGCCGACCCGCACGCGTCTGAGCTACGCCGCCTCGCGCCCCTCGATGAGACCGGCGACGTGGAGCCGGTGGGCAACCTTCTGCGCGCTTTCCTTGCGCGTGGCGGCGGGGACGGCGTCCCCCCAGGCCTCGGCCGCTTCCCGCGCCCGCACCAGCAGGCCGTCGAGGAGCTCGCGGGAGGGTTGGCTCTCGACCAGGCACCGCAGGCCGAAACCGACATGCCAGCGCTCGTCGCGTTCGACGCGCTCCACTCCCTCGCGAATGCCCGGAAGGGCGCCGTCGGCCAGATCATCGAGCAGGGCGCATTGCCCGGCGTCGAAGACGACTCCCTCGAGCAGCATGTGGTAGAGGCTCACAGCCTCGCTCAATCCCGCCCGCCCGGCGGCGAGCTCGGCCGCCACGGCGGGCAGGCGCACTTCGAAGAGGTCGAGCAGCGCTGCTGGTGCGTGGGCCCGGGCCGCGGCGCGCCGCTCCGCCGGCGTGGCGCCGGGCAGCCCGAGGACCTCGGCGCCAATGCGATCGAAGAACAGCGCATGGCGCGCCTCGTCGCGGCGCTGAAGGAAGAAGACCCACGCCACCAAGTTCTCCTGGGACGCCAACGTCGCTTTCCTGGCCGCGTCGCCGAACGGCTTGAGCTCCTCGGCGACGGCCTCCTCGGCCACGCAGAAGCCCGCGAGGACGGTCATGACCCGGCGGCGTCGCTCGCTCGGGAGCTCCGGCCACGCGCGGACGTCCGGGGTGAGATCGATGGCGGCCGGATTCCACTGCAGACGGGCCACGATCCGCGAGAAGAAGTTGGGCCAGAAGCTGCGGTTTGCGAAGACCTCGAGCCCACCCACGATCCGGTAGTCGCGGAGCTGCGGGTCACCCATGGCGGCCACGGTACCAAGTGATTTCCGAGCATCGCCAAGCCAAAGCCGCGGCCGCCGTCATGTGGCGGGAACGATCGACAGGGCGTCGCGCGCGGCCGGGCTGGTGACGAACGACGCGAAGGCCTCGGTGGCCTCGCGAACCGGCCCGGTGGCGGCGCGTATGACGTACCACTCACGGGCGGTGGGCGGCTCGCGCAGCGCGATCGTCGCCAATCGGCCCTGCGCGAGTTCGAGCTGCACCGCCAGACGAGACTGCAGCGAGACGCCCAACCCCGCTTGGGCTGCCTGCTTGATCGCGCCGTTGGAGCCGAGCGTGAGTGCCATCGGCGCGAGACCATGCGCGGCCAGGTAGTCCTCGACCATCGCGCGGGTTCCAGACCCGCGCTCGCGCAGCAGCCAGGGGCGCTCGGCGAGGGCCTGCACGGGCACATCCGGCTCGCCGACCAACGGATCGTCCGGTGCGGTGATCGCGACGATCTCGTTCTCGAGGAACGGTGTGCCGACGAGGCCGCCGTCGCGCGCCGGGCGCCCGCCGATCGCCACGTCGGCGCGATGCTCCAGGACGCTCGCGAAGACCCCCTCGCGGTTGTCGACGCTGAGGGTGACCGAGACGTCCGGGCGCTGCTCGCCGTACGCCTTGATGAGGGGCACGACGATGTACTCGGCCGCGGTGGTGACCGCGGCGATGCGCAGCTCGCGGTCCGCCGCGCCTGCGGCCTCGAGCGCGGCTCGGCGGCCCTGCTCGAGCAGCCCGAGCACGTCCGACGCGTACGGCGCAAACGCCTCCCCCGCCCGCGTGGGCACGACTCCGCGTCCTGCGCGCGCGGTCAGGTGGACGCCGAGCTCGCGCGAGAGTGCCGCCACGGCAGCGGATACCGACGGCTGGGTAACCACGAGCTGTTCGGCCGCGGCGGTGACGGACCCGCCCCGGACGACGGCGAGGAAGTTCGTGAGCTGTGTCACGGTGATGGCCACCTGCCCTGTCTAGCGCACCGACCGTTGCCGAGCAACTCCCCCGACTCGCGACGGCCGTCCACGTCACGAACCAGCTGCTAGAGGGTCCCGGGGCCGGCCGCGGCAGGCGTCGGTGCGAGGGTCATCGGGGTATCGGCTCGGTCGTCGGCACCGGCGCGGCACCGTCGGGCGCCAGTGCGTCCGCGCGGAGTCCCTGTCCGCCGAGCGCGACGGACGCCTTCGCGGTGACCAGGTGATAGAGAATCAGCAGCTGCACGAGCGCGAGCGTCTCCGACCGGTGCAGGTCCGTCCCGATCGTGAACTCCCCCAGGCGGTGGGAGCGCAAGTGGCTGGCGAAGCGCATCGCCTCCCAGATCATCTGCTCGATCTCCGCCGCACGCTCGGGGTCGACATCGCCCGGAATGCGCACCCACTCATTGCCGTTGTGCTGATCCAGCGTGATGCCGCTGTCGCCGCCGATGAACGGCGACAAGTCCGGGTGCGCCAACCCGTCGCGCAATACGAGGCGAGCGTCGAGACGGTCCGGCGCGTCTCCCGCATCGCCGGGCATGAACGCCACCACGATGTCGGCGAACCGCTCCTGGGGGCGGATGAAGGCGGCCGAGTCGGGCTCGCGGCGGTCCAGTTCCGCCAGCACTTCGTCGGTCGTATAGCCGCGCCGCGAGCAGTCGCGATCCACCTTCCACTTGCGCCGCAGCTCTTCGGGCGGCGCGAGGTAGACGCGGACGTCGTAGGCCTCGCGGATCGCCGGAGTGTGGTACCCCAGCAGTCCCTCCACGATGGCGAAGGCGTGCGGCTCGACGTACATCGGCGGCCCGAAGGTGCCGTCGGTGTGCCGGTACACCGGCTTCAGGATCGCATTGCCTCGCCGCAGGTGGCCGATGTCCTGCCCCATGATGTCCATGTAGTTGCAATCGGGGTGCAGCGGCGTGATGTTGTGCTCCTTGCGCTGCTGACGGTCGTAGCGGTGGTAGTCGTCGAGGGCGACGTGCGTCACCTTCTCCTCGCCGAGGATCCGCACGAGGCCGCGCGTGATCGTCGTCTTGCCCGCCGCCGAGTCCCCGACGACGCCCAGGATGATGGGGCGTGGCACGAATGGCCTCCTCAGGTCGCTGCGTGGTGGTCGAGGGCGGGCGGCTCCGGCGCCGGAAGCGCGTCGGAGTCGTCCGGGAGCGTGTCGGCGAATACCCGGCTCTTGAGCAGGTCGCTCGCCTCGATGCGCATCAAGTCGTCGGGCGTCAGGATGCCGCCCTGCTCGATAAGCCGGTTGGCCTGACGCAGCCGGGCGCGCTCGAGCGCGTTGCGGATGCTGCGCGCGTTGGCGAATCGCGGCATGGCCATGCGCCGTTCGATGTACCGACGGAACACCGGCTCGGCTTCCGGGCTCAGCGCGTAGCGTTGCTGCTCGAGCATGAGCTTGCCGATCGCCAGGAGCTCGTCCCGTCGGTAGTCGGGGAAGTCGATGTGGTGGGCGATGCGCGACCCCATCCCGGGGTTCATCCGGAAGAACGCATCCATGCGGTCGGCGTAGCCGGCGAGGACGACGACGAGCTTGTCGCGATCGTTCTCCATCACCTGCAGGAGGATCTCGATCGCCTCCTGGCCGTAGTCACGCTCGTTCTCGGGCCGGTAGAGGTAGTAGGCCTCGTCGATGAAGAGGACGCCACCGAATGCGCGCTTGAGGACCTCCTTGGTCTTTGGCGCGGTGTGGCCGACGTACTGCCCGACGAGATCATCGCGGGTCACCGCGACGACCCTCGGCTTCTCGATGTAGCCGAGGCCCGCGAGGATCTCTGCCATGCGCAGTGCCACCGTTGTCTTCCCGGTGCCCGGGTTGCCGGTGAAGCTCATGTGCAGGGACGGCCGCTCCGAGGCGAGCCCGACCCGGCGCCGCAATGTGTCGACGACGAGCAGGGCGGCGACCTCGCGGATGCGCATCTTGACCGGCTCCAAGGCCACGAGCTCACGGTCCAGGCGCTCGAGCACCTGACCGACCTCGGAGTCGCGCAGGGCGGCGCCGACGTCGATCGTCCCGACGCCGTTGCGCTCGGCCGTGGCTGTGGGCGCGGCCGCCGTCATCGGCCCGTCCGCCCGCCGTCGCCGTCCGCCGAAACCGGGGATGCCCCGTAGCGGCGGCCGGGCGGCTGGTCGGCCGCGTAGGAGCGCAGCGTGTAGCGGATGTGCCGGTCGGAGTCCTCCTGGCGCTCCAGGTGGAAGCCCGGCTCGTCCGGCGGGCGGCTGACGATGAAGCTCAGCGCAGTCGTCTGGCGCCCCAGCGAAGCGTCGTAGGCGACGACCTTGACGTATTGATGCGGCCACGCCTCGCGGCAGGCGCGCACGTCGCGCATGGCCACGTCGACCTCGTCCTCGGAAAGGTCGAAGTTCGGCGTGCCCCACATGTCCCACAGTGAGTTACGCGGGTGCGGGTCGTCGGTGTGCTCGACCTGGATGGCCCACCCGTTGCGCAGCGCGTAACGGATCTGCGCTTCGATCTGCTCGTCGGTGAAGTCCGGCAGGAAGGAGAACGTCCCTTGCGTGATGCGCATGTTCAATGCTCCTAACTCGCCGTCGGCGTGACGAGCACGTCGGGCGTGTCGGTGGACTCGAAGTCGAACGTGACGTCCTTCCAGACCTGCAGGGCGGCGTCGAGCTCGGGGCAGCCCTTGGCGGCCTTCACGAGAATGTCTGGACCCTCGCTGTAGTAGTCGCGGCCCTCGTTGCGCGCCTGGATCATGGCCTCGACCGCCACCCGGTTCGCGGTGGCGCCGGCGGAGATGCCCATCGGATGACCGATCGTGCCTCCGCCGAACTGCAGGACGACGTCCTCCCCCAGGTAGTGCAGCAGCTGGTACATCTGGCCGGCGTGGATGCCGCCCGAGGCGACGGGCATCACGCCGGGCAGCGAGGCCCAGTCCTGGTCGAAGTAGAGTCCCGTCTCGGGGTTCGCGACGTTGTAGCCCTGCCGGCAGACGTCGTAGTAGCCACGAACCATGCCGGGGTCGCCCTCGAGCTTGCCCACCACGGTGCCCGCGTGGATGTGGTCGACCCCGAGCAGCCGGCACCACTTCGCGATGACGCGGAAGGAGACGCCGTGGGTCTTCTGGCGCGTGTAGGTGCCGTGGCCGGCGCGGTGCAGGTGCAGCAGCACGCCGTTGCGTCGGGCCCACTTGGACATCGAGGCCATCGCCGTGTAGCCGACGGTGAGGTCCATCATCACGATCACGCTGCCGAGCTCCTTGGCGAACTCCGCGCGCTCGTACATCTCCTCCATGGTGGCCGCGGTCACGTTGAGGTAGTGGCCCTTGACCTCGCCGGTCGCTGCCATCGCCCGCTGCACGGCGTCCATCGCGAACAGATAGCGATCGCGCCAGCGCATGAACGGCTGGGAGTTGATGTTCTCGTCGTCCTTGGTGAAGTCCAGGCCTCCGCGAAGCGCCTCGTAGACGACCCGGCCGTAGTTCTTCGCCGACAGCCCAAGCTTCGGCTTCGTCGTGGCCCCGAGCAAGGGTCGTCCGAACTTGTCGAGGTACTCGCGTTCCATGACGATCCCGTGCGGCGGACCCTGAAACGTCTTGACGTAGTGCGCCGGAATGCGCATGTCCTCGAGGCGCAGCGCGCGTAGGGCCTTGAAGCCGAAGACGTTGCCGATGATCGAGGAGGTCAGGTTGGCGATCGACCCCTCCTCGAACAGGTCGAGGTCGTACGCGATCTTGGCGATGTACTGGTTCTCGGCGCCGGGGACCGGCTCGACCGAGTAGGCCTTCGCCCGGTAGTGCTCGTGGGAAGTGAGGCGGTCAGTCCAGACAACCGTCCACGTCGCCGTCGAGGACTCGCCGGCCACGGCCGCCGCGGCTTCGATGGGATCGACGCCCGGCTGGGGGCTGATGCGGAACGCGGCCAGGACGTCGGTGTCACGGGGCTCGTAGTCAGCGTCGTAGTACCCCATCTCTCGGTAGGGCGTGACGCCGGCGGCCCAGCGATCTTTCTTTGGCTGTTGGTCGTTGGTCGAGGTCGGACTCATGGTGCTCCTTGCGCTCGGGAAGGCCGGCGACGACCCGGAAGCTAGCCGGCTTCGTACAAAGGATCTACCAATTATCGGCGAGCATATATAGGTTTTTGCTTATATGACGTGCTGAACTGGCGGCGGGGCCGAGGCAGTGAGGCCGAGATACGGCTTGTGAGACACTTCTGGCCGAGCCCGAGAAGGAGACATGGCCTATACCAGGGCACAGATCCGGGAAGCCGTGGAGCGGGCGGGAGACGCACACTGGCAGGCACTCATTCGACATCATGAGGATGCCTATCCGGCGAGCCGCCCCACCCCGGGCGATGTCTGCTTGGCTGAGGCCGAGCGGCTCAACCAGCTCGGGCTCGGCGATGCCGGGGACCTCACGCTGGTCGAGACTCGCGTCGAACGCACCGATTCCACAATTCGCATCGTTCACCTCTTCGAGTACGGGCCTCAGAAGGCCCGTTTGGTGACGGAGCCGTTCGAGGGGTACGGAGGCGAACAAGCGTGAATCGCCTATCTTGGCTCGCGTGCACGCGATCGGCGACGCGATCCCCGCCTTCGAGCTGCCGGACACGCACGGCAACACCCACGCGGCTCCGCTCGACGACGTGCCGCCGGCCACCGTAGTGGTGGTGATGTGCAACCACTGCCCGTACGTCGTGGCCTGGAACCCGCGCGTCAAGGCGGTGGCCGAGGCGTACCAGCCGCGCGGCGTCCGCTTCCTCGGCATCAGCGCCAACGACGCGGATCGCTACCCGGCCGACGGGCCCGACCGGATGCGCGAGTTCGTGGAGCACCAGGACTGGCCGTTCCCGTACCTCTACGACGAGACCCAGGAGGTCGCTCGGGCGCTTCACGCGGAGGCCACCCCGCACGTCTTCGTCTACGACGGGGACCAGCGCCTCGTCTACCAGGGGGCGCCCGACGCCGACCACAAGGACCCGGCGCAGGACGCCGCCTGGTTGCGCGCGGCGATCGACGCCGCGCTGGCGGGCGACCCCGCCGACCCGGCGATGACTCGTCCGCGCGGCTGCAGCGTGAAGTGGCGCCAACCCGCCTGAGCGCCTTGACATGCTCGGCTAAGGCGAGGGTTGCTCGGGTAACCAGGACCCATGATCGGCTTCATCGTGGCGGGTCTCGTCATCGGGGCACTTGCCCGTTTGCTGATGCCCGGCAGGCAGAAGATCGGCTTGCTGTGGACGCTGCTGTTGGGGCTCGCGGGCTCGGTGATCGGCGGTTCGATCGCGAACCTGCTCGGGACCGGCGACATCATGGAGCTCAACGTGATCGGGTTTGTCGTGGCGGTGGTCTCCGCGGTTGCGCTGCTGGCGGTTGCCGAGCGGGCGGGGCTCGGACGGCCCCCGGACCGCAAGCGACTTGGCCGCGCCTAGTCGCTCTGCCTGCGGCCTTGTCCGCGATGTGCCGCTCATTGGTGGCCCAGGCCGGCTGAGGCGGGCGGAGGCCATGTCAGGCGTGCTCCCCTCTGCCGGCGACCTCCAGCGCCTGGGCGACATCCCAGTAGAGGGCCAGACGCACGACCCGGCCGTCCTCGAAGGTCCACATGGTCGCGGTGTCCGCGCTCACCTCCGCGGCGCTGCCGCGGCCGCGCGCCTCGACGTGCGTCAACACGACGATGTGCCCGCCGACCTCGACGAACTCGGTCGGCTCGGCGCGGAAGTCGTCCCACGCGCGCAGCGACGACATCCATGTGCGGCGCATCGCCTCCAGCCCACGCGACCGGCCGGACTCGGGCCAGTCGACCATCTCGAACTCGACGTCCGGGTGGAACGCCTCGCCGCGGGAGAAGTCGCCGTGGGTCCAGGACTCGTACACACGGCGCACGAGCTCGAGGTCGTCGCGCGACATCGCGAAGCACGCTACCGGGCGCGCGGCCGCTTGCCCTCTATCCGGTCATCATCGGCCTCATGACGTGGGCGCGGCGCCATCTCGACCCTGACGGTGAGGCCGCCCCGGACCTGGTGCATCGCGTGCGGGAAGCCCGCCGATCTGTACCGCGCGTGCTCGCACTGCCCCGAGCCGCTGATCGCGCGGGACGTGCTCCCGACCGTGCCATGAGATGACGGCCACGAGCGCCGACGTCGTCCGCAGCCAGTTCGCGGCCTTCGCCGAGGGCGGCCTCGACGCCGTCGTCCGCCACTGGCATCCGGACATCGAATGGCGCGCCGTCGTGGGCGCCGCCGACGACGTCGGCCTCATCGCCGGCGAGCAGGCGCTGCGCCGCTATTACGCCGACTGGAGCGCGACGCTCGACGACCTGCGTGCCGAGGTGGATGCGGTCCTTCTCGAGGACGGCGAGCGCGTGGCCGTTGCCGTTCGCAACGCGGGCCGCGGCCGCGCGAGCGGGGCGCCCGTGCAGGGGCGCTACTACGTCGCCTGCCTCGTCCGCGACGGCTGCATCGTCGCCGGCCGCGAATACGCGACGGCCGACGAAGCGGTCGCGGCAGCTCGCTCCCTGCGCTGGCGCGCGAACCCGTAGGATCGCGCGCATGTTCGGAAACAAGCGCAAGAAGGCCGAGAGCCTCGTCGCCAACGGATCGCGTGGAGTCGGGACGATCACCGACATCCAGGACACCGGGATGACGGTCAACGACAACCCGCGCGTCCGCATGCGCTTCCGCGTGGAGCCGCTCGACGGGTCCGCGTCCTTCGAGGCCGAGAAGACGAAGACGGTCTCGCGCGTGCAGATCCCGCAGATCGGGCAGCGCTACCCGATCTTCTACGACCCCGCCGATACCCAGACCTTCGCGTATGCCACCGCTGACGACGAGCAGGGCCGCGCGTCGATCGTCGGCATGTTCGCCGACGCCTTCGGCGCGGACGGCACCGGCGTCGGGCAGGCGGCCGCCGCCCCCGTCGGAGCGACGCCCGCTGCCGGCGACGCCGCGACACCCGACAAGCTCGACACGCTCAAGAAGCTCGGCGAGCTGCGCGACGCCGGCGTCCTGACCGACGCGGAGTTCGAGGCCAAGAAGGCCGAGATACTCGGCTCGCTGTAGCCGGACACCCCGCCCCTTGCGGCTCGTCACCTTCCGCGACGGCGACGCCACCCGCATCGGCGAGGTCCACGGCGACCGCATCCGCGTACTGGCCGCGCCCACGATGATCGCGTGGCTGGCCGGCGAGGGACGGTTCCAGACCCGGGTCGAGCACGGCCTCGACGGCCTCGAGCTCCTCGCCCCCATCCCCGAGCCCCCGTCGGTACGCGACTTCTTCGCGTTCGAGGAGCACGTCAAGACCGGGTTCTCGCTGCGCGGCGCCGAGGTCCCGGAGGCGTGGTACGAGCAGCCGACCTTCTACTTCTCCAATCCGGCATCGATCGTCGGCCCGAACGCCCCCGTCCGCAAGCCGCCCGGCACGCAGATGCTCGACTTCGAGCTCGAGATCGCCGCCGTCATCGGCGCCGACCAGGAGATCGCGGCGTTCACCCTGCTCAACGACTGGAGCGCGCGCGACCTGCAGGCCAAGGAGATGACCGTCGGCCTCGGCCCGGCCAAGGGCAAGGACTTCGCCAGCTCGCTCGGCCCCTGGCTCGTGACCCCCGACGAGCTGCCGCTCGCCGACGGTCGTCTCGACGTCGAGGCGACCGCGACCGTCAACGGCGCCGAGCTGACGCGGACGTGGGTGGGCGCGCAGCAGTTCCCGTGGGCGGAGCTCGTCGCCCACGCCGCGCGCGACACGCGCCTGCGCCCCGGCGACGTGCTCGGCTCGGGGACGCTCAACCGCGGCTGCCTGCTCGAGCTCGGGCCGCTCGAGGGCGACCGCTTCCTGCAGCCGGGCGACACCGTGACGCTCGAGGCCGGGCCGCTCGGCCAGCTCGAGAACGAGGTCGTGGCGTAATCGTCCGCCGCGACCGGCGCGCGGCACCGAGTGTCGAATGCGTCAGCCTGAGGCTGACAAAGTCGACACTCGGGCGGCGAGAATGGAGCTAGCGCGGCGAGACCAGCCGGCGGAGCAGCAGTGCGCACGCGACCGCGGCCACCGCCGCCAGAAGCGCCCACCCGAGCGAGACCACGCCCGCGATAGCCAGCACGACCGCCACCACGGCGACGATCGAGAACGTGCCCGTGGCGAGGGTGAGCCGGTAGGCCCGGTCGACCCGCTGGCTGCGCGTGCCGCGGCGCTGGAGGTCGCTCATGCTGCCACGAGCTCCGTGCGGCCGGCGCTGTACTCGGCGACCGCGTCGTGCAGCACCTCGAGCATCGCCTCGGTGGCGGGGGAGCGGAACGAGCCGTCGAGCAGACAGGCCATGATCCGGCGGTGGGTGACCTGGTTGCCCAGCGGGCGGACGACGATGTCTTCGCGCAGGTTGCTCAAGGCCATCTCCGGCAGCAGGGTCACGCCCATCCCGGCGGCGACGAGGCCCTGGGCCACGTTGTAGTCGTCGGTCTCGAAGACGATCGTGGGATCGAAGCCGGCGTTGTGCAGCGCGCGCAGCGCCACGGCCCCGCAGGTGCCCTTGCAGGCCGAGTGGATCCACTGGTCCTCGGCGAGGTCGGCGAGCTTGACGCGCGGCTTGTGCGCGAGGCGGTGGTCCGCCGACATCGCGATGTAGGTGGGGTCGTCGAAGAGGTCGACCTCCTCGATCCCGTCGGTGGGGTTGTGGACCGTGCCGGCGCCCTCGTAGCCGATGCTGAGCGCGATGTCGAGGTCACCCGACTTGAGCATCGCCACGCCCTCCTCGGGCTCGCGCTCGACGAGTTGCAGCTCGACGCCGGGATGGCGGGAAATGAAGGTCTTGACCGCGAGCGGGACGATGGTCGCGCCGGCGGTCGGGAACGCCGACAGGCGGACGCGCCCGCCGCGCAGCCCGGCGATCGCCTCGAGCTCGGCCTCGGCC
>Ga0126312_10001607_pt1 | contig 14889 bp, 12 predicted proteins | sample Plot104A_FD_92537 | JGI IMG/M metagenome (GOLD analysis project Ga0126312, IMG submission 92537) | Serpentine soil microbial communities from UC McLaughlin Reserve, CA, USA - Plot104A | ecosystem: Environmental > Terrestrial > Soil > Grasslands | place: USA: UC McLaughlin Reserve, Lake County...
GCCCTGGGGTGGCGTTCGGTATTCGGATTAGCGGCACCGGCCCTTGTGGTTGCTGTGATCGCGATAGCCACGATTCTGATCGAGCCTGCCCGCGGCCCGCAGGTGAGCTTGGCGCAGCGATATCGAGAACTCGGTGCTTTAGCGGTCCGACGCGACCTGGCCCTCGCGAACCTGGCTTCTTTCTCGGTGCTGTTCGGCTTTGTAACAATGTATGCGGCTCTCGGTCCGCTCTTGCAGACTCAGTTCGAACTTGATCACACTGGCGTCCTTCTGGTTCGGCTCGCCGGGCTGCCGGCTATCCTGCTTGCTCCGGTTGCCGGCTGGCTGGTCGGGCGTCACGGTGCCAGTCGGGTCGCCGTTACCGGCTACCTGCTTGCTGCCGCCGGACTGTTGGCTGTTGGCTTTTCGACCGGTGGACTGTGGGCGCTGGTCACGGCGAGCGTGATCTTCGTTCTAGGTATCGCCACGATCGTGCCCTCCGTGATCTCGCTTATCGGGAACCGGGGCGGCACATCGCGGGCCGGGGCGCTGGCGATCAACGGTGTCGTGGTGTTCGCCGGTGCCTCATGCGGTCCGCTGGTTGCCCAACTCCCCATCGGATTTCCCGCCTTGATGGTGGCACTCGCGGTGGTGCTGACGATCGGAGCCGCTCTCGTCGCGAGCAGCAGTCGACATAGGACAGACGTCACGGTCTAGAAGCACCGCTCGCGCCCCAGGATCCGCCTAGAAGCACCGCGCTCGCGCCCAGGATCCGCCGCCGATTCTCGGATTTGCTGCCAAAGATTCGCGAGCAAACGCGAGATTCGCGGGCAGATCGCACTTGATGACCTCGTCGGAGGCGAGAGGAGACCTATCCGCTCTTACTCCTCTCCCGGTGACATATGGAGACGAATTTGGACGGCGAGGCCAACTAAGCCGCGGCGACGGCGACGCAGCGGGATCAGGAGGAATACCGCAAGGACCAGATAGCCGAACACAGCAACGAGAGGTAAGAACCAGCCGATCACGATAAGAACCACATATCCGGCAAGGCCCGGAGCCAGCCGGAGGGTGAGATAACGGATCTCGTTGTCGTCCACGCCTGGACAGAGCAGCCCCTTCCTCACGGCGTAGCGGCATAGGGACAGACGCCAGAACCGCGACGGTGATTAGGGCGCAGCCGTAGATTGTGACAGCAATTCGCTCGTTGGCCTGGTGTTTCAGGTTCTCGGCCAGCAATCGAGCCGGGAAGGGGATGAACGAGACGATCATGAGCAACAGCAAGTTGAGCCGGTAAATGAGATGGATTGCGGAGAAATGACTTGCCCAAGAAGTTCAGCAGTTGACAGCGGTTGCTGAGCTCGAAGCCATCCAATTCACCCTTGGCGGGTGGTTGCAGAACTTCCGCGTCCTGCCATCATCGGGACCAGGTGGAAGCAGGGAAGGGAAGAACCGGTGGGTTTGATTGGTGGTATGGCCCGTACCGCGGTGGTTGCCGGCACGGCGACGGCGGTGTCGAACCGGGTGTCTCGGCGGCAGGCGAATCGGTGGTCGCAGCAGGAGGAGGCGCAAGCCTACGAGCAGCAGCAGGCCTACGCCCAGCCGCAGTATGCCCCGCCGCCCGCGCCGGCGCCGGCGAGCCAGGATGACACGATCACGCAGCTGCAGAAGCTGGGCGAGTTGAGGGCGGCGGGTGTGTTGACCGAGCAGGAGTTCGCCGCGCAGAAGGCACGAATTCTCGCCGGCTGACGAATTCCGGCCGCAGTGAGCGAGGACAGGACCGCGGCGGCTAGTCGGGCCACGAGATTCCGGCGATCAGGTCCAGGGCTGCTGCCGATCCTGAGCTGGCTCCGGTCGTACGATCGCAGGTGGGTTCGTGGCGATCTGATTGCCGGCGTGACCGTCGCGGCTTTGATCGTTCCGAAGAACCTGGGTTATGCAGGAATCGCTGGGATCCCGCTGCAGAACGGTCTCTATGCAGCGGCTGCCGGAGCAATCCTGTATGCGATCTTCGGCACCTGCCGGCAGATCTCGACGGGTCCAAGCTCAGGATTGGCGGCGGTCGCAGCGAGTGCGGTTTTCACAGCCGGCATCACCGACCAACAAGACATCCTTCCTTTGTGGCTGGCATCACCTTGGTCTCCAGAGTCCTTTCTTGTTGCTGGCGGTGCTCAAGATGGGTTGGGTCGCCCAGTTCCTGTCGCGTGCGGTGGTGACCGGGTTCCTATTCGGCGCCGCAATCGACGTAGTAATCGGAGAGCTGCCCAAGATCACGGGCACAAAGACCGACGGGTCCAACTCCGTACGGGAACTCTGGTCCTGGTTCGGCACGCTCCCCGACACCCACTGGCCGACGCTGCTGGTAGGCCTCATCGCGCTCATCGTCGTGTTCGGCCTTCGGTTGATCGCCCCGCGAGTCCCAGGCGCGCTCGTCCTGGTGGTCGGCGGTCTGCTGGCCAGCTGGCTTCTTGATCTTGGAAATCGCGGCATAACTCTGGTCGGCGATGTACCGAGCGGGCTGCCCGAGTTCACCGTCCCGAATCTCCCGCTGCTGTTGGACAACGCGGGCACCGCGACGATGGCTGCCATCGCGCTGCTGCTAATCGGTTTTTCCCAGACCGCGGGCGATGCCAGGGCTTTTGCGGCCAAGCACCACTACCAGATTGACATCAACCAGGAGTCGGTAGCCCAGGCGATGGCGAACACCGCCCTGAGATGCGACGGTTGGCGCGGGTCCAGCGCTTCGACTTCTGGATCGCCCTGATGGCGATCTTTGCGACCTTGGTAGTCGGGGTACTCGCCGGAGTGATGATCGGCATTGCACTGTCAATGCTGTGGCTGATGCCGTCAGCACACACCCGAACATGCCAGTGCTCGGACGTGAAACGGGCACCCAGGTCTAGCGCGACCTCGCGGCGCACCCGGAGGATGAGCAGACGCCCGGCATCGTTGTCGTCGGGTTGGACGGCGGTCTTTTCTTCGCCACCGCGGAGCTCTCGAGGACCGAGTTCGGGAGATCATCTATTCCTCCACCGGCCTGACCTGCATTGTGCTCAACTGCGAAGGCATCGACTTCATCGACTCCCAGGGCTCTGCAAAGATGGCGGAGATTGTCCGCCTTGTCGAGGAGTCTGGGCTGACTCTGCGGCTTGCTCGGGTCAAGCCTGCGGTAAGGGCGACCTTGGAGAGGGACGCGGTGCTGCAGCGGATCGGTGCCGATCATGTTCATGGCAACGTCTACCGAGCGGTTCAGGCTCAGCTGGCTGGCAGCTCAAGTCGACCCGGCCCCGGGCCGGTCTGATCAAATTTGCGGCTTGATCGTGATCATTTTCCCGAGGTCGAGCAGCTGATCAGCGAGCTTGTTCCCGCCCGTTGAGATCACGGTTCTCGACGCGAGCGGGCCCTCCGCTTGCCCTCGTGCATGGCCTGAACGCGGGCAATCGGAATGGTATGGCCCTCGGCCACCAGATCTGCGTCGAGCTTTTGCGGTGATGGCATCCGGTCTGCCCAGGGATCGGTTTTGTCCACTAACTCAGGTGCGCTGTGCACGGTGAAGTCGGCCGGCGACACGCTCTCAAGATCGTCCCAGGCCACGGGGAAGGAGACGGTCACGCCTGGCCGGGCGCGTGGGCTGTATGCGGCCACCACCGTGGCGCCGCCGGCTCGGGTCGAATCCAAGAACACTTTGCCTTCCCGGTCCTCCTTGACGAAGGCAGTTGTGGCCAGAGCCGGATCGATCCGCTCGGCGCGAACGGCCACCGCCCGGGTGGCCGCCGCCGCATCATCTGGCGATGATCCGGTTGCAATCGGCACGAACACGTGCAGCCCCTTGGCGCCACTTGTCTTCATTGCGCCGGCCATGCCTGCGTCAGCCAACGCTTGGCGAACCAGCTGGGCAGCCTGTACGACCACTGGGAACGCGGCTCCCTCGGGCGGATCCAGGTCAAGCACCAGATAGTCCGGATACAGCGGATGGGCCGCCCTGAAAAGGGTCACGTGATATTCGACCGCTCGCTGATTGGCAAACCAGAGCAGCGTCGTGCCGTCATTGCACAAGGCGTACGAAACTTCCCGTCGAGACGCTTCAGCCCAGATCGGTACCCTGGACACCCATTCCGGTGTATAGCTCGGCAAGTTCTTTTGCATGAACGGAGGCTGGCCCGGGCGAATCCTGATCACCGAGAGCGGTCGACCCTGAAGGCACGGAACGATCCGAGCAGATATTGCCTCGAGGTAGTCGACCAGATCGCGCTTGGTCGCGCCGGCGCCGTCAAAGAGCTCCTGATCAAGGTGAGTGAACGAAACGCCGTCTCGATCTTCGCCCGCACGACTCATGAATCAATCATCGCGTCTCTCCGCACTGAGCCACGAACGTGATCCGCCCTCACTCCGTCCGTGCTGATTCCGGGGAGGGCAGCGCTTTCGAGGTTGTGTCTGGCTCCGGAAGGTTCTCGGGAAAGTGGCAGGCAACGTGGTGCCGTGGCAGCAGCTCGACCAGCGGCGGCTCCTGGGTCCAGCAGATCTCCTGGGCCTTCCAGCATCGCGTGTGGAACCGGCACGCGGGCGGTGGTGAGATCGGGCTGGGTACGTCGCCGCTGAGCCGGATCCGGTCACGCGCTTCCCGGCGTCGGGTGTCCGGCACCGGCGCGGCCGACATCAGTGCGACCGTGTACGGGTGCATCGGCGCCCGGTACAGCACATCGGCGTCGGCCAGCTCGACGATCTTGCCGAGATACATGACGGCAACCCGATCGGAGACGTAGCGCACCACCGACAAGTCGTGAGCGATGATCACGTACGTCAGGTCGAACTCTTTCTGCAGCTCCTCGAGCAGGTTGATGATCTGAGCCTGAATGGAGACGTCGAGGGCCGACACTGGCTCGTCGGCCACGATCAGCCGGGGACGCAGCGCCAGAGTTCGGGCGATTCCGATGCGCTGCCGCTGACCACCGGAGAACTCATGGGGGTAGCGGTTGTAGTGCTCGGGGTTCAGCCCTACCGCGGCAAGCAGGTCCTGCACCGCCTTCTTCACTCCGCCGGGCGGCGAAACCCCCTGCAAGCGGAATGGTGCGCCCACGATCTTCCCAACCGTGTGCCGTGGATTGAGCGAGGAGTACGGGTCCTGGAAGATCATCTGCATCTCACGGCGCAAGGGGCGTAGCTGGGCATCCTTGAGATGGGTGATGTCGCGCCCCTCAAGGGTGATCTTCCCGGCTGTCGGCTCCAGCAAGCGAGTTAGCAGGCGCGCGGTCGTGCTCTTGCCACACCCCGACTCACCGACGATCGAGAACGTCTCGCCCCGTCGTACCGAGAAGTTCACGCCATCTACCGCCTGAACGGCCGCCACCTGCCGACGCAGGATCCCGGCGCGGACCGGAAAGTGCTTGACCAACCCCTCGACGCCGATCACCTCCGAATCCTGCTCAGCGGCCTCGGCCTGAGGCGTGGGTACCGGCGCGCTCACAGTCGCCGCGCAATCTCGTGTTCCCAGATCTGCTCTCGGTCGGTCCGGGATAGATGGCAGGCCACCATGTGGCCGGGTTCAACCGGCACCAGCTCGGGACGCTCCTGCTCGCTTAGGCCGCCGTTTCGCGCTGCATAGTCACACCGGGGATGGAAAGGGCAGCCTGGCGGCACATGAATCAGGCTCGGCGGCGACCCCTGGATCGCCAGCAGTCGCTGACTTCGTGGCCTGTCGAAACGCGGTACCGACCCAAGCAGGCCCCAGGTGTAAGGGTGCGCTGGCCGGTTGAACAGCTGTTCGGCACTGCCATACTCCATGGCCCGGCCGGCGTACATCACCAGCACATCATCGGAGAGCTCTGCAACGACCCCGAGGTCATGGGTGATCAGTACGACCGAGGAGTGGAACTCCCGCTGAAGGTCGCGGATCAGGTCGAGGATCTGGGCCTGAACGGTGACGTCGAGCGCGGTGGTCGGCTCGTCGGCGATCAGCAGGTCCGGATTGCAGGAAAGTGCCATGGCGATCATCGCCCTTTGCCGCATCCCGCCTGAGAACTGGTGCGGATAGGCATCGATCCGCCTGCTCGGCTCCGGGATCCCAACGCGCCCCAGCATGTCGATGGCGTGCTGTCGCGCGGCCCTCTTGCTCACCTGGTTATGGATGAGGTAAGCCTCGATAATCTGACTGCCCACCGTGAAATAGGGGTTCATCGCCGAGAGCGGATCCTGAAAGATCATCGCCATCCGCTTTCCGCGGAGGCTGCGAACATATTCGGTGCTCTTGCTGAGCAGCTCCTCCCCATCAAGGAAGATCTCGCCGCTGAGTTTCGCACCGGGACGGTTCCCATCCGTTATCGACCGGCTGTGCAGGCCCATGATCGCGAGGCTGCTCACACTCTTACCCGACCCGGACTCTCCCACGATGCCCAGAGTGCTGCCGCGATCGACGGCGAAGCTCAGTCCATCTACCGATTTCACCAGTCCGTCGTCGGTGGGGAAGTGCACGCGGAGGTCTCGAACCTCAAGGAATGGCTGGCCGGGTTGCCCAGGTCGGCGGCTGCTGATATCGCGCAGCGCTGTGGTCGTCATTCGAGCCGCACTCGGGGGTCGATCACGCCATATGCCAGATCGACGATCAGGTTGGAAATAATCACAAAGAAGCCCGCAACAAGGGTGACTCCAAGAATCTTCGGCAAATCACCGGCGACGATACCGTCGTAAGCGTACTTGCCGAGACCGTTCAACGAGAATGTCTTCTCGGTGAGAACCGCACCACCTAGCAACAAGCCCACATCCAGCCCAAAGATGGTGAGCACCGGGGTTAGCGCTCCGCGCAGGCCGTGCCTGAGCACAACCGTCCGCTCGGGTAGTCCCTTCGCTCGCGCCGTCCGGATGTAGTCCTCGGTCATCGTCTCCAGCATTCCCGCTCTGGTCAGCCTTGCGTATTGAGCCGAGAACAGAAAAGCCAGCGTTATCCAGGGCAGGATGAGCGAGTAGGCCCATAGTGCTGGATTTTCGCTGAACGGCACGAACTGGCCTCCAGGCGCGGTGATGCGGAGCCGATAGCTGAAAAAGGCGAGCCCAACCAACCCGGTGAAGAAAATCGGTAGCGACACCCCAGCCAGCGCGACTCCCATGGCCCCACGATCGAACACCGTCCCGCGGCGCAGAGCAGAGATCACGCCGACGCTAATGCCTGCGATCAGCCAGATCAACGATGCGCCGACCACGAGGGAAATCGTCACCGGCGCCCGATCGAGCAACTCCGGCCACACGGCCTGGCGGGTGATGAAGGAATAGCCGAGGCAGGGGGCTGGACAATTTTCAACGCCCGAGCCGTAGTCGTACTCAGCGCCGACAAAGATCCCCTTGATCCAGTGCCAGTACTGCACCGGCACCGGGTCGTAGAACCCTAGATGTTCCGCTGTCAGATGGACCGTTTCCTCGGTCGCGGCCCGGCCTACATAGCGGGCAGCCAGCGTTTCTGGCGTCGCCCCGGCCCATCGAGGCACGAGATAGAAGATGGAGAAGGTGATAACACTGAGCACGAACAGCAAGCCCACGGCCCAGACGAGCCGCCGAACGATGTAGGCGAACACGTCACCTCCTTAGCCGATCATGCTCCGGCCCGAGAGTGGCTTTCCCGCGGGCCGGAGCTGCTGATCGAGCTACCGCGTCCTACTTCTGGGCACCCAATCCGAGGTAGTCGTACATTCCCCAAGCGTCGCTGACGAAGATGTTGGTGGCATTCTTCGACCGCACTAGCAGTGCCTTTGAGTACATGCCCGGGTAGATGACCGCCTCCTCCATGACGCGCTTGTCGATCTCGCCCCACATCTGGTTTCGCTTGTCGGCATCGACCTCTTGCAGCGCGCTATCAAGCATTTGATCGACCTCAGGGATGCGGACACTGGTGTTGGAAGAACCGCCAGTCTCGCGGATGACCCGGGAGTCGACGATCTGAGACAGGAAACCGAAGCCATCAGGCCAGTCCGCTGCCCATCCGTTGACGACCAGACCGAGCTTGTTCTTCACAACGTATGGCGGGTTTCCGGCATAGCTCGAGAAGTAATCGCCCTGCGGGTACGGCTTCAGGGTGAGCTTGATGCCGATCTTTGACAAGGCTTGCTGGAACGCCTCGGCGGTGGCCTTCTCCTTGGGACGCTCGGCGCGGTAGGAGATGTTGGTCGCGAATCCGTTCGGCTGCCCGCAGGCTTCGAGCGACTTCTTGGCTGCATCGATGTCGCCCTTGTTGTCTTGGCCGTTCGGGTACAGATCGAAGCTCTGGTAGCCCGGAACGTTCGGTGGCAGGACCGTCGTGGCGAGGTCACCACCGGCGAACGCACCGCCGTAGGCGGCCTGGTAAGCCGTCTGGTCCATTCCGTACATGATCGCCTTCCGGCACTCGATGTTGTCGAGCGGAGGAACCGTCGGGTTGATCGAGGTGTACCAGAGCCGGGCACCAAGGGGGTTGTCCGCAGTTTCCTTCAGGTTCGGATCCTGCAGGACCCGGCTCAGCGAGGCGGGCTGGACCCCAGTTCCGGCAATGTCGATGTCGAGGTCGCCACTGATCACCCGGTTGTCGATGTCATCTGCGTTGACATTGAGGCTCACCTCGATGCGGTCAGGGAGTGCCTTGCGGTTCGGGTCGGTCGCCGGGTCCCACTGATCGTTGCGAACCAGGTTGAAGCCCTTGCCCGGCTGCAAGCCCTCGAACTTGTACGGTCCGGTCGAGACGATCGAGTTTCGGTATTTGGCGCCGGTGTCCTTGTCTTTGGGCACTGGCATCGTGTCTGGCTGCTGGGCGAGGTAGTCGAGGGCCGCGAACGGCTTCTTGGTGTGGAAGGCGATCGTGTACTTGTCGGGCGTCTCAATAGCCGAATCGGTATTCATGTTTGGCGTCTTGTACGGACCTTTGTAGCCCTCCGGCAGATCGAGCACCGCCTCCCAATAGGCGGCGCCGTTGGGAAAGGTTTGCTTGTCCGTCGACCGGAGCACTGCGTACTTGACGTCGGCCGATGTGACCTCCTTGCCGTCGTCGAATTTCACGCCCTGACGGAGCTTGTAGGTCCAGGTTTTGGCATCATCGCTCGACTGGCCCAGGCTTTCAGCGAGATCCGGCACGAGTGTGTTGCCATCCTTGCCCGGCGCTGACTTGAACATTAACAGCGAGCGACCGTATAGCCGGGCGAAGTTCCAGGAATAGGCGTAGTAGGTTTCGCCTGGGTCGAGCGTGTCCCAGTCGCCGGAGTTCGCGAACTTCAGCGTGCCCCCCTTGGTTTCGGAGGGATTGACGACGCCGGTACTTCCGGCGTTGAAGCCGCTGACGCTGGCCTGGGTGCCTGGCTCCTGCTGGCCACCACCCCCGCCCCCGCCGCAGGCCGCCAGCACCAGCGCGACCGAAACGCCCACGGCGGCCAAGCCTCTGGCTCGCCATGATCTCGAATGTTTCATTCCGGATTCCCTTCTTGTTGTCGGGGATGTACCAATGTGATTCCTATCGATTAGCTCGTGGGTCGAGGGCGTCACGGAGCCCGTCGCCAAACAGGTTGAAGGCCAAGACAGTGATGAAGATCGCCATGCCTGGCCAGAACATGAAATGCGGCTGGGTGTAGTAGGTGACAGCGTCGGACAGCATCCCGCCCCAGCTCGGTGTGGGCGGGCGGACACCAACGCCGAGGAACGACAATGCCGCCTCAAACAGGATGTTGGTGGGGATCAGGAGCGTCGAATAGACCAATATCGGGGCAATCAGGTTTGGCAGCATCTCCGTCCGCAGTATGTAGGTACGGCGTGCGCCCAGGCTGCGGGCTGACTCCACAAATTCCCGCTCTCGGAGTGAAAGCGTCTGCCCTCGGATGATCCGCCCGATATAGGGCCAGTTGAAGAATCCGATGATGAAAATCAGCAACACGATCCGCAGCTGATTTCCTTGCAACCCGAATGCCTGGTCGGGAATGACGCCGGCCAGGGCGATGGCAAAGACCAGCAGCGGAAAAGCCAGGAACACATCCATGAGCCGACTGACGAAGGTGTCCGTCAAGCCCCCGAGGAAACCGGAGATGATTCCGAGCGTGGTCCCAATTGCCACTGACAAGAGCGTTGCAAGAAATGCAATCAGCAGGGATATCCGGCTGCCGTAGACGATCCGACTAAAGATATCTCGGCCGTTCACCGGCTCGATGCCCATCAGGTGTTCCCAGCTCATACCCCCGAGCGGACCGATCGGGGTTAGTGTGCCGCCCGCGGTGTCGATCAGGTCCTGGTGGAACTCGTTCGGCGGGTCTCCGAGAAGCTTGACTATCAACGGCGCGAAGATGGCGACCAGAATGAGGAAGATCAGGACGGCGCCTCCGGCCAGGGCCACCTTGTCCCTGCGGAGCCGCATCCAGGCGATCTGCCCAAGCGAGCGGCCCTCTGTTATGCCGGCACCAGCCAGCGCAGCCTCGGGAGCGGCGGCCTGGGCCTCGACGCCCACCTCCGGCGGTAATGTCAACTTCTTCCTCCTGCCTTGCCGACCATAGCTCGAAAGATCAGTGAACGGGCCAAATCGCCGGTGGTTGTGACTACTGAGTAACACAGCGCGGATCGGTAAGAGCGATCCCACTGCAGGTTGTTTCGGGGTCAGTGCGTTGGTTGACGGTCTCACCGCAACGCTAGCGAGGATCAATCCCAGTGTTGTATAGGAACCCGCCAAGAAGGAAGGGAACGCGAACTCTTGATTAGGCCGGGCGGTGGGTGGCTGAGTGTGAACAACGAGGGGGTCCCACATCAGCGCAGCCAGTGGCCGTCACGGCGTCGAGCAGGGAAAGAGTTGGGTTTCGACCCAGTGGTCCAACGCAGCTGAGCCACGGCCGACGCAACCTTTGCAAGGCGCTCAGCCGACCGATTCGAGCGGCCTCGGCCCGCACCTCGGTCAGCTTCTCCCCGAGTTCTCCTCAACTCTCTGATTTGCTGCGGAATCTGGCATTAGCTGCCGAATTTTGGCGAGCGAATCCAACGTTCGCGAGCGGATTGCCGGTAGTGGCCGCAATCACCTGGCGATCTGGAGCAGATCGAGTACCGCCCTTTCGATCTTCCCGTGAGTCGTGCCGTTGTTCAGGGTCTGGTCGGTAGCCGCCAGGCCTAGTGGGATCGTCAGTCCGTCGTTGAACAAGTCGACCACCCGTGGGTCGACATAGGACTTTCGGGCAACGGCGGGAGTGTTTCCCAGGTACTCCGCGACTTCCTTCATGGCGGTAGAGACAGCGCGCTTGCGAGCGGCGGCCGTCCCTGCCTTTTCGTTGGAGGCGGCTAGCGACACTTCGGCGATAACGGTGCCATGCCAGGTACGGAAGTCCTTGGCCGACACCTCACCGCCAACCACGTCCTTGATGTACGAATTGATCTCCGCGGAGCTGATGTCATGCCACCCGTCCGCGTCCTGGTAGGCGAGAAGCTCCGGACCACCGTCCCTCCGGCCCAGTAGATCGCGGACAGCCTGCCGCACCAGGTTGTCGGCCAGCGCGACGTAGCGTTCCTGACCTGACTTCGCGACGTATTCGAAGACCACGTTGTGATCAACGATTGAGACATGCTCCTTCTGGATCGTCGCCAGACCGTAGCTGTTATTGGCCTCCGCGTACGCCTCGCCGCCGATTCGGAAGAAGCCAAGATCGAGCAGCCGGAAGGCCGCCGCCAGCGCCCGCTCGTACGGCATGCCCTCGAGGCGGAGATGCTTGACGACTCGCCGCCGCGCCATCGGTAGCCGGGCGGCCACTTCCAGGACTCGATCGTGCTTGGACTGGTCGCGCTTGAGCCGCCAGTAGGGGTGGTAAATGTATTGCCGCCGTCCGGCGTCATCGGTACCCACGGCTTGGATGTGGCCATTGGGTGAGGGACAGATCCATACCTGCTTCCAAGCTGGCGGAATTACCAGCAGTCTGCACCGTTCGGCATCCTCCGGGGGCAGCGGTTGACCGAACTCGTTGAGGTAAACGAAGCCCTTGCCGGCGCGACGCCGTGTCCACCCCGGATCCCGGGGAGAGACGGTTCGCAGTCGCGGCATGACACCTTCCTACCCGATTGCCGCGGTGCGCAGCCGTATCAACCGCCTAAGGCACCTCAGGCACCTCAGCGAAACGGCTGGCCCAAAGATTAGCAATCTGCATGATGTGGGGCACCACGGCTTAGTAACAGCATGGAAGCAACCACGGTAGAGAAGGGCTTTCGGAGGCCGCCATGAGCTACATCAACGACTACTTGATCCGGACGATCGCCGACCAGCGTCAGCGCGACCTCTGGGCGGAAGCCGACGGCTACCGACTCGCCGCCGCCGTGCGAGGCAACCGCCCAAGCTGGTGGCACCGCCTGTTCGCAGCGCTGCGGCATACGACTCAACCCGACATAGCTCGGCCGTCGATTTCAACCTCTTTGGCCGGGGTGACTTCGGTTGAAAGGGGTAGTCGGACCGCGGTGGCACGATAGGGGACGTGGTGCGGTTAGCTCGCACGGTGCAGGGCGGGCTCCGGACGATTGTCGGCCGGGCGGAGCAGCGAGGCCATCTGCTCGACGTGCTCGACGACGTCATCGCCGACGGCAGTCGCTTGGTGATTGTTGGCGGCGACGCGGGGGCCGGCAAGACGACTGTTATCCACGCGTTCCTGGAGGACCTGAGCGGGCGGATGGTCGACCGCAAGGCCCAGGTGATCTTCGGTCAGTGTGTGCCGCTGGGAGGGGAGGGTCTGCCGTATGCACCTGTGGTCGGCGCCCTACATGATCTTGTCGCGCTGCACGGCTCGGATCAGGTTCTCGATTGGGCGGGGGCCGGCCGTACCGCTCTTGGGGCCCTACTGCCTGAACTGGTAACGGCTCCAGGCCCTGTTGAGTCCCTACGGCTGCAGCTGTTTGAGGCAGTGGCCAGGCTCTGGGAGCGGGTCAGCGAGCACGGACCGCTAGTTGTGATCATGGAAGATATCCACTGGGCCGACGATTCGACCCGGCACTTGCTCCGCTTCCTGGCCCGAGCTCTCACCGATGCCCCGGTAATGATCTTGACCAGCTACCGTACGGACGAGCTCAACCGGCGGCACCCGTTGCGGCCCTTCCTCGCCGAGGTCGGCCGGTTGCCAAGGACAGTCCGGATCGACGTCCCAAGCCTGGAACGCGGCGAGGTGGGCGAGCTGCTTGCCATTCTGCTGGGCCGCCACCCGAGCAGCGTGGTGATCGACCTCGTTCACCAGCGAAGCGAGGGAATCCCTTATTTCGTTGAGGAGCTGGCCGGGTCCGCGTCGCGAGGGTGCGTCGACATGCCGGACACCCTCCGCGACGCGCTCAACGTGCGAGTGCAGACACTGTCCGAGTCGGCGCAGAACGTCGTCCAGCTCGCATCGGTGGCCGGAATCCGGGTTGATCATCAACTGTTGGAGGTCGTTGCCGAATTGCCGCCTGCCGAGCTCGACGCGGCATTGCGCGAGGCCATCGATGCCAATGTGTTGGTCGCTGATGAGACCGGCTACCGCTTCCGGCATGCGTTGCTGCGCGAGGCGGTCCACGACGACTTGCTGCCTGGGCAGCATGCTCGGCTGCATGCGCACTTTGCGGCGATCTTGGAAGAGCGACCGGAATTGATCACCGGGAGTGGGTCCGCCGGAACGGCTGCGTCGGAGATTGCGCATCATTGGTCAGCTGCGCACGAGGTGAACAAGGCCTTCGACTGGTCGATCAAGGCGGCAAGCTCTGGAACAGCCGCCTTCCACGAAACGCTGCAGATGTATGAGCGAGCGCTCGAATTGTGGGATCAGGTCAGTGACCCCGAGCTGGTAGCCGGCGATCGCGCCTCGGTCTTGGAGCAGGCAGCAAGAGCAGCGACCGACGCCGGTGAGACTGAGCGGGGCCTTGCGCTGATCGGTGCATCGCTGGCCGAGACGGACCCGGATTCCGGGCTGGAACCTCGCATCAATCGCTTGATCTTGAAAAGCAGGCTGCTTTCCGGCCTGCTCCGACCGGGTGCCGTCGAGGCTGCATCGGATGCGGTTGCGCTGCTGCCGGAGGACAGCGCACCTGACTTCCGGGCCCGGGCATTCAACCAGCTGGGCACCGCAACCATGCTGGCAGGCGCCAAGGAGGACTCTGTGTCGGCCGCCCGGCAGGGAATCCAAGCCGCCAGCGCGGCAGGTTCCGCGGCCCTCGAATCGGATGCCCGCAACACGCTGGGGAGCAGCTTGGTGGCAATCGGCCGAGAAGACGATGGATTGGCGGAGCTGGGAAGGGCTGGTCAACTTGCGGGCGGAAACACCCGGACCATGCTGCGTTACGCCATCAACTACTCCGATGCGCTGATGCTGTCCGGACGTTATCGCCAGGCCACTGAGGAGGCGCTTGCCGGTATCGACGTGGCTCGCAGCCTCGGCCTGGAACGCTCCTTCGGCGCGATGCTTGCCGGCAACGCGGCCGAGCCGCTGCTGGCGCTAGGAGAATGGGACCGAGCTGTCATTATGGCCGAGCGCGCGCTCGAGCTGGACCCGCCCGCATATCACTATGTTCATCTGCGGCTGCTGATGGCATGGCTGGCGGTATGGCGGAATCAACTGGACCAGGCTGAAGCGATATTGAACGAATTTCGGCACCTGGTCGCGGCGGAGCAACCGGCTCCGCAGTACTCCAGCTTTGCGATTCGGGTGGACGCTGACTACGCGCTGGCGATCGGTGATCATGGTCGTGCCTGGACGGATTTCGAGCTCTATCTTGATCATGAGCAGCTGTATCAGGCGTCAGCCATCTATCCGGTGCTGGCGGCCGGCGCGACCGCGGCCCGCGTGCTTGATTCCACTGATCGTACGGACCGCCGGGTCCGGCTTGTCCGCAAGGCGCTCGCGACTGCAAGGCAGGTTGGAGTGCGGCCACGCTGGCAGCCGGTGATCGAGGCGGGGCTTGAGGACACAGCGGACGCATGGCGGCGTGCCTGGA
>Ga0126312_10001608_pt1 | contig 14888 bp, 13 predicted proteins | sample Plot104A_FD_92537 | JGI IMG/M metagenome (GOLD analysis project Ga0126312, IMG submission 92537) | Serpentine soil microbial communities from UC McLaughlin Reserve, CA, USA - Plot104A | ecosystem: Environmental > Terrestrial > Soil > Grasslands | place: USA: UC McLaughlin Reserve, Lake County...
CTGAGCCGCGCGATCGAGCGCGTGCTTGCGAGCGGCACCGTCGGCGAGACGTACAACGTCGGCTCGGGTGTCGAGCGCTCCGTCGAGGAGATCGCCGACGCGGTGCTCGACGCGCTCGAGAAGCCCGCGGAGCTGAAGACGATCGTCCCCGACCGGCCGGGGCACGACCGGCGCTACGTGCTCGACTCGACGAAGCTCCGGAGCGAGCTCGCCTGGAGCGACGAGATCGCGTTCGACGAAGGGCTTGCCGAGACGGTGCGCTGGTACGCCGACCACCGCTCCTGGTGGGAGCCGCTCCGCAACCGCGCGCCCGTCGCGGAAGCCACCGCCTGGCGCTGACCTGCCTCCCTCGAACGAGGGACGACCGCTGCCGAAACCGGTGCCGATCACGGGGAGATGCGACGCTTCGCCACACGCTCCCCTGTTGCCGTGTCGCTTCTCGTCCTGACCGCCGTCTTCCTCGTCGTCACGGTCCCCGCCGTCCTACCGTCGCCTGCGGGCTACGAGAACTTCGCCGTCCGGTGGCTGTACGACGCGGTGATGATCGGAGCAGGCGTTCTCGCCGCCGCGCGCGTTCGCACCGGCGCGCCGGCCGTCGAGCGGAGGGCGTGGTGGCTGATCGGCGGCGGGATCGTCGTCTGGGCGATCGGCGACGTGATCTGGACCTTCGGCTACGTCGACGAGCCGAACCCGCCGTACCCGTCGGTCGCCGACGCGTTCTGGCTTGCGATCTACCCGCCGCTCTACGCCGGGCTGCTCATGCTCGTCCGCTCGCACTCGGGGATCGTCCGGAGGAGCCTCTGGCTGGACGGCGTGATCGGCGGCCTGGCCGTTGCGTCGGTCGGGATGGCGCTCGTCCTCCAACACGTCGTCGACTTGACCGGAGGGTCGAGAACGGCGACCGCGACGAACCTGATGTATCCGCTCGCCGACCTGACGCTCATCGGGCTCGTCGTGTGGATCCTCGCCGCCTCCGGCTGGCATCCGGGACGCGCCTGGTCGTTGCTGCTCGGCGGGCTGGTCGTGTTCGCGGTCAGCGACTGCCTGTATCTGTTCCAGACCGCGTCGGGCACATACCAGGACGGCGGCGTCACCGACCTGGGCTGGCTCGCGGGCGGCGTGCTGCTCGCGTGGGCGGCATGGCAGCCTCGCGGCAGAGAGCGGATCGGTCGCGACCTCGACGGCCTGATGGTGCTCCTGGCACCGGTCGGCTTCGGGCTCATGGCGTTGGCGGTGCAGGTCTACGACCACTTCGAGCGAGTCGATCTCCTGTCGATCTTCCTCTCGACCGCGGCGCTCGTTGGCGTGTGCGCGCGGCTGCTGCTGACGTTCGCCGAGAACCATCGGATGCTCGGCCGGACCCGGACGGAGGCGCGGACCGACCCGCTGACCGGTCTCGGCAACAGGCGGCAGCTGACGGACGACCTCGACCAGGCGATGAGCGACTCCGCGGGGGGAGTGCTCGGCGTATTCGACCTCAACGGCTTCAAGGCGTACAACGACCTCTTCGGCCACCCCGCAGGCGACGCGCTTCTCGTACGTCTCGGGTCGCAGCTCAGCGAGCGGATGCACGGGCGCGGGACGGTCTACAGGATGGGCGGAGATGAGTTCTGCCTGCTGGTCACGGCGCCGAACGCCGTTGCCGGAGAGGTCGCGGCTGCGGGCGCAGCTGCGCTCGCGTCGAAGGGCGACGGCTTCGCGATCACTGCCGCGTACGGCTCGGTCGAGTTTCCGGAAGAGGCATCGTCGAGCGCCGACGTTCTCCGTCTCGCCGATCGCCGCATGTACTCGCAGAAGAACCTGTCCCGCGGCTCCGCGTGCGACCAGTCGATGAGCGTCCTGCTTCGCGCGCAGGGCGAGCGCGACCCGCGGCTCGCCGAGCACCTTCGCGGCGTCGCCGAGCTTGCGGAGGCGGTCGCGAATGCGGTCGGGCTACCCGAGGCGCAGGTCCGCGAGGCCCGGCTCGGCGCGATGCTCCACGACGTCGGGAAGATGGCGATCCCCGATGCGATCCTCCAGAAGCGCGGGCCGTTGACGGACGCCGAGTGGCGGTTCCTGAGGAGTCACACCGTCATCGGCGAGCGGATCCTCGAAGGCGCTCCCGCCCTCGCGGCGGTCGCCCCGATCGTGCGGTCGAGCCACGAGCGGTACGACGGCAAGGGCTACCCCGACGGCTTCGTCGGCGACGAGATCCCGATCGCGTCGCGCATCGTGTTCGTCTGCGACGCCTTCGACGCAATGATCGCCGAGCGTGCGTACGCCGCCGCGATGCCGGTCGAGGAGGCGCTGAGGGAGCTCTGGCGCTGCTCGGGGACGAAGTTCGATCCCGGGATCGTGGCCGCCTTCTGTGCAGTGATCGGCGCGCGGCGGCGCGAAATGCCCGTCGCACTCGCCTCCTAGTCGCGCGCGCCCAGGCGCTCGAGACACTCCCGCAGACCGACGCGCCAGTGCGGCAGGGACGGCGCTCCGCGCTCGCTCCGCAGCACGGAGTAGCGCGGGCGCGGAGCTTTCGCTCCGTACTCCGCGCTCGTGATGCGTCGCACGCGGCAACGCACGCCGCTCTCCTCGAAGATCGCCGCGGCGAGCTCGGCCCACGTGCAGTCGCCGTCGGCCGCGACATGGTAGACGCCGAACGGCAGGCGGAGGACCTCGTCCACCGCCGCCGCGAGGTGTGCGACGTACGTGGGCGCGGTCCGCTGGTCGTCCACGACCGCGACCTCGTCCCTCTCCGCCCCGAGCCGCAACATCGTCCTGACGAAATTTCGAGACGTCCAGCCGAAGAGGCCGGACGAGCGGACGACCCACGCGCGCGCACCCGCCGCGGCCTCGCCGTGGAGCTTGCTGCGGCCGTACGCGGACAGCGGCCGCGGCGAGTCCGACTCGAGGTACGGCGCCGTCTTGGAGCCGTCGAAGACGTAGTCGCTCGAGAACGCGACGAGCGGCGCGCCGAGCGCGGCCACGTTCGCGGTGCCTGCCACGTTCGCCGCGGCCGCGCCCTGAGGGTCGTCCTCGGCGCTGTCGACGTCCGTCCAGGCAGCGGCGTGGAGGACGAGGTCCGCCTCGCGCTTCGCGGGCTCTGTCACGTCCCAGTCGGAGCGGGTGAGCCCGACCGCGCCGGGAAATGCTTCGAGCAACGCGGCGCCGAGCTGGCCGCCCGCGCCTGTTACGAGCACGCGGCCGCGTCGCGCTCCGACAGGATCGGCGACTCGGTGCTCCACAGGTGCTTGACGCGCGGGTCGGCCCAGCAGACGCCGTGCTCGTCCGGATGCCGCGGGTCGTACTCCTCGGTGACGTGGTAGAGGAAGAGGGAGTCCGTGAGCGCCTCGTACCCGTGCGCGAACGTCCCCGGGATGTACAGCGCGACCTGGTTCTCGTCGCCGATGTCCTCGCTGAACGTCTCGTCCGTGTCGCGGTCGAGAACGACGACGCGGACCATCCCGCTGAGGCAGGCGAAGAGGTCGTCCTGTCCCCGCTCGTGGTAATGGAGCCCGCGGATCACACCCTTGCGCGAGAACGAGAGGTTCGACTGCCGAACCGGCTTCGGCAACTGCGCTCCGCGCATGAGCTCGACGAACCACCCGCGATCGTCGGCGTGGCGCGTCAGCGGCAGACGCGTCACGTTCACCGGTGATTCGCTCCGTTCTGGCGGACGAAGTCGTTGACGGCGTAGTAGGCATCAATCGACTCGCCGGCGTCGCCCCAGAACCCGTCGAGCAGCTCGTACTCCATCGCGCCGCGCTCGACGTACCAGTTGTTCACGTCCGTGATCTCGAGCTCGCCGCGCGCCGAAGGCGTCAACGACGGCAGGTACTCCCAGACGGCGTCGTCGTAGAAATAGACACCGGTGACCGCGAGATCGCTCGGCGGATCCTGCGGCTTCTCGACGATCCGCAGGACTCGGTCGCCGTCCAGCGCGGCCACGCCGAGATGCCGCAAGTGCGAGACGTCGTCCCTGCGCGAGAGGAGGATGCGCGCGCCCCCCGCTTGGCGCTCGAATCCTTCGACGGCGCTTCGGAGCGAGCGCTCGAACACGTTGTCCGCGAGCATGACGACGACCCGATCGCCCGCAACGAAACGCTCCGCAAGGCCGAGCGCGTCCGCAATCCCGCCCTCCTCCTCCTGGTACGCGTAGAAGAGCCGGTCGATGCCGAACTCATGGCCGTCGCCGAGCAGCCGGAAGAACTCTCCGGCGTGCGTCCCGCCCGTCACGAGCATCAACTCTCCGACGCCGGCGTCCACCAGCGCCTCGATCGCGTAGGTGACCATCGCGCGGTCGTAGATCGGCAGCAGGTGCTTGTTCGTGATCCGCGTCAGCGGATGCAGGCGGGTGCCCTTGCCGCCGGCGAGGATGACGCCCTTCACGCGCGCGATGCTAACTGCGAGCTGGAGGCGGTCAGCGACTGCCCGGACGCAGCGACATCGAGAGAACCCTCGGGCCGCACACGCTAAGCGCGTGCTCGGCCGACACCGACTAGTTGGGTGCGATCAGGATGAGCGCCGTGAGCAAACCTGTGAGCGTCACGATCAAGCGCATGCCGGCGACCCTACGCCCGGCCGGTTCGAACCGCGTACGTGGTTTGTGAGAACTGCGTAAGGGGACCAGTGCGGCATGGATCCGAACGAGCCCCGCGTCGAGCAGCCCGAGCCCGCCGTGCTGACCGGCGACGACGAGGTGCCGCGCCAGCCGGCGCCGCCGCTCGACCCGTACACGCCCGCGCCGCACCCGCCCTTCGGCGAGCGCCGCGTGTGGCGACGTATGCGCCTCGCGCTGATTCCGATCGCCGTCGTGGTCGCGGTCGTCATCTACGCGGCCGTGCGTTAGCGCGTCAGCAGCGAGTCAGCGAATCGGCAGCGGCCACGAGTACGACTGGTCCCGCGGCGACCACAGACGAACCGACGCACCGCGCGGCACCGCGATCGTGCGCGAGAAGAAGCCGGCGGAATTCGTCCGCGCCGCGCCGCCGAGCCAACGCCACCCGCCTCGAACGCGCACCTGCAGGCGATACGTCTGCGCGCCGCGGCGCGGGCGGACCTGGCCCCAGATTCGGACCCGCGAGCCCGAGCGGCTCACCTGCGCGAGCGGGTACGGGAACGCGCGCGCCGACGGCTTCGCCGTGCCGCGCACATTGAAGAGGCCGCTCTGCCACCGCGAAAGCGTCGGCTCGTCGCGGACGAGGAACTGAATCAGCAGGGTCACCTGCGGGAGCTGGTATGCACGCAGCGCCGCCTCGCCGATGTAGCGCGCCTGCAGCGACGGTGAGACGCCGAGCCACCGGTCGGGCGGGTTCGTCTGGTAGCCGTATTCCGTCAGCCACACCGGCTTCGGGCCGAGGCTCCTGCGCACCTCCGTCAGCAGCCGCGGGAGGTTCGCGAGCGAGATCGTCCCGCAAGTCGCGCACGCGCCGCGCGACGGGGACTCGCTGCCGGGCCGGCTCGCGTACGGGTTGTGCGCGTACGCGTCGAGCTTCGCGCGCGCCGCCTTCATGCCCCTGACCCACGCGAGCGGCGAGAGGCCGCCCGTGTTGCCGCGCGCCGCGGTGACGCCTCCGGCGACGAGCGCGCCGCGGTTAGCGCGGTGGATCGCGGCGTACGCGGGATTGAGCAGGCGCGTGACGTACAGCTTCGGCGACGCCGGCGAGAGCATGACGCGCTGGTTCGGCTCGTTCCAGATCGTCCACATCCGGACGAACGGATAGCGCTTCGCAGCCGCGTACGCGAAATCCGCGAAGGACGTCGCCGACTTCGGCGGCACGTTCTGCCCCCTGCCGCCGTTCGCCCACGAAGGCGTGCCGTAGAGCGTCACAAGCGGCTGGATCCCGCGCGACGCGAGCCCCCGGAGTGCAGGGTCGACGAGCTCCCAGCGGTACGCGGGATCGTTCATCGCCAGCGCCCGGAGCGGCCGGCGCGGAGCGATCGCGCGCCAGTGGATCGTGAACCGCACCACGTCGACGCCGAGAGCGTCGAGCCGGTCGAGCCGCTGCCCGAGCGTCCCCGGCCCCTGCGCGAGCCAGGCATCGTCCTGGACGCCGAACCGCACGCCCGGAGCGGCTTCGGAGGCATGCGCAAAAACGGCCGCACAGGCGGCCGCGAGGGCGAGAACGGAGACGAAGCGTCTCACGCTGCCACGGTATCCCGGCTCGGAGGGACTAAAACGTCAGGATTTCGTGTGTAGCGCTAGCGCGCGGTGGGGCGCAGAGCCGGGCGGCTCGGCCTGTAGAGCGGCGAAGGCTCGACCCGCACCACGCGCGCGACGGGAGCCGGCAGCCACCAGTTGTAGCGCCCGAACAGCTTCATCGCGCTGGGCACGAGCAGGGCTCGGATGATCGTGACGTCGAGCAGGATCGCGACAGCGAGACCGAAGCCGAACTGTTGCAGGCCCACGATCGAACCGGCGACGAACCCCATGAACGCCGCGACCATGATCCATCCGGCGACGGTCACGATCCTCCCCGTCTTCGCGAGCCCGAGTGCGACCGCGTGCTCGTTGTCGTGCGTCGCGTCCCACTCCTCGCGCATGCGGCTCACGAGAAACACCTCGTAGTCCATCGACAGCCCGAAGACCATCGCGAACACGAACACGGGGATCCAGCCTTCGATCTGCGGCGCCGAGATCAGGCCCGCCCACTCGCCGCCGCCCCACTTGAAGACCGCGACGAGCACGCCGTACGCCGCCGCGATCGACAGCAGGTTGAGGATGATCGCCTTCAACGGCAGCAGCAGCGAGCGGAACGCCCGCATCAGGAGCACGTAGCTCACGAGCAGCACCGCGCCGACGAGCCACGGGAACGAGCTGTAGGTCAGGTCGAGAAAGTCGACGCCGCTCGGCGGCCCACCGCCGGCGTAGACCTCGACCCCCTCGCGGAACCGCGCCTGCGGGATGTACTGGTCGCGGAGGCGCTCGACGAAGGCGGCCGCCTCGTCGGAGCCGTACTCGTGCTTGCCGATCACCTGCGCGTGGAAGTACAGGCCCGAGCTGTCCGCATACTGCGGCCCCTCGCCCCAGTTCACCGCGGCGACCTCCGGATCGCCCTTGATTCGCAGCGAGGGGCAGCCGTCCAGCCGGCAGAGCAGCGGGATCCACTGCGCGCGCGAGCGGTTCGCGCCGCCGATCGCCGACGCGTCGAGCACGAGGTCGGTCGGCGCGACGGCGCCCGCGCCGACTGCGGCCGTCAGCACGTCGTTCCCCTGGACCGCCTCGAGATTCTTCGGGATCCCCTGGTTCGACCCGGGACCGAGGTCGATGTCGAGAACCGGCGCCGCGAGGAACAGCAGCAGCGCGGTGGTGCCGACGAAGAACCAGACGGGGCGGCGCATGATCGTCGCCGCGAGCCTGGCCCAGAAGGTGTTCTCCTCGTTCCGGCGCCGCTCGAGCATCCTGCGCGGCAGCAGCCGCACCCGGTCGAGGCGGTCCTCGAAGAGGAAGAGGAGGACCGGGAGCAGCGTGACCGCGCAGAGGACGGACACCGCGGGTATCACCATGGCGACGCCGAAGCCGCGCATGAACGGCAGCGGCATGAAGAGCAGCATCCCCAGGCCGATCGCGACAGCGGTGCCGCTGAAGATGACCGCTCGGCCGGCAGTCAGCACCGTGTGGACCACCGCGTCGTCCTTGCTCGGATGCTTCGCGTGCTCCTCGCGGTACCGGTAGACCATCAGCAGCGAGTAGTCGATCGCGATGCCGAGGCCGATCAGCATCACGAGGTTCTGGAGGTACGTCGTCAACTCGAAGACGTTCGCGAAGATCCAGATGATCCCGAGCGTGACGGCGATCGTGAACAGCGCGAACACGAACGGCAGCAGGAACGCAAGCGTGCCGAAGACGAACACGAGCAGCAGCAGAGCGATTGGGATCGCGATGTAGAGCTCGCCGACCTTCAGGTCGTCGGCGAAGACGGGGTCGAGGTCGTGCTCGATCGCCGCCTGCCCGGTCAGGTAGAGCTCGGCCCCCGGAATCGTCCCGGCGGCGTCCCGCATGTCGTCGGTGTAGCCCTTCGCTTCAGCGGGATCCTGCGACGAGACGATGAACGCCGTCGCGACCCGCTCGCTCGCCGGCCGCACCGCGACGACCTTCGCCGTCGGCAGCTCGGCGGCGGCCCGTCTGGCGGCCGCCCGCAGCGGCTCGACCAGATCCGAGGAGCTCGACCCGCTCTTGGCCTGGGCGACGAACGTGAACGAGCCGGTCGAGCGCTGGCCGAAGTTCCGTTGCATGATCTGCTCGACGCGGTCCGTGTCCGTGCCCGGAAGCGTGAAGCGGTTCGTCAACAGATCCGCCAGGCCGGACGCCGCCCAGCCGCCCGCAACGAGCAGCACGAGCCACGTGCCAATCACGATCCGGCGGTGGCGGAGGACCCATCTCGTCCACCGTTCGAGCACGCCGGGAAGCTACCATTGTTGAGGGCTCAACTAAGGGTTCGTTCAAACGGAGAGCGGGAGGGTAACGTCCTCGGAATGCAGCGCAAGCGGCGCGACATCGATCGTCTTCAGGGAGAGATTCAGGAGCTTTTCGCGGACCTCTGGCAGGTTCCGCGCTTCTCCGGGCTGCGGAGCGGCTTCCGGCCGCAGGTCGACTCCTACCGGACGAACGAGCCCGCCGAGCTGGTCGTGGTCGTCGAGCTCGCAGGCGTCGATCCGGAGGACGTCCAGGTCGTGATCGCGGACGGCACGCTCACCGTCGCCGGCAGCCGCCCGCGGCCGCGGTGCGAGGGACTCGTCTACCAGCAGATGGAGCTCGAGTACGGGCCGTTCCAGCGCCGGATTCAGCTTCCTGACGGCGTGGACGCGGCCGCCGCTCGCGCGACCTACGACCGCGGGATGCTACGGATCGTCCTGCCGGTCGCCAAGCGGCCCGCTCCCGGCGAGCGAGTTGCGATCGAGGTCACACGCTCATGAGCGACCAGGAGGTTGTGGAGCAGCTCGTGGAGCCGCTCGCGGACTTGCCTGAGCTGCCGCCGGCCTTGCCGGTGCTGCCGCTGAAGGAGACCGTGGTCTTCCCCGGCTCGATGACCCCGCTTGCGATCGGTCAGGAGCGCTCCGTCCGGCTGATCGAGAACGTCGTCTCGGACGAGCAGCGGATGCTCGCGCTCGTGACCGTGCGCGAAGACGAGGTTGAGGCGCCCACTTTCGGCGACCTCTACGGCATCGGGACCGCGGCCGTCGTCCACAAGATGATTCGCGTCCCCGACGGGACGCTGCGGATCCTCGTCCAGGGCGTCGAGCGGGTCCGTCTCGAGCGGGAGCTCGAGGACGATCCGTACCTCACGGCCGAGTTCTCGCCGCTCCCCGACGAGCTCGTCGAGTCGAAGGAGGTCGAGGCGCTGACGCGGAACGTGCAGTCGCAGTTCGCGCACGTGATCGGCCTCGTGCCGTACCTCCCCGAGGAGCTCCAGATCGCGGCCGCCAACGTCGAGGACCCGAGCGCCCTCTGTCACCTCGTCGCGTCGACGCTCCGCCTGCGGACCGAGGAGAAGCAGCGGCTCCTCGAGCTCGTCAACGTCGAGGAGCGGCTGCGGGAGGTGACGCGGATCCTGAGTCGCGAGCTCGAGGTGGTCGAGCTGGGGACGAAGATCCAGTCCCAGGTTCAGTCGGAGATGGAGAAGGGCCAGCGCGAGTTCTTCCTCCGCCAGCAGCTCAAGGCGATCCATGAGGAGCTCGGCGAGGGCGACGCGGAGCAGGCTGAGATCAACGAGCTGCGCGAGCAGCTCGAGGCGCTGGGCGAGCTTCCGGAGGACGTGGCGAAGGCGGCCAATCGGGAGCTTTCACGGCTCGAGCGGCTCCCGTCGGCAGCCGCCGAGTACGGCGTCATCCGGACCTATCTCGAATGGATCCTGACGCTGCCCTGGGGTGCGCTCACCGAGGACAATCTCGACCTCGCGCACGCGCGCACGATCCTCGACGAGGACCACTTCGACCTCGAGAAGGTCAAGGACCGGATCGTGGAGCACCTCGCCGTCGCGAAGCTCCGCAACGAGATCTCGGGCCAGATCCTCTGCTTCGTCGGCCCGCCCGGCGTCGGCAAGACGTCTCTCGGCCAGTCGATCGCCCGCGCGCTCGGCCGCAAGTTCGTGCGGCTGTCTGTCGGCGGCGTGCGCGACGAGGCGGAGATTCGCGGCCACCGCCGCACCTACATCGGCGCGATGCCCGGGACGATCATCCGCTCGCTGCGCGACGCTGAATCGCTGAACCCGGTGCTCCTGATCGACGAGCTCGACAAGATGGGCGGCGACTATCGTGGCGACCCCGCGAGCGCCATGCTCGAGGTGCTCGATCCCGAGCAGAACCGCACCTTCCGCGACCATTACCTCGACCTGCCGTTCGACCTCTCGAAGGTGCTGTTCATCTGCACCGCGAACACGATCGACACGATCCCGCGGCCGCTCCTCGACCGGATGGACATGATCTCGCTCTCGGGCTACACCGAGGACGAGAAGCTCGGGATCGCGAAGCGGTACCTCGTCCCGAAGCAGCTCGAGGCGCACGGCCTCTCGGACGGGCAACTCGAGCTTCCGGACGACGTGCTGAGGAGCGTGATCCGCGAATACACCCGAGAGGCGGGCGTCCGCGGGCTCGAACGTCGGATCGCCGACCTCTGCCGTAAAGCGGCGACCCAGGTGGCGACGGGCAACGCGGAGCAGGTTGTCGCGGACGACGAGAGGGTGCGCGAGTGGCTCGGACCGAGGCGCTTCAGCGGCGAGGTGCGGAAGCGGACGGCCGATCCGGGCGTCGCCACCGGCCTCGCCTACACCGAGGTGGGCGGCGACGTGCTCTTCGTCGAGGCGGCCGCCTACCCCGGCAAGGGGAGGCTGACGATCACCGGCCAGCTCGGCGACGTCATGCAGGAGTCGGCACAGGCGGCGCTTTCGTGGGTCCGTGCGCACGCGTCTCTGCTCGGCGTAGACGAGTCGTGGTTCGCGGAGCACGACATCCACATCCACGTGCCCGCGGGCGCGGTGCCGAAGGACGGGCCCTCGGCCGGGGTGACGATGGCGACCGCGATCGCGTCGCTCGTCCGGAACGTGCCCGTCTCGGACGAGGTCGGCATGACGGGCGAGATCACCCTGACGGGGCAGGTGCTCCCGATCGGCGGCATCCGCGAGAAGACGCTCGCCGCGCAGCGCGCCGGCCTCAAGCGCGTGATCATGCCGCGCGAGAACGAGCCGGATCTCGCCGAGCTCCCGGCCGACACGCGGGAGGCGCTCGAGTTCGTCCTCGCGGACTCGATCGAGGACGTCTTCACTGCCGCGTTCGACGCCAAGGATGCGCGAGGCCCTCGTCGCACGCCTGCGGCCGAGCGCCAAGCAGCGGCCGCACGCGTCAGTTAGCCCAGCCGGAACGAGTCCAAGAGCGTCCTGCACGGCTCGTCGTCGGCGTCGACCTCGCGGCGGCAGAGGAGCTGGAAGTTCGACTTGTCACGCAGCACGAACGTGAGCTGCTCGAGCTTGCCCTCGAAGGTGAGGTCGTACTGCCGCACGCGCTCGCCGAGTACGTCGACCGTCCGTCTCTGCACCTTCGCCCCGACCTCCTGCGCGACTGCGCCCGCGGCGGCGTCGAGCTCCGGGATCACGCGCTCGAAGAGCTTCGGCGAGTACGCCCGCGCCAGCGGAAGCCGGGTCACCTGCACGAGCTCGACGGGGTCGCCCTGCGCACCGAGCGCACGAGGCGTGCGCACGAGCTTCCACTCCGCCGGCGCCTCGAACGTGAAGCCGCGGCCCTGGACGACCTGCGTCTCGCCGCCGCCGGAGCCGCCGCAGGCTGCGAGAATCACCAGCGCAGCTAGGCTGGACGCGCCCAAGCACAGCCCCTGTTTGCCTCCAGCGGAGCGCGGGAACGAGCAGCGAACCGACGAAGGAAAGGACGTTTGCAGGATGGCGAAGACGAAGGACAAGGTCACTGACGCTGCCGGCACGGTGAGACCGTACGTCGAGCGCGCGATGCACGACGACGATCTTCGCGACAACGTGAAGGCGGCATTCCAGACCGCTCGCGAGGTCTACGACGAGCTGATCGGCCAGCGTGGCGTCACGACGGTCGCGGCGCGCGTGGCGACCGACAGGGAGATTCAGGAGCGCATGCGGGACGTGGTCGACGAGCTCCGCGAGGCGGCCGACCGCTTCCAGGGGAAGAAGGACCACGGCGGGCGAAACACGACGCTGCTGATCACGGGTATCGCGCTCGGCATCCTCTTCAACCCGATCACCGGGCCGTCGACGCGCAAGTGGCTCTCCGACGTCGTCTTCGGCGGCGACGACGACTTCACGTACGCGGGCAGCGGCTCGAGCACGCCCGACTCGGGCGGAAACTCGGCGTCAGCTTCTGTCTAGAACGGGTGCTTCGCTCGTCGGTGGCGCGAAGCCGCCGACGAGCAGCCCGTCGCCTTCGTGCGCGAGCGGCGCGAGCGCGCGCCGCAGCGAGCTCGGGTCGAGCCCGCTCGCCGTCGAGATGTCCGACATCTGAAGCAGGATCGCGCCGGGCTGCGGCGCGAAGATCCGGCCTCGGTCACGCCGCCCGGGCACCCACGCGCCGGAGTTCGAGAAGCGGACGTCCTGCAGCCGCCGCACGGCCTCGAGCCACGAAAACGGGACGATCACGCCGTCGTAGCCCTGGGACAGGAGCTCCACGGGGTGGATCTCGAAGTGCAGGTGGTACGGCGTGCCCTGGGCGTCGCCGCTGTTGCCGATGAACCCGAGCACCGCGCCGGCCTTGACGCGGTTGCCGTTGAACGCGGCCGGCGCGAATGCCGAGAGGTGGGCGTAATAGAACTGGTTGCCGCGGCGGTCGACGAGCCAGAGCCGCCACCCGCCTAACCGGTTCCAGCCGACCGAGAACACCATCCCGTCGGCGACGGCGAGGACCGGTGCTCCGAGCGGCGCGAAGATGTCCTCCCCGTGGTGCCAGCCGACGTCGGCGCGGCCGGCGCCAAACGTGTTGCCGTACGAGGTTTGGCCGTAGACCGGGAAGACGTAGCCGCGGGGCGTGAGCACGACGTCGATGTCCGGCACCTTCGTTCGGCGCGGAAACGCGCCCGGCTCGGGCGGCTTCGGCGTCTTCGGCTTCCCTGTCGGCGTCGCCTTCGGCTCGGCCGCGCCGTTGTTCGTCGGCGCGGCGGGCGGGGCTTCGGGCGCGGGTGTCGCGGGTGTCGCGACCGTCGAGGCCGAGACGTTCGCCTCCACGTAGGCGAACTCGACCGTCGTCCCGGCCGGGTAGCCGTTGTGCTCGGCGGTCAAGCGGACGACGAAGCCGGTGCCGCTGCCGCGCCAGCCCTTCGCAGAATCCGTCTGAACAGGGCCGCCGCTCGTCCCCCCGACGCCGAAGCTCGCCCACTCGGAGGCGGTGTTCGCGGCGACAGCCGTGCCGCCGATCCCCGAGATGCCCGTGCCCGCGAAGTCGCCGGTCGAGCCGGCGGCGCCGGCGGACACGCGAAGCTTCGCCGTGACCTGTGCGATCGCGATCTCGCCGCCGAAAAGGGAGACGTTCGAGACTTCGGCCGACGCGGTCGCCGTCGCCGTCTGCGACGGATCGGCGCCCGCGCTCGACGTGACGGAGCCGGTCGTCAGGAGCGAGCCGTCGCTGGGATATGAGTAGCCGCCGCCGAACGCGACGGAGTCCTTCGGCGCCGCGACATAGCCCGTCGTCTCCCCGCCGGCGCCGGGCACGGTGACGCGAACGGCAAATGCCTGCGCGGTGGCGACGTTGGCGGCAGGCGTCGACGACCCGGGCGAGCCGAGGGTCAGCGCGGCGACGAGCACGCCGAGGACAAGCGGGATCCGGCCGGCCACCTCGGAACCATTATGCGGTCGATCTCGGCGGGCCGCTGCCGTTCGTCCCGCGCTCGGGCTTGACCGCGAGCAGGGCGTTCAGGTGCGCCGTGAACCGCGCTGCGGGCGTCGCCGCGAGCCGCTCGAACGCCGCGAGCAGGCGGAGGAACCGCTCCTGCGCCCCGGGCGCGCGCCCCTCGAGGAGCGACGCGGCCATCACGGCGAGGACGCGCGGGACGTGGACGAGCGTCGTCTCCGCGCGCGGCTCGAGGCCCGCCGCTCGCGCCCGCTCGCGCATCGCGGCGCGGCCGAGCGTCGCACCGACGTAGTACGGAACCAGGCCCACGCGCGCGGTGCCGCGGCCGGCGACACGCCAGACGCGGTTGAGGCGCTGCCGCGGCAATGCCTTCGCGAGCGCGAGGACCGGGTTCGCCGGGTTGTCGAGCGTCAGCACGAGCCGGCCTCCCGGGCGCAGGACGCGACCCAGCTCGCCGATCGCACGCGAGATCTGGCTCTCGTCGTCAAAGTGGTCGAGCGTCGAATTCGACACGACGGCGTCGAACGAGCCGTCGTCGAACGGCAACGCCCTGACGTCCGCGACCACGCCCTCCGTTGCAGGATGCCGACGGAGCGCCGCCTCGACGATCGCGACGTTCAGGTCGATGCCGATCACGCGGTCGGCCCGCGCGGCGAGCGCCGGTGCGAGACCGTCGCCGACCGCCTCGTCGAAGAGGTCGGTCTTCAGCACGCGCTCGAGCGGGCCCGGGAGCCAGCGCTCGAGCAGCGCGCGGTTCACGGCGTCGCTGTGCCGTCGCCACAGGCCGTCGGTCGGCCGCGCGAGCCACACAGCCGCCATCTCGTCCCACTCGCTCAAGCGCGCGGGAGGACGTGGAACGCGGGCACCTTCGCGGAGGGCGTTGCGATCGGCTCCGCGCGCTCGACCGTCAGCGTCCCGCCGTCGCGCCAGATCCCCGCCATCATCTGCCGGTATCCCGGCCCGTCAGCGAGCGCGGCGAGCGATTGCTCGAGCACCGCCGCCTCGTCGACGTCTCCGACACGCGGGCTGACCAGGAGCCGGACGCGTGGGAGGCCGCCGAGCTCGTCCTCGACGAACTGGTAGTCGGTTGGGCCGCCGCC
>Ga0126312_10001609_pt1 | contig 14887 bp, 10 predicted proteins | sample Plot104A_FD_92537 | JGI IMG/M metagenome (GOLD analysis project Ga0126312, IMG submission 92537) | Serpentine soil microbial communities from UC McLaughlin Reserve, CA, USA - Plot104A | ecosystem: Environmental > Terrestrial > Soil > Grasslands | place: USA: UC McLaughlin Reserve, Lake County...
CGTTCGAGCTGGTCTCCGAGCTGCGCCGCAGCCGGGCGAGTTCCGACTGGCCCGACGGCCCGGTCTTCACGTCGCTGACGGGCACGCCGCTCGACCCGGGCAACCTGCGTCGCCGGGTGCTCGCCCCGGTGGCAGAAGAGGCGGCTGTCCCGTGGTGCGGCCTGCACACGTTCCGGCATACGTGCGCTTCGCTGTTGTTCGACCGCGGCGCGAACGCCAAGCAGGTGCAGCGCTGGCTCGGACACCACAAACCGAGCTTCACGCTCGACACCTATATCCACCTCTTGAGCGACGACCTCGGCGAGCCGCTCGACCTGGCCGCTGAGCTGCAGGGTGGCTTCAAAGTGGCATCTCGTCAGGTCTCGGCGGGCCTGGACGGCGATGCGCACGACGGGTCGGATTCCGCTCTTGGGGCGGGTTGGCTCAGCCCGGACGAGACCGGCCGAGAGGCTGCCACGGGCTCATAACCCGAAGGTCGCGGGTTCGAATCCCGCCCCCGCTACTCACGTGCAAAGCCTCGCTCCGGCGGGGCTTTCGCGCATTCGCAGCAGTCGCCGGTGGCCACCGGCGACGCGTCGGGTCCACGCAGGGGACCACAGCGCGCGCGCGCGGAGCAGCTCGGTGCCCAATGCCGAAGGGGTGCGGGCCCGGCGGGGAACACGCCGGGCCCGCGCGGCACGCTGACTCCGCATCGGAACGTACCTGGCGGGAATGGTGTCGGACCGTTCGGCCAGGTAGCAGGACCCCCCTACGGCCGCATGGCGAGCTGCTCGATCGTCTTGAGCTGCTTCTTGATCTCTCGGACCTGCGGGGCGACGTCGACGCCTGGCAGCGAGGGAAGGGCCTCGTGATCGGGCCGACGAAGTCGAAGTACTCCAAGCGCGAGGTCCCGATCCCGCTCGAGCTCGCCGACCGCCTGGCCGAGCTCCGAATCCCGGGCGATCGCCTGCTGTTCACGTCGAGGACCGGCGCCGGGCTCGACCCGGACAACGTCGCTCACCGCGTGCTCGAGCCCGCGTGCGCGGAGGCCTGCGTCGAGTGGGCCTGGCTTCCACACGTTCCGGCACACCGTGGCGTCGCGGCTGTTCGCGGAGGGGCGCAACCCCGTGCAGGTGCAGAGGTGGCTTGGCCACCACTCGCCGTCGTTCACGATCGACACGTACGTGCACCTGCTCGACGACGACGTCGGCGAGCCGCTGACCCAGGTCCACGTCAGGTCCACGCACAGCCCGCAAACAGCGCTCCCGGGATTCGGCTCTACAGAGGCCGCCGACCCCGCCAGTGCGCTCTACAGAGGGGAATTCGCATGACAGCCGGAACCGTCCGCAAAGGGGGCAGGGGGCTCATAACCCGAAGGTCGCGGGTTCGAATCCCGCCCCCGCTATGTCCCTTTGAGCGACGCGCGAGACCTCCTCCGGGACGTCTCGCTGGTTCGCGAGGGCGTCCGCGATGGCTTCTGTGATGGTTTCGGAGATCTCGGTAGGTCCGAGAGCAGCGGATCCACGATCGCTATGCAGCGGCGTTGTCTAGGGCCTGACCCCGAGCGAGCGCAGCGAGTAGTTCTTGACGTAGCCGAAGCGCGTGCCCTTCGGCCGGCTCTCCCAGTCGGTCGCGTGGCGCGCGTACTCGAGCGCCCGCGGCGGGTACCACGCGATCCGCCTGTGCTGGCACGACTGCGCGTAGCCGGGCCGGTTGATCCAGAGGTAGGCGTCAACCATCCGGTTGGCCGTGTTCGTGGTGGGCGGCGGGCCCAGCCCACGCAACGGCGGGTCGCACCACACGTTGCCGCGGCGGCCATTGGGGAGCCGGTAGTGGATTGGGCCGCGCCCGTTCTCGGCCGTGTTGATCACGAAGTGCTTGCCGCCGGTTAGGCGCGAGATCTCGAGCCCGTGCGCGATGCTCTCGCGCGTCCAGTCGTAGTGGGTTGCGTTTAGCATGAAGCCGCGCACCTTGGCGATGCCAACGCCCCGCAGCTGCTTCGCGGTCCGCTCGGCCGGCTCCCAGTCTGAGGCGCCGGCGTCGATGTAGATGGTCGCGTTGGGAAGGTCCGCGAGCGCGTCGACTCCGTAGCGCAGCAGGCGGACGCGGTCGTCGCGCCGGCTGCGCGCGTGACAGTCGATCGTACCGAGCGAGTCCGGCTCGAAGGCGATCACGACGCGGTCCTGGCCGATCTCCTGCACGAGGTCGTCGTACCAATCGCGCGCACGCCGTCCTCGCCCGGCCCGCCGCCGTCGTAGTGCGGCCCGCATCCCGTCGACTGGGCACGGAGGACGGTGAAGACGGGCACCGCGCCCTCGGCCACGGCGGCGTCGATCCGGCGCCGCACCTTCGTGTGGAGGTTCGGTCGCGTGAAGCGTCCGATCCAGAGCGCCCTCGGCTCGCGCGCGATCTTCCAGATGAGGTTCGCCGCCTCCGTCTGGCCGGAGCGCACGTAGGCGTGCCACTGGCGCCAGGACGGGGAGTCCCGGTCCACGAACAGTTTCACGCCCGCCAGGGGATTCGCTTCGGACGCCTGCGCGGACGTCGCAGTCGCAGCCACCAAGAGAATGGCGATCAGGGCAAGCAGCAGCACGGCAAGTGCAAGTAACCCCTGTCGATCATCCAGCCCAATTCCGCGCGGATGCGGGAGGGCGGCACCTGCACAGGTTCCTAACCAGCTTTCGGGAACGGAGGATGTGCGGTATTTGGGCCCGAAGGCAGGTACTCACCTGGAACTCCCACCAGCTTGAGCAGCGGCTACCCGCGCATCTACAGCCGCGCGCTCAGCGGGAGTCACAAACGACAAGAACTCGGGGCTCCTAGCCACCGTCAGGGGAGGGAATGCGTCGGCTGCGCGCGCCGGAATGGTTCGCGCACAGTTTTCCGACAGGTTTTCGGCCTAAGATTGCCCGAATGCCTCAGAGCGCTCGGGAGTTAGACCGGTTCCTTGAGTTGCCTTATCACATCGTCCTCGTGCATGAGGAGGCCGGTGGCGAGAAGGAAGCGTGGACGGCACGCGTGGAGGAGCTTCCGGGCTGTGAGGCGCGTGACGAAACCGCCGACGGGGCGGCTCGAGCGATATCGAAGGCGATGGAGGACTGGCTCGCCGCCGCCTTGGGGAAGGGCGCCGCGGTGCCGGAGCCGAGGCGCACACCGTCGCAAAGCGGTCGCCTGCTGCTACGGATACCGCAGGGCCTTCATGCGGAGCTCGCCCACAAGGCGGACAGGGAAGAGGTCAGCCTCAATGGCCTGATCACCGGCATGCTGGCTGGCGCGGTGGGCTGGCAGCGGGAAGACGCTACCGAGGAGGCGGCCTCGCGATCGTTGTCGGAAGCGTCCCCTGGCAGCGCAGGAGCTCGCTCCCGGTTTCTGCCCGTCGCGATCATCGCGAACATCGTCGTGGTTGTCCTCGCCGCGCTTGCGGCGATCGCACTTCTCATCGTCGCGCTGCAGAACGGCTGGTAGCTCGCTAGGAGACGGGACGCCCACCGGCACCGCGGGGCGCGAAGCGCGCAGCTTGCAGGATCCGTTGCAGCCACTGTGCATCCCGTCGCGCTGGTGCAGTGAGACCCTCGATTCGCGAGAGCCGCGCCGTCAGTGTCAGGAGGGCCGCCGCTGCGAGGACGAGCGTCAGCAGGGCCCACGCGATGAGCTTCAGGGGCGGCGACTCAGCGTCGGTACCGGTGGCTCTTCCGAGCGGGCCGGCGATCGGCACGCTCACGCCAAAGACCGATGCGGGGCTAGTGCGCCCGGCCCGCGCGCGCCCGTGAGGTTGCCCGTCCTTCCGCCCATCGCGCGCCCTGTCCTGCTCTGCGCGCCTACCTGACGTGCGCGGTCGGCGCTGACCGGCGCGTGGCGCCGCCAGCTGGGAGGCCGCAGAATCAGCCGGGGCCGGGGTGCTCGCTGGAGGCGGGCTCGACGTCGTGTCAAGTGGCGCTGCCGGCGCTGGCGAGGTCCCTGGTGAAGGCGTGGCTTCAGCGCTGTCGCCATCGGCACCGGGAGCCGCGTCGGGCTCCGGTGGAGCGGGCGTCGGCGCCGCGTCGGGAGCAGGGACGCCGCCTCCGTAGGACACGGTCACCCCACCTCCTTGGGCAAGGGCCGGTGGGGCTGCGAAAGCTGCTAGTAACAGCGTCAATACGGTGGCTTGCGCACCTTTCGAGCCGGCGAAGCGAGTCAGCTCGAGTCGGGTCAGCGAGCGCACGGATGTCACCGGATGACTCGAAAGCAACTCGTGCCGAGCCGCTTCCCGTAATGGCGTTGGGAGCGCTTGCCGTAGCCGGGCCAGACATGCCAGCAGTACCGCCCCGCGCTGAGCTTGTACTCCGTTCCCCTGTAGGTCCAGCGCCGCTCGAGTCTTCGCCGCGGCCGCTCCGGCCAGGCGCTCAGGACCTTGCGACCGCCACGGAACACCTGGACGTTGTAGTAGCGCGCTTTTCCAACTCTCTTCCACACGAGCAGCGGGAGCGACGAGTCGTTCCGCGTCAGCTTGATTCGCTCACCCGCGTAGGGCAGGAGCAGCCGCGACGCGGTCGGGACGGTGCTGGCCTGACCCGCGGCCCGGTTGCCGGCCTGGTCGATCCGTGTGACGACATAGCGATAGTTCCGCCCGTTGCGGAGCGACCGGTCGGTAACCGCGTCGCCTGTCCCCTGGTAGATCACCACAGGGGCCTGGTTCCGCGCGCGACGGACAACCTCGGACGATGAGTTGAGTGAGGTCGTCCACCTGACCCTGACCTTGCGATTGCCGGGCACGGCATCGACAGATGGGGGCGATGGTGGCGTAGCGTCGTAATTGAGGGCGAATGACCCAGTCCCGACGTTCCCTGCCACGTCTCGACAGCTTCCGGACACCAAGCCGCCTGCAGCATCCGGCCCGGCGTAGGTCGAGCTCGAGCAAGACGCCACGCCTGAGGTGGCGTCGCGGCCCTGGAACAAGACTGAGACAGGTTGGTTGAACCAGCCTCCGTAGTCAGGCGGCCGTGCGGTCACCGCGGCCACGCTCGGGGCGGTCTTGTCGATATGTAGCGTGACCTTCAGTATGTGTGTCGGGCCCCCGTTCTTCTCTGTCACCTGACACCAGGTCTCGACTCCGGCGGTGTCGATGGAGAAGGTGACCGATGGGTTTGGGAAACAGTCCCCGGACCAGGGATACACCACGGCTCCGGTGGAGAAGATCCAGTTCACCGTCACGCTCTGGCGATACCAGCCCTTGCAGTCTGCGGGAGCAGGCGAGCATTCGTATGTGAGCACCTGGGCCTGCGCAGATGCCGGGACCACCGACGAACTGACGATCAGCAGCGCGGTACACGCCGCGAGGGCGGCGAGAGTCGTACGTGGACGACTTCGGATGGGCGAGTACGTCGGCCCTCCCTGGAGGACGGAGGTACCTCGACCGTAGACCCCATATTGGGCCGTGTCAATTACTCGGGGACACTCGAACTGCTTGCAACCGGGCAGTTACCAGCCCTGCTGAGAGGCCACAACGAGGATGACCACCGCGACGACTCCCGCGACGAGGACGACGATCAGGTTGATGATGATCGCGATGCGGAGTAGCGCCGGCACCGTTCGTCTGTTTCCCGAGTCACCCTCGGATACCTCGCGGGTGGCAGCCTCAGATGACGCAAGCGCCCTCTCGAGTGAACTCGCAATGAACTGGTTGAGGCTCACCTCTTCACGCTCGGCAGCTCCTGACAGCTCGGCGTGGAGCGACCGCGGCATACGGAGCATGAGACGACCGCTGTAGCTTGCCGGCGTCCGCGGATCGGGGACTTCCCGTCCGTTCGCCAGCGCGTCTTCGATCCACTCGTCGATCGCGTCTCCGATCGCGAGCACCGCCTCCTCGGCACTCTCGCCGTGCGCCTCGCAGCCCGGCAGCTCGTCGGCCTGAGCGGTCCACTCGTGCCCTTCAGCGTTTCCGTGGTCCCTTACGATCGAAACGCGATAAGGCAGATCCCCGTGGTTCCGTCTGAAACGGCGGCCGGAGACTTTCGGGTGTGGGCTACGGTGCACCGGCCGGGGGGATGCAGGTCGTGACGGGGACTGCGCGGTTGCGACAGGCGGGACGAAGCGCTCGCCGGGGGCGATCTCCCGTCCGGCACGCTCCAGCTGCTCCCGGAGTTTTGCAAGCGCGGCGTGGGTCTGCCGTGAGAGGTGACGTTCCGAGATGCCGAGCTCCTGTGCGACCTGGCTGCGGCTCCTATCGCGCACGAACCGCAGATAGACGATCTGACGCTCACGCTCGTCGAGGGCCTCGAATGCAGTCGCCAGAGCCAACCGCTCGTCGCTGACGTCGAGTGCGTCTCCCGCGCCCTCTTGGAGAGATGGGTCGTGTTGCTCTCTACCGGGGCGCCGGGCGGCGAGGGCCCGCTCGACGTCCGCCTTGTCGACTCCGAGCTCGCGCGCCACTTCGGCCGATGTTGGCGGCCGCTGCAAGGCGGCGGACAGCTCCGCCTCGCATCGCACGGCTCGGGCCCGGAGCTCCTGGATCGGGCGCGGCATCCTGACCGACGCCGTCCGGTCCCTCAGATGCCGCTTGATCTCACCCACGATGTTCGGGACAGCGAACGCTGCGAGTTCTCCCCCGCGTTTGAGGTCGAAGCGGTCGACTGCGTTGATCAGACCGATGCAGCCGGCCTGAAATAGGTCGTCATAGTCCTCGGTGCCCTCGTAGCGGTGCGCGAAGCTCTCGACGAGGGGGAGGTACAGCTCGATCAGCCGGTCCCGGGCAGTGATATCGCCGCGCTCCAGATAGCCGTGAAGCAGATCGGCTGTCTCCGTTGATTTCTCGCGCCGGTCCGGCTTCCCGCCTGCGTTTTCCATAGTCCTATGCGTCGGCAAGCTCGTTGATACCAGGCGGGCCCTATGTAGTACCAGGTGTCGAAAAGGCCCGATTTCGTCGCTTCAGTTGGCCGCTCCGAGAACCGCGGGGGTACCTAATGAGTGAGTTCGGACTGGCAGTATGTCTCCTACTCTCTCACCCTCAACCCGAGCTGCACGTGGTGTTGCACGTCGCCGCCGTCGATTCAGCATGTTGCGGATCGATCCGACGACCGTCACGCCCACGTTGCCACGTCCCCTCGCTCCGCCCCGTGTGGCGGCGGCAGGCACATTGGCCGCGGCGCTTCTTTTGTGCTTGCCAGGGACGGGCCTTGCAGCTGGTCGACCGGATGGGGGTGAACCACGCGCGCAGCTCGTGCTCGTTCGTGGCGCGGGCTATGCCCTAGATGGCGGCTCAGCGCCGGTGCGCCAGGTCCAGCGCGCTCTGCGCAGCGGCTCCTACGCGCCTGGCCCGGTCGATGGCCTCTACGGGCCGCTTACGGAAGCGGCTGTGCGGCGTTTCCAGCAGGTGCATGGCCTGACGATCGACGGGATCGCCGGTCCTCAGACCGGAGCGGCGCTCCGCACCGCCTCCTTGGGGCAGCGTCGCGCCCCACCGGCGATCCGTCCAGGTGCCGGCTACCGGAGTCCCGGCGGTTCGGCGCGCGTCCTCGAGATACAGCGGATGCTGGGCGGCCTCCGGTACGAATACGGTCCTCTCGACGGACTGTTCGGTCCGCGAACCCAGGCCGCCGTCCAGTGGTTCCAGGTGAAACACGGCTTCCTGCCGACCGGGATCGTCGATCAGGCGACGCTGACGCGGCTGCGCGCCCTAAGCCGCGGCTCTCCGGGGATCGACAGTGCGGCGTCATCGGAGCTCGAAGTCCCGCCTTTGCCGGCCGCCGGATGGCACGGGCGGCCCATCCGCGATCCTCATCGGCACCCGAGCCCGCCAGCGCTGGACGCGGTCGGACGCAGGAACGGACGCGCGGGGCCGCTGCAACTGGGTGCCGGCTATCGGAGCGCGGTCGGATCCGAGCGGGTTCGCCGAGTCCAGCGGGACCTCGGCCGGCTCGACTACCGACCGGGCCCCGTCGACGGCCTGTTCGGGCCACGGACCAAGGCATCAGTCCAGTGGTTCCAGATGAAGCACGGTCTTCGCCCGCGCGGCATCGTCGATGCGGTGACCCTGGGCTACCTGCGTGCCCTTGCGTCAAACAATGAACCGCCCTTACGGCCCGCCCGGACGCCTCGGGCAACAGCACGGCCGAGTCCGCGCATCGTGAGCGACCCGAACGAGCCAGGCGGTGGCTCCGGCACCCTGCTGGTGGCGTTGGTCGCAGCCTTCGGGGTGGCGGGCCTTTCTCTCTTGACGCTGAGCCGGATGCGCCCACAACGCGCCCAGCGGATTACTCGTCCACCCCCTTCGAAGCCACGCGCGGCGCCGGCGCCCACCAACCCGCGTGCTGGGGCAGGCGGCGATGCGTCGCTTGCCCCGGCGCCACCGACGGCCGGGAAGCACAGCTCGCCACGCGTGGTCGGATACGCGAGCGCGCGGGACCGAGCTGATCTCGATCGTCAGGCAGCAGCCATCGAACAAGCCTGTCGCGAGCGCGGATGGACGCTTGCGTGCGTGATCCGGGAGAACGGTTCCGCCAATGGGAATGGGCGCAAGAGACCCGGCCTCGCCCATGCCGTCAAGCAGGTCCACCAGGGGCTCGCCGGGCGAGTTGTCGTAGCCAGTCTCGATCATTTCGGGCGCTCGGAGGATGAGATCCGGGCGCAGCTGCAGCGGTTTGCAGCTGACGAGATCGACGTGGTCGCTCTCGACGGCGGCGGAAACGGGACGCGGAAGCGCCGTCGACCGGCGCGGGCTGGGACATGACCGTCGACCCGCGACTGCGGCCTACCGCTTTGAGCCTGTTCTCCGGCCCCACTGGAAACGGCTTCCGCAGGCGAGCAGTGCCGCAACTACGTATCGAGTTGCTGGGAGGATTTCGCGTCGAGCGAGCCGGGGTCGCGCGGCCCGTCACCGGCTGGCAGCGGCGTACGGCGAGGACGCTGACGAAGGTCCTGGCCACACACCCGCGTCACCGCCTTCACCGCGAGCAGGTTCTGGAGATCCTCTGGCCGGATGTCGAGTTCGAGTCGGCGCTCAACAGCTTTGGCAAAGCACTGCATGCGGCTCGCCGCGCGCTCGAGCCGGAGCTCCTACCGCGAGAGAGCTCGGCCTACCTGGCGCTCACCGACTCGATGGTCGCGCTGGACGGGCCGCGCGTCTGGGTCGATGCGGATCACTTCGAGCGCCTCGCGGAGAGTGCGCTTCGGCAAGGCGATATGACGGGCTATGAGCGTGCTATAGCGGCGTACGGGGGCGAGCTCCTCCCAGAGGATCGGTACGAGGATTGGTGCGCGGAGCGCCGTGACCACCTAGGGACACTGCACATCCAGCTGCTGCTCGCCCTGGCCGAGGCCCATGAAGAACGCGGCGACCCCAGCGCTTCGGCTGCACGCCTGCGCGAGGCGCTCCTGCATGACCCAACGAGGGAAGACGCCCATCGCCGCCTCATGGCGCTGCACGCCTCACTCGGAGCGCGTGACCAGGCCATGCGCCAGTTCCACATCTGTGAGGACGCGCTGAAACGCGAGCTCGACCTGGCGCCGGAACAGGCGACGTTGGAGCTCTGCCAGGAGATCCAAGCAGACCGAATTCCGAAACGGACTTCGACACGTGACCCCAATTCCGGACACGTGCAATCTGTTCACCGGCCGACCACCGAACTCCGCGTGCCGCTTGTCGGTCGTGATTCCGTCCTTCGTCAGCTTGGCGAGGAGCTCGCGCGAGCCGACGAGGGAGGGGGCCGCATGATCGTGGTGACCGGCGAGGCCGGCGTCGGAAAGACCCGGCTTGTGGAGGACTTGGCGAGCGAGGCTCGCCGCCGAGGGGCAGCTGTCCTCTGGGGCGGCAGCGGCGCACATGCCAACCATCTTGCATATGGCCCGTTCGCGGTAGCGCTGGAGGGTTACGTAGCGAGTCGTCCAGACGCCGAGCGTGGCGACCTCGCAGAACGCTTCCCGCCGCTCGTGCGCTTCGTGCCCTCACTCGGGATCGGCAACGAGACCCAGCCGTTGACAGACCGCTCTGCCGATGAGCTCTACCTCGCTCCGGCCATCGTGCGGCTGTTGACCGACCTAGCTCGGGCCCAGCCCGTCCTGCTGGTCCTGGGTGACTTGCATGATCTCCATCCCTCGAGCCTCGACCTCTTGGAGTACCTCGCGGAGCTCGCTCCCGGGCGGCGGTGGCTGATCATCGGAACGCGGCGCGACGAGGGGCTCGAGGATGCGGCCGAGCTGTCGCGCATGATTGACACCACGGAGCGGGAGGGACTCTGCCTGCAGGTCGAGCTGCAGCCCCTTGACCGCCTGGCTTGCGCCCAGCTCGTGCGGACACTGCTCCCAGGCGGTCGCGTCGACGACGCGTTCGTCGACCACGTCTACGCGAGGTCGTTGGGAAACCCGCTCTTCGTCGAGGAGCTCCTGGGCGATATGCGCGCACGCGGCGAGCTCGTCCTCACGAAGGGCTCGTGGCGTGCAGCGGCCTCACCGGGAGCATGGGTGCCGGCGCGCGTTCGGGCTCTGGTTGCGCGGCGGGTAGCTCCCATGGAGGACGGCGCGCGCCGTGTCCTGGCGCTGGCCGCTGCCAACGGGATGGAGATCTCGCTGAGCGAGCTGCGGACCGGAGGGGCCGCGCTCCACCCTCCCATATCCGACGCGGCGCTCTTGAACGCCCTGGATCGCGCCCTCGCCAATCGGATCCTGGAGGAGCGAGATGACTCCTACGCATTTCGCCATCCGCTCGTTCGATCGGCGCTCTACGAGGATCTGTCGAAGCATCGCCGCGACGAGCTCCACGCAGCACTGGACCGCATCCGGTCCCCACGCCCGTTGACCCCGGCGCTCCAATGAGCGCGGAGCCCGCGGGCTCGTTCTGGGTCACGGTTCCCGCCCACGGCGACGAGGCGCTGCTGGACGCGACTCTCTCGAGCCTCGCCGCGGGCGACGAGTCGCCTTCCGCGGTGCTCGTGCTCGTCGATGCCGACAATCCCAGGACGCGGGTGGCGGCGGAACGCGCCGCGGCTCGCCACCCGAGGCTCGTCGAGGTGGTCGACGAGCGAGAGCTAGATACCGCGGGCTCGTTCTCGGTCACGGTTCCCGCCCATCGCGACGAGGCCGTGCTGGAGGCGACGGTGTCGCAACTCGTGAAGGGCGACGATCGCCCCTCCGAGGTGCTGATCATCGTCGGTGCTGATGACGCCGGGACACGCGAGGTGGCCGAACGCGTGGCCAGCCGCCACCGGGACCTCGTCGACGTGGTCGCCCGAGCCGCGCTCTTCGAGCCGCTGAGCCGTGAGCCGCCTTGGGCTCATGCCGCCGGCCGGGCGGCAAAGCAGGTGGCGGGGCACGTCGCAGCGCGACTGCCGTATCGGGCCCTCGCCGGCGTGCTGGCATTCGTCGCCGCCGCGGCCGTGGTGGCGGTCTCCCTCAGGAGCGGCTCGTTCCTATACCTGCTCTACGTCGGCGTCTCGCTCGTCCTGGCGGCAATCGCCTGGACCACGCTCGTCTGGATGGTGAACGCATGGCGGACGCCGGCCGCTCTCGTCGAGAGTGGCCTGAGCGGCGCGGCGCTCGCGCCGGCGCACTCGTTCTCGTTGATAGTGCCCGCCCGCCACGAGGAGGTGGTGCTGGAGGCGACGCTCACGCGCCTCATGGCGACCGACCATCCGGACTTCGAGGTACTCGTTGTCGTCGGAGACGACGACCCCGGGACGCGCGAGGTCGCCGAACGGGTGGCGGACCATGACCCCCACCGGCTGAGGGTGATAGTCGATGCGAGCCGGCCGAAGAGCAAGCCGAAGGCGCTGAATGCCGCGCTCCCGTACTGCACGGGCGCGATAACGGGCGTCTTCGACGCCGAGGACGACGTGCATCCAGCGCTCCTTCAGCGAGTCGACCAGTGCTTCCAGAGGACGGATGCGGACGTCGTGCAGGCCGGCGTCCAGCTGATGAACTTCCGCTCCAGCTGGCTCACGGTCCGGAACGTCCTGGAGTACTACTTCTGGTTCCGCAGCAGGCTGCACTTCCACGCCCGCCAGGGCTTCATTCCGCTGGGCGGAAACACCGTCTTCATACGCACGGAAGTGCTCAGGTCCGTGTCGGGATGGGACCCGGAGTGCCTGGCGGAGGACTGCGAGCTGGGCGTGCGACTGAGCGCGCTGGGGGGCCGGACGGCCGTCTTCTACGAGCCAGAGCTCGTGACGCGTGAGGAGTGCCCGCCGACACTTCGCGCCTTTTCGCGCCAGCGAACCCGCTGGAATCAGGGATACCTCCAGACCCTTTCGAAGGGCTATTGGCGACGGTTGCCACTTCGGCAACGCGCGCTCGGCGTCTACACCCTCGCGATGCCCTATCTGATGGCTGTCGTCTGGCTCACGATCCCGGTCGCAATCGCAACCGCGCTCGTCGTTAAGGCGCCGGTGGCGATCACGCTCATCTCCTTCCTGCCGGCGCTGCCCATGCTCTCCATGCTCGCTGTGGAGGTCGCGGGCCTGAGGGACTTCTGCCGAACGTATGGCGAGCGCGCGTCGGCGCGCGACTACGGACGCCTGGTTATGGGACTGCTTCCGTATCAGGCGGTTCTGGCCTTCGCCGCCGTTCGCGCCGTCGCCCGTGAGCTCCGCGGGGATCGGGGCTGGGAGAAGACCGCGCACATGGGTCTGCACCTCTCGCAGGGAGCTGTGGCCGGTCAGGGAAGGAACGGACCGCCGCGGGTGCCGGTGCCGCGGCCGAGACCCTCTCGGAGCGCCGGGGCTGGCTGTGCCGTCCTCGAGCCGTCCGCGGTGGCGGTCGCGGTGAGCGAAGAGTTGTCACCGGCGGCGGGCAACGGCCACGGCAGCGGCAACGGCTCGGGCCGCCACGCCGACGATCTCTTTGGAGTTGTCCATCGCGAACCACTGTGGACCCGCCTCGGCCCGATCTCGACGAACGGCGCCGCCTCGTTCCCTCTGCCGCATGGAAACGGCGTGGCCGGAGTCGGAAGAAGCCGGTTGGGAGAGCTTCCACTCCAGCTCAAGGACGCGCTCGCCTCTCGCGCAGATCTGCTCGTTCTGCTCGCGCTGCTCGCTGGCATCGGCCTTGTGAACGCAACGAACATGCTGCACTGGCCCAACATCCAGTTCGACGAGGGGACATACGTCTCATATGCGTGGGCTGTCGAACATGGGGCCCTCGCCCCTTACACCTACGGCTACGGCCATCCGCCGCTCAGCTGGCTGATCATCGCGCTGTGGACGTGGGCGCAGGGGGTATTCGGCGACGGCACCTACTCGGTGGACACGGGGCGCCAACTCATGCTCGTGGTCACCATGGTCAGCTCCTCTCTCGTCTTCATCCTCGCCCGTCGCCTCGAGATGGGGAGGGTGTTTGCGGCCGCCGCCGTGATCATGTTCGGCCTCTCGCCCCTTGCGGTCTTTTACCACCGCGCAGTTCTGCTGGACAACATCGCGATCGCCTGGGCGCTCGCCGCGTTCGTCCTTGCTCTTACTCCGCGACGCCGTCTGTGGGCGTTTGCCGGAAGCGGCGCGTGCTTCGCGGCCGCCGCGCTCTCGAAGGAGACCATCCTCGTGCTGCTGCCGGCGCTGTTCCTCGCCGCCGCCCGGAATGCGGATCAGCGCACGCGTCGCTACTGCCTGACGCTGTTCGTCTCCCTCTTCGGATTGCTCGCAGCAAGCTATCCGCTGTATGCGGCGCTTAAGGGAGAGCTGCTGCCCGGCGAGGCACACGTGAGCCTCCTCGGCACCACGATCGTCCAGCTGTTCACTCGCGAGGGAACGGGAAGCGTCCTCGACGCCGATAGCCAGGCGCACGCCATCGTGACGTACTGGCTTCAGCTCGACCCGTGGCTCCTCGGGGTCGCGCTGGTGCTCTCGCCGATCGCCCTCGCGCGTCGCAGCACGCGCGCCGTGACGGTGGCATTCCTCATCCAGGTCGTGATGGTTCTCCGGCCCGGCTACTTGCCGAACATGTACGTGCTTGGCCTTCTCCCGTTCGCTGCGCTGATCGTGGCAGGCGCGAGCGACGCTGTCTGGCGAAGGTCCCGGGCCATGCCGTTTCCGGCGCTCACATGGTCGATCCGCGCGGCGGCCGCCGGCCTGGCGCTGCTCGTGGTGTTTGCGGCTGGCGCCCGCTGGGCTCACCGGGACCATGAGGCCACGACCGTCGGCCTGGATGGCCCACGGCGGACCGCGGAGCGCTGGCTGGTCGACAACATCGGGCACGACAAACGCCTGATCGTCGGCGACGAGATCTGGATCCACCTCGTCCAGCACGGCTTCGATCAGAGCCCGGTCCGCGGCGGGTTCTTCTCGCGGACCGTCGTCGTGTACTGGCCGCTCGACTATGACCCGGCGGTCAAACAGCGCTTCCCCCGTGGGTGGAGAGACTTCGACTACATCGTGTCGACGGAGGCCATGCGGTCCACGACCGAGCAGACTCCGACGACCCTCAAGGCACTCGAGCACTCGCGCGTCATCGCCGAGTTCGGTCAAGGACCGCAGCGGATCGAGGTCCGCGCGATTGGCTCAGGCCAGCCTCCGGATAGATGGTGGTAGCGCTCGTCCTGGCGCTGGCGCTCGCGCTGATCGGGTCGTGTGCCGGGTGCCGCGACGAGGACTACCCCGGCCTGCACGTGGCCGGCAACCGGCTCGCCGACCGCGAAGGCGAGCCCATCCGCCTGCTCGGGGTGAACCGGTCGGGCGCCGAATACGCGTGCGTCGGCGGGCACGGGTTCTTCGCCGGGCCGACCGGCAGGCGAGCCGTCGCGGCCATGACCGAATGGGGGATCAACGCGGTGCGTGTTCCCCTGAACGAGCACTGCTGGCTCGGGATCAACGACGCTCCCACCGGGTATAGCCGAGCCCGTTACCGCAGGGCGATCAGGGCCTACGTGGCTCGCCTCCACAGGGCAGGCCTCTACGTCGTTCTGGATCTGCATTGGAGCGCCCCTGGCGAGGCTCGAGCGGGCAAGCAGCAC
>Ga0126312_10001610_pt1 | contig 14886 bp, 14 predicted proteins | sample Plot104A_FD_92537 | JGI IMG/M metagenome (GOLD analysis project Ga0126312, IMG submission 92537) | Serpentine soil microbial communities from UC McLaughlin Reserve, CA, USA - Plot104A | ecosystem: Environmental > Terrestrial > Soil > Grasslands | place: USA: UC McLaughlin Reserve, Lake County...
ATTTATTTTCTCGAAAATGAGATATAAAAAGAGGGTTCGTAGCTCAGCCAGGTAGAGCGTCTGGCTCTTAACCAGTCTGTAAAAGGGTTAAAATGTCGTGGGTCCGAATCCCACCGAACCCGAGTGTCTAGCACTACATTTATTAGAACCCAAACCACTCTAATTGTTATTGGAATTAGCCCAAATAAGGAGACTCGATTACTTTGACAAATTTATAGGTAATTATGCAGAAGGTGAAAGTAAACGTTCTGCTATTAGCAAATTGAACCTTTTCCTGGAGGAAATGGGTTTTAAGGCAAATGAGGCGAAAGGTGAGGCTAAACTTTTAGATATTAAAGAAAGGTGCAACCAATTCTGTAAGCAATTCAAAGAAATAGGGGAAAAAGATCCACAAGACTGTGAGGAGCTTATTTATTCTTATTTTGCTAAACTAAAGCAAAAACACAAGGAGGGAAAACTAGATGCTGGAACTATTAAAAATCGCAAATCAACTATTAAGAATTTATTAAAAAAGACCAAAATACCAATAGATTGGGATGAAGTTTTTAAGGGTCTACCTAAACCTAAGCGTTATACCAATGACAGGGCATATTCCATTGATGAGATTTTAAAGATTTGCGAATATAATGACAAACGAATTAAACCAATAGTCTATACTATGGTGAGTTCTGGAATGCGTTTAGGGGCTTGGGATTATTTAAAATGGTTACATATTACCCCTATAACTAATGATGGTAAAGTTATTTGTGCATTGATTGAGCTATACTATGGCACAAATGAACAATATCCCACTTTAATTACGAAAGAGGCATACATGGAATTAACAAAATGGAAGGAATTTAGAAGGAAAAGTGGCGAGGAAGTTAAAGATGATTCTTGGGTAATGAGGCATTATTGGGACACAAAAGATGGATTTACTCATGGTTCAATAAGCAAGCCTGAACAACTTAAAAGTTATGGCGTGAAGAGTCTTTTAGATTCTGCTCTTAGACGACAAGGCTTAAGAAAAAACTTATCTCAAGGAAAAACAAGACATGAGGTAAAATTAGCACATGGCTTTCGTAAATTCCATGAAACTCAATTGATAAAAGCCAATTTAAAGCAAGTAGATGTAAATATTTTACAAGGACATGCTAATGATGGAATGGTTGACCATTATTATAGACCGTCGATGAATCCTGACAATAGAATTGATGATTATCTGATTAATGAGTTTTTAAAAGCAGAGCGATTTTTGATTATAGATGAAAAACAAAAAGAAAATGATGAACTTAGAAAAGAACTTGATAAAAAATATGACGATGTTAAAAAAGAATTGCAAATAGATACTAACAAACAAATTGAAGACCTTAAAGATGAAATGGATTTTCAAAGACTAATAATGGTTAAAGCTTCAGAAATAATTGACAGAAAAAACAAGAAAATATTAGAAAATCCTAAGGTTTTAACAGGAGTCCAAGAAATTGATGATATAAAAAATAAACACTATGGAAATCAGCATATAAAGGCGGAAGAAGAAGATATAATGCCTTTCGTCAAAAACGATATATCTGATGATGAAAGTATGATACTTTTGGCAAATGAATTACTAAAAATAGATAATTTAGAGATAGGCGGGAATGTCTATACTCGTAAGCAAATAATAGAACAGATTAAGGAAAGATTAGGACTAGAGAAACTAAAACTCAGAGCGAATTCTATTTAAAAATAATTAATAATTCGTTGATTAGGATAGCAGGGATGAATGTACTTTGACATATCCTTAAATTTTTTCAAGTGAAAATTTTCATATCTTTATTATGGAAAAACATATCAGGATGAATCAAGAATCTGATTTGTATTATAATATTTATCTATTGTGATTTGTCAGCTTTATATGTATTCTGTAGTATTCCTTATGAAAAAGTTTTGAAAATAGATAATTTGAAAGAAGTACTGTGCCATAGATGCGAAAAACTATGGTGGACAAAGAGTTTAAATCCTTATTTCGTCTGCTGTCCACGATGTAAAACGTCAGTGAAAGTGAGCAAAAGTAGGGTTCAGGATGATTTCATGGTTAGCGCCTCAAATCAACCTGTTTCGAACAGAAGAAAGGTGACTGACAGATGATATTAGATCAATCTTCTCTAATGAGAAATAGTAGTAGATCTAATATTAAAGTTTTTGATTCAAAAGAAAATCATAATTCAGAATATTATATTGACATAGTAACTGAATGTCTAGATGATCATCAAAAATGTATTGGTGAATATACTAATCATCAACTAGAGATCTCATTTATCTGTCATTGTAAGTGTCGTAAAAAAAAGATAATTGTTGAAGAAATTTTAGAAAGATTAAATAATAAATATAATAATATTTGTCTTGAATGCGGAAACGATCATAGTTATAATGAATATATTACTACAAAGAAAACCAGTTTTGATATATTTCAAGAAATAATAGACAATTATACCAACAAACAAGCAATGAAGAATAGGAGTATAATGGAGGTAATTGTATAATGAGTAATACTATTGAATTTGATTTAACAGAAAAGTTAAGAGAAAAGGGAATAACTAGAATAGCTAAAGAAAAAAACACAATTGTTATCGATTTTAATGAGAATTCAATAAGATTTTATATAGATCACAATAATTGGATGAAAACTATTAAAAATTTTGAAGATCAAGTAAAAGGGATAATAAATGATCTTACTCTTAAATCATATCTTAAAACTTTTTTAAATCAAAAATATGAGATACTTGAGAATGATAATACCAGTTTAGACAATATCAAAAACAATGGAAAGGAAATATTAAAGATTTTCAAATATAGCAAGTATGGAAAGATAGCCTTACATGAAGCAATAATCTTAGATGATAAACCTGTTTTCATCAAATATGATCATGATAACAAAAGAATTGAAATAGTTGAAAATATTGTTGAAACAACAAGAATCATTATACCACCGTCAAGAGAAGAATGTCCATATACTTCGTATGAATTTGAATCAACAGAAGAGCTAAATCATTTTATAGAAAAGGCAAAAACAATTACGCTTGATGAACTCTATATTAAATGTAAATTAATCTTCTCAAAATATGTTGACCAAGAAAACCATGTAATCATTTTATTAACTACAGATTCTATTTGGACCTATTTCCAGGATTTGTTTCCTACTACTCATTATTTTGAAGGTGTAGGAACTAATGATGTAGGAAAAAGTAGTGTCGGGTCTACATTTGAATACACTGGATATAGAGTAGTGAAAGCAACTGCAATAACTGGACCGAATTATTATAGACTATTAGGAACTAGTGAACCTGGTCAATGTGTGATTATAGAAGATGAAGGAGACAATATAAGTGAAGATTCAGATAAAGTAAAAATTTTAAAAGCAGGTTATGAATTAGATGGCAAAATTCCAAAAATTAATATGAATTCTAAAAATCAGGAACAAAAATGGTATTATGCATATTGTTATAAGATGATTCTTGCTGAAAAATCTTTAAACCAGTCAAAAGCAAAGGGAGTAGTAGATAGAACCTTTTCTGTAAATTTTAAACCAGGAAATCCAAAATATTCAATCAAGAATTTAATTCACAATAAATTAAATAAAAATCCAAAATGCTTAGAATTATACAATGAACTTTTGGAATTTAGGAAGTTGATGCTTTGTTATAGATTAGTCCATTACAAAGATCTGTTACCAGAGATTGATACAGGTTTAAAGAATAGAGATAGTGAACTTTGTAATCCTACAATACAGTTGTTTTATGGAACTCAAGCCATGAAAGAAATTATTCCAACTTTAGAAATATTTGTAAAACAGAGAAGAGAACGGAAATCTAATAGTGTTGAAGCTGTACTCTATACAATAATTAAAGAATTAATTGATGATCTAAATACTGTTCCAAATTTAATCAGTATACCATTTTCAATGATATGGGGTAAAATAACAGATGGTAGTAGCATTGAAGGAAATTATAATTTCAATACGCCCAATCAATATGAAACATCGGATTACATAATTTATCAAAATACCCTGTCAAAACTAATTAGAGACAAGTTTGGAGGAAAATTAGATAGAAAAGAAAAAGGAAGTAATCTGATTTTCAACAAAAATGAGTTTGCTAAATTTGATAAAGTATATGAAAATCCCGATAAAACGGTTATCAAGTTATTAGAGGTAAAACCGGAAATTATATTCGATGATCTAGGGGGAGAAGAGAATTACGATGAGATAGATCGGATGTTAAATTCTGTTGATAGTGTAAGCAATGAAGGCAATGAAGGTAAAAGTAAGTGCGTCGGTTCTGATACAATGTCAAAGGAAGATGAAAATAATATAATTGAAAATGAAAATTCTTTAGAAAATAGTGTCGACGTTCTTGAAGAGAATGTAGGCTATGTAGATACTGAAGGCATTTTAGAGCGTGTTTGTATAAATATAGTTAAAAAAGAAAATGAGATTTTAACTAATAATGATAGTATGAAGGCTAATACTCAAAACAATAACTTGCATATTTTTTATTATAATAATAATAAAGTAGATTCATTATTCACCAATGAGAAAAAAAGGGATACACATCCTCTAGAGCCTACACAGCCTACATTCTCTTCATCATCAGCAGAGAAAGAATCCTCAGCATTGCAATGTCCAAACTGTGATTATAAAGGAATTGAAGTAGATTTAGGTCTTCACATATATGAAAAACATAGAGATTATTTAAGACAACTCCAACGTGATTCATCCGATTTTAACATAAGAACAGACTATGTCATAGAACAAATCAAGCTTCAACAACAAGGAATTAAGAATTGAAAACCGCCACCATTACTATAACCAACCAACTAAAAAATTTAGATTTTCTTCTTAGCCATCTTTCTGAACCGCTTTTCCCAAGAACAATCTTCACTCATCAAAGACCATATCAATTTAGTGTAGAATCAAAGCAAGAACTGTTTCATTATTTTGAAAGTGCAGAATTCATAGATTGTAAAATAAATGCATTTCCTTCTTTCAGGGAAGGTGTGAGCTGCGCGCCGGATTTCATATTCATAGACCTTGATTTAAAAGATTTTAAAAGTAAAAGAGCACTAGATTTAGCATTGAACAAGACTCTAAAGAATATTAAAGAAAGACTACAAGGTCATCCAACAGTATTATGGACAGGCGGCGGTTATCATATTTATCAACCAATCAGAGGAATAGAATTAGATCATTATAGGGACTTTAATGAATTTTCTGATTTGAATTTATTTAATGAATGTCTGAGATTTACAGAAAGGTTTCTTTCATTTAATAAAGCAGATAAAAACAACAATCCATCTTTAAAATCATGTTTATTAAGAATTCCAGGCTCAATTAACTCCAACTACAGTACAGAAGTTTCAATAGTGCAGAAATGGAATGAATATAGACCTCGCATCAGATTACTAATAGGAGATTTTTTTGCATATTTAATAGATCATAAAATTAAAAGACAAAGAGAATTAAGAAACAAATCATATTATTTAAGAAATAATATCCAAACTAAACCAAATATAATCACTTGGATTGAGAAATTAATAGATACTCCGATAGAAGATGGGAGAAAATATGCTCTTTGGAGAATATTGTGTCCATATTTAGTAAATATTAAAAAATTAGAATATGAAGAATCTTTTAAAATATTAAAGACATGGCTAGAAAAGTGTAATCAAATTCGAGAACTTGATTTCTCAATGAATAGTGAGTTACACAATAAATTAAGAAATGTAAATGGTTTTTATCCTATTTCGTATAATGAACTAATTAAAGAAAACAAAGATGTAGCTGATACGATTAAAAATGAATAATTGAAATAGAAGGAATTTTTAATATTAAAAACACTTATCTTTTATCTTACTAAGAAAAAGAACTTAAAGTTAACTTGATTTAATTATAACTTATATTATGCACAAAAACTCTATGAAAGATTTATTTATTGGACTAACTACTATTGTAGAATGTAATCAAAATACAGAAAAGATATTAGACATTGTGTCAGACTAATACTCAAATCTATTATGTATGTATCTCGAAATGACATAGAGAAAGACTTAGAAGATAAAATAGTAGAGGAAATATTTGATAAAAAAGATCAAATCGCCATAGTGGGCTTACCAGGTATTGGCAAAAGTACGTTAGCTAGAATGATAGTCGCAAAATACAATAAAAAAGTCAAAGCTAACCAAAATAATGTCAAGGATAAGGCTGCAATTTTATTATCATTAGGGCAATCTATTGACAAAGCCCAAAAAAAATCAGAGCGGGTTCAAATTGATAATAAGGGTGAATCTGTTCCTATAGTATCTGTTCCTAGTAATCTAACTGAGAGCGAGGATATATTAAAAATTATTCCCTCCTTAAAGTCGCAAACTGAAAACTTAAAGTTGCAAGATAAAAATGTTAAAGCCCTTAAAGAAAGTACAGAAAAGGCTAAACAAATTAGAGAGAAGGGAAAAGATATCGGAGAAGCTATATTACAAGTCAAAGATAAGTTAGCCGTAGTTGTAGAAAAGACACAACTAATCCCAAAAGATTATGGAGAAATCATAACGTTTGCAGATAATGTTTGTGAAGGCGCATCATTTATAGGTGTTGCATTAAATATTATAGAAATTATTTTAAAATATAAGACAAAAAAAGAACTCAAGAATCTAGATCTTTTAGTCATATTGGACGATCTAGGAGATTTAGGAATAAATTGGAAAGTTCTATCTGGTCTTTGGGAATATAACTTCAAGTATATATTTACAATGAGAGTTACAGAACCTTCTGATTATATGTCTTTATTATTAGACAATAAAAATCCATCATATGCCAATAATTATCTTAGAAATATTGGAATAACCAATGTAGATGTAACAAGAAAAATAGTTCTTTATCCACCACAGCATAAAGTATTTAATAATATCTTAAAAGCTCATAATATTATAGAAGATAAAATCCTTAAGGATCTCTGGCAATATAGCGGAGGCATTCCAGGCATTGCTTTACACCTATACGATGAGAATAAAAAAACTAATCATAGTCTAGATAATATATTTGAAGATGCAAACAAGCTCAAAAGTAAAGCAGGTGATGAATTTTATTGGGAGAAAGCAAAAAAAGATATCAGAAAAAATATAGCTTATTTTTTGAATGTTGCAGATGATTTAGAGGATGGTATAAAGCATAAATATAGAATTACAAAACCTATCAAATCTCACGATTATTTTGCAAAAAGATTACGTGGTGATATTGATTCATTAAGAACAAAATTGATTAAAGAGATAAAAAGAACTTACTGTTCTGTTAGCAATAAACGTCAAGAGGATATTCAAATCTTAACAATACTTGAAGAAAGACTGACAGATGAAGAGTTTGAAAAACTTTATGGTCTGGCTATACTTCAGCTTCAACGTTCTCATAGAAAAGGATCACTCTATCTTCAGATTTCTAAACCTGATATAGTAAATAGATTCTTTAAAACAAATAGTCAATGGGAAATAGAAGAAATGATCAAGAATTTCTTAAGCTATGATCTACTGAGTAAATATAAAGACGATCCACCAGGATTTAAAAGATCTAACCCACTTTATGAGTCTACTTTAATTTTTAATAGACTTTCAGAAATTATAATGGACTTAGAATTTGGTGATAAAAAGCCAGAGATATTGAAAATAAAAAAAGAAATAGAGGAAAGTCAGAAGAAAGAAAGTGAACAAACCCCATCTATCATAGAAGAATTAAAAAAGGAACGTAAAATTAAAGAAGAGCACATAATTCAATCTCTAAATGAAAGTATTCCTGAAGAATCTAATATTGGGAAACTTGAAGATCTATCTATTTCCATAGATCAGATAATCCTACGGTTGCTTAGGGAAAATAAGCATAAGGAATTAGAACATATATTGAATAAAATAAAGAACAAATCGATATTACTTGATTATTCCAATACTGACTTAAGCAATATACATATTGATAATTTAAAATTAAAGTCACTCAATTATGATATACGAATTAACTTCAGCTGTGCCTCTTTAAGATCTACTATTCTTTCTAATTTAGACTTTGAAGGTAACAATCTATCAAATGCCGATCTTAGTAATGCCACTCTTGATGACGTTGATTTATCAAATGCAGACCTCACAGCTACAAACCTTCAGAATGCAACTTTAAAAAATTGTAGAAGTATAAATCGTGATACCTACTCACTGAAGTTGAGTAAATCTTATCTTTTTGGTGCTAAAATCCTCTTTTGTAATATTTCTAAAGCCGATATGACAGAGGCAGATCTAACTGGCATATCAATAGAGGATAGTAGTTTGACAGACTGCAACTTTTCTAATTCTAAGCTCTGTGGTGCAAGATTATTGGGTACGCGTTTTGTTAATGGTAATTTATCAAACGCCGACTTCAGATCTTGTCTCTTAATAGGTTGTAAGCCTGCTAAATTACCCCAAGGAAGAATGTTTGGAGATTATGAATATAACCGAGAAGATATCTATACCTTTAAATGCAAGAATTCTAATTTTTATAATTCGATAATCGACGACCAACAATTAGTAGAATACTTAAGGAATAAAGGTGCTTTAAACGTCCCAGATGCTGTAAGAAACAAACAACAACTCAATGATGAACTCAAAAAACGTAGAATTAGCGATGAAGAAATAGAACATATTCTAAGGTATACAGATTTGGTACCATGGACATCTAAAATATCAAATGAGAAATTCTGAATTCTTTGTTCTATTATCTATAAGTATACTGTATTACAGTCTATATTAGGTGATTAGAATAACTGATAGATATTAAAAACTAAAATATGAACAAGCAAAAAAATATTAAAGATATGGTTAGAAAAGTGCAATAAATTAAGAGAATTAGATTTCGATCTAAATACCGAAATTAAATTCAAATTAATTTCTGTAAGATCTTATTTACCGATATCATTATCAAAGATAAAAATTGATAACCCAGATTTTCTTAATATATTGCAGGATATGAAAATATTTAAAAGATGAAGAAAAATGAAAATATATGGTGCATTTAATGAACACTTGTGTTTTTAAATCCTCTGATGGTAAATCTAAACGATAAATATTTTTTATTCTAAAATTGATTAACAAGACAAACAATCAAATCTATTAAATATGTTTTTGAAATTAAAATTTCTCCTTTAGGTAATGGAAAATATTATACCTCATTCACATTTCACATTTTTATTCACATGTTTTATTCACATTTTGTGAATGAAGTGATAAATAATAATAATAATAACAACATAATAATATACCATACACATCTAATCAATCATCCTATCTACAAGATATTAGAATCGACTCCATTTGACGAAAGAGCTTTCCACAATATACATCTAAAATTCAAAGTATCAAAGTTATACGAATTGCTTTCGACTACTACTACTAATCTCTTGCTAACTAAAGATCCAGTAAACAAAGGTATAAAGATTACTTATTATGACATTGATAAACTTACAATAATAATTACAATAAATAAAAATGATACAGTTACTGTGGTTGTTGGTTGCAGTGAGAATCCTGTTGTATTAGATTTCGATGGGTTAAACAGACTTAGTAATGTTTTAACTAGAATAGAAGAAAGGTTATCTAATTTAATAGCAAGCGCCGCGCCGCTTGTTGATTGTAACAACAAATTCCATGATCAAATTATTGTTCCCTCATAAAATTTGGAGTATTACGTTATGGCATCTAGGAAGAGATTCTCTATCTGAATAGTCAAGAGAAGTGTTTCATTGTAAATGGGATATAGCAGAAAAAATAACTTTAAGAATTTACAGCAAAGAGTTAACAAATGGTAAAAAGAAAAAAAGAAGGCTTAATGAAAGTGGAAACAAACGAATATTACTGCGTGAATTGTGGCGACTTACTAGCTCATGAACATAGGCTATTTTCACAGTGCAATAGAATATACCATGATGTTCTCAAAAAAGGTCATATATGATGCGGGTAGAAGTGTTGGATATTATACCTATTAAGATTCACAACCTATACCATCTTCATAACGATCAAGTCCATGAGGGTCTGGGGGCAAAACTTCAAAGCTTTTCTCTGATATATCATCACAATTGAGGTTTGGAGGTGGAGAAGGTATGCAAATATCTGGATATGAAGAATCGCATTCATCATGATCGGTAGTTGCATGTATTTTTGTACTAGATATAAAAAAAAGTAACATAATAGGAATAATATAATTTTCGCTGAGAGATTAATTTTTGTTTTCATTTTATTTCATATTGTTTCTCATTAGTTTCTAAAAATATCCCATAATTTTTTCTCAAATTCTTCATTGCTCATACCTTTAGCTGTAGAGTTTTTGCTCACCAATGGTAAATCTGACTCATCCAAGAATGAAGGTTTTTTTATTTGTATGGGTTTGGGTTGAATAAATTCTATTGTTTTGAAGAAATTTATTACTTTTGGGAGGTACTTTGAATAATCGGATGGTTCTAATGGTGAATACCCTAATTTATAAAATGTGTTATTTACCTTAGTGTATATATTTAACTCCTTAACTGTTTCTTCTATACCATCATCCATACCTAAGTTCTTAAACATTTGATTAAATTTACTAACTTCAATTATCTGTCCTCGGGTAAATTCTATCTGCCAGGCAGGAATATCTCTTAATAGTATTTGTTTATCATCTAAAAAAGTAAAATCTTTGTAATCTGTTTTTGATTTATTATACATGTGACTTGTAAAATTTTTTAATGAACCATTAAACGATTCTTTACCTATGGAAATTTGAAAGCTGTGTATACCTAATCCACGCTCCTTTATTCCAATCGAACAATTAATAATTTTATCAAAACAATATTCACTACCATTATTTTCATAATTTATTTCCCAATGGGAGGGAATTTCCAATTTAACTCCGATTGGTTCTGATGTATACTCTTTAAATTCACTTTGTCCATTGACGGTATTTGAAATTATCAACAAAATAGATGTTAGAAAACTGATTGATGATAATAAAATTAATGAAGATCGGGTCATCTATTAAAAAATGATTGACTATGTTATATAAGTTTCTTATTTACCTTTCTTTAATAACAAAGTTAAATAACCTAGACAAATATACTATAAGAGGATGGAAAGGGTACAAGAATCAATTGTACTTGCAAGTTTAACAATAACTATTACATCAATGTTTATTCTTATAGTAGGAAACAATGCTTTTGCTGTAGAATATACAAATTATACTAGTGAAAAATATAAAATTCAATTTGATTATCCTAGTGATTGGATTGTAACAGAAAAAACCTCAAGATTTGATAGTGGTGCAGATATAAGTATTGAGCCATCTTCTACGTTAAAAGGTTATTTCACTGTTATTTTTGGAGATGATGATTTAGTAACTGATTTTGGAGCTTCTAATGTTGAAGCTGCAGTATATAAGTTTCTTGAAGAGCAGACAAGAGGAATCTACGATGTTAGAATAATAGAAAAACCCTCATTTATCACTATTGATAACCAAAAAACCGGTACATATTTAATTACCCTTGAAAAAAAATATGAGAAATATCCATCTAAACTAGCGAGTCAATTCTGGCTGACGTTTGTTGGAGAAAGGGGGTATCTTATTAGTAATACTGCATTAGCAAGTAATTTTGATACTCCGGAAAATACTGGGATTAGAGATCATCTTATTAAATCTATAAAATTCTTAGATGTTGATACCTCTACAACTACTACTAATTCTACATCTAGGTTTGATTAGATAAATCTGGCAATATAGATTATGAAATAATTTTAAAATTATGTTAAGATATTAAATTTTTTTTCTTTTTTTCGATAATTTTATATACTATTTGCATTTTCTAAATATAATGATTAAAATAGCTCTTTTACTGATATTTATAAGCAGTCTTGGATTCTTGGGAAATGCAATGATTTCCCTTGGACAAAACACAACAGAAACTAACAAAATTAGTATTGAACCCTCTGCAATAGATATAACAAAAATCATTCAATCTGATGAACCTTCGATTAAGGTTGAATATCAAAGTAGTTCGATGGTGGTTTTAAATGCTGATGAAGACTTTTTGTTATTAATGAATGGAACTCTAACACCATTTTGGCATGCAATTGATATCGTTAAGAAACATGGCTATACATTAGAAGAAATTACAGAGTCTGGGATGGGTAGTAAGGGCAATCCTACTAGATTTTATGCAGTGTTAGAAAAATAAACAATTTTTGTATATTTTTATTTTTTTTCAAGTGTTGAATATATTAAATGAATGAGAAAATGATATAATATAGCTCTTAATAATTAAAACTATTGAATACAATTTTTATTTATATAATTATATTTTTGTTAGGTGCTGTTCCTTTTATTAATTTTCAGTTTCGCATGAAGAACCACTAGAAGTTGTTTCCAATTCAAACATAGGACTAGAATTTAAATTTCCAACTTCATGGGTACCAGAGGATAGAACGGACATTAAAAAATGTGATTCATTTTGTAATATGAATTTGAAAATTCCAGCTGATGGAGCTCCTGTAGTTATCTTAAATTTTATAATTTGAATGACCCATTGATTCAATCAGGATGTATATGTAATAAATTAAAAGATTTTATAAAATGGGAGTATGGAGATCCATTTCTTCCACAAGATTTGAAATCATTAATGAAGGATAAGGAAGAAATAGTAAGCGATAAACCTACTTCAATTGGTAATATTTCTTAGAAAATTGAGGTGAATGTGTGATGCAAACGGTAATGAACGAATTGAATAACTTATGTTTCCAGAGGTTAGATCTATAATGCATACAGCAAATGATTTCGTAGAGGATAAAATTAATCGATGGGTTCAAGTAATGCTAGCGAAAGCCGAAGCTCCAGCTCTTGCAAATCAGATATTTCAAAGTATAGTTGAAGATCAGATTTATGAGAAAAGTAAATTTTTTTTCTTTCATAAAGAGCAAAATTGGTAATATTGATGATAAGATGATTCAGCAAGCTATTGAAATATTGATTAACCAAAAACAATTGAGTCTTGCGGAAAAAGATGGAAGAAGATATTTTAGAAAAATGGAAATGTTATAGTAGTTTGTTATAGAACAAGTTTAAATAGTTACAATTACCTTTGAAATCAGCAATGAACCAAAAATTTATTGTTTTTACAATATATTTGTTGGCTATGACTTTTACCGTTTTTTCTTCGACAGAGAAAAATGTATTTGGTTGGCACGGAGAACTTGGAATATCAGGCGAACGAGCAGCAGAACTTTGGCAATCAAATCCTGATGATCCAGCAATCACAGAATGGAGACTACAGTTACAAGATCATAAAGTTAAAACAATATCTGGGTGCAATTATCAATTATCATCTCCACCTGCTGGTAAGGATGGAAAAATTACTGACGAACAATGGGAAGCACACGACTCTCTTGTCCAGAGCGGGAAGGACTCTTGTGTTTACATGATGAACATATTAGTTCAGCAATGTGTAAGTCATGCTGCAATGCAACCAATAGCTTGTGCAGATTCAAGAGTTGAAGACCAATTGGTAAAGAGATGCGCAACTCATGCTATCACAGATCCAATAGTCTGTGAAAATCCTAGGTTGAAAGAGAAAGTGAAAGAGGAAATACTTAGGTATGAAAGAGAACTTCAATATCAGAAAGAACAGAAATTAGTTGAGTACTGTGCCATTCATCCCATCAATCAATCAAAAAGTTGTGAAGATCCTAAGTTAAAATTGAGTATAAGTGATTACAAAGAAGTACTCAAGTCTGAGAAAGAAAGAAAAGAAGCTCAAAAAGGTACAATATTGGAAAAGTTAAATGAACAACCGTATAGTAGGGAACCATATACTACAACTGATAAAGATAAGAAGGGTTTTATTGACAGAGACGATGATGATGACGATGAAGAAAAGGATAATGATGACGATGATGGTAAGAAGGACAAGAAGAGGAAAGATTAAAGAAAACGATGGTAATCAGAAATCACTTTAGTACGAGTTTGTTGTGAGTACATTGAAAACTCACAGATTTTCTGTTCAATAAAACGTGTTTTTTAACTGAACCCATAGTCCTAGCATTATGTGGTTCCACCGTATACTATCAACTTAGAAAATAAGGTTTTCAAGTCTCACGAAAAAGTTTATCTGATTCTAAATAATATTTTTCCTTCTGTGGTAAAACATGCTACAAATGGCAATCTTAATAAAATAATGATTTTTACCTTATTATCAACATCTTTTATATGTATATTCTTAATTTCAACATTAACCAATGTATTTCCAGTATCTTTCTTAAATGATAAAAAGTTAGGCGAAATGCTAAAGCAATCTTATACTTTGAATAATAATTCTCAAGTTATGGTTGGGAATCTACCTTCAGATATAGATTTTAATGAGGTGACAAATACAATATATGTATCTAATTCTGGTTCTAATACTATATCTGTAATCAGAGGAATGGATAATAAAAAAATAGTAGATATACCTGTTGGAGATAGACCTTTGGGAGTAAGTGTCAATGAGGTTACAAATACAATATATGTATCTAATTTTGGTTCAAACAATATAACGGTAATTTCTGGAGCTACTAATACAAAGATTACAGAAATACCCGTTAGTTATGACCCTAATGATGTATCTGTTAATGAGGTTACAAATACAATATATGTATCTAATTCTGGTTCTAATACTATATCTGTAATTTCGGGAATTAACAATACAAAGATAGAAGATATACCAGTTGGAGTCGGTCCAGTAAGTATAGGTGTTAATAGATTTACAAATTTAATATATGTATCTAATTCTGGTTCTAATACTATATCTGTAATTTCGGGAATTAACAATACAAAGATAGAAGATATACCAGTTGGAGTCGGTC
>Ga0126312_10001611_pt1 | contig 14885 bp, 15 predicted proteins | sample Plot104A_FD_92537 | JGI IMG/M metagenome (GOLD analysis project Ga0126312, IMG submission 92537) | Serpentine soil microbial communities from UC McLaughlin Reserve, CA, USA - Plot104A | ecosystem: Environmental > Terrestrial > Soil > Grasslands | place: USA: UC McLaughlin Reserve, Lake County...
ACTGCCGCAAGGACGTCCGGCAGTTCACCCACCTCGTCCTGACCTACACCGGGGCCAGGCCGCAAGGCGCCTCGGCGTCCCTCACGGAGGATTACCCATGCAACGGGCCCTGATCGGCCCTGCGCTTGCCGTCGTGCTGCTCGCGTTCGCCGCCGTCCCCGCCGGCAGCGCGCCCAAGACGCTGTTCCCCGCCAACTGCGACAAGCCGACCTACAAGCCGACCCGCATCGTCGTCGCCTGCGGCGACGGCAACAACCGGCTCGCCAGGATCCACTGGGAGTCGTACGGCACCGACGCCGCGTCGGGTACTGCCACCGCGGTCGTCAACGACTGCGAGCCGAATTGTGCGGCGGGCGAGTTCCACCGCTTCCACGCCGTCGTAACGCTCAACAAGCCGAAGGACTGCGGCCGCTACATGCAGTTCACGCGCCTGGTCGAGCGGTTCACCGAGGAAAAGCCGGACTCGACCGGCTCGAAGGTGACGGAGCGCTTCCCCTGCGCCAGCTGAATAGCTAGGCCGGCACGGCGCGGGCGAGGATCTCCTCCTCGCCCGCCAGCGTCTGGCTCGTCGCGGACTCGATCCGAACCGGCACGATCTCCCCCGGCGCCGCCAGCCCGCTGAAGTTGACCACCTTGTTGTGGCGCGAGCGGCCGCGCAGCCGGTCGGGGTCGGTGCGCGAGGTGCCCTCGACGAGGACGTCCACCGTGCGCCCGACGAACCGCTGCGCCCGCTCGCGCGCGCGGCGTTGCACGAGCTCGACCAGCCGCTCCAGGCGGGCGACCTTCTCGTCGTGCGAGACGGCGTCCTCGAACGTCGCGGCCTCGGTCCCTCGCCGCGGCGAGAAGATGAACGTGAACGCCGCGTCATAGCCGACCTCGTCGACCACTTCGAGCGTCTGCTCGAAGTCGCCCTCGGTCTCGCCGGGGAAGCCGACGATGATGTCGGTCGTCAGCGCGACGTCGGGCACGTAGGAGCGGATCAGCTGCACGCGGTCCAGGTAGCGCTCGCGCGAGTACGTCCGGCGCATGCGCCGCAGGATCGGCGTCGAGCCCGATTGCAGCGGCAGGTGGATGTGCTCGCACAGCGCGGGCAAGTAGGCGTGGGCGCGGATGACGTCCTCGCGCATGTCCTTGGGGTGCGGGCTTGTGTAGCGGATGCGGTCGATCCCTTCGACCGCGTCCACGCGCGCGAGCAGCTCGCTGAAGGCGACGCGGGGCCGCAGGTCGCGCCCGTAGGAGTTGACGTTCTGGCCGAGCAGGGTGACCTCGCGGACGCCCTCGCCGGCCATCCGCTCGACCTCGGCGACGAGCTCGTCGGCCGGCCGCGAGACCTCGCGCCCGCGCGTGGACGGGACGATGCAGTACGAGCACACGCTGTTGCAGCCGACCGAGATCTGCACCCACCCGTGGTGCTCGCGCGCCCGCTTCTCGGGCAGCCGCCCGGTGAAGCCCTCGAACTCGAAGTAGCCCTGGGCAGTGAGCGAGTCGCTGGTCAGGAACTCGGCCAGCTTGTGCACCTGGCCGGGGCCGAAGGCGACGTCGACGAACGGGAAGCGGCGGAAGACCTCGTCCTTGACCGACTGGGCCCAGCAGCCGCCGACGCCGATCACGCGCGCGGGGTCGCGGCGCTTGAGCGCGCGTGCCTCGCCCAGGTGGGCGACGAACCGATCGTCCGCCTTCTCGCGGATCGAGCAGGTGTTGAAGAGGATGAGGTCGGCCTCGGCCCGGGCGGCGGCCTCGCGGTACCCGAGCGACTCGAGCATGCCCTTCATCCGCTCGGAGTCGTGCTCGTTCATCTGGCACCCGAAGGTGGTGACGTGGTACCGCTTCACCGCGTGCAACGCTAGCGCTACTTCGCGTACTCGACCGCGCGCGACTCCCGGATGACGGTCACCTTGATCTGGCCCGGGAACTCGAGCTCCTTTTCGATCTCGCGGGCGATCTCGTGCGACAGCAATGCGGCGCCGTCGTCGTCGAGCTCGCCCGGCGCGACCATGATCCGGATCTCGCGCCCGGCCTGCATCGCGTAGACCTTGTCCACGCCCGGGTGGCGGGCCGCGATCTGCTCGAGGTCGCGCAGCCGGGTGACGTATTGCTCGAGCGACTCCCCGCGGGCGCCGGGCCGGGCGCCCGAGAGCGCGTCGGCCGCCTGGACGATCACCGCCTCGACCGTCTGCGGCTCGACCTCGTTGTGGTGGGCCTCCATCGCGTGCGCGACCGCCTCGGACTCGCCGTGCCTGCGCGCAAGCTCGCCGCCGACGAGGGCGTGCGGGCCCTCGACCTCGTGCGACACCGCCTTGCCGATGTCGTGCAGCAGCGCCGCGCGGCGCGCGGTCTTGGGGCTGGCGCCGAGCTCCTGGGCCATCATCGCGGCGAGGTTGGCGCACTCGACCGAGTGGGCGAGCACGTTCTGCCCATACGAGGTGCGGAAGCGCAGGCGCCCCAGGAGCTTGCTCAATTCGGGGTTGACGGCGCCGGCGTTGGCGTCGAAGACCGCCTGCTCGCCGAGCTCGGCGATGTGGCTGTCGAGCTCGGACTTGGCCTGGTAGTAGGTCTCCTCGATCCGGGCCGGATGGATGCGCCCGTCCTGCAGCAGCTTCTCGAGGGTCATGCGCGCGAGCTCGCGGCGGACGCCGTCGAACCCCGAGAGCACGACCGCGCTGGGCGTGTCGTCGATGATGAAGTCGACGCCGGTGAGGTTCTCGAGCGCGCGGATGTTGCGGCCCTCCCGACCGATGATCCGGCCCTTCATGTCGTCGGAGGGCAGGTGCACGACCGAGACCGTCGTCTCGGCCGCGTGGCCCGCCGCCATCCGCTGCATGCAGACGGCGAGGATGTTGCGGACGCGACGCTCGGCGTCGCGCTTGGTCTCCTCCTCGACCTGGCGGATCACGCGAGCCGCGTCGTGGCGGGCGCGCTCCTCGACCTCGCTGATCAGGATCTGCTTGGCCTGGGAGACGCTGAGGCCGGCGACGCGCTCGAGCTCGCGCAGGTGCTCCTGCTTGCGCTCGTCGAGCAGCTCCCGCTGGCGGTCCAGCTCGCGCGAGCGGTCGGCGAGCGAGCGCTCGCGCTTCTCGAGCTCGGCCATCTTGGCCTCGAGCGTGCGCTCGCGTGCGAGCAGCCGCTCCTCGGCGCGGCCGAGCTCGGTGCGACGCTCGCGCAGCTCGGCCTGGGCATCGGTGGTGGGCGCCGCCGGTGCGACGGACGCGACGGGGCCGGGATGCGGATTGCCCCTGGCCGCGGCGGAGGTGGTGGTTGCGACCGGTCGTGCATGGCGCCCGCGTCCGTAGAGCAGGGCGGCGGCGACCAGGCCCCCCGCCAACACGGCCGCCGCGATCACGATCTCCATGTCCGTTCCTCTCCTCGCCAGCCGGGCGGGCCCGGCCGTCACGGTCTTCGGTTTTGGAGCGTCGGACCGGGCCGCGCGAGGTTCGCGGTCAGCGAGCGGGGTGGCGCGCAGGCACGCGCCGCTTCAGCTGGCGGCTAGTCGGGGCCGGGCTTCGCCCAACCACCCTTATCTCTGTGTTCGGAAGCGTTTCGGTGGCCGTCGGACTGAAGAGGGACAGATAGTTCGAATAGGTGGATTTGCTCGTGTTTCACGCCCTCGCGGGCCCATGTCGTCTGCTGGGTTGATGGTAGTGGGGCGGTGGTTGCGGCGCAAACGAACGGGTGTTTCGATACCGCCACGATGGCGGACATCACCATCCGGCGGCGGCGCCCGGCGACGGACCTGCGTTTGTCCGCATGCACGAGGAACTCGGCGAGACCTACTCGACGCTGGCGCCGGAGCTCTTTCGGCGCCCGGTGACCACTGGCCTTGCCGACGAGTTCGAGGCGCTCGTCGCGCAAGACGACGATCGGGCACTGCACCTCGTGGCCGAGGTCGACGGCGAGCCGGCAGCGGTGCTGGGCGCCTGCCTGCTGCCGCCGGAGGACGATGCCGCGCAGCAGATCCAACGCGACGCGGCCAGCACGCGACTCCGGATCGAGTATCTCGTCACGGCGGCCGCCTATCGTCGCCGGGGCCTCGCGACCCGACTGGTCGATGCGGCCGAGGCCTGGGGCCGCGAGAACGGCGCGACGGTGGCCGAGACATGGACGTACCAGCGGAGCCCCACGTCCTTCTCCTTCTGGCGGCGGGGCGCGGGATATTCGGAGCGGTCGGCCAATCTGCGTAAGTCGCTGCTCTAATCGATTCCGCGGCTGGCTTGCCCGTTGCGTTCTCGTTCGGCCGCCAGCTGGGCCGCGGCGGCCAGGTCGCCGACGAATCGCTCCCGAACGGCTTCGATCAACTCGAGTGCGGCCTGCGCCGTCGTTTCCCCGGCCGCGTCGACTGCCGGGATACACGATCCGACGACCATGTCGATCACAACTGCGGCGTTGTCCTCCTTGTCGAACGCGTCGTCCGGAAGCGCGTCCAAGACGACCCGGAGGGCGCCGCTGAAGCTGAATGCCGTTCGGAGGAGCTCGTGGACCAGCGCCCGCGTCAGCTCGGCATGCGTTCTCATGTCCTGTGTAGTGCGCGAGCAAGGGCAGTTCGCCCCCCCTCGTGTCGCAGCGCTAGTCGCAGGCGCGCTCGACGGCGCGGACCGCATCGTGGGCGAGCTCGAGCTCGTAGCCCTTGCGAACGAGCACGCCGAGGGCGCGGTTGCGCTCGCGGTCGTTGGCCGGCGGGGTGGGGAAGCGGCGGCGCAGGAGCGCGACCGCGGCGTGCAGCTCGTCCTCCGCCTGCTGGTAGGCGAGCGCCGCCTCGACGAGGGCGCGGTCGACTCCGACCGCGAGCAGCCTGCGCTCGATCCGCTCCGAGCCCCAGTGGTCGAGCTCGCGGCGGTCCTCGGCGAACCGCCGCGCGTAGCGGGCGTCGTCGAGGTAGCCCTGCTCGGCCAGCTCGGCGACCGCGTCCTCGATCGTCGCCGGGTCGACGCGCTTGCCTTCGAGGTAGCGGCGCATCTCGGCCACGGTGCGGTCGCGCTGGCCGAGGTACCGGTACGCGAGGTCGAGCGCGCGGTCGCGCGAGTCCAACGTCGGGCTGGCCAAGGCAGGCCCCTCAGGCGGCCTTCTCGCCGACCGGCTCGAGCTTGGCCGCGGGACCATCGCCGTTCTCGCCGGGCGCGATCTCCGCCGGCGTCGTCCGCTCGATTCCCAACGCCTCGTAGACCTTGGCCTCGATCTCGCGGGCGATCTCCGGGTGCTCGACGAGGTAGGCCTTGGCGTTGTTGCGCCCCTGGCCGATGCGCTCCTCGCCGTAGGAGAAGAACGAGCCCGACTTCGAGACGACGTTGTGCTCGAGCCCGAGGTCGAGGATGCAGCCGGCCGACGAGATGCCCTTGCCGAACTCGATGTCGAACTCGGCCTGGCGGAACGGCGCGGCGACCTTGTTCTTGACCACCTTGACCCGGACGCGATTCCCGACCGCCTCGGTGCCGTCCTTGAGCGTCTCGATGCGGCGGATGTCGAGGCGCTGGGAGGAATAGAACTTCAGGGCGCGGCCGCCGGGCTGCGTTTCCGGGGAGTTGTGCACGACGACGTGATCGACGAGGTAGGTGTGGTTGCCCTCGATCTGAAGGTCGAAGCGATCGCCCTTGCGTGGCGTCGGCGGCTTGCGGTACTTGCGCAGGACCTTCATCGGCACCGGTCGCAGGCTCGTCCGTGACTTCAGGCGTGTCCCGTTGAGGTGGGCGTCGCTCGTATCCGGGTGCCACTCGAACCGGCCGCGGAAGTCGGGATGGAGCTTGTAGTCCAAGGAGGGATGGACATACCGGGCGATCTTCTCGTGCAGCATCGCCGTCCGCTCCCCGCTGAAGAGCAGGTTGTGTCCGCTGACCGACGGTCGGCCCATCCCGAGCGCCTCGCAGCGAGCGGCGAGGCGCTCTCTGTCTGCAACGGCGAGCGCCTTGCAGCCGATCGTGGCCTTGCCATGACCCCAGCGCTCGTAGTGACCGCCGAAGGTCCCGTCGTCCATGTACCAGGCGGCGATCGATCGCTCGTCGAGCTGCTCGATGAGCTCGTCGCTGACGGTGCGGCCACCGTTGACCGAGTAGACCGCCTCGTGCAGCCAGGCCAGCTGGTGCATCGGGATCGTGTCGAAGCCGATGCCGTTGCCGGTGGCTCCGATCTTGTTGGCGAAGGGAGCGAGCATCTCGTGCTTCCACTCGAGGTACGGACGCTGCCGCTCGCCGTGGCCGACACGGAATGAGGCGTTGTGCTCGGAGGCGAAGCGCAGTGAGCCGTCGCCAAGGAGGCTTCCGAGAATCAGCTTCATCTGATCCTCGCGCACGTCGTACTGCCTGACCGCGACGAGGACGTCGTCGCCCTCCACGATCTCCTGTGCCTGCTTCTCGCCTTCGGGCGTGAAGATCACGTGGTTGGGGGTGATGGCGAACTTCCGCTTGCCCGAACCCCCGCCGGCGGCAACTTCGAACTGCAGCCAGTCGTCGGTTTCGCCGTTGTTGTAGTACTCGACGATCCGCTTGGGGACGATGGCGCCGGTCTCCGGATCCATCGACATGACCTCGACCGGCATGCGCTGGTTGACGATCTTGCCGATCTTCTCGGTGCTTCCATCGGCAAGCACGACGCGCGCATCGTAATGCAGACAACCAAACATCACCCCCACCTTCTCGCGGATCTGGTTCGTGAAGACGCAGAGGGTCTGGGTGCGGTTGAGGTTGCCGGCCAGCTTGCGCATGGCCTGGGACATCATCCGGGCCTGGACGCCGACGGTCTGGTCGCCCATCTGGCCCTCGAGCTCGGCGCGCGGGGTCAGCGCCGCGACCGAGTCGACCGCCACGAGGTCGACCGCGCTCGAGCGGATGAGCATGTCGGCGACCTCCAGCGCCTGCTCGCCGTAGTCGGGCTGGGAGACGAGCAGCTCGTCGATGTCGACGCCGATCGCCTGCGCGTAGAGCGGGTCCATCGCGTGCTCGGCATCGATGAACGCGCAGACGCCGCCGAGCTTCTGGGCCTCGGCGATGAAGTGGTAGACGAGCGTGGTCTTGCCCGACGACTCGGGGCCGAAGATCTCGACGATCCGGCCACGCGGCACGCCGCCGATGCCGAGGGCGAGGTCGAGCGAGAGCGCGCCGGTGGGGATGGCGTCGACGCGCACCTGGGCGCCTTCGTCGCCCATCCGCATGACGGTGCCCTTGCCGAACTCGCGCTCGATCTGGGTCAGCGCGCCCTGCAGGGCGGCGTCACGGGCCGAAGCGGCCTTGTCGTTGCTGCTCATGGAACGGCTCCTCGTCTTTGGTCGGACCGGACACGCTAGGCCTGGGATCGGACGGATGTCAGTCGCCGTTTGCAACGAAAGTGCGGTGGTTCTGCACGCCATGTCGAGCCGGGCGGTTTTGGCGTCCCTGGGCGGTCGGGGGTAGTCGCTGAGAGCGCCCGGGCGTGGACCACCTTGGGTCGCTATGTCAGACCTTTGGTGGTTCACGTCCGTCCCGGCTGTTGACCGAGGCTGCGCTCGCGGAGCCTGGGATCGCCGCCGTGGAGAGCCCGAGGCCGGGCGGTTTTGGCGGGATGGGGGCAAGTCGGCAACATCCGGCCGCCCGGGCTGAGATAGCCTCGCGCCTCATGGGTGAACGAACGCAGCACGCACCAGGGACGTTCAGCTGGGCCGATCTCTCGACGACCGACCAGGACGGCGCCAAGGCCTTCTACGCCGGGCTGTTCGGCTGGCAGGCGCAGGACCTGCCGGTCGACGAGAACACGGTCTACTCGATGCAGCTCATCGACGGCAAGCCGGTCGCGGCGATCTCGCCGCAGCCCCAGCAGCAGCGCGACGCAGGCGTCCCGCCGGTGTGGAACTCCTACGTGACGGTGCAGAGCGCCGACGCCGCCGCCGACAAGGCCTCAGAGCTCGGCGGCACCGTCCACGCCCCGCCTTTCGACGTCATGGACGCCGGTCGGATGGCCGTGGTCCAGGATCCCGGCGGCGCCTTCTTCATGGTCTGGGAGCCGAGGCAGAACATCGGCGCCGGCCTCGTCAATGCGCCCGGCGCGCTGTGCTGGAACGAGCTCGCCACGCCCGACCTCGACGCCGCGCAGGCCTTCTACGGCGGCCTGTTCGGATGGACGTTCACTCCCTTCGGGGGCGAGCAGCCCTACTTCACGATCCAGAACGGCGACCGCAACAACGGCGGCATGCGCTCACCCCAGCCGGGCGAGCCGCCCAACTGGCTCGTCTACTTCGCCACCGAGGACACCGACGCGTCGGTGGCCAAGATGGAGGAGCTGGGCGGCACGAAGATGATCGAGCCGTTCGACTTCCCCATGGGCCGGATCGGCATCGTCGCGGACCCGCAGGGGGCCGCGTTCGCCTTCTACGCCGGCCAGCTCGAGCCCTAGCGCGCAGCGTCCGGGCGGTGCCGTCCCTGACCACCGCCGACGGACGGACGCTGCACTGGAGCGAGCGCGGCTCGGGCGAGCCGCTGCTCTGCCACCCCGGCGGCCCGGGCAGCTCGGCGAGATACTTTGGCGACCTCGCCGAGCTGGCCGAGAAGCGCTCGCTGCTCCTGCTCGACCCGCGTGGGACCGGCGCGTCCGACCGCCCCGCCGATCCCAGCGCCTACGACCTCGCCGACTACGCCGCCGACGTCGAGACCGTCCGCGAGTACATCGGGTGCGAGCGCCTCGACCTGCTCGGCCATTCCCACGGCGGCTTCGTGGCGATGGCGTGGGCCGGCGCCCATCCCGACCGCGTGGGCCGGCTGATCCTGGCCAGCACCGCGCCGCGCTTCACCGACGCCATCCGCGCCGCGCGCATGAAGCGGGTCGCCGAGCACCGCGGGCAGCCGTACTTCGAGGACGCCATGGCGGCGCTGCAGGCCCACCAGGCCGGGGAATACGAGACCGACGAGGAGCTCGCCGACCTCTACCGGCGCGAGAGCGTGCTCTTCGCGCAACCGGGCGCCGACCTGAGCGAGCACTATGGCGCGCTCGTCCCCGCGGGCACCAACGCCGATGCCCTGCGGCATTTCAACGACCACGTCGCCGGCGGCATGGACCTGCGCGCGGACCTCGCTGGCGTCGACGCGCCCACGCTGGTGATCACCGGCGACATCGACGCCATGGCCGCCCCCGCGGCCGACGAGCTGCTCGAGGCGCTGCCGAACGGCACCCTCGCGATCATCGAGGGCGCCGACCACTTCCCCTTCCTGGAAGCGGAACACCGCCCGCAGTGGTCGCGGGCGGTGCTCGACTTCCTCGCCGCGTAGGCGGCGCGAGGCGTGGCGGTCAGGCGACCCCAGCCCGCATGCGCGCGCCCACCGAGGGCATGCGCTCGAAGGCCCGCAGCGCGCCGGCCCGCAGTCGCAGGTGCGCGACCAGGCTGGCTTTGGGCGTGAATGGGTTGGTCACGACGCGGCCGTCGGCCACCGACATGGCGGCAGCGGGACGGCCCTCCACCTCACCGATGAGGAGGGGGCCGCGCAGCTCGCGCAGCGCGACGCCCTCGGTCTCGGAGGCGGGTCGAATCACATATGCATTGGCAGCGAACATGGGAGTGACGGTACGCCCGCTCCGGCCCCGCGGCCATGGAGCCACCCGCCGACTCGGCGGCGGACAACCGAACCCCCTCGCCATCATGAGGGCGTGAGCGCCCCGCGGACGATCGAGGCCGAGGCCGACCGGGTCACCACGCTCGAGCTGTTCTTCGACCTCGTCTTCGTCTTCACGATCACCCAGCTGACGACGGTGCTCGTGCACGAGCCCAACGGGCACGGCGTGCTGCAGGTCGTGCTGATGCTCGGCGTCATCTGGTGGATGTACGGCGGCTATGCGTGGCTGACGAACTTCGTCGCTCCCGACCGGGCCAACCGCCGCTTGCTCCTGCTCGGCGGCATGGCCGCGTTCCTCGTGCTCGCGCTCTCGATCCCGGGGGCCTTCGAGGACAGCGGCCTGGCGTTCGGCCTGGCCTACGCCGCGATCATCGCCGTCCACGCCGCCCTGTTCACCCGCCATGCGTCGATGGACGTCGTCCGCGCGATCCTCGGCGTCGCTCGCTACAACGCCGGGATGGCGCTGCTCGTCCTGGCGGGCGGCATCGCCGGCGGCACCGCGCAGTACGTCCTGTGGGCGGTCGCCTGCCTCGTCTGGATCACCCCCAAGCTGATCGACGACAGCGGCTTCACCATCGCCCCCGGCCACTTCGTCGAGCGCCACGGCCTCGTCATCATCGTCGCCATCGGCGAGTCGGTGGTGGCCATCGGCATCGGGGTCGAGGGCCTGCCGGTCGACGTCGGGCTCGCCGGCGTCGCCCTGCTCGGGCTCGCGCTCAGCGCCGAGCTGTGGTGGACGTACTTCGGCGGCGACGACACCCGCGCCGAGCGCGCGATGGAGGAGGCGCCGCCCCGCCGGCGGCCCCAGCTCGCGATCGACGGCTTCGGGTACGCGCACTGGCTGATGCTCCTGGGGATCATCGCCATCGCGGCCGCGATCAAGCTGGTCATCGGCCACGCCGGCGATGCCGAGCCGCTGGCCCCAGCGCTGTTCATGTCGGGCGGGCTGGCGGTGTTCCTGCTCGGCGACGTGCTCTTCCGCCTGGTGCTGCGCCTCGGCACCGGGCGACCGCGCGCGGTGGCGGCGCTGCTGGCGCTCGCGGCCATCCCGCTCGGCACCGAAGGCGCCGGCGCCGCGCAGATCGGCGCGGTGGTGCTCGTGCTTGGCGCGACGATCGCCTACGAGCGCGCTCGAGCACGCTCGCCCGGCGGTCGCCTCCGGCGGCGGCCGGCCCGAGCGCTCTAGAAGATCCAGCGCGTGGCCGTCGCCGGGTAGTCGGCCTCGGTCCAGCTCAGGCAGGTGCGCGGGCGCAGCGCGTAGGCGCGCTCGGCCTCGGGCCGGATGGCGTACTTGCGGTCATAGGCCTTCACGAAGCGCGCGAGCACGTCCGGATCGGACTCGAACGTGGACTCGCCCTCGAGGATCGCCGCCTCGTCGCCGCTCTCGAGATGCACGCAAACCGCCGGGTTGGCGGCGAGGTTGCGCCCGGTCACGCTTCCGTCGTCGGTCGACCACAGCACCGCCCCGTCCTGCCACACGCCCCACACCGGCTTGGCGTGCGGGCGGCCGTCGGGCCGGGTGGTGCAGATCCAGTAGTTGCGCGATCGCACCAGCCAGCGCTCGACCGTCTCCCACGGCAGCTTCTCGCCCGGCACGGCGCTGATGCCGTAGTCGGCGGGGAAGCTGACGGCGGTCGGAGTGGGCACGGCGCCTACCGTAGCGGCGCACTCGCCAGGGCTTCGTAGCGGGCGCCCTCGCGGCGCATGTGCGAGCGATAGAGCGTGAGCGCGGCGGGGACGAAGGCCAGCTCCGGCGGGGAAGGGAGATCGCCCCTGGGCGGCCGGGCGCCCCGCCGCACGCGTGCGACGGTGACGTGCGGCAGGAACGGGCGCTTCTCGGGGACATAGCCGGCCGCGTGCACCATGGCGTCGGAGACCCGCGCCTGGAGCGCCGCGAGCTCGCCGCCGGGGTCGTCCAGCTCGACGGTGAGCACGCGAGGCCGGCGCGGGGGAAGCCAGCGCGCGGCACCGAGGGTGACCGCCGGCAGGGAGCGTGCGCACGCCATCGCGCTATCGCCGATGCGCTGCACCGCCGAGTCGTCGCGCCACCCCAGGAAGCACAGCGTGACGTGGAGGTGCTCGGGGTCGACGGGCCGCAGCGCGTCGTCGCGCGGGCGCCAGCCCGCCAGCGCCGAGCGCACGTCATCCGGGAGCGCGACGGCGACGAAGAGGCGGACGTTCAACGCCGGACGAGCTCGCGCTGCCCCGGCGCGGCGTCGGCCTGCCCGAGCAGCACGCGGCGCAGCAGGTGCAGCGCCACCGTGACGCTGCGGTCGCGCACGTCTGCGCGCCCGCCCGGAAGCTGCGTCGAGCGCGTCAGCGCCGCCCCGCCGGCGCGCGCGATCGACAGCGCCACCGTGCCCACCGGCTTCTCCGCCGTGCCCCCGTCCGGCCCCGCAATCCCGGTGATGCCGATGCCGAACTCCGCTCCGAAGCGCGCCGCCGCTCCCACCGCCAGCGCCTCGGCCACCTCGGGCGAGACGGCGCCGAAGCGCTTGATCAGCGCCGGGTCGACGCCGGCCTGCTCGACCTTCGCGTCGTTGGAGTACACGACCACGCCGCCGAGCACGTATGCCGACGACCCGGGCCGCTCGGTCAGGCGCGCCGCGAGCAGCCCCGCCGTGCACGACTCGGCCGTTGCCACCGTGTGCCCTTGCAACAGCGCCGCGACCTGCGCGTCGATGGTCGAGCCGTCCTCGGAGAACAGCGTGGCGGCGTGGCGCTCGCGCACCACGTCGACGAAGCGGTCGTAGACCTCCTGCGCCGGTGGCTCGTAGCGCGTGGCGATCTCGATCTCGCCCCGGCGCAGGCACGTCGTGACCTCGAGCTCGTCCAGCGGAACACCGTCAGCCTCAGCCACCCGCAGGGTGGCGGCGATTTCGGACTCGGGTATCCCGAACAGCCGCAGCACGCCCTCGCGGTAGACGGTGCGCCCGCGCACCGCCTCCCGGAAGGCCTCGGTCTCGGTCGCCGTGCGCCACAGCGCCTGCAGCTCGCGCGGCGGCCCCGGCAGCACCACCACGGTCGGCCCCTCGCCCGATGGCGGCGGCACCACCAGGCCCGGCGCCGTCCCGACCGGCTCGAGGATGGTCGCCCCCTTCGGCACGACCGCCTGCTTGCGGTTCGAGCGCCGGATCGCGTCCTCGTCGAGGTTCGGCCACCGCTTGCGCAGCGGCTCCAGGATCGCCCAGATGCGCTCCTCGAGCGCCTGGTCGAGCACCATCTCGCGCCCCTGGAAGTGGCCCACGACCTCGGCGGTCAGATCGTCTGCCGTCGGTCCCAGCCCCCCCGACGTGACGATCAGGTCCATCCCCTCGCCGGCGAGGAAGCGCAGCTGCGCCTCCATGTCGCCGGGCCGGTCGCCGACGATCCCGATGTGGGCGGTGTCGACCCCGAGCTCGCGCAGGCGCTCGGACAGCCAGGGCCCGTTGCGGTCGGCGATGATGCCGGTGAGCACCTCGGTACCGGTGATGAGGATGCCGGCGCGCGCGCTCATCCGGTGTCGGCCCCGCTCTCCGTGCCCGTGGTCGTGGCGCCGCTCGTACACGTCGGGCCCGTGCCCACCGGCAGCTGCTGGCGCTTCTTGCGCGTGATGACGAACGAGATCGAGGTGTCGCTCGGCGGCACCTTGAACGCCTTGCCGTTGAGCCGCAGGGTCGAGTCGCCGCCGTGGCCGAGCGTGATGCGGAAGCGCTTGGAGCTGAACGTCCGCGTCTTGGCTCCGCTCTGGAGGATCTGGCCGGGAATGAGCGTCTTGCCCTTGGCGTTCTCGAGGCAGACGAAGAGCGCCGCCGTCGGCTCGATGCGTAGCTTGACCCGCTGGCGGCGGATCCGCCTCCGCCGAGCCGCCGCCGCTGCCTCGGCCTTGCGCTTGGCCTCCGCCCGCTTCGAGGCGGCGCTCTGGGTCGACGTCGTCGGCGTGGTGTTGGTGTCCTCTTCCCCCGACGCCCCCAGGTAGGCAAACAGCCCGAGCAGTGCGACGATCACGATCCCGATGATCCACGCGGGCGAGATCCGCGAGACCGGCCCCGGCGCCCGCCGCCGTCCCAGATTGGGCGAGATCGGCATCTGGTCGAGGTCGGTGGGGCGCTCGTGGCGGAGCTTGTACTCGTCGACCAGGAGCTTGCCGTCGAGCCCGAGATAGTCGGCGTAGGTGCGCAGGAACGACTTGACGAAGGCGGGGCCGGGCAGCAGCCCCCACTCCTCGTTTTCGAGCGCACGCAGGTACTTCGCACGGATCTTCGTCGCCGCCTCGACATCGGTGATGTCGACTTTGGCGCGAAGGCGGGCCTCCCGTAATGAAGCGCCGATCTCCGGCATCGCGCGCGAAGGCTACCGCCGGGGGCGCAGTTCTCAGCGTTCCTCGACCGGCTCCGAAACCGCCTGCTCCTCCATGGGATCCGGCCGCTCCGGGACCCTCCCGCGGGCGCCCTCTGCAAGCGCCTCGAGCACGCGCGGAAGGTCGGCCTCGGTGATGAGGACCTGGCGCGGCTTGGACCCCTCGTAGCCTGAGATCACCCCGCGGCGCTCGAGCATGTCGATCAGCCGCCCGGCGCGGGTGTAGCCAAGCCGCAGGCGCCGCTGCAGCATCGAGGTCGAGGCGGTCTGCATCTGGGCCACGAGCGTGATCGCGTCTTCGAGCAGCTCGTCCTCGTCGGGGTCGAACTCGTCGTCCGAGCCACCCGCGCCGTCCTCGCCCTCGACCTCCTCCAGCAGCTCCTCGTGCAGCTCGGGCTCGCCCTGCGCCCGCCAGTGGTCGACCAGCTCGGCGATCTGCGCCTCGTCGATGTAGGCGCCCTGGATGCGCTGCAGGCGCGAGCTGCCCACCGGCGAGTAGAGCATGTCGCCCTGGCCGAGCAGCGACTCGGCCCCGTTCTGGTCGAGGATCACGCGGCTGTCGGTCTGGGAGGAGACCGCGAACGCGATCCGCGACGGCACGTTGGCCTTGATCATCCCGGTGATGACGTCCACACGCGGGCTCTGGGTGGCGAGGACGAGATGGATGCCCACCGCGCGGGCCTTCTGGGCCAGGCGGATCACCGCGTCCTCGACGTCGGCCGGGGCAACCATCATCAGGTCCGCGAGCTCGTCGATGACGCACAGCACGTAGGGCAGCGGCGGCTCGTCGCGCTTCTCGCGCGCCCGGTTGAGCTCGGGCAGGCTGCGCGTGCGCGCCAGCGACATCTGACCGTAGCGCTGCTCCATCTCGCGGACGAGGTTCTGCAGCGCGTTCGAGGCCATGCGCGGCGACGTGATCACCGGCGTGAGCAGGTGCGGGATCGAGTCGTAGTGGTTGAGCTCGACCTGCTTGGGGTCCACGAGCAC
>Ga0126312_10001612_pt1 | contig 14883 bp, 15 predicted proteins | sample Plot104A_FD_92537 | JGI IMG/M metagenome (GOLD analysis project Ga0126312, IMG submission 92537) | Serpentine soil microbial communities from UC McLaughlin Reserve, CA, USA - Plot104A | ecosystem: Environmental > Terrestrial > Soil > Grasslands | place: USA: UC McLaughlin Reserve, Lake County...
GCTTCGTGAGGTTGAGCTCGACCATGGCTAGGCCCCTCCTCGAGGCCGCTTGCGTGGGCGGAGTCCGAACATGTGTTCGCAGAGTACCGCCGCCCGCGGACGGCTTCAAGGGCTCGCGCGGCCAGGCCTATAATCGACCTCCCCGCGCCTGTGGCGGAATTGGTAGACGCGCAAGGTTGAGGGCCTTGTGGACCTTATGGTCCGTGGGAGTTCGAGTCTCCCTGGGCGCATCGCGAAGCCTCCGCTAAACGCGGGGGGGAGTCTGTTCAGCGTGGGCCGTGTCGCCGGCGAAGAGATTGACGGCCCGCCTGAAGCCCCCATCGACCTGGGTTAGTGTCGGGCAAGGAGGGCATGCTGAATTTCCCGGCCCAAAGTCTTCGCCGCCGGCTGACCTGGTTTGGCCTGGTCTCGGCATGCCTCTTGGCTCTGGGTTTCACGGCCCCGGCGACGGTCGGCGCGGTCGGAACGGACGGGGCGTGGGAGAAGGTCTTGGACGCAAACCAGAGCGGCTTTTCGAAGGTCTTCCTGGGGACGCTTGGGGACGACCTATACATGTTCGGTTCTGCCGGCGAGTCGGCCGGCGGGATGCGGGGGGTGTGGCGCTACCGCGACGGCAGGTGGACACAGCTCGCTTCGCTGGCGTCGGAGGATTTCAATGGTCTCCTCGCGTATGGGGCAGTGGCGTACAAGGGGAAGCTGTATGTCGGAGACCGGCGCGCGGGCAACCTCTACAGGCTCGACCTGACCTGCTCCGGCGACTTCTCGGCGCTGACGCCCGCCGCCAAAGGTTGGCTACGAAGACGTCTTCCCGGGCCCGATCTGGAACGACAAGCTGTGGCTGGGAACGTTCGGCAATCCCCGCGTCCCAGATAATCCGGGCGTCTACACCTACGACGGCGAGCAGGTAACACGCGTCGTGGGGTTCCCGGCAATCGGCCCCGCGGGCTTCGTCACCTCGCTGGTGCTTTGGCAGGACCAGCTGTGGGTGACGGTCACCAACCACGACGGGACGGTCAACGAGCTCTGGACGGTCAGCTCGACCGGCCAGTCCCAAGGCGTCGCTCCTTCGGGAACGCGCGATTGTGGCTCACGGTGTGGAACGGCGAGCTATATGCCGTCAGGGGGCCGATCGCACCAAACACTTCGGCGATCTCGGTATGGCGCCAGGGCGCATTCTCGATCTCGCGACCATTTCCATGGACACGCCGGAGTGGTGGAGCGGGGTCGTCGGACAGGGTGACCGGCTGCTGGCCCTCAACTACTACTACGGCGGCTGGTACTGGTCGAGTGGCTCATTGGGTCGGGAGGCCGGTGGCGCTTGGACCGACGTCAACGGCAATCGTCGCGGCACTCCGGCGTTCAACGGTGAGCTGTTCGGTGGCGTCCACTCGCTGAAGTACCACGCCGGCTACCTCTACGGGACAACCGCCCAGCCGGTAGCGCTGTGGCGGCGCCCGGCGTCGGGCGAACCGCCTGCCACAGATCCGCCCGCGGCGTGTCCCCCGCCGACCGGTACGCAGCCCCCGGCAACCACGCCGCCGCCACCAACCGCGACGCCGTCGGCTCCCTCCGTAGACCCCAAACCCCGCTTTGGCCCCGCCCTTGGGGACCCCCTCTACGGGCAGCATGTCGATTCGCCTCCGCGGTGGGCTTGCGAGAGGGCGGCTGCGCTACGTCTTCCGCGGCCAGAGCGTCGTCGTGCTCGGCAGCTTGCGGCCGTCCGCGCCAGGCCAACACGCGGTGGTGGAGCTGCTCCGCGGTCACCGGGTCGTGTCTCGACGGGAAGTGGCGATCACTCCGGCTCCCGGAGGCGTCGGGAACTTCACGGCGCGGATGCCGGTTCGGCGACGAGGGGCGTTCCGGCTCCGGGCGCTGCAGGGCGCCCTCAAGTCTCCCGACCTTCCCCTCCAAGCGGTCTTCTGGTCAGCGCGCGCCGCGGAGCGCGGGACCAAGGTCCTCCTGCTGCAGCGCGGCCTCCGGTCGCTCGGCTTCGCGGTCCCGCGCAGCGGCCGCTTCGGAGCCGCCACCTCCCGCGCAGTCCTCGCCTTCCGCAAGACGAACTCCATGAGGCGCCGCCGGGCTGCGAGCCCGGCGCTGTACGCGCGCATCTTCCGCCACCACGGACGCTTCACGCTGCGCCACCCCCGGGCAGGGCGGCACCTCGAGTTCGACCGGTCGCGCCGGGTGCTGGTGCTCGCCGCCGGAGGGCGAGCATGGCGCGTCTACGACGCGTCCTCGCGCAAGCCAGCGTTGGGTACATACCACTTCTCCCGCAAGCAGGCGGGCAGCACCGTCTACTTCCACGGCGGCCTCTCGATCCACGCCCAACGCGGCCTACGGACCGGCGGTATCAGGGTCGCGGTCCCAGACGCGAGGCGGATCTCTCAGTGGATCACGCGCGGCATGCAGATCTTCGTGTACAGGTGAAACGCCACGGCGCGCAGCCCTCGATTTGGGCTCGGCCAGTGGCCTCTGTCAGTGGCGGGGTTGGCCCCTGAAAGGCGGACGGCCCCGGAAGCTCGTCCCGGGGCCGACACCGAGTCGAAGCGGGGTCGGGGGAACCCATATCAGCCGAGCCGCGCTTCGACGCCTTTCCGAAGTCCGAGTGTACCCGGGTCGGCGCTTACAAACCCCCAAATCAGCAGCGACCCCCACGCCCAGGTGGGGCACGACCGACCGCTTCCACGCATCTACCCCGCTGTTACCGGATACGATGCCGGCCGCCGCCTTGATCGGCCGCGGGTCTGCTCTAACGTGGCTGGTCGCTCAGCCCTTCTCGGCGGGGCCTTCGGACAACGGTCGAGGATTCGCACCACTCATGGATGGAGGTCCGATGGCTCACAGCGCTCCGGCCGCCGAAGCGCCGCGGAACCTGTTCGCGCTTGAGCGCGCCAACAAGGTCCGGCGGGGACGTGCGGACTTGAAGCGCCGGGTATGCGCCGGGGAGTTGACTGCCGCGGAGGTGATTCTCAGCTGCCCCTGGCAGGTGAGGACCATGTCGGTAGGCGAGCTGCTCGCAAGCCAGCGGAGCTGGGGACGCGTGCGGTCTGGCCGGCTCCTGCACTCGCTTCGGGTGCCCGACGGCAAGCAGGTGGGCCGCCTGACCGAGCGGCAGCGACTGGCCCTGGCCGCCGTACTCAAGCGGTAAAGGCGCCGACGCGGCGGACCCGGGGGTCCACCGCGCCGTGCCTTTTCCAGGGGGGAGGGAAGCCCCTGCAGGCCCTAGTGAAGGGCGGCCACGTGCGCCTGCGCCTGCTGCCGCTGCTCGGCTGGATCGCCGAGCGAGAATGCGAACAGCCACAGCGCAGCCTTCTCATCCGTGCTGAGGTCGGCGCCGGCGTCGATCGCGTCGTCGACAGAGCCGGACGCCTCGCCCGCTCCGATCAGCTCCACGACAGCACGCCGGTAGCTGGCCAGGTCGGGCGTTCCTTGGGTCTCGCGCATTGGCGGCCCTCTTTCTCGGTCCCGCCGCTGCCGTGACACGTCAGCGGGCGGTCCCCCTAGGGAGTGAGTCATACTCACACGCTCGAAGTCCCTACGCAAGAGGCCTGGGGAATTTCGGGTAGTCGGTGTGGTACCGGCGTCTTCGACACGACCCCGATAAGGGAGTACCCTGCAGCTGCACGCTGCCTTTGGGACTCCACGCCTCCTCGCCCACTGGTGCACCTACCCGCCGAGGAAGCGAACCGAGGCCCATATGGACGTGCAGCGAGAAGGCAAGCCGCCCGGCGCGATGATCTCGACTGCGGCGGTTCAGCTGCTGCACGAGTACACCGGTCGCGGGCCCACCAAAGCGAAGACCCTGATACACGAGGACCTGGTGACGATCGTGCTCGCCGACACGCTTACGGCGGGCGAGCGCAAGCTGGTCGAGACCGGACGATCGGATCGGGTATTGCAGCTCCGCGCCGACTACCAGGCCGTCATGCGCAACGACCTGGTGGCGCTCGTCGAGGGCCAGGTCCACCGGAAGGTGGTCGCCTTCATGAGCCAGAACCACATCGACCCGGACCTCGCGGTCGAGCTGTTCGTGCTCGCGCCTGTCGCGGCCTCGGCTTAGCTTCCGCGCGCGCGGGAGGTGAGCAGCTCGCGGTCCGCGCGCTCGATGAGGGTTGCGACGCTTTCCTCGTCGCCCAGCTCGGCGATGCCGACGCTGACGCTCACCGGTCCCGCCGTCGCCCCGTCGCGGAGCTCGGCGTTCAGCCTGTCGAATCGGCCGTGTGCCTCCTCCGGTGTAACGTCCGGGAGCGCGCAGAGAAACTCGTCACCGCCCAGTCGCACCACGAGGTCGTATGAGCGCATGTGGCCCTTGAGGCGGTCGACCACTTCGCAGAGCAGCTCGTCGCCGGCAGAGTGGCCGAACCGATCGTTGATCGACTTCAGGTCGTCGACGTCCACGAACACCGCTACGAGGCCGCTGCCGGTCCGCCGAGCGCGATCCATCTCCCGCTCGAGCTCCTCCAGCCCGACTCCGCGACGACGGGCGCCCGTCAGCTCATCGGTCCCCGCCTGGCGGCGCTCGTGAGCGGCAGCCTCGCGGTCGCGTGCGGCGAGCTCTCGATCGCGGGCCGCCCGCGCGCGATCCTCCGTCGCCCGCGCGCGATCCTCCGCCGCGCGCCTACGGGCACCGGCGGAGCGGGCGCGGAGCTCCTGTACGCGCAGGGTGTGCTTGTCCCCCACGGCGTCGTTCTGGTCGAGCTCGGTCGCCCTCGCATCGAGGGCTTCGGCTTCGAGGTCTCGCCGGGCCGCGAGCTGGTCGCGCTCTAGGGCCGCGAGGTCGCGCCGGCTCGCTGCCTCGTCGCGCAGGCCGGCGGTCTCCAGCCGCTCGCGCGCCGTCTCGCTCCGAATGGCGGCACTCCGCTCGTAGGAGTACAGGTCCGGCGAGGTCCCGCGTTGGTGCTCCAGGTCAGCGGCGGCCTGGTCGGCCTCCGAAGCCAGCTGGTCGCGGTCGCTCAGGGTCTGGTCGCGATCGCTGAGCGTCTGGTCGCGATCGCTGAGCGTCTGGTCGCGATCGCTCATGGTCTGGTCGCGGTCGTGGCCGCGTCCTGCCAAGGGGGAATTGTTTCCGTCGATGGGGCCCGCTCCTTCCGGCGGGCGCTGCAAGGCAGCTTCGCACGCCGTCGAGGTCCCCCCAAGGTACGCCCTTCCGGCGATAATGCAAGCGTGGGCGTAGCATGATCCTCACTCCCGACCACCGCTTGCGGGTGTTCGTCGGCTCCACGCTCGGCGAGTGAAAGAGATCAGCAGGCGCCTTCCGTCTCGGCCGCCGGGTACGGTCGCTCTCCCCCAAGAGGAAGGCTCCACCATGACGAGCAGGCTCTATCCACTGGTCGTCGCCGTGCTCGCGTCCGGGACGCTGGCCGTGGGCTGCGGCGGCGGGGACGACAACGAGGGCGGGAACGACAATGGCGGGGTTCCGTCCGGGGACGTCAAACAGGCGGAAGCGAACTGCCAGCGGCAGGTGGACCAGGCACAGGGACTCGCCGGCGACGTGAAGAGCGACCTGAAGAAGTCCTGCGAGGCGGCCGCCAGGGGCGACGAGGACGCCGTCCGCAGGGCCACTCGCAAAGTGTGCGTGAAGATCGTCGAGCAGAACGTCCCGGCGGGACCGGCGCGCAACCAGGCCGTCGACGCCTGCAAACAGTCGGGCCAGTCGCAGTAGCGTCGCCGGGCGCTCGCTAGCCTGGGCCGCCAGTTGCGCTCCCTGCTCGAGCACCTGGTCGACGCGGCCGACGGCAGGGCCGACTACGCCGACGTCCGGCACGTGCGCTCCGCGCGCGAGCGGATAGCGATGCGCAATGGCGCCGTTCACGAGCTCGAGGCAGACGAGTCCGAGGGCCTCGGGGTGCGCGTGCGCATCGGCGGAGCCTGGGGGTTCGCCGCCGCCCGGGAGGCGGCCCGCCGCTCGGCCGAGGATGCGCTGGAGCGAGCACTGGCCATCGCGGAGGCCCAGCCGCGCTTTCACGGCAGCGGCCTGGCCCCGGAGCGGCCCGCCGACGGCTCGTGGGAGAGCCCGCTGCAGCGGGACCCGTTCGAGGTGCCACTCGAGGAGAAGCTCGACGTCCTGACCGCGGCCGCCGAGGCGCTTCGGGGCGAGCCGGCGGTCGTGGTGGCAACGGCCCGCTTCCTGGCCTTCCGGACGGAGAAGGCGTTCGCGTCCAGCGAGGGGGCCTACTGCGAGCAGCGGCTCGTCTCGTGCGGTGGTGGGGTCGCCGCCGCGGCCGTGGACGGAGCCGAGACGCAGGTTCGCTCCTACCCCTCTTCCCATGGCGAGAGCGTCGTCCAGGCCGGCTTCGAGCACTTCGCCTCGCTGGGGCTGGCCGAAGAGGCGCCACGGGTAGCGGAGGAGGCGGCGGCCCTGCTCCGCGCCCCCGCCTGCCCCGCCGGGGAGACCTCGCTGATCCTCAGCGGCGAGCAGCTGGGCCTCCAGATCCACGAGTCCGTCGGGCACGCCGTCGAACTCGACCGCGTTCTCGGTCGGGAGCTCTCGTACGCCGGCGGGAGCTACCTGACTCCGGACGACGTCGCCGCGTATCGGGTGGGCTCGCCGCTCATGAACGTCACGGCCGACGCCACGATGCCGAGCGGGCTCGGCAGCTTCCGCTGGGACGACGAGGGGGTCAAGGCCCAGGCCGTCCCGATCGTCCGCGAGGGCGAGCTACGCGGCTTCTTGAGCTCGCGCGAGACCGCCGCCGAGATCGGGCTGGAGCGCTCGGCCGGCTGCATGCGCGCCCAGGGCTTCGAACGCCAGCCAATCGTCCGGATGACCAATGTCAACCTGGAGCCGGGGGATGCCGGCACGCTCGAGGACCTCGTGGCCGACACCGACCGCGGCCTCCTGATCGAGACCAACCGCTCCTGGTCCATCGACCACCGGCGGCTCCAGTTCCGCTTCGAAGGAGAAGCAGGTTGGGAGATAGCCAAGGGGCGCAGGGGGCGGCTGGTCCGCAACCCGAGCTATGCCGGCGTGACTCCGGAGTTCTGGGCGCGCCTCGACGCCGTCTGCTCAGGCCCGGACTGGACCCTCTCGTCGTTCCTCGACTGCGGAAAGGGCGAGCCGGGCCAACTGCTCGCGGTCTCGCACGGCTCGGCGCCGGCGCGCTTTCGCGGCGTCGAGGCGGGCGTCCCGTGAGCAGGGCTTTCGAGCTCGCGGAGAGAGCCCTCGCCGCCGCCCCGTCCGGAGAGGCGCTCGCGCTGGTCACGAGCGAGCGCTCCCTGATGCTCCGCTTCGCCGGCTCGCGGCCGACTCAGGCCACCTCGATCGAGGCCGCCACGATCGAGCTGGCTGCGCTCCGCGACGGCCACGTGGGGCGCGCGGCGACGAACGACAGCGGCACGGAGGCGCTGGCCGCCTGCGGGCGGCGGGCGGCGACGGCTGCCACCGCGGCGGCCCGGGCCGGCGGCCGCGGTGCCTACCCAGGCTTTCCGAGCGCCGCGACGCCGTTCGCGCACGACGGTCACGACCCCGCGACTGCCCGCCTCGACCCCGCGGGCGGCGGCGACGCGCTCGCGGCCGCCTTCGCCGCCGCCGATGCCGCCGGCGTCGAAACGCACGGGATCTGGACGGCGGCTGAGGTGGAGACCGCCGTGACCTCGGGCAGCGGCGTCGCGGTCGCCGACGAGGTCACGGACGCCTTCATGAAGGTGATCTGCGTCGCCCCGAGCGGACGCAGCGGTTACGCGGCCGCGACTTCGAGCGCCGCGCGGGACCTCGACGCTGCGGCCCTTGCCGAGCGGGCAGCCGCCAAGGCGGCGCACCCGGGCGAAGCCGCCGCGCTCCCGGCCGGCGAGTATGACGTCGTGATGGAGCCGCACGGCGTGGCAGAGCTGCTCGGCATGCTCGCCTCCGCGGCCTTCGACGGAATGGCGCAGGCGGAGGGTCGCGGCGCGCTGGCCGGGCGGCTGGGCGCGCGGGTAGCCTCGGCCGGCGTGAACTTGGCGGACTCGCCGCGCCTGGCGGCCACGCTGCCGCGCTCGTTCGACGCGGAGGGCGTGCCCAAGCGACCGTTGCCGCTGATCCAGGACGGGGTGGCGCACCGGGTCGCGCACGACACGCGCAGCGCCTCCCTCGCCGGTGTCGAGTCGACGGGCCATGCCCTACGCCCGGGGGGCGGGCCGGGGCCGATCCCCACGAACATGGTGCTGGCCGGCGGCGGCGCGGCCGGCGAGGACGAGCTCTGCGCCTCGGTCGAGCGCGGCGTCTACGTGACCCGGCTCTGGTACGGGAACGTAGTGCGTCCGAAGGAGACGTTGGTCACAGCCGTCACACGCGACGGCACCTTCTTGATCGAGGACGGCCAAGTGACCCGGCCGCTGGCGGACGTGCGCCTGACCGACAGCGTGCTCGGCATCCTGTCCCGCACCGAAGCGCTCTTACGGCGGTCCGTCCTGACGAGCGACGGCGAGTTCTACGGGCGCCGCTTCGCCAGCGGCATAGTCTGCCCGGCGCTACGGGCCACGGGCGTGCGCCTCGACCCGGCCGCCGGGGTCAGGACACCTTGAGGAGGGCGATCACGTTGCCCACGAACAGCAGGGCGAACAGGATCGTCCAGCGGTTCAGGTTCCGCTCCACGAGCGAGCCGCCCCCCAGGGGGCCGGCCCCGGTGCCGACGCCGAAGGCGCCGGACAGGCCGGCATCCTTGCCGGAGTGCATCAGGATGAGCACGATCAGGACCACCGACAAAATGATCTGGAGGCCGCTGAGAACCTGCTCCACGGCGATCAGCCTAGCTGGTCCAACTCACGAAGAATCGCCACCGCCTCGGCCCTGAGCTCGCGGTCCGTCATCCGCCAGTCGGCCTTGGAGAGCTTCCCCATGCGGTGATCGAGCTCGGCATCGCGGATCTCGCGGTACTTCGCCTCCTTGGCGGCCTCGAGCTCGGCTCGGCGGGCCGCGTCGCGGCGCTCGATCTCGCCGGGGCGTCGCAGCGGCCCCACGACGATCAGCGAAACGAGCGCCAGCAACACGATGAGGGCGAGCCCGAATTCCAACTAGGCCCGTGACAGCTCGCGGCCCAGGCGTGCCGCGTAGATGCTCGTGACGCGGCGCAGCCGGGCCTCGGGCGACGGCCAGACCGCCACCAGTGCCCCCAGCACCGCGATTCCGCCGCCGATCCAGATCCAGGCGACGAGCGGCGAGACGATGAAGCGGAAGGCGGCCGGCGGCGGGTCGCGGCGATAGACCTCGGTCAGGGCGGCCACGGCGCGAGCCTGCACCGCGGTTCCGGCGCCCGCCAGCCTCGCGTCGAGCTTGCGGGCGATCGGCGCGAGCGAGCTGGTGTCGGGACGGACAGCGATCCAGAAGTCGCGTCGGAGGCCCCAGCGCAGGTCGACCTCGCTCGTGGCGTCGCCCTCGAAGAACTGGGAGACCGGGCCGATCGGGCCTTGGGAGGCATCCCGTGCGGGGTAGAAGTTGCGCGACGGGCGCATCACCTCGTGCTTGCCGCCCTTTCGCACCTCGAGCAGCGCCCCGAACGAGATCGGGGCGCCGGTGCCGGCGCGGTCGGCGCCCAGGCTCGCGGTGGCGCGCTCGTACCTGACCGTGTAGTCGCCGACCTTGGTCGACTGGCCCGGCCGCAGGCGGACGTCGCGCTGCTGGACGAACGCCGAGGACGCGGCCACCCCGAGGAAGAGGACGGCGATGCCGGCGTGGACCAGGTAGCCGCCGTAGCGGCGGCGGTTGCGCCCCGCCAGGCGAACCAGGGCGCGTGGGAACGGTTCGCCCGTCATGACCCGGCGGGCGACAGCGCCGCGCCAGAACTCCTGGGCCACCACGGTGAGCACGAACGCGACGAAACAGAACATCGCGAGCGAGCGAACGCTGTCGCCGGCATTGGTCAGCGCGAGCAGGCCGACGAGCGCGGTGCCGGTGACCGCCGCGGGCACGAGTAGAGCGCGTCTCAGGTTGCGCGGCGTGATGCGGCGCCAGGCCACGACGGGGCCGATGCCGGCGAGCAGCACCAGCACGAGCGCCAGCGGCGTCGCCAGTCGGTCGAACCAGGGCGGGCCCACGCTCTGCTTGTGACCGCTCAGCGCCTCGGAGATCAGGGGGAAGAACGTACCCCAGAAGATCACCAGCGCCAGTCCCAGGAGCACCAGGTTGTTGAGCAGGAAGAAGGCCTCGCGGGACAAGAGGGAGTCGAGCCGCGCCTCGGTGCGCAGGTCCGGCAGCCGGCTCAGGATCAGCGCCACCGACCCGGCGATCACGAGCGCGATGAAGACCAGGAACTGGACCCCGATCGTGGAGGCTCCGAAGGCGTGGATCGAGTCGAGGATGCCCGACCGGACCAGAAAGGTGCCGAGCAGCGCCAGCGCGAACGTGGCGCAAATCAGCGACACGTTCCAGACCTTCAACATGCCGCGCTTCTCCTGCACCATGATCGAGTGGAGGAAGGCGGTGCCCACGAGCCAGGGCATCAGCGAGGCGTTCTCCACGGGGTCCCAGGCCCAATAGCCGCCCCAGCCGAGCTCGGTGTACGACCAGAGAGCGCCGAGCATGATCCCGGCGCCGAGGAAGGTCCAGGCAACGAGGGCGAAGCGACGGGTGGCTCGGATCCAGTCAGCCCCGGTCCGGCGCGTGATCAGGGCGCCGACCGCGAACGCGAAGGGGATCGAGAAGCCCACGTAGCCCGTGTAGAGCATCGGCGGGTGGACCATCATCGCCGGGTGGCGCAGCAGCGGGTTGAGGCCGTTGCCCTGCGCCGGAGCCTGGGCGAGCGTCGTGAAGGGGCTCTCCCAAGCGACCATCAGTAGGAGGAAGAAGCCGCCCACGACGGCGAGCACGGCCGTGGCGTAGGGCGCGATCTCGCGCAGCGAGCGCCGGGTGACGAACAGGACGGCGCTGGAGAAGACCGACAGCAGGAAGGCCCACAGGAGCAGCGAGCCGTCCTGGGTGGCCCACATCGCCGTGACCTTGTAGAAGGTCGGCGTGTCGGTGGACGACCCTTCGGCCACCACGGCGAAGGAGAAGTCGGAACGCAGGAACGCGGCCTCGAGGATCGCCATCGCAGACGCGAGGAGACCGGCCATGCAGTAGATCGCTCGACGGCCCGAGGCCACGAACTCGCTGCGCGCCGCCCGGACTCCATACAGCGATGCACAGGCCGCGTACACGGCGGCCAGCAGTGACGCGACGAGGCAGGCGGAGCCAACCCCGGCCATCTACGAGTTCTTCTTCTTCGTGAACTTCGATGGGCACTTCGTGACGAGCGAGTCGCGCTCGCCGACGAACGTGCCGTCCCTCAGCTCGCCGTCGATGATCACCTCGCGCCCCTCGCGGAACGGGTCGGGAACCACCCCCGTGTAGCGCACTGGAACCGACGCGGTCCCGTTGCGGTCGCGAACGCGGAAGAGGAGCTCGTCTCCGTGGTGGCTCACGGACCCCTTCACTACCTTGCCGGTGAGTTGATAGGAGTGGCCCTCGCGGATCTGGGAGGGCTTGCTCGCCTCGGTGGAGGAGCTGAAGCTGGTATAGACGAGACCGGCGGCCAGAGCGACCGCGGCCGCTAGCGCCACTACGAGGCGAATTCTCCGCTTGCGGGCCGGAACCATTCGCCCCGCATTCTGGCAGGCAGATCCTGCTCAGTCCTGACGACTCGGATGACCCTCACCGGGCCAGGGCGAGAGGAGCAGCACCACGCGGGAGTCGGTGGTCGCGCGGACCTCGTGGCGCTCCTTGGGCTCGAAGTGGGCGAGGAAGCCGGGACCGCCCTTGACCGTGTTGCCGCCCTGCTCCACCTCGACCTCACCGGAGGCGACGAGCAGGTAGGCGCGCTCGTGCACCTGGTGCTCCTGGAGCTCCTCGCCAGAGGGGAGGTTTATCGCGATCACGCGGGTCTCATCGTCCGAGCGCAGGACCTCGGGCTGGCGCGGCTGCACGTCGAGCGTGGCTATGTCCCAGCTGTCCATTCGTCTCCTCCTTCCCCAGGGGCGGGCATCATGCCGCACCGCGACTCCGCGCGTCTCGCCAGCCACTCCGATCCGGGCTGGTCGCTGATGCCATGGACCACGATCGAGGTCAGAACGGCCAGGGCCGCGATCCCGAAGATCCGCTCGCCTTGCACCGCCCGCGACGACAGCACGAACAGGGCAAAGGTCATCGTCGCGACGCCCTTCGGGCCGAACCAGGCCATGAAGGCCTTGGCGTCCGCGCCGAGCCGGCGCACGCCGGCGAGCGCGGCGAAGACCGCGATCGGTCGCGCCACGAGCAGCGTGAACGCCACGACGCCCAGCGCCGCCCAGCCGTCCGCGAAGAGAACATCCCCCGTCATCAGGGCGCCGAAGACGACGAACACCCCCAGCTTCACCAGCTCGATCACATCCTCCGAGCGCAGCTCGAAGCACTCGCGGATGTCCGGCCTCAGGATGCCGAGCACGATCGCGCATACGAACACGGCGATGAAGCCGTTGGCCTCCGGTTGGAGCACCGCGATGCCATAGGCGGCGAAGGCCGTTCCCAGCGCGTAGAGCGCCTTCTCGTGTGGTGTGATCTCGGCGCCGAGCGAGCTGCCCCGCGGCATCAGGCGAGCGGCGAGGAAGCCGACTACGGCTCCGGTGAGAAAGCCGAGCGACACGTCCTGGAGCACGAACTTCCACCAGACGAAGTCCTTGTCCGCCTCCAGGGCCGCCGTGAACGCGAGCACCGCGGGCAGCGCCAGCCCGTCGTTCAGGCCCGACTCCAGATTCAAGGAGTGTCGGATGACGCGCGGCACGCGGGGGTTGGTGACGACCGACGAAGACAGCACAGGGTCGGTGGGCGAGAGCAGCGCGCCGACGAGGAAGGACTCGGTCCAGGACAGATCCGTGAGCGCCTTCGTCGCGCAGGCCACGAGGGCGGCGGTGATCGGCATCGCGAGCACCAGCTTCAGAAGCGGAAGGTGCCAGGCCGTCTGGAGCATCTCGGCCTCGACCTCCAAGCCGTCGCGGAACAGGAGGAGGATGAGAGCCACCACGGCGAGCGCGGTGACGAAGCCGGAGCGCGGATCGAAGTCGAGCACTTCCAGCCCGCCCTCGCCCAGCGCGAAGCCCGCGAGCACGAAGAGGGCGGTGAGCGAGAGGAAGCTGCGGCGAGCGAGACCGGCCAGCAGCGCACCGGCGACCAGGAGCAACCCGAGGACGGTCAGCGGCTCTTCGAGCGATCCCATCCACGGCTAGGTTCTCAGGCCGTCATGCCGAAACTCCCCGGGGTGCCCGACGGTTACATGCGCTGATGTCCCGTCCTCGGTCGCTTCGAGGCGCCGTCTCAGCGTGCGCGCTCCTGGGCCTGCTGCTGCCAGCCGCTGCCGGGGCCGACCCGCCGCGCTCGAGGACCCTCTCCCACGGCTGGGAGGTGCGCAGCCAACAGGCAGCTCCCGCCGAGCCGCAGCTGCCGCCGCCCGAGGAATCGGCGCCCGAGGCGGCCAAGCCGGGAATCCCGGCCGTCAGGGGGCGTGCCAGCCGGACTTCCGAATACCAACCCACGCAGGTTCCGAGCGTCTTCGACACGCGCGCCCTGCCTGTGCTGTATCCGGGTAGCGTCCACCGCTACCGGCTGCGCTTCCGCGGCCCGGCGACCCCCCGCGGCTTCCGCTGGCTGATCTCCTTCGCGAGCGTCCGGCGTTCGGCCAAGGTCTACCTCAACGGGCGGCTGATCGGGCGCAACAGCGACCCCTATACGCCATTCGCGTTCGACGCGAAGGGCCTGCGGCCGAGGCGGCGCAACACCCTGGTGGTGGTGGTCGACAATCGCAAGGACCGGCGCCTGGCCGAGGGCTGGTGGAACTGGGGCGGCATCGTGCGCGCCGTCAAGCTGGTGCCGGTCGGGCGCGCCTACCTGTCGGGGCTGGGCCTGATGTCGCGGGTCCATTGCCGCAAGCCGGGCCGAGCGTGCAAGGCGAGCCTGCTCCTCGACGGCATCCTCGAGCGGCACGCACCCGGCGGGATCAAGCCGGCCATCTCCGTGGTGCTGCGCTCTCCCCGCGGCCGGGTTGTGAGCAAGTTCTTCAAGCTCCCGCCACAACGCGGACGGAGCCGTCGCCTCGACCTGAAGGTTCCGGTGCCCGCTGCCCAGCTCTGGTCTCCTGCCCACCCAAGGCTCTACTCGATCCGGCTGAAGCTCTGGGATCGCGGCCGCCTGCAGCAGCGGATCAGGGACCGCGTGGGCCTCCGTTCGGTCACCGTGAAGCGGGGGCACCTGTACCTCAACAATCGCCCGCTCCAGCTCAGGGGCGCTGCCATCCACGAGGACATGCCTGGCCATGGCGCGGCGCTCAGCCGGGGCGACATCACGCACATCGTGGACGACCTCAAGGCGCTCGGGGCGAATGTGACCCGTGCCCACTACCTGCTCGACGAGCGGCTCCTCGACCGCCTCGACCGCGCCGGGATCATGGTCTGGAACGAAGCCCCGATCTGGCAGCGCGACCACGGCGCCAATCTCCTGCGTATCCCGGCCCAGCGGAAGCGCGCCTGGCTCACGGTCCGCCGCACCGTGAGGGCCGGCCGGAGCCACCCGTCGGTGATCACCCACTCGGTAGCCAACGAGCTGTCGTTCACCCCGGACTCCCATCCCGGGACCCGCCGCTTCCTGACGGTCGCGGCGGCCTACGTCCGCGACATCGACCCCACACTCCCGGTCGCCGTCGATGTCAAGTCGCGCCCGGGCTTCCCGGAGCAGTTCACCTACGCGCGCTTCGACATCCTCGGCCTGAACCAGTACTTCGGCTGGTACCCCTGGGTCTCGGACTTCTCGCTGCTCGAGCCCTTCATCCAGGAGACGCGCGACCTGTATCCGAGCCAGGCGCTGACGATGACCGAATTCGGCGCCGAGGGCCTGCCCGAGATGGCCAACGCGCCGGCTGAACAGAAGGGCGGCTACATCTTCCAGGCCGAGCACGCGAACCGCAC
>Ga0126312_10001614_pt1 | contig 14878 bp, 9 predicted proteins | sample Plot104A_FD_92537 | JGI IMG/M metagenome (GOLD analysis project Ga0126312, IMG submission 92537) | Serpentine soil microbial communities from UC McLaughlin Reserve, CA, USA - Plot104A | ecosystem: Environmental > Terrestrial > Soil > Grasslands | place: USA: UC McLaughlin Reserve, Lake County...
ATCGGGGGCACGCGCTCGTACGAGTTCGCGCGGCGCTTCGCGGCGCGGGGGCACGAGGTGAGCATGGTAACCGGGGCGGCGCCCGGCACGGAGCAGCGGCGCGTCGTGGATGGGATAGAAGTGATCGGTATCCGGTCCGGTTACGCCGAGTACGTGACCGGCACCAAGCTTGCCTACCCGCGCCGCGTGCTCGAGTTCCTCCGCTTCGCGCTGGCAGCCACGATCACGGTCCTGCGCCAGCCGCGGCCCGACGTGATCTATGCGACCTCCCCGCCGCTTACCACCGCGCTGCCCGCCCTGGCAGCGGCGCTCCGGCACCGGGCGCCGCTGGTGTTCGAGGTACGGGACCTGTGGCCGGAGGCCCCGATCCAGATGGGCGCCCTGACCAATCCCCTGCTCAAGCGCCTGGCCCGAGCGCTCGAGCGCTCCGTCTACCGCAGGGCGAGCCACGTGATCGCGCTCTCGCCCGGCATGCGCGACGGCGTAATCGCCGCGGGCACCCCGGCGGAGAAGGTCACGCTGGTGCCGAACGCCTCCGATCTCGAGCTCTTCTCTCCCGATCGCGACGGCTCCGCCTTCCGCGAGCGGTTCGGGCTCGGCGAGCGCTTCGTGTGCACCTACTTCGGCACGATGGGCGAGGCCAACGACCTCACTCAGGTTCTCGACGCGGCCTCGCTGATGGACGACGACGTCCGCTTCGTTCTGCACGGCGACGGCAAGCGCCGCCAGGGCCTGGAGGAGCAAGCCCGAACGAGGGGACTGCGCAACGTGGTCTTCTCGGACCCCCTTCCGGACAAGGAGTCCGTGGCCCGGCTCGCCGCGGCGTCGGACGCATGCATGACGATCTACAAGAACGTGCCCGTCCTCTACACCTGCTCCCCGAACAAGCTGTTCGACACCTTCGCGGCCGGCCGCGCCGCGATAGTCAATACCCCGGGCTGGCTCCAGGAGCTCGTCGAGGACAACGAGGCCGGCGTCTACGTGCGACCGGACGACGCCCGCGACCTGGCCGAGCAGGTGAGCCGCCTCCGTGACCAGCCGGAGCTGGTCAGGCGCTACGGCGAGAACGCGCGCCGGCTCGCCGAGACCGACTTCAGCCGTGACATGCTGGCCGAGCGGGCCCTCGGAGTGCTCGAGCGGGCCGCCGCCCGCCGCTGACCATGTTGCTCTCGTACTGCGTCGTGAATACGGGCGGGCGCGACTACCTGCTGGCCTGCCTGGACGCGATCGACCGAACCCATCCCCCCGGGATCGAGCGGGAGGTCCTGGTGCTCGACAACGCCTCCGACGACGGCTCGGTCGAGGCCGTGCGCGACCGCGACGTGCGGCTCCTGGCACTCGCCCGGCGGGACGGCAAGGCCGCAAACGACTCCCGGCTCTTGCGGGAGGCCCGTGGGCACTATTGCCTGCTGCTCAACGAGGACTCGGAGCTCCATGAGGACGCAGCTCGGGCGCTCCTCGACGCGCTCGAGGCCGACCCCGGGGCGGCCGCGGCGGGGGCCCAGCTCTTGACCTCCGAGGGGGCGGCCAAGGCCTGCGCGTGGCGACTGCCGAGCCTCGGCTGGGCGCTGGCCGGCGTGGTGTTCCTGCACGACCGCTACGCGGTGCAGAGCCGCGGGGCGGTCACGCGCGAAGTCGGCTGGACGCAGTCGAGCGCGATGCTCGTCAGGCGGAAGGCGGCCGAGCAGGTCGACTTTCTCGACCCCGCCTTCTTCGTCTACTCGGACGAGACCGACTTCTGCAAGCGGCTTCACGACGCCGGCTGGCGCATTCTCTACGTGCCCGCCGCTCGGGCCACCCACCACGACCAGCTCTCCACCGACCGCGACGCCATGCGCCGCCGCATCGTGGAGTTCCACCGCGGCCGCGACCTCTACATGCGCAGGCACACCCCGGCCGCGATCCGGATCGCTTGGCGGCTCCTCTGGACGTGGTCCTATCTCGTCCGGGCGCTCGCCGCGCTGGTCCTACCGGGCCAGGACCCTGCGCGCTACTTGGCCCACGCGCTGCAGGAGCTCCGGCCCGGCAGGGGCGAGGGGATCCGTGAGGCGGCCGAGGCTCACAACCTGCGGCTCGAGCAGGCCGCCGCCTTGTCTAAGGTGCGCTGAGCCCAGGCATGGAGCACCCCGACATCGCCCAGATCGCCGCGCTCGGGGCGGCCCCCGGCTCGGTCCTGGTGCTGCTCGCCCGCGGGCGCCTCTCCCTGCTGGCCGGCATCGCTCTCATTATTCTCGCCGAGCTGGGACTGGCCTTCTCATTGGGCGGCGGACCGGCCGACAAGCTCACCTCGGCCAGCGGCGCCGTCGCTGCGCTGATTGGGCTCGTTGTGCTGGCCGCCGCGGTCGCCCTGCTCGTCCGCCGCCCCGCGCTCGTGCCCGTGCTCGTACTGGGCGCGGCGCCGCTCAGGCCTCCGGTCGAGTACGACCCGTCGAGCGCTCTGCTCGTATCGGTGGCGACCGACGGAGCGCTCGGACGGCTCCTGCCGCTCTACTTCGTGCTGCTCGCCGCCGTGTTGGCGCTGGCCTGGAGCGTGGCGCGCGGTTCGCGGCCTCGGGCGCTGCCCCGGGTGGTCGCGCTGCCCGCTGCGGCCTTCTTCGCGTTCGCTCTCGCGTCCACCCTCTGGGCCGACGACCTCGAGGCGGCCGCCAACCTGCTGGCGTTCTTCACCCTCCCCTTCGCCGCGCTGCTCGCGGTGGTGGCGCGCGCGCCCTACCCCGATTGGGTGCCGCGGGCGCTGGCTCGGGTCGCGATCGCCCTGGGCCTGCTGTTCGCGGCCGTCGGCCTGTGGGAGGCCGCCACCCACAAGCTCTTCTTCTTCGCCCCGAACCTCCAGGTCTCCAACGCCAACACGGACTACTTCCGGGTCACCTCGCTCTTCGGGGACCCGAGTCTGTACGGTCGCCACCTGGTGCTCGCCCTGGGGGTGGTACTGGCGCTTCTGGCCACTCGCAGGCTCGACCCCCGGCCGGCCCTGGCCCTCCTGGCCGTGATGTGGGCGGGGCTGCTGTTCTCCTACTCGCAGTCGAGCATGGTCGCTTTGATCGTGGTCGCGCTGGCCATCGCACTGGCCACGGGCGAGGCCGGGATCCGCCGGGCAGTGGCCGGCGTCGCGGTCGTCGCAGTCCTGGCGGCAGCCGGCTACGCGGCCTGGCAACTCGTGTCCGGGGACACGCTCAACCAGCTAACGAGCGACCGCACCCAGCGGGTCCAGCAGACGACCCGTGTGATCGCCCACCACCCGCTGCTGGGAGTCGGTATCGGTGGGCAGCCCCGGGCCAGCCGGGCGCTCGCGCACAGCGACCGGCCCACGCCGAACTTCGTCTCGCATACCACTCCGCTCACGGTCTCCGCCGAGCTGGGGGTCATCGGTGTCGTGCTGTACCTGTGGCTGCTCGTGGGTGGGGCCCGGCTGCTCATCGCCGTGAGCCGCCTCGAGCGGGCGTTGGGACTGGCGCTGGGCGCGGCATTCCTGGGACTCTTCGTGCACGCACTCTCGTACAGTGGCTTCCTCGAGGATCCGATCACCTGGGTGGTGCTGGGCGTGGGGGCGGGCTTCCTCTCCTGGCCGCGCCGGGACGAGGGGCCCGGGGCGGCGCGCCGCCCACGCGAGCAGGAGACGGTGGCGCCATGAGCCAGCGCGCCGCCTGGGCGCTGCTCGGTGTCCTGCTCGCCATCGTGGCGATCACGCTGCCTGAGCTAGGTTCGAACCCCTGGCCCTTCCGTCCGCCGACGGTCGATCCTCAGGGGCCGCTGGCCCCGCTGGTGCGAGCCGCCGGCGAGGAGTGGGACGTGGGCATCGCCAGGGCCGCCTGCTTCGTTGCGGCGCTCGTCTGCGCCGGGGCCGGAATGACGCTGTTCCGTCCCCGCGCCTGGCCGGTCTGGACCGGCGTCGGCGTCGTGCTCGTGGTGGCCCTCCTGCTGCTGTTGCCCTCGACGCTGCTCCAGGTGGGGCTGCGCGACTCCACCAGGCCCTGGTTCTTCACCAACGACTCCACGTACCAGATCGAGCTCGGCGGCAAGCTGCTGCTCGACGGCGACGACCCCTACGGGCACGACTACCGGGGCAGCGGCCTGGAGCGCTTCTACCCCTTCGACGGCACCGTCTCCACCCGCGTGCTCGATCGTGAGGTGGCGCTGCGCCACTACGCCTACTTCCCCGGCACGGTCGTCGCCGCTGCGGTGTGGCGGGCGCTGCCGCGGCCGTTCGACGACTTTCGCCTCTTTGTCCTCCTTTGCACCCTGCTGACCTTCGCGGCGGCGCTCGCCTTCCGAGCTCCGCTCTCGTGGCGGCTCGGCGTCGGGGCGCTCCTCGTCTGCAATCCGATTGCGGTGCGCTCTGCCTGGTTCGGGCAGAACGACGCTCCCAGTCTGCTCCTGCTGGTCCTCTCCTTCGCGCTCGTGACCCGGGCCCGCTACGGCTGGGCGGCTGCAAGCCTTGCGGGCGCGGTGCTGCTCAAGCAGTTCGCCCTGGTGGCCCTGCCGTTCCTCGCCCTGATGCTGGTGAAGAAGGGCCTCGACCGATCGGAGCTGCGACGGGCGGGGCTCGTGTTCCTGGCCGTGCTCGCCGTGGTGGTCCTGCCCTTTCTCCTCTGGGACCCGGGCGCCTTCTGGCGCGACACGGTGAAGTACGGCGCCGGCACCTACAGGATCGTCGGCTACGGGCTCTCGGGGATCCTGGTCCGGCTGCACATCCTGGCCGACCGCGAGGGCTCCTACCCGTTCGCCCTGTTCGCCGTTCTCATTTGGCTCCCCGTGACGGTCTGGTTGTTGCTGGCCCAGAGGCGCGCGCAAGAGCTCTGGCTGGGCGCGGCGGCGTTCTCGATCTCGATCCTGGTGCTGATGTTCATCGGCCGCACCTTCAACAACTACTACCTGGTGTGGCCGATGACGGGCGGTGCCGTCGCCGCTCTGATGGCTTCCGGCGAGGCTAGAGCGCGAACAGGGCCGCCCGGCACCCGCGCCGATGCCGAGAGGGCCCCACTGTAGGTTGAAGCCTTCGCTCGCCGGTAGGGCGGGCTGCTGGAGAATCCTCCGCGCGGAGGCACCGCGCTATCCCTTGCTCGGCAGCGACCGCGCGTAGGCGATTCCGCGAGCGACCCATCGTTCGAGCTCGGGCTTGGTCTGCAGCCCCTCGGCGTCGACGCGTAGCCATCCTTGCATCACGCGCCCGCGCATCTCGAAAGGGTGTGCGTGTGGCTCGCTCAGCAACGTGTCGGTCTCGGCGGGATCGACCCGCAACAGCAGTCCGCCCTGGCCACTCGCGCTGACTGACATGTTGCCGTCGATCAGGAATGCCAAGCCTCCGAACATGCGCTTCTCGGTGACATCCTGCTCGCTCATGACGAGCTCGCGGATCCGGTTCGCGAGGTCTTCGTCGTAGGCCACGTACGAATTATCTCCGGCTTCCGCGAGGCCCTGCCGCGACTCGCGCGTCGTCGGCGGGAGCTCTCGCTACCGCTTCGGCTTCAGCGCGAACAGGTTCGCTCGGCCCGTTAGGTAGATCCGCTTCGAGTCCGCCACGACGGGGTTGGCGAACTTGCCCGCGTTGTTGTGCCACACGGTGCGGCCCGTTCGGGCGTCCAGCGCGAAGGTGCCGTCCGGGCCGTGCTTGACGGCCCGCTGGGCCGCCTGGCCGCAGCTGCTGCACGTGGCGACGTAGACGAGGCCGTTCATCACCGTTGGCGGGGAATGGACCGCCGAGGGCATCGACTTCTGCCAGATCACGTCGCCGGTGGCGGCGTTGAGGGCATAGAAGCTTCCGTCGTAGGTGCCCACGAACACGCGCCGCTTCCAAACCGCGGCGCCTCCGTAAACGTAGGTGCCGAGCGGCCTGGCCCAGCGCAGCTTGCCCGTCCTGGCGCCGTAGACGTACATCGTGCCGTCGGAGTTGCCGATGTAGACGCGGCCGTAGCCCACGGCGGGGCTCGCGTAGAAGAACTCGCGCCCCGACAGCGACGCGTGCGACCCGGAGCTCCAACGCAGCTTGCCGGTGCGGGCGTTCAGCGCGTAGACCGTGCCGCCGTAGGAGGCGATGTAAATCGCTCCCTTCCAGTAGGCCGCGCCTGTGTTCATCTGGTCATCGCCCTCGAAGCTCCAGCGCTTGCGGCCCGTCTTCGCGTTGACCGCATACACGCGGTGGTCCCAGGAGCCGAAGTAGATGGTGTTCCTCACGAGCAGCGGCGACGACTCGACGGGCGCGGCGTTGAACTTCCACAGCTTGCGGCCGGTGTCGGCGTTCCAGGCGATCACGAAGCCGCTCGCGCCCGGGCGGCCCTGCGGACAGGGCACGAAGTCCATCCAGGCCTGGTAGACGACGTGGTCGCGGATCGTCGGCGACGAAGCCGAGCAGCGGTGGGTGTTCTTGCGCCACCTCACCTTGCCCCTTTTCGCGTTGATGGCGAAGAAGAGCCCCTTCTGCTGGGGGAGGTACACGTGCCCGTACCCCACCGAAGGTGGGTACTCGAGTGTGTTGTGGCCATTGACGGACCAGAGCTTGCGGAAGGGCGGCCGGTGCTTGAACGGCGAGACGTGGTCGCGCTCGCGGTCGTAGGCGAAGGACGGCCACGGCTCCGGGTCCTCGGGCTTGGGTTTTGGCTTCGGCTCCGCGGTCGTCACGAATTCCTCCGTAGCCGAGCCCCGCTTCCGCGTGGGCTGGTTCTTGTCATGCACGTAGATGGCTGCGGCGGCGCCCGTCGCGACCACGGCTAGGGCGCCCGCAACGAGCAGGCGTCGGCGATTCACGCGGCGGAAGGATGGCAGAGGACCCAGTCGCTCAGCGGCGGCGGAGCAGGGCCCACATGCGCTTGGTGACCCCGGACACCTCGGCGCTCGAGGTTGCGCGCGTCCACTGCGGCGTCCCCACGCGCACGACCAGACCCCTCCCCAGCCGGTAAGCGATGAAGGCCGGCTGGCCAGGGTCGCGGCCCGCGGCGGCGAGGCGCCTCGCGCCGCGAGGCAGGCCAGCGGAGCGCTCGAAGATCGAGAATTCGCCCACGAAGCGGCTGCGGAACAGACCCAGGCGGTCCTGCTCGACCGAGAGCGGCGCCGGCGGGGCCCGCAGGAGGGCGGTGCGCTCGCCGAGCGCGTTCTCTCTGTGCGCCGTGGTGGGATCGTGGAGCGATGCGGCTCCCAGGCGGACGGAGCGTCGCAGGGCGTCCGAACCGAATGACGCCAGCCGTCCTCCGGCCTCCACGTAGCGCCGCAGCCGCCGGAGCAGCTCCGGCGTGAGCCAGCGTGAGCCGCCGGCCAGCGCCACGCCGGGCTCCGTGCCGAGCGACGGACCTTGATGGCGGGCGAGCGAGAGGTCCGTCGTGAGCTCGTAGGGGAGCCTCTCCCGATCGAGGAAGCGAAGCAGCGGTGCAGCCTGGCCGGCCAACCCGGGCGGGGTCCCGCCGCCCGCGAAGGGCCGGCCCAGACCTATCGAGCGGGAGCTGTCGAGCGTGTCCGCGAAGCCGTCGAGGTCGTCGTCGACCCGGTTCCGCCCCTGCCAGCTGATCGCAGGCAGGACGACGAGCGGTCCCCTGCGCCGCGACCTCGCGTTCACCGCGAGCGGCCAGACGGCCCGATGCCGCCCGGCCTGGACGCGAACGAGGTAGAGCCCGGTTCGCGCCCGCGGAGGCACCCGCACCCGGAATCGCCCCCCGACCCGCCTGCCCCGCTTCACGACCCGTCTCGAGCCGACCCGCGAGAGCGAGAAGCCGAAGGAGTGCGTGTAGGGGCCGACGACGAGCCCGGCGAGTGCCCCGGCCCGGACCGCGCCGAGCGGGCCCGCCAGCGTCAGGTGGCGCACGGCGACACCCGTACCCGGGCGCGCCAGCCGGGCCGTGGGAATGTCGGTGGGCGAGACGGCTCTGTTGCCGGCCGTGTCCCGGACGGTCACGGTGAATGCATAGTCGCCGTCCACGGCCGGACGGCCGCGCAGGCTCCCATGCCACACCGCCCTGCGCTCCTTGTCGCCGCGGAAGCGGGCCACCACGCGCGGCGGGCCCTCGTCGGTGCGGAAGATTCGGAACTCGGGCGCGCCGTTACGGGGCCCGCGGTAGCGGATCGTCACGCGCGGTTGCTGCCCCGGGTCCCCCGGCGCGATCACGCCGGGTCGCGCCGACGTCAGCCTGACCTTCGGCGGGCGCGTGTCGACCTTCACCTTCTTCAGCGAGTTGATTACGCGGCCCTCATCGCGGCGCACCACGCGCAGCCGATAGGTCCCGTCCGGCACCCGCCGGCCGTCCTGGTCGCGACCGTTCCAGAAGTAGCGGTGCTTGGCGTCGCCGGCCAGCGGGCGGTTGTCCACCAAGCGCCGGACCTCGTTCCCCTCGGAGTCGACCACCGAGAAGGAGACCTTGGCGGGCTCTGACAGGTCGAAGCCGACGCTCGTCCCGTCGCGCACGCCGTCGCCGTTCGGCGAGATGGTGTTCGGGGAGGCGGCGAAGCGGATAACGAGGGGAAACTCGCCCTTGAGCCGCTGGGTGACGAAGAACGCGGCGATGGTGGCGCCGACGATCAGGGCGAAGGCGGCGCGGACCAGAGGGCTGCCCATGGCCGGCGAACCGTAGTAGGCCCGCCAGAATGTCGCCCATGCGCGTCCAGCTCGTGGACCCCCGCGGCGACGTGACCCCGTACGACCACGCGCTGAGCGCCGCTCTCGGACGGCGCGGCGCGGAGGTCGAGCTGGTCACCTCCCGCTTCGTGTACGGGCCCATTCCCGGGGAGCGCGACTACGCGGTCAGCGAGCGCTTCTACCGGCTCGCCGTGCGGCGTGGGCTGGAGGCGCGCCGCTCACGCCAGGCGCTGCGGCTGGTTGAGCACGTGCCGGACATGCTGCGCTACCGCCGCCACGCGGGCGGCGCCGACGTCCGCCACTTCCAGTGGCTGCCGCTCGAGGCGATCGACTCCTGGCTGATACCTGCCGCCAGGCCGCGCGTGATGACGCTCCACAACGTGATCCGTCGGGGCGAGGGCCGCCGCAGCGCGGCGGTGACGCGGCGGCTCGCCGAGCGGATGGACGGACTCGTAGTGCATACCGAGCACGGCCGGCGACGGCTGACAGAGCGCCTCGGGATCGACCCCGGCAAGATCAGGGTCATCCCCCATGGCGCCTTCGAGCACCTGACTCGCCAGCGCCGGGAGCTCCCGCTTCCGGACGAGCTCGCCGAGGTCGAGGGGCCTGTCGTGCTGAGCTTCGGGATGGTGCGTCCGTACAAAGGTGTCGACGTGCTGCTCGACGCCTTCCGTGACGTCGAGGGGGCCGAGCTGTGGATAGTCGGGCGGCCGCTAGACGGCTCGCTGATGGGCGAGCTGCACGAGCGGGCCCGGCAGATCCCCGGCAAGGTTCGCTTCGTGACCCGCTACATCACCGAGGCCGAGATCCCGGCGTTCTTCCGCCGTGCCGACCTGGTGGCGCTCCCGTACCGCTCTGTAGACCAGTCGGGGGTCCTTTACATCGGCCTGGCCTTCGGCAAGCCGATGGTGATCTCCGCCGTGGGCGGCTTCGAGGAGCTGGCCGCGGAGCACGGGGCGGCCCGGCTGGTGCCCCCGGCGGAGCCGGAGCCGCTGGCGGCCGCCATCCGCGAGCTGCTTGCGGATTCGGGCGAGCGGGCCCGCCTCGGCGAGCGGGCCGCCGCGGCGGCCACCGGCCCCTACTCCTGGGACAACTCCGCGGCGCTGACGCTGGAGCTGTATGAGGAGCTGCTCGCGTGAGGGCGATCTTCATGGGCAAGAACAAGCGCTCCGCGGCGCGGGCGCTGGAATGGCTGGTCGAACAAGGCTGCGCGATCCCCGCGGTCGTGGCGGCCGAGCCGGACGAATGGACCCGGCCGGAGCAGAGACTCGACCTGGTTGCCGAGCGCCACTGCCTGCCGCTCTGCTCCGACGAGGAGCTCTACGAAGCGCCGCCCGCGGGCATCGACCTCGTGCTGTCGTTCCTGTTCTGGAAGCGTCTTCGGGGGCCGCTGATCGAGCTCCCCCGGCTCGGCTGCCTGAACTTCCACCCCGCCCCGCTGCCCGACATGCGCGGCGTGGGCGGCTACAACGTCGCGATCCTCGAGGGGCGGGGCGACTGGGGCGTCTCCTGTCACTTCGTAGACGAGGACTTCGACACCGGCGACATCGTTGCCGTGGAGCGCTTCGCGGTCGATCCTGGCTCGGCCACCGCCTTCTCACTCGACCTCGAGAGCCAGGAGCGTCTGCTCGGCGTGTTCCAGGACGTTCTCGGCAGGGTGCTCGCGGGTGAGCGGCTGCCGCGCCGGCCCCAGGGCGAGGGGCGCTACGTGACCCGGGCGGAGCTGGAGGAGCTGCGCCGCGTGCGGCCGGGGGACGATGTGGATCGCAAGCTGCGTGCCTTCTGGTACCCGCCCTGGCCGGGCGCGACGGTGGAGCTGGACGGGCGCGAGCTGACGCTCGTGGACGCCGAGCTGCTCGGGGAGGTGGCGCGGGCCTACCGGGAGACCGGCCGCATTCCCTAGAGCTGCGGGAGGCGCTCGGATCGACCGCCCGCCGGAACCCCGGTTGCGGCAAGGGGGCCCGTCGGTATCGTCACTGCCGTGGCCGGCCTCGCCTGCGGTTCGTGCGGTACGGAGAACCCCTCGGGGGCTCGCTTCTGCATGGCGTGCGGCACCGCGCTCGAGCGCCGCTGCCCGAGCTGCGGCGAGAAGGCGCCTCCCCAGGCGCGCTTCTGCATGGCGTGCGGCACCGCGCTGGACGGCGTCGCCGCTCCCGCGGCCGTGCCGGTCGCCGAGCCCCCGCCCGAGGAGCGGCGGCAGGTGACGGTGCTGTTCGCGGACCTCTCGGGCTACACCGCCGTGGCCGAGAACATGGACCCCGAGACGGTGAAGAAGCTCGTGAACGGCGCCCTCCAGCGGCTTGGCGAAGAAGTCACGCGCTACGGGGGCACCGTCGACAAGTACATCGGCGACAACGTGATGGCCCTGTTCGGCGCTCCCGTGGCCCATGAGGACGACGCCGAGCGCGCCGTGCGGGCGGCGCTCGGCATGCAGAGCGCCATGACGGAGGTCAACGAGCGCCTCCCGGAAGGCGTGACGTTCGCGCTGCGAGTGGGCCTCAACACGGGCGAGGTGCTGGCCGGCGCGATGGGCGACGACTACACCGTCGTGGGCGACACCGTCAACGTGGCCTCGCGACTCCAGACCGCCTCGCGGCCGGGCAGCGTCACGGTCGGCGAGCGCACCATGCGCGCTACGTGCGAGGCCGTGCAGTACGAGCAGCTGGTGCCGCTGGAGCTGAAGGGAAAATCGGAGCCCGTGCCGGCGTGGGAGGCGGTTTGCCTGATCGCCGAGCAGGCGCTCCGCCGTGCCGCGCCCGGCCGCGAGGCGCCTCTGGTCGGCCGCGACTACGAGGTCGGCACCCTCGAGTCGCTCTGCGAGCGCGTCGTGCGGGAGAGCCGGCCGCACCTGGTGACCCTGATCGGCGAGGCGGGCGTGGGCAAGTCTCGCCTCCTCAGCGAGTTCGCGCGGCGCCTCGGCGAGGGGCGGCCGCCCGCCGCCCTGCGAACCGGGCGTTGCCTGCCGTATGGATCCGGCATCGTCTTCTGGGCGCTGGGCGAGGTGCTCCGCGAGGAGTGCGGGATCGTCGAGACCGACTCCTCCGACGAGGCGTGGCGGAAGCTCTCCTCCTACGTCGAGCGGGCGCTCACGCGAGCGGGCGAGCAGTCGGCCGAGCCCGCCGACCGGCGGGCGGCCATCATCGGCCGGTCGTTGGGGCTCGAGGTTCCGACGGAGGCGCCGCAGATCGACGCCGAGGATCCGGAGCGCTTGCGTGAGAGCTTCTTCTCGGCGCTGCGGTCCGTGATCGAGGCGATGGCGCAAAGCCAGCCCCTCGTGCTCGCCTTCGAGGACATCCACTGGGCCGACGAAGGGATGCTCGACGTGATCGAGCACCTCGCTCAGTGGGTGAGGGCACCGCTCATGGTGCTCTGCCTCACGCGGGACGAGCTGCTCGAACGTCGCCCGAGCTGGGGCGGGGGCCGCCGCAACGCGACGCAGCTCTTCCTCGAGCCCCTGACCGTCGAGGACACTCGCGAGCTGGTGACGGCGCTCATGCCCGACGGCGGCGGCGAGCTCGCGCCGGTGGTGGCCGAGCGCTCGGGCGGGAACCCGCTGTTCGCCGAGGAGATGGTGCGGCGCATCATCGAGGAGGGCAGCGCCGAGGCGGCGGAGCTGCCGGAGACGGTCCAGGCTGTGCTGGCCGCCCGGCTCGATGCACTCGACCCGTTCGAGCGCCGCCTCGTGCAACAGGCGGCCGTGGTGGGACGGACCTTCTGGGCAAGCTCGCTGGCGGGGGTGGCCCAGGCGGAGGGTCGCGACCTGGGGCGGGCGCTTACCACGCTGCAGGAGAAGGACATCCTCACCCAGAGCGCCGGAGGGCGACTGGCGGGCGAGAGCGAGCTCGCCTTCAAGCACGTCCTCATCCGCGACGTGGCCTACGGGATGCTCCCCAAGTCGGTGCGCTCGCGCAAGCACTTCGAGGTCGGCGCCTTCATCGAGGAGCGGGCCGGCGACCGGAGCGACGAGGTGGCCGCCCTGCTCGCCGAGCACTATGGACGCGCGGCGGCGCTGGGTCGCGAGGGCGGCCTGGCGAAGGGCGAACTGGGGCCGATGCGCGAGCGGGCGGTCCGCTTCCTCGAGGAGGCCGGCGATGCGGCCGCGCTCCTCTACTCCAATCGCGAGGCCGCCTCGCACTACCGGCACGCTCGCGAGGTCGGGACCGAGGGTGACCCCGCGACCCTGGTCCGCGCCGGCGAGAAGCTCGGCGACGTCTCGCTGCGGCTCGGCCGGGTGGACGAGGCGATCGGGGTCTGGCAGGAGTGCCTCGAGTACCACCGTGGTCAGGAGGACCTGGAGCGCGTGGCCGACCTGCACCGCAAGATCGGCGCCGGCCTGTCGCACAAGGGCGAGCGCAAGGCCGCCATCGAGCACTACCAGAAGGGCATCAATCTTCTGAAGGACGGACCGCCGCGGCTCGAGCTGGTACGCCTCTACGAGGAGGCCGCCTGGCTCTATCTGCACACCGGGGACAACATGCTGGCGATCTACGCGTCGGAGAAGGCGCTGCGACTGGCCGAGCGGCTCGGTGAGACGAGGGCGGCGAGCCGTGCACACGGCATCTTCGGGCGCGTTTTCGGCCGCATCGGCGACACCGAGAAGGCGCGCTCCAACCTCGAGCGCTCAGTGGAGCTGGCCCGCGGCTCCGACCACGGGGAGACCGTCCTGGCGCTCCTGGCCCTGGGGCGGCACCTGGAGATCTCGGAGGCGGAGGCGGGGCTCGCGGCGTCCGCCTACGCGGAAGCCCTCACCATCGCCGAGCAGGTCGGCGACCTGCCCGCCCAGGTCGAGCTCCACGCCGCCATCGCCCAGCTCGCGGTATACCGGGCCGACTGGCCGCAGGTCGAGGAGTCGACCGAGGCGAGCGCGGAGCTGGCCGAGCGTGAGGGACTCGTCGGCAAGCTCTGCCTCCCCTATGTGCTGCGCGCCCTGCTGCGCTGGCGCCAAGGCGACTCGGCAGGCGCGACGAAGCTATTCCGGCAGGCGCACGAGCTGGCCGAGAAGGTCGGCTGGTCCGAGCTTGCCTTCCAGTCCCTTTTTGGCCTCGCGATCGCCCTGAGGGACGACGGCGAGCTGAGCGGCGCCATCACGGCACTCGACCAGGCCGTGGACGTCTGCGAGCGCGCGGGTCTCATCGCCCAATCGATTCAGGCCACGGCCTTCCGGGCCGTCGTGCTCGCGCTCGCCGGGCGCGCCGAGCAGGCCCGGGAGTCCGCCTCGGAGGCCTCCGAGCTCGCCGAGCGGCTGCACTATCCGATCGGCCGCGCCGCCGCATTGGAGGCGCAAGGCGCAACCGCCGAGGACCCGGACGAGGCGGCCCGCCTGCTCGAGGAGGCCGAGACCGCCTGGGAGGACCTGGACCGCCCGCTCGAGGCTGCCCGCTGCCGCCTTCTCGCGGGCCAGATTCTCGTGCGTAAGGACCCGGATCGTTCGCGGGTGCTGCTCGAGTCCGCGGCCCGGGCGAGCGAGCGTTTGGGCGTGCCGCACCTCTCGGAGCGCGCCCGGGCCTTGACGCGTTAGGCCCGGCGCGACGCCGCTCCTGAGGAGGGTGTCAGCGGGTCTGGTCGGCCCCCGCGATCACGACGACGCCGGCGTCCCCCGCCAGGGACTGGCTCGCCGCATCGATCGGCTCGCGCTGGCCGATCCGCAATTTCCGTCCCACGGCGACGGCCTCGCGCTGATGGCCAGGCGAGAACAGCACCACCGACTCCGCCCGCTGCTGGTCGCTGTTGTTGGTCACATTGCCGAGCTGGAACCCGAGCGAGTCGATCCGATCTCCGAGCTGCGCGGCCAGGCCGGGCACGGTCGTGCCGTTGAGCACGGAGACCGTGACGCTCGACGGTTTGATCGGTGAGGACCTGTTCGCCGGCTTCTGCTCGTTGTCGCTGCGGAAGCGCTCGGTTCGCTGGGACGTCGGCGACGGCGCCTCCTCCTGGGCGAACTGCGTCAAGGCGAAGGCCGCGCCCGCGCCGATAACGAGAACGCCGGCTATCGCGAGAAAGAGATAGCGAGGACTCGCGAACGCGCGCCTGTACCAGGGGCCCCTTGCCTGCTCGTAGGGCGGCAGGATCGCGGTCTGCGAGGGTGACGGCGGGGCGGTGGGGCGTGGCGCAGTGCGCGCGGTGGGCACCGGCGGCGGCCCCGACGAGCGGGCGCCGGCCGGAGTTGCCGGGGCCCCGGGCTTGGACGGGGCCTCGCCCCCGGGCCCCCCGTCATCGCCGTCGGGCTTTGCGGAGGCCGGCTCGGGCGCGGCCGGCTCGGCGGGCTTGGCCGGCGCCTCGGCGGCCGCCTGCGGGCTGCCGGACACCGCGGCCCCCGCAGCG
>Ga0126312_10001615_pt1 | contig 14876 bp, 11 predicted proteins | sample Plot104A_FD_92537 | JGI IMG/M metagenome (GOLD analysis project Ga0126312, IMG submission 92537) | Serpentine soil microbial communities from UC McLaughlin Reserve, CA, USA - Plot104A | ecosystem: Environmental > Terrestrial > Soil > Grasslands | place: USA: UC McLaughlin Reserve, Lake County...
AGATCCTGGTCCTCCTGGGCGTCGGCCATCGCCACGTGTACCTCGCCGAGGCCGAGGTGAGACTCGACGTGGTTCGGCGCGGCGATCAGAACTTCCTCGTAGCCCGCCTCAGCCTCGTCCAGCATCCCGATCCTCAGTGACGCCTCGGCCGCGTTGCTCTTGACTGTCAGGTCGTCGGGGTCGAGCACGAGGGCCTCGCCGAAGGAACGCAGTGCTTGCCGGAAGCGCTGCCGGCGCACCTGGGCGACACCCAGCTCGCCCCACGCCACGGTGGAGTTCAGATCGCACTCGACTGCTCGCTTGAGAGCGCGCTCGGCCTGCTCGAGCCGCCCGATCTCGCGCTGCAGCTTCCCCAGCCAGAGGTACCGGGGGCAGTACTCGGGATGCGGGTCGGCGTCCGGGTCCGGGAGGCCCTGCTCGAGGATGCCGACCGCGCGATGGTAGGGCTCCGTGGCCTTCCACGCCTGCGCTTCGCCCCAGGCATCCGATCGATGCAGGGCGACGAGCGCATGGAGGATCCCCACGTGATCCGGATCTATCCGTCGGCCGGTGTCGAGCGCCGCTTGAGCCTCCGCCGGTTGATGCTCGACATCGAGCAGGAGGCGGCCGTAATGGCAGAAGAAGTCGGCGTCCCGGTTGCGCTCCGCTCGCCGCGCCGTTCGCTCGTAGAGCTGTAGGGCCTTCGACCAGGCGTCCGAGCCCTCGGCGTAGCGGCCCTGGCGCCAGAGCAGGTTCGCGATGTTCTGCAGCGGATACGCGTAGTCGCGGTCGTGCCGTGCGGCGCTCTCGTAGTTGGCCAGGGCCTCTTCGAACCGCCCGCAGGTCTCGAGCGCGGCGCCCCAACGCAAGTAGGCGTAGGCATCGTCGCGGCCGGTTCGCCGCGCGAGCTCGCGGGTGCGCTCCAGGGTCGCCGCGGCCTCGCTGAATCGCCTCCGGGCCAGCAGTACAAGCGCCTCCTCCTCTACGAGGCCGGGACTCTCCGGATCGCTCTGAAGAGCCTCGGCGAGGACTCCCCCGGCTCGCTCCAGCTGGCATCGCGTCCGGAGCAGGAGGAGCTTGCCCCGCAGCGCGAACTCGCGATGGTCCTTCCGCTGGCGGGGCTCTTCGAGCGCGTCGTCGAACGCGGTGAGCGCCGGTTCGTACTCCTCTCGAACCAGGTGTGCCCAACCGAGCTGAGCGAGGGCGTGTCCTCGCATGTCGGCGTGCCCGAGTGCCTCCTCCACCAGTTCGTCGAACTCGGGCCAGACGCGGAGCAGGCGTAGAGCGACCAGTTGCCCCTCGAGCGCGCCCTCTCGCTCGCCGCCCGCCATGGCGCGCGCGAAGCAGACGCGTGCGCGATCGAACTCGGCTCGCGCCAGTTCGAGCCAGCCCTCCTCGACGGCGACCCGCGGACTGGACCTCGCAGGCTCGGGAACGACTTGCAGAAGCGCGATCGCATCGTCCGGGCGGCGGCTCCCCACGAGCCAGCCGGTGATTTCCGCAAGCCTGGCCCCGTCCCCGCCGAGCAGTTGACCCGCCCGGTCCCACTCGTGCCGATCGACGAGCTGTCGGACGTCCTCGGCGACCAGGTCCGCGACGGAGCCGGTGGGGTCCGGAGCGACGACGGAGGGCGCGCCGTCATTTGGCGGGGCGGTCATCGAAAATGCCTCTGGAGGGCCGTGCACCTCGATAGTAGGTGCGACCAATCGCGCTGTCGAGCGGGTGCGTCGCCTGCTGCAGCAGTTGCCGAGCTTCGCGCTGCGGAACGTACGCGATTACGTGATCGCGAGCTGCTGTGTGCCGGCCGCCGCAGAGGCCGGCGCCGGCGACTTCCGCATCACGACTCGCGTGCCGCGCTTCGGGACGAAGGTGACTCCCTGGCGCACCCCCCGCTCCGGCCGGCGCCCGGCCGGGGCAAGGTCCGCTCGCTCCAGGACGCGACGGATCACGACGCTCATCTCGAAGCTCGCGAAGCTCGCGCCGATGCAGCGACGGGTGCCACCGCCGAACGGCAGCCAGGTGTAGGTGTCCGGCGAGTCTTCGCCGAGGAAGCGCTCGGGGCGGAACTCGCGGGGTGAGGGATAGCGGTCGGCGCGGCGGTGGATCGCCCCGATCGAGGGGTTGATCTCGATCCCGACCGGGATCTCGTAGTCGCCGAGCCGGAAGGGCTCCTCGCGGACCACCCGGCCCACGCCGAGGATCACCGGGCGGAGCCGCAGCGACTCCTTGACCACCGCGTCCAGATAGGCGCTGTCGCCCTGGGCGAGCAAGGGCCGCAGGCGGTTCAGCACCACCGGGTTGCGCAGCAGGAGCTCGAAGCTCCAGGCGAGGCCGGTGGCCGTGGTCTCGTGGCCGGCGACCAGCAGAGTGACGAGCTCGTCGCGCAGCTCGCGGTCGGTCATCGCCTCGCCGTCCTCGTCGCGAGCCAGCAGCAGCATCGAGAAGACGTCCTCGCGCTCCTCCAGGTCGTCGGCGTCGCGGCGACGCGCGATCTCCTCATAGATCAGTTCGTCGACCCCGCGGCGCTGCTCCTCGAAGCGATCGCCGGTACCGGTCCCGAGGCGGCCCCCAGTCATGACCATCAGCAGCAGGCCGTAGCGGTTGGCGGTGGGGTCGAGCATGGTGCGGATGCGCCGCTTGAGCTCCTCCATCCGCGGGCCCTCGTCTACGCCGAAGACGGCGCGCAGGATCACGTCCAGCGTCAGCGAGCGCATCGAGGCGAGGAGCGGGAAGGGCCGCCCCACCGGCCAGGAATCGATCTCGCGGTCGGCCGCCTCGCGCATGACCTCCTCGTAGGCGCGCATCCGCTCGCCGTGGAATGGCGGCAGCAGCAGCTTGCGCTCGCGGAGATGAGCGGCACCGTCGAGCAGCAGCAGTGAGTTCTGGCCCACCACCATCTCGAGCACGGCGTTGGCCTCGCCGGCCCGCAGCTGCGAGGGCGGACCGCGAAAGACCTGCTTGACGAGCTCCGGCTCGAAGACCATCACGAAGCACGGGTCGAACAGGGTTCGGAACGTGACCATGTCGCCGTAACGTCGCCGGGCCCAGTCGATGAAGCGCACGTTCTGGAAGATGAAGCCGGCCGTCTGGAGCCAGCGCGGCAGGCGGGGACCGGGCGGAAGCACCGGAAGGGAGCCTACCCAGGCGGAGCGTGCCGGGCGGAACCTAAGCCGCGCCGGAGCCCTAACGATGTCGCTTTACCGGGCTCCTGGCCCTACTAAGTGACATCGTAGGGCGCCACTAGCACTGAACCGGGCCGTGGTAGTCCGGCGGCGGACGGGGCAGGCCCTGGCAGTCGGGGTTGTTCTTGAGGAGTTGCTTGCCCTCCGGGCTGTCCACCGACGGGGCGCCGCCGGCGCCGCCGCTGGTGGTGCCGCCGGTCCCGGTGTCCGCCCCCTGGTCGGTGGTCGTTCCACCGGTGGTCGGCTCGCCAGTGGTCGGCTGGCTCGTCGCGGCCTGCTGGCCGGCCGCCAGCCCCTTGCGCTCGCCCGCGCTGCTTCCCTGCTCCCGGCCGGCATTCATTCCCGCCGCGAGGCCGCGCCTGCGGCCGCGGGCGAAGGCGGCCCGCTTGGCGGTCTGGGCCGCGTCGGCGCGAGCCTCCTCACGCGCCTGCTTGGCATCCGAGCTCGACGGCGCGGCGGCGCGGCCGATCGTGAAGCCGACCAGCGCGAGCAGCACGGTGCCGACCACGATGGCGGCGCTGACGCTCGCGCCCCTCACGGGCCGCCGGCCTCCTTGTAGGCCGCCTTGTAGGCCCTGCGATAGGTCTGCTTGTAGCCCGCGCGCCGCCCCTCCCGGAAGCCCTCCCGGTAACCGCCGCGGGTGCCTGCGGCGGTGCTCTCGTGCTTGCCCTGCGCGGTCCCGGCCGCGCGGACGGCGTCCAGGTCCTCGCCGCCGGAGTGGCCGACGAGGTAGCCGCCGAGCCCCGCGGTGATGCCGAGGCCGACGACGACGGCCAGCGCGGCACGGCGGCGGCGGGCCACCTCGGCCGAGGCCTCGCCGAGCACCATGGTCGCGGCCCTCTCGTCGGGCGGGGGCTCGCCGTGCGGGATCCTGCTCATACGCCCGGGATGGTCGCAGCCGCCCAGGTCAGACGGGGCGGGGACGCTCGCGCCGCCTTGTCACGACGAGCGTCGCGGCGGCCAGCAGCGCCAGCGTCGCGCACGCGATCCAGGCCTCGCTGAACAGCTCGTGCTCGGCCAGGAAGCCCACCAGCAGCGGCCCAACGACCGCGCCGGTGAAGAGCCCGGTCATCATCACCCCCACCGCCCAGGCCGGGGCTTCCGGACTGCGCTGGACCACCGCCAGGTTGAGGCCGCCTGGCCAGGCCCAGCCGAGCGCGCCGGCGAGCAGCGCGGCCACCGCGATCGTCACCGGCTCACCGGCGATCAGGAACAGGTAGCCGGCCACGCTGGCCGCCAGCATCGTCGCGACCGGCCGCAGCGGCTCCTGGCCGGCGCGGTCGGCGAACGCGCCCAGGGCGAGCCGGCTCAGGGTGGCCATCAGGCTGACGCCGCCGAGCAGGAGTCCGGCGGCGCCCTCGCTCATGCCGTTGTCGACGGAGTAGGAGACGAGGAAGGAGATGAAGCCGACGCCGGCGGCGCTGGCAAGCACCGCGGCGAGCGCCAGCGCGTGCACGGAGCTGAGACCGCGAGGCGGGCGGGCGCCGGATGATGCGGCCGGCTCGGCCTCCACCCGGGGCGCGAACGCCGCAGCCAGCAGCGCCAGCAGCGCCGCTCCGACATAGGCCCAGCGCCATCCCAGCGGGATCGCCACCGCCGGCAGCGCCAGCCCGGCCAGCAGCGCCCCGAGCGTGGCGCCCGACTGCTGGGCGCCGAAGGCGAGTCCCTGCCGGTGCACCGCGACCTCCTGCTTGAGCAGCGTGCTCACGGTCGGCGACCCGAGCGCGTTCGCCACGCCGCCCAGCAGGATCAACGCCGTGAGACTCGCCGCCGACTGCGCGAGAGCGGCGACGGCCAGGCAGCAGGCCGCCGTGAAGCCCGCGGCCAGCCGCATGCCGCGCATCGCTCCCACGCGGTCGATCAGGCGGCCGGCCGGGGTCGAGCCCACCGCCGACACGACGTAGAAGGCGCCGACGCAGATCCCGAGCGCCGAGTCGCCGAAGGAGAAGTCGCCGCGGATGCGCGGGGCGAGGCTGGCGGTCAGGAAGCCGGGCATGACTGTCGCCACGATCAGCCCCACGCCGGTGACGAGCGAGCGCCAGCCGCGCCGCCCGAGGCGGTGGTGTGCGTCCGGTGGGGTTTCGAGCGCTGAGGTGTCGACGGCTAGATGAGTACCCGTCGGGGAAAGAAGTAAGGCGGTGAACGCACGCACGCAGGTCGGGATCGTCGGTGCGGGACCCGCGGGCCTCGTGCTCGGCCGCCTGCTCGAGCTGCAGGGAATCGACTCGGTGGTGCTGGAGGACCGCGACCGCGACTACGTCGAGAACCGCGTGCGCGCGGGCGTGCTCGAGCAGGGCACGGTCGACCTGCTGCTGGAGATGGGCGTCGGCCAGCGACTCGAGCGCGAGGGTCTGGTCCACCACGGAGTGGAGCTGCGCTTCGGCCGGAGGGGCCACCGGATCCCGTTCGACGAGCTGACAGGCGGTCGCGGCATCACGATCTACGGCCAGCAGGAGGTGGTCAAGGACCTGATCGCCGCCCGGCTCGAGAGTGACCTGCCCCTGCTGTTCGAGGTCGACGACGTGCGCGTGGAGGGTATCGAGGGCGACAGCCCGGCCCTCCGCTTCCGCCACGACGGCGCGGAGCAGGAGCTCCAGTGCGACTTCATCGCCGGCTGCGACGGCTTCCACGGCGTCTGCCGCGACGCCGTGCCGGACGGCGTCCTCAGCCTGCGCGAGCACGACTACCCCTTCGGCTGGCTCGGGATCCTCGCCCGCGTCGAGCCCTCGAGCGACGAGCTCATCTACTGCCACAGCGACCGCGGCTTCGCCCTGCACAGCATGCGCTCGCCCGAGCTCACCCGGCTCTACCTCCAGTGCGAGCCCGACGAGGATCTGGACGGCTGGCCCGACGAGCGCATCTGGGAGGAGCTGCGCGCGAGATTCGCGTCCGACGGCTGGGAGCTGAAGGAGGGCCCGATCGTCGAGAAGGGCGTGACCCCGCTGCGCAGCTTCGTGGCGGAGCCGATGCAGCACGGCCGCCTGTTCCTCGCCGGCGACGCCGTCCACATCGTCCCGGCCACGGGGGCCAAGGGCCTGAACCTGGCCGTGGCCGACGTCCGCGTCCTGGCCGAGGGACTGAGGCGCTGGTACTCGGAGGGCGACGACTCCGGGCTCCGCGCCTACACGGAGCGCTGCCTGCGGCGAGTCTGGCATGCCCAGCACTTCGCCTGGTGGATGACCCAGATGCTCCACCGAATGCCCGACGATCGCGACGGGTTCTTCGCCAAGCTCCAGCTCGCGCAGCTGGAGTACGCCTGCTCGTCGCGGGCCGCTGCCACCGCGCTGGCCCAGAGCTACGTCGGCTGGGACGGAACCCGGGAGCTGTCTTAGATCAAATTGTCTGATCTTTGGGTATAGGGCATCCGGAAGAGGTCGTTGGTTCGAGGAGGGCAGATGCGAGGGAGAGGAAAGGTCCGCGCGCTGGCACTGCTGGTGGCGCTTTGCTTCACCGTGCTGGCGGCGGCGGGATGCGGTGGAGACAACGGTGGCGGCGGGGGTAGCGGAAAGCCCGCCACCCTCAAGGTCGGAGTGATCCCGATCGCCGACGTCGCCCCGCTCTACCTGGGCATCAGGAAGGGCTTTTTCAAGCAGCAGAAGCTGACGATCAAGCCGCAGCTCGCCGCAGGCGGCGCGGCGATCACGCCGGCCGTGGTCAGCGGCAACTTCCAGATCGGGTTCTCCAACACGATCTCGATGCTGATCGCGTCGTCCAAGGGCCTGCCGATCCAGATCATCAGCCAGGGCGTGCTGGGCGGGACGAGCAAGAGCAAGGCCTGGGCCGACCTGCTGGTGGCGAAGAACGGGCCGATCAAGACCGTCAAGGACCTCGAGGGGAAGACGATCGCCGTCAACACCCTGAAGAACATCTGCGAGGTCACGATCAAGGCCTCGCTCGAGAAGCAGGGCGTCGACGTGAGCACGCTCAAGTTCACCGAGATCGAGTTCCCCGACATGGTGGCGGCGCTCGACGCCGGTCGCGTCGATGGCGCCTGCGAGGTCGAGCCCTTCGTGAGCCTGGGCAAGGCCGGCAAGGACCGGGGGATCGACCCCTTCTACGTCAACACGGCGCCGGACCTGACCGTTGCCACGTACTTCACGTCGAAGCAGTACGCGCAAAGCCACGCGGACGTCGTGAAGCGCTTCGCGACCGCGATGAACAAGTCGCTCACCTACGCCCAAGGGCATCCGGCCGAGGTGCGCAACATCCTGCCGACGTACACGAAGATCCCGCCGGCGGCAGCGCAGAAGATCAACCTGCCGGTCTGGAAGACCGACCTGAACAGGCCGACGATCGAGCTGGCCTCCAGGTTGAGCAAGAAGTACGGGCTCATCACCGAGCAGCCGGACCTGAACGAGCTCATCCAGCAGCCATAGCTGCATGCAATGCGGCCGAGAACGGGCTATGGACGGCCCGTTTTCGGCTGGGCGCGCCGGGTATTGCATGCAAGAAGGACTCCCGGCTCGCTTGCGGAGGAGAACGATGAGCGTCACCGCGAACTATCTCGAGAAGAAGCGCGACACGATCGAGGAGGCGCCACCCACCTTCCAGACCCCCGACTTCCCGGAGAACGCCTGGTACGCCGCGGCCTGGGACGTCGAGCTGAAGCAGGAGCTCCTGCCCCGGCGGATCTGCGACCAGAACCTGGTGATGTACAGGCGCAAGGACGGCCGTCCGGTCGCGCTCCAGGACGCCTGCTGGCACAGGATGCTGCCGCTGTCGCAGGGCAAGCTCGTGGACGACGACGTGGCCTGCGGCTACCACGGCCTGATCTACAACTCGCAGGGCCGCTGCGTCTTCATGCCCTCGCAGGACACGATCAACCCGGTCGCCTGCGTCAAGAGCTATCCGGTGGTCGAGCGCCACCGGTTCGTCTGGGTGTGGATGGGCGACCCGGCGCTCGCCGACCCGGAGGAGGTGCCGGACCTGCACTGGAACGACGACCCCGAATGGGCCGGCGACGGCGACACGATTCACGCGCTCTGCAACTACAAGCTCGTGGTCGACAACCTGATGGACCTGACGCACGAGACCTTCGTGCACGGGGGCAGCATCGGGAACCGCGCCGTGGCCGAGGCGCCCTTCGACGTGACCCACGGCGAGGGCTACGCGCGCGTGACCCGCTGGATGACCGACATCGATCCGCCGCCGTTCTGGGCCAAGCAGCTCGAGTCGATCGGCGAGGGCGGCAAGGCGGACCGCTGGCAGATCATCAACTTCGAGCCGCCGACCACGATCGCCATCGACGTGGGCGTGGCGCCCAGTGGTACCGGAGCGCCGGAGGGCGACCGGTCGCGGGGAGTCAACGGCTACGTGCTCAACACGGTCACGCCGGAGACGGATCGGACCTGCCATTACTTCTGGGCGTTCGCCCGCAACTACCGGCTCGAGGACCAGTCGATCACCACGGAGCTGCGTGAGGGGGTGCGCGGGATCTTCGCCGAGGACGAGGTGGTGTTCGCGGCGCAGCAGCGGGCCATGGACGAGAACCCGCGCCGCGTTTTCTACAACCTCAACATCGACGGGGGCGCGATGTGGGCGCGGCGGCTGATCGACGAGATGATCGAGGCCGAGCGTTGAACGACGGCACTAGCCAGAACGACCGCGCCCTCCTCTCGCTGCGCGAGCTGCTGCTTGACGGCGAGTTCGAGCCGGGCGAGCGGTTGGCCGAGCTCCAGCTCGTCGAGCGGCTGGGCGTCTCGCGGACCCCGGTGCGCCTGGCGCTCGCGAGCCTGGAGCACGAGGGGCTGGTGGAGGCGCTGCCGAACGGCGGCTACAGCGTGCGCCAGTTCACCCGCCGCGACATCGACGACGCGATCGAGCTGCGCGGCGTCCTCGAGGGCACAGCCGCGAGGCTGGCCGCGGAGCGCGGCGTACGCCGCAGCGCGCTGGGACGGATGCGGGCCTGCGCGGAGCAGATGGAGGTCGTCGTCCACGAGCGCGACGGCAGCGTCGACTCGTTCATGGACTACGTCAGGCTGAACGAGCTCTTCCACGCCCGCCTGGTGGAGTGCGCGCAGAGCCCGGTCATCGAGCACGCGATCGAGCGCGTGGTCTCGCTGCCGTTCGCCTCGCCGAGCGCCTTCGTGCTCGCCCAGGCCGGGCTCGAGCGCTCGCGCGAGATCCTGATCGTGGCGCTGAGCCACCACCGCGCGCTCCTCGACGCGCTGGAGCAGCGGCAGGGCGCGCGGGCCGAGGACGTGGCCCGCGAGCACGCGCGGCTCGCCGCGCAGAACCTCGACGTCGCCCTGCACGACAAGCAGACGCGCGAGCGCCTGCCCGGCGGGACCCTGATCCGCCTACCGCTCCCGGGGGCCTGAGGCCATGCGCTACGAGCTCTCCTGGAACGAGGCGCGCGTCCGGGCGCTCCACGACCTACCGGGCTCGGTGCGCATGCTCGAGATCGAGCCCGCCGACGGCGCCCGCTCCTATCCGCCCGGCAGCCACATCGAGGTGGAGGTCGAGATCGACGGCAAGCCGGACGTGCGCCACTACTCGCTCGTGGGCGACCGCCCGGCGGACGGCGCCTACCGGATCGCCGTCAGCCATCACCCGGACAGCCGCGGCGGCTCCGAGTACGTGCGCCGCCTCGAGCCGGGGGATGCGCTGCGCGTGTCCGATCCCCAGAACCTGTTCCCGCTCAGCTACGGGTCGCCCGAGTACCTGCTGGTGGCCGGCGGGATCGGCATCACGCCGATCGTGGGCATGGGCCGCGTGCTCGAGCGCCGCGGCGAGCCCTTCCGCATGCTCTACGCCGGCCGCCGACGCGCCGACATGCCGTTCGCAGACGAGCTCGCCGAGCTGCTCGGCGAGCGGCTCGAGCTGTTCGTCTCCGAGGACCACACGCGTATGGACGTGGCGGCGGAGATCGCCAAGCTCCACGAGGAGGCGGAGCTCTACCTCTGCGGGCCACGACGGCTGATCGAGGCGTGCCGCACGGCCTGGGCGGCCGAGGGGCGCCACCCCGCCCGCCTGCGGCTCGAGACCTTCGCGAACAGCGGCGAGCACGCGCCCGAGCCGTTCACGATCCACGTCGTCGACCACGGGGTGGACGTGGAGGTGCCCGAGCGGCGAACGATGCTGTCGGCGCTGCGGGAGGCGGGAGTGCACGTGATGTACGACTGCCTGCGCGGCGAGTGCGGGCTGTGCGCGGCGGAGGTGCTCGAGCTCGAGGGCGAGATCGACCACCGCGACGTCTTCCTGAGCGACGAGGAGCGGGCGGAGGGCACGCGGATCTGCACCTGCGTCTCGCGCGTGGTCGGCGGCGACATCACGATCGACACCGGCTACCGCCACGCCGGAGTCGAGCCGGGCAGGCGCAAGGAGCTTTTCGACGCCTTCGGCGGCTAGCCGTGGGCGGCACGGCTGCTGTGGCCGGTCAGCCGCGCCCTGTGAACAGATCGCAGACGGTCAGTGACAGCGCCTCGAGCGCGGCTGTCGAATTGAGACCGGCGCGCACCTCCTCCGCCGCCGCTCAGCTCCGAGGCTCGATGAGCCCCCGGCGATCGCTGAAATGCGCATAGACCGTGGGGCGCGATACCCGGGCCTCGACCGCGACCGCCGAGATGCTCGGCTGCTCGCCCCGTTGCAGGAGTCGCTGCGCGCCGTCGAGGATCGCCTCGACGTTGCGTTCGGAGATCGCCTGCCGCGGATGCTCGGTCTTTGCCTCGGGGGTGACAGAAGTGTAAGGGGGTGCCCGCCGGGGACCACAATCGGGTGGACGGTCCGGCCCGTCTGGGGCTACCCTCGGCCCAGGACACGGCAGTACTCGTCCTTCTCTAGCTGCGGACCGTGCGCCGGGAATTTGGAGCCGTGGCGCTTGCGGCGCCCGGAGGTCCTAACCGGAAGAGGAGTGAGAGCAGGTCATGTCGGGCCACCGTGAAGTGATCGTCATCGGAGGGGGCCAAGCCGGCCTCGCCATCGGCTATTTCCTTTCCCGGCAGGGCCGTGACTTCACGATCCTGGAGGCGGCCGAGGAGCCGGCGGTCGCGCGGCGCGAGCGCTGGGACTCGTTGAGGCTGTCACGCCGGTGCGCTACAGCGGTCTTCCCGGCTTGCCCTTCCCCGACGACCCCGACGGCTACCCCGGCCGGAACGAGGTCGTCGCGTATCTCACCGACTACGCCCGCCAGCTCGACTTGCCGGTAGCGCTCGGCAGCCGCGTCCGCTCGATCGGCAAGGCCGATGGGACCTACCTGGTCGAGCTCGACGACCGGACCTACGAGGCCGACCAGGTGGTGGTCGCTACCGGGCCGTTCCAGGTTCCGTTCGTGCCGCCGATCGGCGGGCGACTCGATCCAGCAGTCGTCCAGCTGCACAGCAGCGCTTACCGCTCGCCGGAGGCGATACCCGAGGGCCCGGTTCTCGTGGTCGGTGGCGGCAATTCCGGATTCCAGATCGCCGAGGAGCTGTCGGGCTCGCACGAGGTCCACCTCTCGATCGGATCGCGGCAGGCGCCGCTGCCTCAGCGCATCCTGGGCCGCGATCTCTTCTGGTACCTCGACACCACGGGGCTGATCCGCAAGACCACCGAGTCCCGGATCGGCCGACGGCTCGAGGGACGAGACACCCTCATCGGGTCCTCCCCTCGCGCGTTGAGGCGCCGACACGGGGTCCAGCTTCACGGGCGGGCCGTCGACGCCGCAGGGTCGACGGTCGAGTTCAGCGACGGCGAGAAGATCGACGTTCGCACGATCATCTGGTCGACCGGCTTCAGGACCGACCACTCGTGGATCGATGTCCCGGTCTTCGACGAGAAGGGGCGCGTCGTCCATCGGCGCGGCGTCACGGAGTCCCCCGGGCTCTACTTCCTCGGTCTGACCTGGCAGCACACGAGAGGCTCGGCGCTGCTGGGCTGGGTCAACGACGATGCCGAGTACCTGGCGGAGCAGATCGGCGCGTTCCGAGCCGGCGCGCCTGCGGCGACAGCGGCGCAGGAGCAGGCCGCTTAGGCGGTATCACCCTCGAGCTACATCACAGGAGAGCGGTATGAGCACAACCCCCGATCACTTCCCGACCGACGTCGCCGGCCTTCCCGAAGCAGGCACGTCCGAATTGGTCGAGCTGTCCGACGGTGACGAGTTCGACCTTCGCATCGCTCCCGTGGCCAAGCAGCTCGGCGGCACGAGAGTGCGGATGCTCGCCTACAACGGGTCGATTCCCGGACCGACGTTGAAGGTGAAGGAGGGCTCGGAGGTCGTCGTCGAGGTCGAGAACCAGGGCGACCTGGAGGCCACCGTCCACTGGCACGGGCTGCGGCTCGAAAACCGCTACGACGGAACGCACGAGACGCAGCAGCCGATGGCCGTGGGCGAGCGGTTCACGGCACGGGTCACCTTCCCCGACCCCGGCATCTACTGGTACCACCCCCACATCCGCGAGGACTACGGCCAGGAGATGGGGCTGTACGGCAACGTGCTCGTGGAGCCCGCGGATCCCGACTACTGGCCGCCGGCCCACCGGGAGATCGTCCTGACGCTCGACGACATCCTGCTCGAGGACGGCAAGGTGGCGCCCTTCAGCCGCGCCGAGACGACGCACTCGGCGATGGGCCGCTTCGGCGACCTGCTGCTGGTCAGCGGTGAGCCCGATCTCGCGCTGAGCGCGAAGCGCGGAGAGGTGGTGCGCCTCTACCTCACCAACACCGCCAACACCCGGGTCTTCAAGGTCGTGCTCCCGGGGACGCGGATGAAGCTCGTCGGCGGCGACAGCGGCCACGTCGAGCACGAGCTCCTCGTGGACGAGGTCGTCCTCGCGCCATCGGAGCGCGCGGTGGTCGACGTCATGTTCGACCGCCCGGGCGAGCTGACGCTCGAGCACCGCACACCCGACCGCGTCTATCCGCTAGCCGCGATCAGCGTGAGCGAGGAGCGTGCCGAGCCGTCGCTCGAGACCGAGTTCGAGACGCTGCGAGCCAATACGGACATGGCCGCCGAGCGCGAACGGATCGCACCACATCTGGAGGCGGAGCCCCACAAGACGCTGGCGTTCATCGCCGAGATGGACATGGACGCCCCGGAAGGCGACGGTCCGATCGCCTACGCCTGCCCGATGCATCCCGAGGTGGTAAGCGAGGAGCCCGGTCACTGTCCGGAGTGCGGCATGAAGCTGCTGCCGGCGCGGCTCGTCGCCGAGGCCGCCGGCCGCGAGCACGAGGGCAACGACCACGAGCACGACGTCCACGAGCACCACGGCCACGCTCACGACCACGCGGCCGCAGGCGGCATCGAGTGGGAGGACGACATGGTCGAGGTCAACCGGCTGACGACCCCGGCCAACATGCGCTGGAAGCTGATCGATCGCGAGACCGGCGCAGAGAACGCGGCCATCGACTGGCGCTTCCGGGTCGGCGACCAGGTGAAGATCCGGCTACTCAACGAGATGGCCGGAGATCACCCGATGCACCACCCGTTCCACGTCCACGGCGCGGGCCGCTTCCTCGTCCTCAGCCGTGACGCGGTCCCCGAACCCAACCTGGTCTGGAAGGACACGGTGCTGGTGCGGACCGGGGAGACGGTGGACATCCTGCTCGACGTCACAAATCCGGGCCTGTGGATGGCGCACTGCCACATCGCCGAGCACCACGAGAGCGGCATGATGTTCAGCTTCAACGTCGATCCGGCGGAGGCCGGCTGAAAGAGGTCCGCTTCGGACGGTGAGCTCAGCGGGCGCGAGCACGTCGAGACCATCGGCGACGCTCACGCCGTGCTCGCAGTGATCGCCGCGGGTGGCCATCCCGGCGCTTCGGCCGGTCGCCTCGCACCAGGCAGCGATGCACTGATCCCGCCGGCCTGCGTCCAAGTCATATCTTTTTACGTACCGGGTATACCGGCACCATGAAGCGGGTTCCAGCCCTGGCCGCCCCTTGCGTGGCGTGAAAGAGCAGCCCAATCTCGACGAGCTGACCGGGGAACCCTAGTCCCGTGGCCACGCTCGCCAGAGCAGCAGGTCGGCGCCCGGCGGTCCGATTCCGCGTGCCCGACTTCGCGCTGCCCTGGCTGAGCGTGGTCGGCGTGCTCGTGCTGTTCGACGTCCTGCCGCGGATCGGCGTCCTGCCCGAGAACCACTTCCCGCCGATCAGCCAGACGCTCGGCACGCTGTTCGAGCAGTTCGGCGAGGGCAGCTTCTGGGACGCCGTGAGCAGCACGATCCAGGGCTGGGCGCTCGGGCTCGGCATCGCCGCGGCGCTCGCCATTCCGCTCGGCGTGGTGATCGGCTCGACACGGCTGCTCTACCGGGCCACACGCGGACTGATCGAGTTCCTCCGCCCCATCCCGTCGGTCGCGCTGATCCCGCTCGCGATCCTGATCTACGGCACCGGCCTCAAGAGCAAGGTCTTCCTCGCCTCCTTCGCCGCCTTCTGGCAGCTGATCGTCGCGACTCTCTACGGGGTCCAGGACGTCGACCCGGTGGCCACCGACACCGCCCGCTCGTTCGGCTTCTCGCGGCCCCAGCGGCTGTTCCGGGTCACGCTGCCGAGCGCCATCCCCTACATCGCCACCGGCTTGCGGATCGCCTCGGCGGTGTCGCTGATCCTGAACGTGACCGCCGAGCTCGTGATCGGCTCCTCCGGGCTCGGGCGCTCCATCAACGTGGCCCGCTCCGGCGGCGACGAGCAGCTGATGTACGCGCTGATCATCGCCACCGGCATCCTGGGCCTGGCGCTCAACGCGATCTTCGTGCTGGCCGAGCGTCGCGTGCTCCACTGGCACCCCTC
>Ga0126312_10001616_pt1 | contig 14873 bp, 13 predicted proteins | sample Plot104A_FD_92537 | JGI IMG/M metagenome (GOLD analysis project Ga0126312, IMG submission 92537) | Serpentine soil microbial communities from UC McLaughlin Reserve, CA, USA - Plot104A | ecosystem: Environmental > Terrestrial > Soil > Grasslands | place: USA: UC McLaughlin Reserve, Lake County...
CGAGGCCGACGGACGCCTGAACGACCGCGAGAACATAATCGTCATGGTAGACGAGGCCCACCGAACCCAGGAGGGCGACCTCGGACGCAAGATGCGCGAGGCCCTGCCCAACGCCTTCCTCTTCGGCCTCACCGGCACACCCATTAACCAGCGTGACCGCAACACTTTCTGGGCCTTTGGCGCCGAGGAGGACGAGCAGGGCTACATGAGCCGCTACTCATTTCAGGACTCCATCAAGGATAACGCTACGCTCCCGCTGCACTTCGAGGCCGTTGACGTGAAATTGCGCGTGGACCAGGAGGCCATAGACGAAGCGTACAGGAAGATCACCAGCAACCTCGAAAGGGAAGACAGGGACGACCTCGCAAAGAAAGCCGCGAGGATGGCCGTCCTGATCAAAACCCCCGAGCGGGTGTGGCAGATTTGCAACCACATAGCGGACCACTTCCGCGAGAAGGTCGAGCCCAATGGCTTCAAGGCCCAGGTCGTCACGTTCGACAGGGAGTGCTGCGTCCTCTACAAGCGCGCCCTGGACGAGATCGTGGGCGCGGACGCGTCGGCCATCGTGATGCATACCCAGGGCGGCAAGGCGGACGAGTACGCTCAGTGGAAGCTCTCCAAGGACGAAGAAGAGAAGCTCCTGGACCGCTTCCGCGACCCGCTCGACCCGCTCAAGTTCCTCATCGTCACGTCCAAGCTCCTCACGGGCTTCGACGCCCCAATCCTGCAGGCCACGTACTTGGACAAGCCCATGCGCGACCATGGCCTGCTGCAGGCCATCTGCCGCACCAATCGCCTCTATCCTGGCAAGACGCACGGCCTGATCGTGGACTACCTCGGCGTCTTCGACGACGTCTCCTCCGCACTGGACTTCGACGAAGGCTCCGTCAAGAAGGTCATAACCAACCTCGAAGCCCTCAAGCAAGAGCTGCCAGGATGGATGGAGAAGTGCCTCGCCTTCTTCCCGGGCGTGGACCGCTCCGTCGGAGGATACGAAGGGCTTATAGCAGCACAAGAGTGCCTGCCCGACAACGAGAGGCGGGACGCCTTCGCCGCTGATTTCTCCGCTCTGTCGCGGCTCTGGGAGGCCCTCTCGCCAGACCCCGTGCTAGAGCCGCACATGACGGACTACATCTGGCTCTCCCAGGTCTACGAGTCCGTCAAGCCCGTGAGCGGCAACGGCAAGCTCCTCTGGCACGCCCTCGGCGCGAAGACGTTGGATCTCGTCCACCGCAACGTTCACGTGGAGGAGGTGAGAGACGACCTCGACACCCTCGTCATGGACGCGGACGCCATAGAGAAGATCATCGCGACCGACGATCCGGGCGGCAAGGGCAAGGAGATCGAGATAAAGATAGTCGCCCGCCTGCAGAGGCACGCGGGCAACCCAGAATTCGTCGCCCTCGGCGAACGGCTGGAGAGGCTGCGCGAGAAGCACGAACAGGGTCTCTTCAACAGCATCGAATTCCTTAAAGCGCTCCTCACTCTCGCAAGGGACGTTGTGGAGGCTGAACAGAGGGTGGACCCGGTGGACGAGCGGACCCAGGCCAGGGCAGCGCTCACGGAGCTCTTCAGCGAGGTGAAGAACGGCGAGACCCCGGTGATCGTTGAGAGGATCGTGGAGGACATAGACCGCGTGGTGCAGGCCGTGCGCTTCGACGGCTGGCAGGCGACCAACGCCGGCGAGAGGGCCGTCAAGCAGGAGCTTAGGAAGATCGTCTACATAAGGTACAAGATAAAAGACGCCGACCTCTTCGACCCGGCCTTCCGCTACGTGCGGCAGTATTATTGAAGGCGCTGCTTCTACATGCGACGAAATGAGTTGCCAACAGATGAACCCTGAAGAACAGCTATCACATCCAGACTCTTACGCCCGCATGGTGGATTCTGTAGTGCTTGGAAAGCAAATCGCCGAGCGCCGTGGGATGTGGCAGATGCGTTTACTCGATGCCAGGAAGCTAAGCCGCCTGTGCAAAGACCGGGCGGTAGAGGTCTCGGTGTTTGGCAAAGACGTGGAGTACCTCTGGCAACTGGGGTTACTGCGAGCAGACGTGGTGGCGAGCTCCGAAGAGCTAGAATTGGAGGGACTAGTCTTCGTTGGTCGCAATGACAGTGATGACTACCTCTACGCCGATTCACGAAGGGTACCTCAACGCCCCGAAGGATGGGTCGGGTCAACTGTAGGCCTCGAAAGAGTTCCTCAACATATCGAGCTCCTGTTTCATCCGTTTCGCTACTACGTCGTCCACAAACTTCTAGAGCGATTCGTGCCGAGTATCTCACCCCTATCGATCCTGGGCGTGGAAGATGTCGCCGCTTACGAGAGGTTTGTTGGTTGGGGCATGGAACGATTCGCAGAGTACTCAGCTTCAGAAGCGTTTCTTCACCAAGTGGAGCAATGGAACGATGTCGTTGCACTAACGGTAATGACCGAGCCTGTTACATCACAGCGTGTTTTTCAGCGACTGACAGCGCGGCTCGACTATGATGAACTCGGCTTCGAGTTACGAGAGGTAGCGTCACTCGACACGGAAGAGCGCACGGATTTGATGATGGATTTGGTAGTGCAGCACATGAGCGAGCATCGTGTGATGGTTTCGGAGCTGTATGGAGAAATCGGTCTCGAACGAATCGAAGACGTGCGGCGTAACCTCGGTACGGCGACAGAGTTACTAGATCCAAATAAGAACGTGCAGACAATGCTAAGGCTTGCAAAGGGATCAGCTCGCCTAAACTTCAAAGGCCAGCTAGGTGGTGCTTTGTACCTGCGCACCATGTCCGAGATGCTACGTAGGCAGGCCGAGGATACCTTCGACACGATGCTGCCCGAGGAGGATGAGCTTGGTTTCGGATTCCCGCGCAAAGGATTCAAGAAGGACTTTTACGGTTCTGATCGGATTCTGGACGGAGATGAGAGAGCCAGCGTCGAGTTCATGAGGAGTTTCGGTCTGGACTATGGCCTGAGGCTCCGGTGGTACGTGGAGGGTGATACCGAGTACGGAGCCCTGAGCAGTGTCTTCACCGAGTACGGGGCAGCCGGAGTTGGGATTATCAACCTCGAGGGCCAAATAGCAAGAGGCAAGACGCCTGCATTTCGCAGCAGCCTTCGCGCTGATCTAGAGGCAGGGATTTTCAGCCTGGTTTCAATCGATGGTGACAGGGATGATGTGGTACGCGTGGTGAAGCAGGCTGTGCTGGACGACGAGATTTGTGGACAAGTATTTGTGTCCGTCCCCGACTTCGAGTTCCACAATTTCACGCTCAGGGATCTAGCTGAAGCCATCGCCCGCTTGATAGCGAACACCAAGGAAACCGAGTTGTCTGAGGAGGATAGAGCAAAACTCGAAGACAGTGTCAGGAGAGCGCGGAACGCTGATGAGTTGTTCAAGCAAGCCAGGGAGGCGCTACCAGAACACACGCATGTGCTGCATAAAGGTGAAGAGTGGGGAAGGAGCCTTATGGAGTACGCCGAGGAATTTCCTAAATGGCAGGGGAGAACCTCATCAGAAGAGAAGAAGATAGACCGACCGATCGTTGGTGCGATAGGCGTGGCACTTTCAGCCCGCGGCTCGAATTATCTACAAAGTCGGGAGACGAGTCGTATTGATCCTGACACCTGGGAGGTGGTAGACAGGTGAGCCTCTCCACCGTCGCGTTAATCCGTACTGGTGTACTACTGGTGTACTAGACGAGTCGAAGAGCTTGTACAACCTAGACGCTGCTCGCGTTTTATCTGCAAATGCGGTCTTTTTTCGAGTGGGCGATGCTGGGTTCGAACCAGCGACCTCTGCCGTGTGAAGGCAGCGCTCTCCCGCTGAGCTAATCGCCCCTGGAGCGGTGAATATACCATTACCTGGGGCTTCTGTTAAGCTCTTTCGGAGACTATGGTGGCCTTCGGATATAATGCCCCCTTCGGCGGCAAACAGGGGACGGGAGATGCTTATGGCTGAACGAAGTGGGGCCGGCACGGCGCAGGATCTCGACCGCGTGCTTGCCGATCTCAGGGCGCTCTCGGAGGACATCGAGTCGTGCGCCGTTCTCTCTGGGGAGCGGGATCTCCTCTCCTCCTCCCACGAAGCTGGGGTGGATAGGGAGCGGGCCGGCGCGATGCTGGCCGCGCTCGTGTACCTCTCGGAGCGGGTGGCGCGTGAGAGCGGAAAGGGTCACATCTCCCAGTTGAGGATAGATACCGGTGGGGGGCACCTGCTGGTGGTGCGGCTCGATGGGGGCGGCGTCCTGGCGGCCACAACGGGCCAGGAAGCCAGAGTCGGCCTCGTGCTCTACGACATGCGAAACGCCCGCGGTGAAGTCGAGAAGGCTCTCGCAGAGGGGAGCGACCAATGAAGAAGCTCCTCAGACGCCTGTTCTTACTCGGTGCGCTCGTTGGTGCCGCCTACGCCGCGCGGAGCTATCTGCAGGGGAAATCGCCAGGTAAGGAGACCGTCCAGATCGTCTTCGACGACGGTTCGACACGCTCGCTGGCCTCCAACACCACGGTGGGCCAGGAGTTCACCGACATAGCACGCAAGCTCGTCGAGACCAGGCTCTGAGTTCAGCGAACATAAACTGCTGAAGTGCAGAGGAGCAAAGGCCGAAAGCGTGCTGGAATGCTATTCGAGTGCGATCTCGGGCGGAAGCCCACGAGCCTCGAGAATGCGCCCGATGGCGAGCCCTATCTGGGAGTTGGGGGTCGAGGCGCCTGCTGTGAGCCCTATACGCACGGGATCTTCGGGAAGCCACCCAGTTTCCGCTACCTCTTCCCTGCTGTCCAGCGGCGTACCCGCTGGTTTGTGGTAGATCGTGTCACCCTCTATGCAGTCGCCGCTCGCTATGTGGTAGCTGTGCGGGACTCTCTCGTCAGCGATGATCGCCAGGTTGTTAGTGTTCGAGGAGTTGTACCCTCCAATAACGACCACAAGGTCCAGAGGATTCTCCAGTAGCCCGAAGAGGGCGTCCTGCCTATCCTGAGTCGCCGAGCAGATGGTGTCGAACAGCTCGAAGTGCTCCTCGATGTTCTCTGCCCCGTAGCGCTCGGCCATCGCCTTCCTTAGCTCCTCGCCAACGGCCATCGTCTCGCTCATAAGCATCGTGGTCTGGTTGGCCACACCAACGCGCCGCAGGTCCTCCTCGGGATCGAAGCCAGGACACATGCCGTGCGCGAGCTTCTCCGTAAGCTCCTCAGCGTCCATCCTGCCAAGGATGAAGTCAGTGACGTAGCCAGTCTCCTTCAGGTTGCGTAAGATCAGGTACTTCCCGTTTCCGCCGTCCCTCAAGGTCTGCGAGGCGGTGGCCTTGGTCTCCTCGTGGTAGTACTTACCGTGAATGATGCTGGTGAAACCACGCCCTGCGTAGCGCGTGACGCGCTTCCACACCGAGAGGACCGACCCGCAGGTCGTGTCGACCACGATGCACTCCTTCTGCTTTAGCTTCTCGACCCAATCTATGGGTGCGCCGAACGCAGGCAGTAGCACGACGTCCTCGGGGGAGATGGCATCGAAAGCCTTCTCAGGGGGTCCCTCGAAGCCGGTAGAGAGGAACTCTATCCCCATCTCGCGCAGGCGATCGTTCATGGATGCGTTGTGGATCATGTCCCCCGTGATAAAGATGCGCCTGTCGGGAAACTTCTCCCTGGTCTGGAAGGCGTAGTCAACAGCCCTGTCTACCCCGTAGCAGAACCCGAACTCATCGGCGAGGCGGATCGTGAGGCCCTCGGCCTCGAGGACGTTGCCATTCTCACGGACCCTGTCAACGACCTCAGAGCGATAGTCCCGGTCCAGAAGATGCTGGACGTTCTCCCGCATCTTGAAGCCTTTACGGAAGTATTTCTGCTCCGTCACGCTCACCTCTCGTACCCGACGTTCGTTCCTCGTGCTCGAAGCTGAGTGTAGCGCATCTACCCCGCCGCGTCGGAGAGGAATGTGGCGAACATCACGGTCGCCGCAAATGTGAATTGGGTGTAAAATCTACCGCCGTGGACCGCAGAGCAACCATCATGGTCGCAGACGACGACGTAGAAGCTATGGGACGCTCCGCCAGCGCCCTGGAGAACGCGGGCTTCCACGTGGTCTCGGCGACGGACGGCCGCACGGCTCTCCAGGAGGCCCTCACCCGCAGGGTAGACCTGATAATCATGGACGTTTCGATCCCCCAGCTGAGCGGTGTCGAGACGTGTCACTGCCTCAAGGCGATGCCGAAGACCCAGAAAATTCCAGTAGTCCTCACCGCGGCCAAGAAAGATCCAGCCGCTAAAGCGCTCGCCGAACGCACGCAAGGCTCGGTGCGGGTACTGAGAAAGCCCTTTACGGACGAAGACCTCCTCTCCGTCGTCCGGCAGGTCGCTCGCCCCAAGTCACTGATCTAGGCTATCTGGTTCACCTCGAGCGTCCTAGGGCGACGCGGTGGTAAGATCGCTCCCCGTAAGAGTCGCTACAGGAGCACTGTTTCTTGGGACTGAGCAAGCGCCGCAAGGCGCTCATAACGCTCGCCACGCTCATCGGGACCTTCCTGGCCGCCCTCGACGCCACGGTCGTAGGGACGGCGATGCCGACCGTGATCGGGGAGCTCGGCGGCCTCGAGCTCTATCCGTGGGCCTTCGCCTCCTACCTGCTCGCGGCGACCGTGACAGGCCCCGTCTTCGGCAAACTCTCCGATACTTACGGCAGAAAACCCGTCTACCTCGCCGGGATCTTCCTCTTCCTGCTCGGCAGCGTTCTCGCAGGCACCTCACAGAGCATGGCGGCCCTCATCTTTTTCAGGACGATTCAGGGTCTCGGAGCCGGGGCCGTGCAACCCGTCGCCATAACCATAGTAGGGGACATCTTCGAGCTCGAAGCGCGGGCGCGCATCCAGGGTCTCTTCGGTGCGGTGTGGGGGATCTCTGCCGTAGTTGGTCCTGCAGCCGGCGGCTTCCTTACGGATCTGATCTCCTGGCGCTGGGTCTTCTACGTAAACGTGCCCTTTGGCATCATCGCCGCCGTCCTCCTCGCGGCGACCCTGACCGAGTCCTTCGAGCGTCGCGAGCGCAGCGTGGACTACCTCGGCACAGCTCTCCTTACAGGCGGCCTCGTCGCCGTGTTGCTCGCGCTGCTAGGAGGTGGAGGCGCCGGAGAGCTCTCGGTGGCAACCCTCGGACTCTTCATCGGCGGGTTGGCCGTGCTGGCGCTCTTCGTGCTCGTCGAGCGGCGGGCTGAAGACCCCGTGGTTCCGCTCGACCTGTTCTCGGAGCGGATCATCGCGGTCTCCGCGCTAGGGAACGTGGCGATGGGCGGCGTCTTGCTCGGCGTCTCGGTCTACGTGCCGCTCTTCGTCCAGGGCGCTCTCGGCGGCACCGCGATAACGGCCGGCGCCGCTGTAGCCTCACTCTCCATCGGGTGGCCCGTTGGCTCTTTCGTCGGCGGAAGGCTGCTCCTGCTCACGGGGTACCGCACGACGCTCCTCCTCGGCTCGGCCTTGATCGCCCTCGGCTCGGCCCTCTGCGTGCCTATGGATAGTGGAACCTCGCTTTCCTACGTCGTACTGGCCGTCGTGGTGATAGGACTGGGGCTTGGCTTCTCGAGTACCAGTTACCTCGTCAGCGTGCAGAACGCCGTTCCCTGGCGGCGTCGCGGCGTGGCCACCTCCTCGGTAGTCTTCTTCCGTACCGTCGGAGGCTCGATCGGGGTCGCCGTGATGGGCGCTTTCCTGAACGCCTCCCTCGGAGAGCGCTACAGGGCCGCCGTCGAAAGGGCGGCAGCGGGTGAGCCGGGTCTCGGGCGCCTGCTCTCCGACCCCAACGCCCTTCTGCAGCCCGCCGTGCGCAGCCGCATTCCCGAAGCGGCATACTCGGAGGTGGCCGGCGCACTCGCCGCCTCGCTCAGCCCGGCGTTCTGGGTCCTGCTCTTCTTCGGTCTCTCGGCCCTCGCCGTGGCTACACTCTTCCCACACGGAATGGCCAAAGACCTTGTAAGCAGAGAAGAGGATTATGGGTGAGACCGGACGCGAACTGACCCTGGACAATCTCCCTGGCCCGCCCCTCTTCAAGCTGGTCGATCCCGAAGGAAGGGACGTCTTCCAGGAGACCGAGGTCGGCGGTGAAGGGGCCAAGGTCAGTGCCCTGTTCTCAGATAGGGAACTCGCACGTGAGTTCTCCGCAGGTGCCGCCCAACACGGAATGGAAAACCTCTCTGGCCTGGATCCAAGGGAGCTCTCCGACTGGGGCTCAGTAGAAGTCTTCGCGCTCTCTGGGGCCGACTTCGTGCTTGTCGTCTCCGAAGGAGGCGTCGGACTGTTCCACGCCGGTGACGTAGCCCAGAAGGCAGAGGAGATGGCCGGTGAGATCCCCTTCCCGCTGTACATGATCTCCGACGAGAGGGGAGAGGCGCCCCTGATCACGGTCGAAGTCGATGAAGGGGAGGCGCTGGTTGCAACACTCTTCAGCTCACCCGAGCACGCCCGCGACTTCCGCGAACGGGCCTCCCACCTCGACCTGCCGGACAGCCTCGGGACCATAGATGACAGGGACGGGCTCAGACGCCACGCGCTCGTAGCTCGCGAAGCGGGGGCGACCTACGCTGTCATAGACCCCGCATCAGGCCTCACAGAGGCAATCCCGATCGAAGAGTTGTCAGTACCTTGAAACCGATCCTCTGCGCAGATGTTGACTCCACCCTCTGGGACACGGGCGCCTGGGTCCGTTCGGCAGTTCTCGACATCACGGGCGAGACGCTCGATATAGAGAGAATCACCACCTGGACCCACGTCCTGGACACCTACGGCGAAAAGACAACGACCGCCATCTTCGACCGCGTCTTCGACCCTGAGCGCGTCCGGGATCGGGAACCCTACCCTGGTGCCCCAGAAGTGCTGCGCGCATTGCAAGAAAGACAGGGCATAGAGATTCACTTCGTAACCCACAACGATCCCGAGATCATGACCCCCCATCTCGAACACTGGCTTAGGACACATTTTGGGCCTAATGTGGGCCTTACGGTTACGACGGAGGACAAGCTCGACGTCCTGGAACAACTGGGTGCCTTGGGCCTCATAGACGACAGGCCTGACACCATAGGGCGGGTCGCCGACGCAGGTCTGTGGGCGGCGGCCATGATACAGCCGTGGAACCGCGACCTCCTGACCAGGAGGAGCGACGTACACGGTTTCTCCCACTGGCAAGAAGTCCCGGCTCTTCTCCCCCCAGAGTACAGGACCAGCATCGTTTAGGGGCTATCTGCCCCGGCATCGACCCATCATGAACGAGAGCTGACTTGCTGAAATGCTGACAAGAGGAGGCCGTAAGGCCGAAGCGTGCTGACATGCTAAGACGGCGCCCGACAGGGCGCGTGCTGTACTGTAACCTTCCGTATGTCAGGTACGGGACAAGGAGGAGACACGTTGGAAGGTGCTCAGAGCAAGGAGGGCATGCGGGAAGACGCGCCGCGGATCGAGGGTTTCTTGGGCCGTGGGAGCCCGGTCACGGTCTCTGCCAGAACCGGAGTCGATCTGGAGGGCTATGTCTGCGACCAGAACGAGAGCGGCCTGCTCCTCGACGCCAGGGACTCGAGCGGAGACCCGACCGGCTATGAGTTCCTTCCCTGGTCGAGCATTGAGCGGGTGAGTGCCGGGTAGAGTCGGCGCTCCTCAGAAGGAGGGAGAAGTGATGGCCGGCAAACGACGTACTCAGGCACATCATATGATGCTAAAAGATCTTGGACGTGGATTGATCCTGCGCCGTGCAAGCCGTGACGACGCCGAGGCAGTTGCGGCTTTCAACTCGAGGGTGCATCTTTCCTCAGGTGGCCCGTTCGAGCAGCGAGAACCCCATCGGGGGGTTGCTGCCTTCACGCGCGACCTGATGAGTGGGAATCATCCCACCTGCGACGCCTCGGACTTCACCGTGATCGAGGACACCACGACCGGCTCCATAGTCTCTTCGGTGTGCCTGATCGGGCAAAGGTTCTCCTACGAGGGGGTGGAGTTGGACGCCGGGCTGCCGGAGCTCGTTGGTACGCACCCAGACTACCGCCGCCGCGGCCTGGTGAAAGAGCAGTTCGATGTATTACACCGCTGGAGCAAGGAGCGCGGCCACCTGATGCAGGCGATAGCCGGCATACCCTACTATTATCGTCGGTTCGGATACGAGATGGCCGTGTACATGGGCGAGGGACGTCGGGTCTACGTCCAGGACCTACCCGGCAGACCGTCGAGTGGTCATGAGGGTCAGGGCTCTCCACGTTGCTACCATCTGCGCCCTGCCACGGCGTCTGACGCCCGCTTCCTCTCGGATCTGGACAACCGGTCAAGGGCACGCTATCTGCTCGCTTCATTACGTGATGAGGGGCTCTGGCGCTACGAAGTGGCAGGGCGCGACCCGGAGAGCGACGAGTCACTGGAGGTGAGGATCGTCGAGAATTCGGCGGGTGAACCCGCCGGGTACGTCTGCCACACACGAGCTCTCCGGGATGGCACCTTGGAGGTGGACGGCTACGAGCTCGCGAACGGAGTCTCCTGGCTGGAGGCCACACCTTTCGTGCTGAGCGGGTTGGCGGAGATAGGCCACAAGCATGCCTCAGACGAGAAAAAGCTCGCGTCATTGACGTTCGCGCTCGGCGAGCATCATCCCCTCTACGACGCCATACCCGAACCGCCGCTCTACAGGCTCGATCGTAGCGACCATTATGCTTTCTATGTACGGGTGCCCGATCTCCCTGAATTCCTCCGCCACGTAGGGCCCGTGCTCGAACGGAGGCTTGAGGCCTCGGTTGCCGCCTGGCACACCGGTGAGATAAAGGTGAGCTTCTACGGTGGTGGCTTCCGCCTCGACCTGGAGCGCGGCCGGCTGAGCGCAGTGGAGCATTGGAGTCCCACGGTCGAAGAGGAAGGCAATGCGGCTTTCCCTGACCTGACCTTCCTACAACTCCTCTTCGGGCACCGTTCACTCGAAGAACTCGACCGCGCCTTCGCGGACTGTTCGCCGGGCAAGGGATATGTGCGGGTCCTGCTAGGAGCCCTGTTCCCCAGGCGTCCCTCTGCCCTCTGGCCAATTTGCTGAGAAAGACCCGGAGCCTTCCGCATACCTGGCATCAGGGTTTGCACGGTAGCATCTCGGTTTGGCGTCTCGAAAACCATGTTCAGGCGACGTCGGAAGGGAGTGTGATCATGACTGACGGGAGGCGGAAAGTCAGGTTCGAAGAGATGTTCCCCTGGGAGGATGAGGTCATGAGCAGCGAAAGCCGCTAGGGCTGGCCGAGTCTGCCAGCGGTATGCACTGATCGAAGATTCGTACCGTCGCCACCTGCAGCGTGCATAGAGTGAACGTCTGCGATCATCGTGCTGCACTCGACAACCGCGGACGAGTCGGTCTCCCGCATCGTGGCGCAGCTTCATCCCGGCGCGGCGGTCACCACGTTCAAGAACATAGTGGACTGTGTCGTCACCAAGTACGGCGTAGCAGAGCTGCGAGGCAGCACCATCAGGGAGCGGACCCGTAGGCTAATAGGCATCGCCCACCCGAAGTTTCGCGACGATCTGGAGCGCCGGGCAAGAGAGCTGGAATACCTCTGAGGAGAACCCGTACTCGCGCCTTGGGAGTGGCTACAACCCTGCGACGGCAGGGATGATCTCCTCCCCGAAGGTTACGAGCGGCTTTATCTCGTGTACGTTCGGCATGTTGAAGATGAGGTGTTGTATGCCGGCCTCGCTCATCTCCTGGCAAAGACTGATCACATCATCTGCACCCACACCTTCTTCGCCGAGGTTGACGGTGCCAAGGGCTGTGCGTTCGATCTCCTCGTAGTCCCTTCCTACATCCTCGCAGTGGGCCCGCAGGACGTCGAGCTTGTGACGGATCAGGTTCGAACCTCCGTAGGCGAAGAGGTTGCAGGCGTCAGCGTACTCGGCGACGAGCCGCAGCGTTCTCTTCTCTCCCATACCGCCGATCATAACCGGCGGGTGCGGCTCGGCGAGAGCCTGGGGACTGTTGAGGGGTTCTGCGAGCTGGTAGTGCTTGCCCTCGTAAGGCTCGACCTCGCCCGACCACATCTGGTGCGCGATCTGCAAAGCCTCCTCGAGCTGTTCGAAGCGCTCTCTGGTGGACGGAAAGGGTACGCCTAGGCCCCGCGACTCGCGCTCGTTCCATCCGGCGCCGATTCCGAGGTAAGCCCTCCCCCCAGAGAGCACGTCGAGCGTGGTCGCGGTCTTGACCAGTAGACCAGGGTAGCGGTAGTGGACGCCGGTTACCAACGTACCTAGCCTGGCCCTCTCTGTGACGGCGGCCAGATAGCCCAGGGCGCTGTAGCCTTCGAGCATTGGCTCCTCTACCTCACCAACAGCCCCTATCTGGAAGAAGTGGTCCATAACCCACAAGCTTGCGAATCCGGCCTCATCGGCGGTCCTGCCGATCTCGGCGAACTTGGTACCCATCCCCGCTGTGCCTTCTGGCCATGTAAACCTGGGCACCTGCAGACCTATGTGCACGCCGCCACCTCCTCTCGAGTAGATCAATAGCAGACGGGCAGATTCTATCCCTTGAATGGGAGGGGCGTCTAAGAAGGATCCGTTCTCTTCTAACCGGTGATGCGCCCCAGGACCGCAAAGAGCTGCTCGACGTCCTCTTGTGAATTGTAGAGGTGGGGCGAGACGCGCACGCTCTCCCCGCGCACGCTGACGAAGACGTTGTGTGCCGTGAGCCGGGTGGCAAGGTCATCAGGGGCGTCAGGACCGAGCATCAGCCCGATCATGTGCCGTGCCCGCCTCTCTTCGGGGATCGTTACGATACCGAGTTCTCCGGCCTTCTCTTCTATGAGATCTGTCAACGTGCCGATGGTCTCGGAGACGTTCTCGACACCCCAGTCGAGGAGCTGACGCAGCGCTTCGGCCGCCATTGGGAGCAGGACGAAGTTGCTCCGCTCCCCCACGTCGTAGCGTCTGGCGCCCGGCTGGAAGGCGTCCTGGTAAGATACCAGCCCCGAGAAGTCCTGGCTTCCGCGGCGGTTGATCCAGTTGTGCTCTATGGGCATCCCCTCCCGATACTCCTCCCCGACGTACATAAACCCGACACCATATGGTCCGAGCAGCCACTTGTACGATGCGGCAACCAGGAAGTCAGGCCGAACATCCGAGACGTCGAAGGGATACGCCCCCAGCGACTGTATGGCGTCGACGACCAGCACAGCCCCCGCTTCGCGGACCCTCGCGCCGACGCTTGCGAGATCGACGAGCGATCCGTCGGTCCAGTGGCAGTTCGGGACGGCAACAACGGCGGTGTCAGCGTCGATCTCCCCGAGCAAGGCACGGGTCCAGTCGTGATCTTCTGGACGGGGTAGGGTCACGAGCCTCGCCCCGCTCCGCTCGGCCAGCTCGCGCCACGCGTAGACGTTAGAAGGGAACTGGTCCTCGAGGATTAGTATCTTCTGTCTTTCTCGCACAGGTACGTTCGCCGCGGCGACGGAGATCCCATAGCTGACGGAAGGGACGAGCGCGACGCCTTCGGCATCCCCGCCGACGAGCTGCGCGAACAGCGCCCGGATCTCTTCCGCATCTTCGAAGAACTGATCTGGTGTAATCTCCCAGGGCCGTGACTTGCGCGAAATCGCCCTCTCCCCGGTCTCCCGCGCCAGACGTAGCTGCGGCGACATGTAGGCGCAGTTCAGATAGACGATGTCCTCGCGTATCTCGAACAGGTCACGCTGGCTTCTGAGGTTCATCCCGAACGACCTCCCGTCCTCTTTCTTCCCTCACTTAACCAGAGATCGGAGCATTCTGCCCGTCGAGATCATGGCCCCCCCGAGAACGGCCGGTATGCCGCCCCCGGGATGCACCGAAGCCCCGACCCGCCACAACCACGGGCGCCTGCGGTCGTTGTAGAGAGGCCTGTGCAACGGTCCGCTCCTCCAGAAGGGACGCGCGGCCCCGTACAGGGCCCCGCCCGCGCTCCCCCAGGCGCCGAAGTACCCCGGGTCGAGGACCTCATACTCTCCGAAAAATCTCGTCACCGGTTCTTGCAGTCCGGCCGCAGCGGAGACGCGTTCGATCTCCCGCACGACGAACGGGTCCTCCAAACCGTATTCCCGCCCGTTCGCCGGTACCGTGAGCAAGACAGCAAGCGTCCCCCCATCATTGGGGTAGATCTCACCCCCACGATAGTAGTTGAAAAACGCCATGGACTCCCGCGGCTCTTTGCCAGTCTCGAGGCTCGTGTAAAGTGCAAAAGGGTCGGAAGGCAGCACGACACTGTGCACCGCGACCCTGGTGGGCAACTCTTCCCGAAGCGTCGCGTACACGGCGACCCCGGAGCAAGACAGCCTCTCCTTCACGCGCTCACTTTCGGAGTCGAGCAAGCTCTCCAGCCTGCCCGAGTCGAGGTCGCTAACCACCCTGTCAGCCCTGTACTCTCTCTCCGTAGTCAAGACCCTGTCGCGCCCTATCTCCTGCACAGGCTCGCCTGTCTTGACCTCGACCCCCGCGCGTCTGGCGAGTCGGTAGAGGGAGAGTACGATCTCGTAGACGCCGCCCTCGGGCACGAAAACACCGTCGACGGCCATGATCGCAGGCATGCTCGCGTACAGCGCAGGCGTCCGCGTCGGGGCCACCCCTGCGTTGAGCGTGTGGATGGCGATGATCTCCCCCAACCCCTCAGGCAACCATCGAAGACTGTCCAGGTAAGAACGGGTTGTCAGCTTCGCCCCGTATATCCTAAGAAGGCGTCCCAGCGCGGGTAGCGTCCTGCGGTCTGCAGGATCAGCCGTCAGTAGCCGCGTGACCTCGGGCCCGAGCCCGCCGTGTATGCCGGCGAACTGATCCCACGCCGCACGCCAGGGATGGCCATCCTCCACAGGCAGCGACGTTGCCTCGCCACGGTAATAATACCATCCCACCTCGGGCAGCCGTTTCAGCCTGAG
>Ga0126312_10001617_pt1 | contig 14871 bp, 16 predicted proteins | sample Plot104A_FD_92537 | JGI IMG/M metagenome (GOLD analysis project Ga0126312, IMG submission 92537) | Serpentine soil microbial communities from UC McLaughlin Reserve, CA, USA - Plot104A | ecosystem: Environmental > Terrestrial > Soil > Grasslands | place: USA: UC McLaughlin Reserve, Lake County...
GCCGGCGACCTTGCGCCGCTCGACCCACACGTCATTCGGCCACTTGATCGCGCACGGGACCGGAAGCGCTTCACAGACCGCGACCGCCGCGGCGAGCGGCAGGCTCTCCGAGAGCTGCCGCAACACAATCGACATCAGCAGCGCCGAGCGCGGCGGCGCCGTCCACTCGCGTCCCTGGCGCCCACGACCCGCGGTCTGCTCGTCGGCCGTCACGAGCGTGCCGTGCGGCGCCCCCGACGCGGCGAGGGCGCGAGCCCGTGCGTTGGTGGAGTCGACGACCCGGAAGTGAACCCTCGGCGCGCCGATCATCGAGGCCGGAGGCGCACCTCGGCGTCCGGGCGGACGCCTAAGGTCGCCGCGGCGTCGCCGCGGTTGATCGCCACGGCGAGCGTGCGATAGGCGTCCTCGTAGACCAGCAGCTCACCGGCAGTCACGTCGGCGAAGGTCTGGGCGTAGGTGGCCAGATAGCGCTCGCCCGAAACCTCGATCTCCACAGTTCCGCCAAGCGTGATGCCGGTGCCCGTGAGCTCCTCGTGGTCGAGGTTCAGCCCGACGTTGCCGAAGCGATCGACCACCAGGCAGTGCGCCAGCACCACGCCGTTCTCGCTGCGCGGCTCCGGCAGCTCTACCAGCGCGAGCGTCTCCGGGTCGAGCGGGTCGCCGGCGTCCGCCTGCTCGGCGCCCGCGGCCAGGTGGGCGGCCACCGGGGCGAAGATGTCGCGGCCGTGGAACGTCGCCGACACGGGCTCCAGCCGATGTGGCGAGCGCGTGATGTCGACCGCGAGCTCCACGTCTCCGCAGCGCTGCCAGGCGAGGCTGAGCAGGCCGTTGTCGGGACCGACGAGGATGCGCCCGTCCCCTGTTCGCAGGGCCACCGCGCGGCGCTCCGTCCCGACCTGGGGATCGACAACGGCCACGTGTACGCCGACCGGCATGTACGGAAGCGTGTTCCGGAGAACGAGGGCGCCCTGCCGCACGGCGTAGCGCCGGATGCCATGCGTGATGTCCACGATCTGCGCCTCGGGGGTGATCGAGCGGATCACGCCGTGGCAGACGCCCACGAAGTCGTCGTCCCTGCCGTAGTCGGTGAGCAGCGTGACGATCACGCCGGCGCTCCCCTCCTCGCCGCGGCATCGGCCGTGAGGACCTCCACGAGCCCGTCGATGTCGTGCCGCTCGGCCTCCACGTGCACGGTCAGCCGGCGCTCGCGCGCGGCCGCGCTCGTGATCGGGCCGATCGAGACGACCCTGCTCGAATCCGACACCGCGCCGCCCGACTCGAGCAGGAACCGGACGGTCGAGCTCGAGGTGAACGTGACATAGGTGGCGCGCTCCAACGCGTCGAGCTGCTCGCGGGAGAGCGGCTCGGCGACCGTGTCGTAGAGCGCGATCTCGTCGACCTCAGCGCCTCTGGCCCGGAGGGCATCAGGGAGCACGTCGCGGGCCGCGGCCGCCCGGGCCACCAGGACCGGCCGGCCTTCCACGGGCACGGCCTCGAGCGCCTGCACAAGCGCCTCCGCCACCGACTCCTCGGGGACCACGTCGGCCCGTACGCCGTGGCGCTCCAACTCCGCCGCGGTCCCTGGGCCGATGGCCGCCACGACCGCGCCGGCCAGGACGCGGGCATCACGCCCGGTGCCCGCGAGGGAGTCGAACAGGAGACGCGCCCCATTCGCGCTGGTGAGGCAGACCAGTGCGTAATCGCGCACGCGCGAGACCGCCTGGAGCAGCTCTCCCTCGAGCGGCCGTGGCTGGACCCGGATCGCCGGCGTCTCGACCACCTCGGCGCCGAGCTCGCGCAGCCGCGCCGCGAGTCCGCTCGCCTGCGCCCGAGCGCGCGTGACCGCCACGACCTCGCCGTGCAGTGGCCGGCGCTCCAGCCACGCGAGGGTCTCGCGCAGATCGGCAACCGGGCCGATCAGCGCGACGGCGGGCGGGCGGACGCCGTTCCGGTCGACCAGCTCGGCGATCTCGGACAGCGTGCCCGTGATGGTCCGCTGCCCGGGATGCGTCCCGCGCTCCACGACCGCGGCCGGCTCGTTCGGGTCGCGCCCGGCGCCGAGGAGGCGCGCCGCGATCAGGCCCAGGTTCCTCACCCCCATGTAGGTGACGAGCGTGCCGGGGAAGCGAGCGATGGCATCCCAGTCGAGCGCCGAGCCGGGCTTCCCGGGATCCTCGTGCCCGGTGACGAAGGCGACGGCGGAGGCGGCGTCGCGGTGGGTCACGGGGATGCCGGCGTACGCGGCCGCGGCCACGCCCGCGGTGACTCCGGGCACGACCTCAAACGGCACGCCCGCCTCGGCCAACGCCTCCGCCTCCTCTCCGCCGCGACCGAACACGAACGGGTCGCCGCCCTTGAGCCGGACGACCCGCTTGCCCGCGCGGCCGAGCTCGACCAGGAGGGCGTTGATCTCGTCCTGTCCGACTGCCCTGGCGCCCGGCTCCTTTCCGACGTAGCGGAGCTCGGCGTCGGAGCGCGCCCCCGCGAGGGCGCCCGGCGGGATGAGGCGGTCGTAGAGGACGACGTCGGCAGCTGCGATCAACTCGAGCGAGCGGCGGGTCATGAGCCCCGGATCGCCGGGCCCGGCCCCGACGAGATAGACGATCCCGGACACGGGAGGAAAGCTACTGGGGGGACGTCGCGGGGCCTGACGCCACCGCTACCTCGGCGGCCTCCAATAGATCGCGAGCGCCGGCCGAGAGCAGCCGGTCGGCTACCGCCCCGCCGAGGGCAGCGGGTTCCTCCGGGTCGCCCTCGAACGCGTCGCGGATCCAGTGGGAACCGTCCGGCATCCCGACGAACGCGGTCAAGGTCAAAGTGCCGTCCGCGAGCTCGGCGTGAGCGCCGATCGGCGTGTGACAGGTCGCGTCGAGCGCCCCGACGAGCGCCCGCTCGGCGGTCAGCGTCATGACCGCTCCGCGGTCGGTGAGCGCGGACGCGGCTTTCGCCGCCCCCTCGTCGTCGGTCCGGGCCTCGAGGGCCAGGCAGCCCTGACCGGGCGCCGGCACGAGCTCCGGAAGCGGCACGCCTTCCGAGCTGCGCCCAAGCCGGGCGAGGCCGGCGCGGGCGAGCACGATCGCGTCGAAGTCGCCCTCGGCGAGCCGGCGGAGGCGTGTGTCGACGTTGCCGCGGAGGTCGCGAACGTCGAGATCAGGCCGCAGCGCCAGAAGCTGGGCGCGGCGCCGGAGGCTCGCGGTGCCGAGCTGGGCGCCTTCGGCGAGCTCGGACAGCGAACCCGCGCCGCAGAGAGCGTCGAGCGGATCGGCGCGCTCGGGAACGCCGACGATCACGAGCCCGGGCGGCAGCTCGGAGGGCACGTCCTTGGCGGAGTGAACGGCCAGATCGACCTGGCCCGCGAGCAACGCCTCCTCGATCTCCATGACGAAGCGCGCCTTGTCCCCTCCCCGCCCTCGCTTCCCCGATGTCGCAATGGCCACCACCTCCGCCGGCCCCGGCAGCGCGTCCGCCACCAGGCGCGCCTGCGCCAGCGCCAGCGCGCTGCCGCGGGTGCCGAGCCGGATCACCTGCCGCGGCTGCGGCGGCGAGCGTCGAGCCGGGTGACCTCGGACGAGGGCGGCTCCTCGGGGGGAGCCAGCCCAGCCTCCAGGTCGAACAGCTCGTGGAGCGCGTTCACATACCCGTACGACGAGCGCTCGCCGACGGTGTCCTTCAGCCGCAGCGTCGGCTCGTGCAGCAGCCGGCTCACCACCGCGCGGGCCAGCACGGCCACCCGCTCACGATCCGCCTCGGATAGCGACTCCCAGCGCGCCTCGTTCTCGCGCAGGACCTGTTCGACGATCGCCTCCCCGCGGCGGCGAAGCGCGGAGATCGTCGGGACCACGTCGAGACCGGCGATCCAGGACTCGAAGCGCGTGACCTCCTCCCGCACGACGTCGTGCGCCGCCTCCGCCTCGGCCTCGCGCACGCTCATGTTGCGCGCCACGGCCTGCTGTAGGTCGTCCATGTCGTAGAGAGCGATCCCAGGGCACCCGCGGGCGCCGGGCTCGATGTCGCGCGGCACCGCGAGGTCGATCAACACGAGTGGCCTGCCCATGCGCGACCCGGCCACGAGCTCGAGCTCCTCGCGCCCCACGATCTGGTGCGGTGCGCCGGTGGAGCTGACCACGATGTCGGCGCCCTCGAGCTCGGCGGGAAGGTCGTCGAAGCCGACCGCTCGTCCGCCGAAGCGTTGGGCGAGCCCGAGCGCGCGGTCGTAGCGACGGTTGGCCACGAAGAGCGTCTCGACGCCGCGGTCGTGCAGCGCCTGCGCCGTCAGCTCGGCGTTCTCGCCCGCACCGATCACCAGCACGCGCTTCTCGGAGAGGCCGCCGAGGAAGTCGGCCGCGAGCTGGACGGCGACGGTCGACACCGACACGCTCGAGCGCGTGATCTCGGTCTCGGTCCGCACTCGCTTGCCGGCGGCGAGAGCGTCCCGGAAGAGGCGATTCGACACCGGACCGGTGACGCCCTCGACCAGCGCGAGCTCGTAGGCGCGCTTGACCTGCCCCTGCACCTCGGTCTCGCCGACGATCATCGAATCGAGCCCCGCGGTGACTGAGAAAAGGTGCTCGATCGCCTCGCCCGCGTGGAGCGAGTAGATCGCGCCGAGCAGCTCGGTCGGGCGCAGTCCGGCCTGCCGCGACAGGATGCCGAGCGCGACGCTCTCCGCCTCGACCGCGTCCGCCGTCACCAGATAGAGCTCGGTGCGGTTGCAGGTCGAGATCGCGACCGCCTCGTGGACCGCTTCGTCGTCGACCAGCTCGGCGAGCACCCGCGAGGCGCGGCCAGAGGGGAGCGCCAGCTTCTCGCGCAGCGGGAGTGGGGCGGTCTTGTGGTTCGCTCCGAGGGCCAGCAGCTCACCGGTCATTCGTCGTCCTCCGAGGCGAGCTCCGTCAGCTCGCGATCGATCCGTGCGATCTTCGCACCGATGATCGCAACGTAGACGAGGATCAGGGCGAGGAAGACCACGTATGCGCCCGCGACGTACTTGCCGGCCTCGTCGAGCGGAAGTGCGGGCATCAGGGCTCCCCCATCAGGCGGCCACCGCCTCGCGCTCCGCCAGCCGACGCTTTAGGCGCTTCAGCTGCATGGCCGCATGCTTCGCGGTCAGCTCCAGCTTCCAGAGCGTGGCGAACAGCAGCGCCATCCCGAGCAGCGCCACGAGGAACGTGAGCCGCATCTCGCCGGGCAGGTCGCCCCCGGTCTGGGAGAGCACGCGCGGGTGGGTATACGCCTGGGCCATCCGAACCGCGACGAAGTTGAGCGGCACGAACGCCCCGGCCGCGATCGCGAAGACCGACGAGTAGCGGGCCTGTCGCTCCGGGTCCTCGATCGAGAAGCGCAGCGGGTAGTAGACGCAGTAGAGGAGGAAGACCACCAGGAAGGAGACCAGCACCGGCTCGTCCCAGACCCACCAGTGCCCCCACGACGCCCTCGCCCAGATCGACCCAGTCGCCAGCACGCCTACGCCGAAGATGATCGCCAGGTGAATGGCCACGTAGGAGCGCAGGTCCCACGACGCGTCTCCGCTCCGCAGGTGCCGGATCGCGAACACGCCGCCGGCCACGAAGCCGCACAGCGACACGATCGCCATCGGCACGTGCACGTAGAAGATCTTCTGCACGAACCCCTGGTCCGCGTCGAGGGGGGCGTAGAAGAACACGAGCGCCAGCGCCGCGGTGAGCGTCACGACGGCGGCCGCTGCGAGTGGAGCCAAGCCCTTCGAGTACATCAGTCCTCGAGCAGGTAGTCGAAGACCGCAACTGAGAGAAGCACGAACACCACATCGTAAAGACTGAGCAGCCCCAGCCAGCGCGCGAGGTCCTCGGGCCCCTGCTCCTGGCGGAAGAGCGGCTCGGTGGCCTGCGCGCAGGAGATCAGGACCGGCACGAGCAGCGGCAGAAGGAGTATCGGGACGATTAGCTCCCGTGCGCGCGTCTCGGCCGCCAGCGCCGCAACGAGCGCCCCGACGGCGGCGATACCCAGGTTCCCGAGCAGGAACACCGCGAGCAGCTCGGGGAGCGCGCCGCCTAGTCCCGGTCCCAGCAGCAGCAGGCCGAAGGTCGGGACAGCCACCACCTCGACGACGACCAGCATCGCGAACAACCCGACCGCCTTGGCGACGAACAGCGCGGTCCGGTCCACTGGCGCGAGCAGCAGGCCCTCGATCCCACCCTGTTCCCGCTCCGCCGCGAACAGCCTCGACACGCCGATGACAGCGGCCAATAGGAGCGTGACCCAGAGCACTCCCGCGGCGAGCTCCCCGTCCAGCGAGTCGCGGTCGAGCCCGAAGTGGAACAGCACGTACACAGTGAGCGCGAACAGCGTCATCGCGGGCACCGACTCCTTCGTGCGGAGCTCGATCAGCAGGTCCTTGCGAAGGATCGCCCGGGCTGCGGCGATCACCGGTAGAGCTCCCGCGCGGCTTCGGCCCCGATCGCTCCGGCGCCGGCCTGGCGGCCGCCGTCCGCCTCGACCACGCCGGCGAACGCCTGGCGGCCGCCCTTGAGGCCCAGGGCCAGGTCGGCCTCGGTCAGGGCGCCCTCGACGTCGTGGCTGACGAGCAGGCGGGTGCGTCCGGACGCGCGGCCGATGAGCGGCTCGAGCAGCTCGCCGGCGGCCGGGTCGAGGTGCGCGCGCGGCTCGTCGAGCAGGAGCAGGGCCGGATCGTGAAGGACGGCCCGCGCTGCGGCGAGCCGCTGCACCATGCCGCGCGAGAGGTCGCGCAGCGGCTCGTCCGCCCGCCGCGCCATGCCCACAGCGGCGAGCATGCCGTCCACGCGCGAGTCGTCTACGCCGTGCAGGCGGGCGTGGTAGCGGAGGTTCTCGCGGCCCGTGAGCTCGCGGTAGAGGAGGGCCTCGTGGCCGAGGTAGCCGACGCGTCCCTGGATCCGCCAGCGCTCGCGCGGAAGCTCGCAGCCCAACACGCGCACCCGGCCTGAATGCGGGCGGAGGAGACCTGCGAGCACACGCAGGAGAGTCGTCTTTCCGGCGCCGTTGGCGCCCAGCACCGCGAGGGTGGAACCGGCGGCGAGGCTGACCGTCACCCCCGCGAGCGCGACCCGCTCGCCGTACCTGCGCTCGAGGCCCTCGAGCTCGATCGCGGGCTCCATGGCGGCGAAGCCTATGCTGCACATGTGGCGCGGCTGGTGGGCATCAATCACGTGGCGCTCGAAGTCGGCGACCTCGAAGCGGCGCTCGAGTTCTACGGACGGCTCTTCGACTTCGAGCTGCGCGGGCGCCTGCCGCGCATGGCCTTCCTCGACATGGGCGATCAGTTCATCGCCATGGCCGAGACCGATCCTGGACCACCGGACGGGGCGCGCCACTTCGGCCTGGTCGTCGACGACCGCGCCGAGGTGCGCCGCCGCCTCGAGGAGGCCGGCGCCGACATCCTGCCCGGGCGCGGACTCGACTTCCACGATCCCTGGGGCAATCACGTGCAGGTCGTGGAGTACGGCGACATCCAGTTCGCGAAGGCGCCGAGCGTGCTGCGCGGCATGGGGCTCGACGATCTCGAGAAGACGCCCCAGGCGCTGACGGAGCTGCGCGAAAAGGGCCTTCTCTAGCGCCGGCTCGCCGCCCGCTCAGGCGCCGCGCTCCAGCGTCTCCGCGGCGTGCTTCAAGGTCGGCTCCACGATCGGCCAGGACTGCTCGATCGCCTTCGGGTTGCCGGGAAAGTTCACGATCAGAGTGCGGCCGCGGATCCCGGACGCGCCGCGGGTGAGGATCCCGAGCGGGGTGTGCTCCCGCGAGTCGGCTCGGATGGTCTCGGCGTAACCGGGGGCCTCACGCTCGATCACGTCGAGGGTGGCCTCGGGGGTGACGTCGTCGACCGTCAGCCCGGTGCCACCCGTGGTGAATACGAAGCGGACTCCCTCGCGGTCTGCCCAGCGCTTCAGCGTCGCCGCGATCTCACCACGCTCGTCGGGCACCGTCTCATGACTGACCTCGAGCCCCGCTCGCTCGCAGAGCCGCACCAGCGCGGGACCCGAGACGTCCTCGCCTTCCCCGCGCGCCAGCGACGTCGAGATCGTGAGCACGACCGCCCTCACGGCGGGGGAGGCTACCTCCCAGACTGGCGGGGGTTCGAACTGGTCGCGTCGGTCTCACCGCGGGGCGCGGCGCGGCGCCAGTCCGCCTTCCCGCCGGTCTTCTCGAGCAGCACGACCTCCGCGATCTCCACGCCGCGCTCGAGCCCCTTGACCATGTCGTAGACGGTCAGCGCCGCCACCGAGGCCGCCGTCATCGCCTCCATCTCGACGCCCGTCCTGGCGCTGGTGCGAGCCTCGGCTTCGATCGCGACTGCGTCATCGCCCACCTCCACCCGGAGGTCGAGGAACGACAACGGCAGCGGGTGGCAGAGCGGTACGAGCTCAGCGGTCCGTTTGGCGGCCTGGATACCCGCGATGCGCGCCGTAGCGATGACATCGCCCTTCGGCGCGTCCCCGCGCGCCACCGCCGCCGCCGTCTCCGGCGACATCCGCACGACGGCGCGCGCCCGCGCTCGCCGATCGGTGACCTCCTTGCCCCCCACATCGACCATCCGGGCCCGCCCGGCCTCGTCGAGGTGTGTCAGCTCGTCAGACAGGTGCGTGGGAGCGCCGAGCCGCGGCGATGAGATCGCGGACGGCTTGGTCGTCGCCGCGTCGGAGCAGCTCGACCGGATCGGGGTCGCCGTTCACGATCGACTCGAAGAACGCCTTGCGGTCCTGATAGGTGGGCAGGGTGCCCTTCGCCCAGCCGCGCACCTCGTTCAGCAGCACCGCAAGACGCGCGTAGGGCTCGCCGTACTCGTCTGCGATCTCGTCGCGGATGCGCTTCGCCAGCGCGGGCGACGCCCCCGCGGTGGAGATGGCGATCGCGAGCGGCCCGGTTCGGATGATCGCCGGCAGGATGAAGTTGCAGAGCGGCGGCACGTCCACCACGTTCACGAGCATCGCCCGCCGCTCGGCGTCCTCGAACACTCGGATGTTCACCTCGGTGTCGGCGGTGGCCGCGATCGCGATGAAGACGCCCTCGAGGTCGCCGGCGCCGGCGTACCCGCGCTGCTCCCAGCGGATCGAGCCCTCGGCGGCGAGCTCTCGGAGCGGCTCGATCGCCTCCGGCGCGATCAGAGCCACATCGCCGCCGCAGGCGAGGAGGCCCTCGACCTTCTCGAGACCCACGTCACCGCCGCCGACCACGACGCAGCGGCGCCCGCTGAGCCGCAGGCAGGCGATGTAGAACGGCGTATCGAGCATCCCCTGGACGCAGCTCTGGTCGCAGATCCCCCTGCGCAGCTGGCAGACGCAATCCTTGCCGGCATAGGCCTGAGCGGGCATCTCGAAGAGTGTAGGCGCCGGCCCCGCTCACGCAGGCCGCCGATGCTCAGCGCCGGAACACGTCCCGCAGGGTCCTGGCTGCTACTCGCAGCAGCGGCAGCAGGCCACGGCGCAAGGCGCCGGGCTTGTCGGCGTCGCGTCCGTAGAGCAGCTTGGCGGAGGCGTTCATCGCGGTTCCGAGCGACTCGTCGTAGGGATGCCACCAGAAGTCGCGGGTGCGCGAGGGCTCCCAGGTCACCAGCTTGACGTTCACGCACTCGTAGAGGCCGAACTTCGAGTGCGAGCGGCCCAGGCCGGAGTCCTTCACGCCGCCCCACGAGCAGGAGCAGGCGCCATGGGAGAACATGTGGTCGTTCACCCAGACCATGCCCGACTGCATGCGGCTCGCCATGCGCTCGCCTTTGGCGCGATTCTTCGTCCAGATCGAGGCGCCCAGGCCGAACGGCGAGTCGTTCGCCAGCGCGATCGCCTCGTCCTCGGATTCGACCGTGACGATCGGGACCACGGGGCCGAAGATCTCCTCCCTCATCAGGCGCATGTCGTGTGTCACGTCGGTGAGCACGGCGGGCGCATAGAAGCTCGCGTCGGGGTGACCGTCGAGGTCGACCGGCCCGCCGCAGTGCAGGGTCGCTCCGCCCGCGACCGCGTCGTCGACGAGCCCTCGGACGAGCTCGAACTGCTCGCGCGAGACCATCGGACCGACCTCGGTCTCCCACTCGAGCGGATCGCCCACCCGCAGCCCCCGGGCGCCCTCGACCACGCCCTCCACGAAGCGCTCGGCAACGTCGCGCACGACGTAAACGCGCTCGATGCCGCTGCAGGTCTGGCCCGCGTTCGCGAACCCACCCCAGAGGCAGCCGGATATCGCGTTCGGGAGCCCCGCGTCGGAGCAGACGATCATCGGGTCCTTGCCTCCGAGCTCGAGGACGGAGCCCTTCATCCGCGCCGCACACTCGACCCCTACCCGGCGGCCGACCTCCACCGAGCCCGTGAAGAAGATCTTCGCGGCGCTCGACTCGACGAGCGCCTGGCCGACGGCGCCGCCGCCGTGCACGGTGCGCACGAGTCCCTCGGGCAGGCCGGCCCGCTCGAACACCTCCTGGATGCGTTGACCGATCAGCGGTGTGAGCGAGGCCGGCTTCAGCACCACGCCGTTGCCGGCCATGAGAGCGACAGCCACCTCGCCGAACGGGATCGACCACGGGTAGTTCCAGGGCGCGATCACGCCCACGACGCCCAGCGGCTCGTATGCGAAGCGGGCGCGCTTCTGCTTGATGAAGATCGGCAGCGGGACGCGCTCGTCCTCGAGGATCCTGGGTCCCTGCTCCGCGAGCCAACGAAGGGAGTCGATCGTCGGGACCAGCTCCATCGTGTAGGACTCGTTGCGCGGCTTGCCCTGCTCGCGCGTCAGCAGCTCGGCCAGCTCGTCCAGCTGGTCGATGATGGCCTGGCCCGCTCGGCGCATGTAGCGGGCGCGATCTCCGAGCGGCAGCTGGGCCCAGAATGGCTGCACGCTCGCGACGTCGTCGACGACCGCCTGCACCTCACCCGGAGTGACGGCGGGAACGGCCCCGAGCCGCTCACCGTCGAGCGGGCTGAACGACTCGAGCTCGGCCGCCCGCTCGCCGGCAGGCTGAATAGCTGCCTCCATGGCGCCCGATTGTGAACGATTGTCAGCGGCCGCGGTCGCGCCTGATCCGCTCGAGGCGCTCGCGCAGCTCGGTCTCGTCGCCGAAGCCGCTCAGCTCGAGGAAGCGCTCGCCGACCGCCTCGGGGGGCATGAGCTCTTGCTCCGACACTCCCTCGGGGCGCGCGTGGGGATAGTCGTAACCCTCGCCGCGACCGAGCTTCTTGGCGCCCGGGTAGGCGGCGCTCTGGAGGTAGGCGGGGGGAATAGGGGTGCCATGCTCGCGGATCCAGTCGCGGGCGCGGCCGAGCGCCTTCATCGAGGCGTTCGACTTCGGCGCCAGCGCCAGGTAGACCGCTGCCTGCGCGAGGTTCAGCGCCGCCTCCGGGAGCCCCACGTGCTCCACTGCGTGCGCCGCGGCGACGGCCACCTGTAGGGCGCGCGGGTCGGCGTTGCCGACGTCCTCGCTCGCCAGGACCACCATGCGTCTCGCGATGAAGCGGGGATCCTCGCCGCCCTCGAGCATCGCGGCGAGATAGAGGAGCGAGGCGTCCGGGTCCGAGCCGCGCGTCGACTTGATCCAGGCGGAGATGAGGTCGTAGTGCTTGTCGCCCTCCTTGTCGTAGAGGACGGCGCGGCGCTGGAGCGAGTCCTCGGCCACGCGGAGGGTCACAGAGCCGGCCTGGCCCACCGTGTCGCAGGCCAGCTCGAGTGCGGACAGAGCCGTCCGCGCGTCGCCGCCCGAGCGGGCGGCGAGGAACTCGAGGGCGTCGTCAGCGACCCTCGGCGCGTCGACGATTCCACGCTCGTCGCCGAGCGAGCGGCGAAGGAGCGCCAGCACGTGCTCAGTCTCCAGCGCGTGCAGCTCGTATATGCGACAGCGCGAGAGCAGCGCCGAGATCACCTCGAAATATGGGTTCTCGGTGGTTGCGCCGACCAGCAGCACCAGCCCCTCCTCGACCGCCGGCAGCAGCGTGTCCTGCTGGGCCTTGTTGAAGCGATGGATCTCGTCGAGGAAGAAGATCGTCCGCTCGCCGCTCGTCGTCCGCCGGTGCTGCGCCCGCTCGATCACCCCGCGCACCTCGGCGCGGCCGGCGTTCACCGCCGAGGCCTCCTCGAACGCCGCACGGGAGTTGACGGCCAGCAGCCGCGCCAGCGTGGTCTTGCCGGCCCCCGGCGGCCCGTAGAGGATCATCGAGTGCGGCCGACCCTCCTCGATGGCCGTGCGCAGCGCCGATCCCCGACCGAGCACGTGGTCCTGGCCGACGAACTCGCCCAGCGAGGTCGGCCGCATCCGTGCGGCGAGGGGGAGGTCGCCCGGGTGCACGCCGGTCTGGCCTGAGGCCTGTTCGTCGAGCTCGAAGAGCCGCTCCATGCAGGCGATTCTCGCACCGGCGACGGCGTGCGCCTCCTCCTCGTGGAGCTCGAGCGCGCGATCCGCGGCGCCGCTCACCACGCGAACGCGGCCTCCATATACTCGCTCGGGTGCCTGAGCGGGCCGATCTCGAGCGAAGCGCCACCGAGCTGCTGCAGCGGCTGATCCGGTTCAAGACCGTCAATCCGCCCGGCGACGAGCAGGCGGCGCAGGAGCTCCTGAAGGAGCTGCTCGAGGGAGTCGGGTTCGAGTGCGAGCTGCTCGCGGCGGTCGAGGGCCGGCCGAACCTCGTGGCGCGGATGCGGAGTGCGTCGGACGGCCCACGGCTATGCCTGCTCGGTCACGTCGACACCGTGCTGGCAGACCCGGACGAGTGGAGCGTCGACCCCTGGTCAGGCGAGCTGCGCGACGGCTGCGTCTGGGGGCGCGGGGCGCTCGACATGAAGAGCCAGGTGGCGAGCGAGACGGCCGCGGCGCTGGCCATCGCCGGCGAGGGTTGGCGGCCCGAGGCGGGCGAGCTGATCCTCGTGTTCACGTGCGACGAGGAGACCGGGGCAGCCTACGGGGCGCAGTGGCTTTGCGAGCAGCACCCCGACAAGGTGCGCTGCGACCTCGTGGTGAACGAGGGCGCCGGCACCGTCCTCGACTTCGATGGCCGCCGGGTCTACGGGGTCTGCGTTGCGGAGAAGGGTGTCTTCCGGTTCACGCTCACGACCCGCGGCAAGGCGGGGCACGCCTCCGTGCCGAGGATCGCCGACAACGCACTGGTCAAGATGGCGCCGGTGCTCGAGGCGCTCGCCGACGGCCGGCCGGCGTACGCGCTGTCCCCCGAGCCGGAAGCGTTCCTGCGCGCTCTCGGGCTCGACCCCGGCGACCTCGAGGGGGCGGTCCAGGGAATCGCAGAAAAGGATGGGCGGGTGGCGATCCTCGTCGAGCCGATGCTGGGAGTGACGCTGACTCCGACCATGATCAGCGCGTCCGAGAAGGTCAACGTGATCCCCTCGCGCGCGGAGCTGGCGATCGACTGCCGCGTTCCGCCCGAGCTGGGCGAGGAGGCCGTGCTGAGCGCGCTCCGCGAATTGATCGGGGAGGACGGATACGAGGTGCGCTTCCACGATCGGATCGTCGGCAACCGCTCGCCGGCGGACACCCCGTTGATGGAGAAGATCTCGGCCTTCGTGAGGCGCGAGGATCCCGGGGCCGAGGCGGTGCCGGTCGTACTGCCCGGCTTCTCGGACTCGCACTGGTGGCGGCGCGCGTTTCCCGACTGCCTGGCCTACGGCTTCTTTCCCCAGCGAGCGATGGACCTGTTCGAGGCCTTCCCACTCATCCACGGCGCGGACGAGCGCGTCCCGATCGAGGATCTCGGTCTGGCGGCGAGCTTCTACGCCGAGCTGATGGAGGAGGTGCTGCGGTGACCGCCCCCGTGCCGGAGGAGAAGCTGCGCCTCGGCGGCATGGCCCTGCGCAACGGGCTGCTGGTGCACGGGCCGACCCACTGGGCGGCGGCGGTACGTACGGAAGCCGGCGAGATCGAGGTGGCCTCCGGTCGCAAGCCGGACCTCGGGGGCAAGGCCTCGGAGCGGGTGCCCGGGGTGCGCGGCCTCGTGAAGCTCGCCGAGGCGATCGCCGTGATCCCGCTGGTGAAGCGCGCCCTGCCCGAGGCGCGCCTCCCGATGCAGGACGTGAGGACGCTCGGCGCGATGGGCGCCGCTGCGCTGAGCGCCCAGGCGATCAGGGCTGCCGGCGCCCGCACCGTGGGTAGAGAGACGGCGGTGGCGCTGATCAGCATGACGCCGGCGTTGATGGCGCTCGTGGGCGGAGAGCTCGCCGCCTACCACGGCGTGGAGCACAAGGCGATCGCGGGCTACGAGGAGGACTCCGACGCCGCCGACGCCGGGAAGGAGCACGACCGCTGCGGGTCCCATCTGGTGGCGCCGATGCTCGCGACCGCGGCGCTCGGCAACGTCGCGGCGCGCCGCGCGGGCCTGCGCGGCCCGGCCGCGGAGGTCGCGGTCGGCCTCGGCAGCGCCGCGGTGGCGGTCGAGGTCTTCGCATGGGGCGAGCGCCACCCGGACTCCCGGCTGACCCGCCTCCTCCGGAGACCCGGCAACGAGATCCAGCGCGTGATCGGCACCCGCGAGCCCACCCCGGAGCAGCTCGATGTGGGAACCGCCGCGCTCGCGGAGATCCTGCGGGTCGAGCCGGCGCCCAGCCCGGCGAGCCCGGATCGAGACTGAGCCGCTCCCGAGACTGCGCGACGAGATCGAGGCGCTCGGCGGATCACCACCCGCGCCTCGGGATGGTCCGCGCTCCCCGGGCCGCCCGTACCATTGTCCCCATGGCAACCGAGGCCCAGCCCCGGACTCGGCTCGATCCAGAGGTCTTCCGGCTCCCGGCCGACAGGATCCGGGAGGGCTACTACACCGACGCCTACTTCAACTTCACGAAGCAGCTCCTGGAGGAGCAGGGCCGCCATCCGCACGTGACCATGCAGGTCTTCCAGAAGCAGGCCTCGGTGCTCGGTGGGATCGACGAGGCCATCGC
>Ga0126312_10001618_pt1 | contig 14867 bp, 14 predicted proteins | sample Plot104A_FD_92537 | JGI IMG/M metagenome (GOLD analysis project Ga0126312, IMG submission 92537) | Serpentine soil microbial communities from UC McLaughlin Reserve, CA, USA - Plot104A | ecosystem: Environmental > Terrestrial > Soil > Grasslands | place: USA: UC McLaughlin Reserve, Lake County...
GCGCTCGCCCGGGAAGCCGAGGATGAAGTTGGAGCGGAAGGCGGCGTCGGGGTCGAGGGCGCGGATCCGCCCGACCAGGTCGAGGAAGGACCCGGCCGAGCCGCCGCGGCGCATGCGCCGCAGCACGGGCGCGCTGGCGTGCTGCAGCGACAGGTCGAAGTAGCTGCAGACCACCGGGTTGGCGGCCATCTCCTCGAGCAGGCCGGGCGTGATTTCGTCGGGCTGGAGGTAGTTGAGGCGGACCCGGCGCAGGCCGTCGATCCCGGCCAGGTCGCGCAGCAGATGGATGAGGGCCTCGCGGCCGCCCAGGTCCTTGCCGTAGCTGGTGGAGTTCTCGGCGACCAGGCAGACCTCGGAGACGCCCTGGCCGGCCAGCCAGGCGACCTCGTCGAGGATCTCGGTGGGCCGCCGGGAGCGGAACCGGCCCCGGAACGACGGGATGGCGCAGAACGAGCAGTCGCGGTCGCAGCCCTCGGCCAGCTTGACCAGGGCCACCGGCCCGCGGGCGGGCGCTCTGGCCGGGAAGGCCGCCCCGGTCGGGGTCGGGAACACCATCGGCAGGGCCCGCCGTCCAGGTGGGACCAGGGAAGCCGGACCGGGCCCGGCGGCCTCGGGGGAGCCGAGCAGCGACGGGAGCTTGCCGTAGTCGGAAAACGGGACGATGGCGTCGGCCTCGGGGAGCTCGACCCGCAGCTCCTCGGTGTAGCGCTCGGCCAGGCAGCCGGTGACCAGGAGGGTGCGGGGCCGGCCCTGCTCCTTGAGGGCGGCCGCGTCCAGGATGGTCTCGATCGACTCGCGCTTGGCCGCCTCCACGAACGCGCAGGTGTTGACGACCACGGCGTCGGCCTGCTCGGGGTCGGTCACGACCTGGTAGCCGGCGGCGGCGAGCAGGCCGGCGGCGTTCTGGGAGTCGACCTCGTTGCGGCCGCAGCCGAGGGTGACGATGGCCACGGTCGTCGGGGCGGGGTCGGGCATGGACTGGTCTCCTGGGGACGGCTGCCGACCCTTGACGCTACCAGCCGCCGCGGTCCGACACCGCGAAGCCGAGCAGGTCGGCGGCGAGCCCGATGACGGTCGTGGTGGTCCGCTCGCCGAGCAGCTGCGGCCGGAGCCGGGCCCCGGCGGCCAGGTGGCGGTCGTACGGCAGACGCGCCACCCGCACCCCCTGGGAGGCCAGGGTCCTGGTCCCGAGCTTGAGGTCGACGGCCTCGGTGTGGGGGCTCTGGCTGGAGAGGACGACGACGGTGCGCGGGAGCAGGGAGGCCGAGGTCTGGCGCAGCCGGGCGATGGTCTGGTGGGTGCTGAGCAGGCCGTCGACGGTGGCCGGGGCGACCAGGGCGAGGGCGTGGGCGTCCTCGAGGACGCCCAGGTTGAGGCGGCTGGCCGGGTCGGGTCCGCAGTCGGTCACCAGCACCGCGAAGAAGCGCGAGAGGGCGGCCACGGCCGCCCGGTACGCGGGGAGGTCGAGCCGGGGGGTGGGGTCCGCGCTGGTCGGGCCGGTCAGCAGCCACAGGCCGCTGTCGGTCCGGCCCAGGTGGGGGTCGGCGTCCTCGAAGGCCTGCGGCTGGGGGGCGGCGCGGCCGAGGCCGGCCACCGGGCGGGGCGAGGCCGCCCCGGCCAGCAGGGCCAGGGAGCCAAGCTCGGGGGCGGCGTCGACGGCCAGGACCCGGTCGGGCCGGGCGGCGGCGAGGGCGGTCGCGACCAGCGCCGCCACCGTGGTCTTGCCGGCGCCGCCCCGGCCGCTCAGCACGGCGATCCTCCGGATGGTGGTCACCGGCTGACGCAGCCGCTCGGCCCGGGTGGTGGCCTCGCGGACTTCCCGGGAGGCGCCCATGCCCAGCACCTCCCGAACACGCCGGGCGGCCTGTCTGGCCAGCGGGTCCCGGTGGTGCCGGGGCCGGGTGAACGGCTCCGGGTCGAGGTCGCCCGGCGCCAGCCCGCGGCGCTCGTCCTCCCTGGGCCCCGGGACCACGGGCGGAGGCTCCATCGGGAGCGCGGCCGAGGCCGCGCCTGTCGGTGCCGGGGCAGCCTGCGGCGACCCGGCCCCGGGGTCAGCCCCCCGGAGGGGGAGCGTAGCCGAACCGGGAGTGGGGCGTGCCGGGTTGTCCACAGCCGGGGCCGCAGCGGTATCCCGGGACGGGGCGGCACCCAGGGCCGGGTCGGCACCCGACGCCGGGTCGGCACCCGACGCCGGCTCAGGACCCATCCCCAGGTCGCGGAGGACCGACGAACCCCAGTCCTGCTCGGGGGGGCCTGGTTCTCGCTCCGGGCGCATCAGAACGTGTCGAGGAGGCGGCCGTAGATGCCGAACACCCCGATCGCCAGGGGAACGGCGGCGACCACGGCCACCGTCTCCAGGCGGTCGGCGAGGCGGCGTAACCGGGCTCTGACGTGCTCGACCGGCTCCACGACGAGGGCGACCAGGGTCGTGACCAGCAGGGCCAGGGCGGCGGCGAGGGGGGCGGCGGTGCCGGCGTGGTCCTGCCAGACGGACAGCAGTCCCAGCAGGATCCAGGCGGCCGCGGCCAGCAGGGCGACGACCTCGGCGACCAGGGGGTAGATGCGGGCGCGGCCGGCCAGGACGACGGCGCAGGCGGCGACCAGCAGGACCGTCCAGCGGGTGGGGGCGGTCAGCAGCTGGCGGCCGGCCAGGGCGGTGGAGGCGGCGGTGGCGGCCACGGCGACCGAGAGGCTGCGGTGGGCCGCCTCGATGGCCGCGACCGCGTCCCGGCGGGCCACCTCGTCGCCGGCCGTGCGGCGGTCGTCGAGGCGGGTGAGCCCGGAGGCGGTGAGGGCGACCCGCGGCAGCAGCCCCAGCAGGACGACGGAGGCGACGGCCAGCACGGCGGCCAGCCGGTCGGGGGCGAGGCCGGCCGACAGGCCGGCGCGCCAGGCCGCGGCCAGGCCGAGGCCGAGCCCGCCGCCGACCACCCCGACCCGGCCGAGGGGCGAGACCAGGCCGAGGAGCACGGTGGCGGCGGCGGCCACGGCCGCGGCCACCATCAGCCGCCCCACCAGGGGCTGGCCGGCCGCGCCGGTGGCCGTCCAGGCCGAGACCGGCCCGACCGCGCCGCCCCCGAGGACCAGCGCGGTCCCGGGCGGCTCGCGCAGCTGGGCGGCCACCATCCCGCAGGCGGCCAGGGTGAGCGCGACCACGGCCAGCGCCTGGGCCGTCCGCGGGTCGCTCCAGGGGCCGCGGAGCAGCAGCCAGGCAACGGCCAGGCAGGCGGCGACCACCCCGGCGGTGAGGGTCCAGCGGCGGGCGGCCGGCCCCCAGCGCCAGGGCCGCCGGTCGCGGTCGTCGGACACCTCCTCGATGACGTCGTGGACGACCGGCGCCGGCGGCGCGTCGTGCTGGGCGACCAGCCGGAGCACGGCCCCGTCCTGGACCTCGGCCTCGGCCAGGGTCGTGTCCAGGGCGAGCACCTGCCCGGCCGCCCCGACCAGCTGCCGGGCCCGCGGCGGCGCCTGGGCCTCGTCGCCCAGGAGGGCCAGCAGGTCCGGCAGGAGCGAGCCGACCGGCTCGGTGGACGGCAGCACCAGGTCGACCCGCCGGCGCTCGCCGACCAGGGTGACCCGGCTGTAGGGGAGGTTCATGGCCGCGCCATCGAGGTCACCGCCACGTCCTGGGTGCCGGGGCCACGGCCCGGGGCACCGCCCTGGCCGCGGCCTGCTGGTCGAGCTGGCGCTGGAGGAACGACCAGCCGACGCAGCCGGCACACAGCACGGCGGCGAGCACGGCCCCGCCGGCGGCCCGGCGCAGGTTGTCGCTGCTGGCCTTGCGGCGGGCCCGCAGTGAGCCGTGGAGCAGCGCGTCGGCCAGCCGCTGGCGGCGGACCGCCACCGACTCCAGCAGCTGGGCGTCGTAGTCTCGCTCCATGGGCATCGCCCCCGAGGGGAAGGTCCGCGCTACTCGTAGAGGTCGTGCAGCCGCATCTCGATGGTGGCCAGGACCTCGGCGAACTCGAGGTCGCGGTCGTCGCCGCTGGGCGTGCGCAGCAGCTCCAGGCGCAGCTCGTCGGCGATCCTGGCCAGCCGCTCGGCCAGCCGGACCGCCTGGTCGCGGTCGAGCAGGTCGAAGTGGAGGCCGTCCAGGGCGATGGCCTGCCGGACGGCGTAGTTGTCGGCCTCGTTGTCGGTGGCGGCGGCCAGCCGCTCCAGCAGCGTCCGGTAGGCCCACCTGGACAGCGTGGTCGGCTCGTTGTTGGGGATGACGATGACGGCCACTCAGAACCCGATCCGAACGATCTTGTCCTGCTCGGTCGCGGGCAGGCCGTCGAGGTGGCGGCGGACGGCGGCGACCTGGTCGGGCGTGAAGCCGGAGAGGTCGACCACGGTGTAGTCGTTCGACTTCAGCAGGTGCTGGTCGATCGAGCGCAGGAACACCCGCTCGTTCCAGTACCGGGACGCCTCGGGGGTGCCGACGGCGTCATAGGACCGGCCCAGGTCGTCGACGTACTCGGCGCCGACGTGCGGGCTCTCGTGGAAGGTGCGGTCGGCGAAGTCCGGGTGGGCCTTGAGCCGGGCCGCGGTCGCCTGCTCGGCCGGGCTGAGCCGGGTGGCGTCGGGGATGCCCTCGGCCCGAAGCCGGTCCAGGTCGGCCACGGCGTCGCCGGCCCCGCCGGCGGCGTGGTCAAGACCGCCGGTCTGGAGGTCGGGGGTGCTCTGGTCGAGCTGGGTGGTGAGCTCGTCGACGGTCGGCAGGTCGGGGTCGAGCTTGCCGGCGTCCTCAAGCTGGTCGGCGAGCTTGCCGACGTCGTCGGGCAGCTTGCCGGCGTCCTCGGCGGCGTCGGCGACCTCGTCGACCTTCCCGGCCTTGTTGAACTTGCTCACCTTGGCGACCTTCAGGGCCTTGAGGGCCGCCAGCGGCAGGGTGACCACGTTCCACAGCACCGTGCCGAACGCGCGGGCCGGGTCCTGGCTCCACATGTCCCAGGCCACCAGCGCCTTGCCCAGGTTCTTCCAGGCCTCCAGGGCCTCGCCGGGGGCGTACAGCCACTTGCCGGTCAGGCTCCACAGCCCGCCCCAGGACGAGCTGAAGGTGTCCCAGTCGAACGGGTTGACGAAGCCGATCAGGCCCTTGAGGTCGTCCCAGACGCCGTCGACGAAGAAGCCCTTGACCACCGAGACGCCGCCGTTCCAGACGTCCTTCCACCAGGGCTCGTCCCTCTCCTCGGGGGCGCCCCACGGCCGCTCGGCGTTGGCCGGGATCTCGGTCGGGCCGTAGGTGTCGGGGCCGCTGCCGCCGGCGTGCCACTGCCGCCCCCCGAAGCGGGCGTTGATGGCGTTGGCGGCCCGCCGCTCGGCGTCCTGGAGGGCCAGCACCTGCTGGTCGACGGCGGCCAGGAGGCCGTTGTGCTGGTCGACCTTGGCGCCGTCCTCGCGCCAGTCGTCGTCGCCCTGCACGCTGGCCACGAACGACGACGCCTCGGCCTGGAGCCGCTCAAGGCGCTGGGCGATGGGACGCACCTCGGCCGCGTAGCCGCTGAGGGTGCCGGCCACGCCCTCCAGGTCGCCGCCGAGGTCGCCGGCCCGGCCGCGGACCGGCTCGGTGGCCGCGAACAGCTGGGCCGCCTCCGGGGCCTCGTAGAAGGCGGACAGGCCCTGCCAGGTCGAGTGGACGTCGCTGCCGGCCTCTCGGACGCCCTGGCCGGCCGTGCGGAGGCTGGACGCGTCGACCTCGAGGATGTCGACGTCGCCTCGGAACTGGGGGATGGCGCCCGGGTTGATCATGGCCGTCCCCGCCTACCTGCCGGCGTTGCGCTGGGCGTGCTCGGCCATGGCCAGGTCGCCGTTCAGGTACGCCCTGGTGGCGTCCACCGCCCCCTCCAGCACCCGGGAGGTCCGGTCGACCAGGAACTGGAAGGCCGGCTGGTTGTGGGCGGCGAAGTCGACCAGGGCCTGGCCGACGATCTGGCTGCCGCTGGCCGCGACCGCGCCCTGCACGGCGGCCTCGTAGGCCTTGCCGTGGCGCTCGAACGCCTTGGCCTGCTCGACCGTCCGGGACACCACGCTGCGGACCCCGGCCGGGTCAATGTCCCACCTGCTCATCAGCCGATGGCGTCGACCGCACTCCTGGCCTGGGCCAGGGTGCTCTGGGCGGTGCCGTCGTTCTGCTCGAGGGTGCCGCGGACCAGGGCGATGATCGAGCGGACCTCGGTGGCCGCGCTGTTCCAGCGGCGCTCCTTGTCGTGGTACTGGTCGGACACGCCGTCGGCCTGGAAGTCGGACATGGCCTGCTTCACATCGGCGTCCCGCTGGCCGATCAGCGCCTCCAGGCGGGCGATGACGGTCTGTAGATTGCCCTGGGCCTCCTGGGAGGCGCCGACGTCGTAGCTGCGTCGGTCGGCGTTCGCCATGGCTCCTCCTCTCGCTCAGCCGCGGGTGCCGAAGCGGGCGGCGTCGAAGTTGGCCGCCCCCAGCCCGGTCCTGGAGTTGTCGGCCATCTCGGTCTCGCCCTGGATGAAGGCGGTGTCCATGCCGTGGACCCCGCCGAGGATGGCCGACAGGGACGAGTTCAGGTCGGCCGTGATCTCGTCGGAGCGGGCCTTGAACGAGTCGAAGGCGGCCTTGCCGGCCCCGTTGAACCTGCCCTCGAGCGGCTGGGCGGCCGCGATCAGCTGCTTGATGAGCGCACCCAGGTCGCCGCTGGCCCCCTGGGTCTGCCTGGTCAGCGTCGACAGCGTCTGGCTGCCCACATCGAATCTCACCGGGCGTCTCCTCTCGCCGATGCGGGTTCTGGCGGGACGGCGGCATATCATAAGCGACCTCCCCCGACAGGAAGCAATCGCCGCGAACGTGACATCTCCCCCTTACAGCTTCGGGCCGGGCCGTTGAGGCGGCTGGTGCACCGGCCGGCGCGGGTGGTCCGCCCGGCCGGCCAGGCCGGGCCGCTCGTGATCGAGGCCCCGCCGACCCTGCCCGAGGGCCGGTCCGGCAACCCGGTGCAGGCGCTGCTCCCGGTGGCCGGGGCGACCTCGTCGCTCGGCATGATGCTGGTCTTCCGCAACCCGGCCATGCTGGCCGTGGGGGCCCTGATCATGCTGGTGACGGTGTTCGGCGGCCTGGCCATGCTGCTGTCCCAGAGCGGCCAGGCGGCCCGCCAGCGCCGCCAGCAGCGCGACCGCTACCTCGAGTACCTGGAGGAGCTGCGCCAGCGGTCGGCGGCCGAGGAGCACCGGGAGCGGGCCGCGGCCACGGCCCTCGACCCGCCACCGGCGGCCCTGTTCGACGTCGTCCGCGACCCGGCCAGGCGCTGGGAGCGGCGCCGCGCCGACCCCGACTTCCTCCGGGTCAGGGTCGGGGTGGGCCGGGTGCCGGCCCGACCCCTGGTGCTGGCCGACGGCGGCAGCTCGCTGCGGCCCACCGACCCCTTCATGCTCGCCGAGGCCCGGGCGGTGGAGCGGCGCTTCGCCACCACCCCGCAGATGCCCCTGACCGTGCCCCTGGACCGGGCCGGGAACGTCAGCGTGGTCGGCGACCGGGCCGAGGCGCTCGGGCTGGCCAGGGCCCTGCTGGTGCAGGCGGCGGCCGGGCACGCCCCCGACGACCTGGCGGTGGCGCTGGCCTGCCCGCCCGGGCGGCTGGACGACTGGTCGTGGGCCAAGTGGCTGCCGCACCTGCTCGACCCCGAACGCCGCGACGGCCAGACCGAGGCCCGCCGGGTCGCGCCCTCGCTCGACGAGCTGGCCCGGGCGATGGCCGGCGACCTGTCGGCCAGGGCGACCTACGCCGCCGAGGCCCGGCGGGGCATGGACGCCGGCCAGGCCCTGGCCCTGGCCCGCCGGCTGCTGGTCGTCCACGACGCCCACGGCCGGGTGGCCGCCGAGCTGCCCTCCCCCGACCAGGCGGTCCCGGCCAGGGACATGGGCGTCACCGTCCTCCACCTGGTTGCCGACCGGCTGCACGAGCCCGAGGAGGTGGCCGTCCGGGTCACCCTGGAGGACGGGCAGGTGACGGTGGAGGACCTCCGCGGCCCCGGCCCGGCGCCGGCGGTGGCCGGCGTGGCCGACCAGGTCCCGACCGCCCTGGCCGAGGGGCTGGCCCGCCTGCTGGCCCCGCTGCGGCTCTCGGCCTCCTCGGCCGTCGAGGACAACCCGCACGCCGGCCCGGTGAGCCTGCCGGGCATGCTCGGCGTCGACGACCCGGCCGACCTCGACCTGACCGCCCTGTGGGCGCCCCGCGGCGAGCGCGACGTCCTCCGGGTGCCGATCGGGGTGACCGACGCCGGGGAGCCGCTGCTGCTCGACCTCAAGGAGCCGGCCCAGCTGGGCATGGGCCCCCACGGGCTGTGCGTCGGGGCCACCGGCTCGGGCAAGAGCGAGCTGCTCCGCACCCTGGTCCTGGCCCTGGCCGCCACCCATCCCCCCGAGCGGCTGGGGATGGTGCTGATCGACTACAAGGGCGGGGCGACCTTCGCCCCTTTCGCCGCCCTCCCCCACGTGGCCGGGGTCATCACCAACCTGGCCGACGACGCCGGGCTGGTCGAGCGGGTCCACGCCAGCCTGGCCGGGGAGGTGCGGCGCCGCCAGCAGGCGCTGAAGGACGCCGGCAACCTGGCCCACATCGCCGACTACGCGCAGCTGCGGGCGCGAGACCCGGAGCTGGCTCCCCTGCCCCATCTGCTGGTGATCATCGACGAGTTCGGTGAGCTGGTCACCGCCAAGCCGGAGTTCATCGAGCTGTTCCTGACCATCGGCCGCATCGGCCGCAGCATCGGCGTCCACCTGCTGCTGTCCAGCCAGCGTATCGAGGGCGGCAAGCTCAAGGGCCTCGACACCTACCTGTCGTACCGGCTGGGGCTGCGCACCTTCTCGGCCGCCGAGAGCCAGGTCACCCTGGACACCGCCGACGCCTTCCACCTGCCGCCCCTGCCCGGCTTCGGCTACCTCAAGGTCGGGACCGTCACCTACGAGCGGTTCAAGGCCGCCTACGTCTCCGGGCCCGTGCGGCCGCTCTCGGCGGCCGAGCAGGCCCACCGGGCGCCGGGCCGGCCCCGTTCACCACCGCCAACCGCGGCGCCGACGACGGCGAGGGCGGCCAGGCGGAGGAGGCGGCCGTCCCGGCCCGGAGCGCCGAGCCGGGGCTCCACCAGGTCGTGGTCGCCCAGCTCCAGGGGGCGGCCGCCCCGGTGCACCGGGTCTGGCTGCCGCCGCTGCCGGCGGCGGTCGCCCTGGACGTGGCCGCCGGCGGGGTCGAGGTCGGCGAGCGGGGGCTCCAGCTGGCCGGCCGGGCCGGCCCCATGCGGGTGCCGCTGGGGCTGCTGGACGACCCGGCCGCCCAGCGGCAGGGGCGGTGGCTGCTGGACCTGCGCACCGGGGGCGGCCACGTGGCCGTGATCGGCGGCCCCCAGTCGGGCAAGACGACCCTGCTGCGCACCCTGGTCGCCGCCCTGGCCCTGACCCACACCCCCCGGGAGGTGGCCGTCTACGGGGTCGACCTGGTCGGCGGCGGGCTCCTCCCCCTGGCCGGGTTCTCGCAGGTCGGCGGGGTCACCGGCCGGTCCGACCGCGAGCGGGTGCGGCGGACCTTCGAGGAGGTCAGGGGCATGCTGGAGCACCGCGAGGAGGTGTTCCGGGAGCGCGGCATCGACTCGGTGGAGAGCCTGCGCCGCCGCCACGCCGGCGGGGAGGTCCCGGAGCTGCCCATGGCCGAGGTGGTGCTGGTGGTCGACGGCCTCGGGCTGGTCCGCTCCGAGCACGAGGAGCTGGAGCCGCTGGTCGCCGACCTGCTCCAGCGCGGCGGCGGCTACGGCATCCACCTGGTCGGGTCGCTGCTGCGCTGGAACGACCTGCGCATCGCCCTCCAGCCGGCCTTCGGCACCCGCCTGGAGCTGCGGCTGAACGACCCGGCCGACTCGGTGGTGGACCGGCGGCTGGCCGCGACCCTGCGCGACGACCAGCCTGGCCGGGTGCTGACCGACGCCAGGCTGTTCGCCCAGACGGCCCTGCCCCGGATCGACGGGGTGGCCGACGCCGCCGCCCTCGGCGACGTGGTCGGCCAGCTGGGCCGGGCGGCCCGCTCGGCCTGGCCGGGCGAGCCGGCGCCGAGGGTCCGGGTGCTGCCGGCCCGCCTGGGCGCCGACACCCTCCCCGGCCCGCGGGAGGCGCCCCGGCGGGTCCCGGTCGGGGTGGACGAGACCACCCTGCAGCCGCTGTTCCTCGACCTGTTCGACGCCGACCAGCACCTGCTGGTGCTCGGCGACGGCGAGTGCGGCAAGACCAACCTGCTGCGGCTGGTCGCGGCCGGGCTGGCCGCCCGCCACGGCGAGGAGGAGCTGGTGTTCGCCGTCATGGACCCGCGCCGGGGCCTGCGCGACGCCGTGCCCGAGGGCCTGCTCGGCGGGTATGCCGGCAACGGCAAGGTCTGCGGCGGCCTGGCCGCCGGGATCGCCAGGGAGCTCGACAGGCGCATGCCCGAGGAGGTCGCCGATCAGCAGGCCCTGGCCGACGGGGCCTGGTTCTCCGGGCCGCGGATCGTGGTCCTGGTCGACGACTACGACATGCCGACCGCGGCCGGGCAGCAGCCGCTGGTCCCGTTCCTGCCCTATGTGCCGTCGGCCCGCGACATCGGGCTCCACTTCGTGGTCGCCCGCCGGGTCGCCGGCGCCTCCCGGGCCCTCTACGACCCGTTCCTCCAGGCGCTACGGGAGAGCGGCACCAGCGGGCTGGTCATGGCCGGCGACCGGGGCGAGGGCCAGCTGTTCCCCGGCGTGTACGCCGGCGCCCAGCCGGCCGGCCGCGGCTGGTGGGTCCGGCGCGGCGAACCGGTCCGCCTGGTCCAGACGGCCGCCGCCGAGGCGGTCCAGGCCCTGCTGTGACCAGGGACGTGGTCGTCCTGCTGCCGGCGGCGCCGGAGGTGGCCGACGTGGCCGCCGCCCTGCGGGCGGCCGGCGAGCGGTTCGGGGTCCGCCCGGCCGCCGAGGGGGCGGTGGTGCAGCTCTGCGACGACCAGGGGCGGCCGCTGGTCTCGATCGAGGTGCCGGTGCTGGTCCGGGTCCCCGGCGAGGTCGAGCGGCTGCTCGGGGCCGAGGTGGCCGGCCGGCTGCCCCCGCCGCCGCTGTGGTGGGTGGAGACCAGGGCCCCCAGCGCCCGCGACGGCGCCGAACGGCTGGGCCGCCGCTTCGCCGAGGCCCTGGCCGCCCGCTGCGGCGGGATCGTCTGGCCTGCGGAGGGTCGCCGCTGACCGCGGTCGCGGCCGGCCATCCGGCAGTCGACGTGCTCACCGACCGGGTCGCGGTGGTGCTCCAGGAGCGCCCGGTGGTGCCGCTGACCGCCTGGCTGGCCGACGCGGCCCGGACCTGCGCCGAGGCCGGCCGGGGCCTCCAGGTCGTGACCCCGCCGTCGGCCCGGCTGACCACGCCGCTGCGGTTCGCCCTCGACGGCCCCGACACCCGCTGGGTGGTCCGCGACCGGGGCGGCGGCACCTGCTACGACGGGCTGAGCGGCCGGCTGCTGCACTGGGACGGCGCCGCCTTCGTCCCGACCCCGGCCGACGGGCCGGGCGGCCGGGTCCTGGCCCCGGAGTTCGCCGAGCCCGCCCCACCGGCCGGCTGGCAGCTGGTCCTGGCCGTCCGGGTGCGGCACACGGCCACGGCCACCGCCCGGCTCGGTGGGGCCCTGGAGGCGCTGTGCGTGGCCCTCTCCGGCGAGCCCCCGCGCGGCTGGGGCACGGCCGAGCCGGCCACCGAACCCTGGGACCCCGGCCGCCTGACCGCCCTGGCCCGCCGGCGCGCCCCCGACCCGACCCTGCTGGTGGTGGTCGGCGGCGCCGACCGCCAGGCCGTCGGCACCCTGCGGGTGACCCGGGCCGCCTCCGGGGTCGACGAGACCCTGACCCTGGTCGTCGGCCACCCCGACCGGGTGCCGCTGGACACCCTCCCGGCGGCGGCCGAGGCCGTCGCCGAGCGGGTCGCCCTGGTCTCGATGCTGGCCCAGCTCCGCCCGGGCCAGGCCGACACCACCTGGGAGCCGCGCCTCCGCGGCCTGCCCGTCCCGGTCGGCGTGGCCGTCGGCCCCGAGGAGGTCGCCCGCCTCGGCCTCGACCACGCCCTGTCCGCCCCGGCCCCGGCGGCACGCCCCCTCGGCCGCGACCGGCACCCGGCCGTCTGGTTCCACCTCGGCGACCCCACCACCCCGACCGGCTGGGAGTACCTCGCCGCCGTCCTCCGCCACTTCGGCCTGGAGTAGCGGTCGGCGCGGGCGGCGGCGGCTCGGGAGGGGCTGGCGCTGGCAAGAGGGCTGTGGATACCCGCCGTCCCTCCTCGCCCGGGTCGGCTACCCTCAGGCGTCGGGCGACCCGGGTCTCGCCTCCAGGCCGCCGGACTGGGTCTGGCGGACGAAGGTGGCCTTGTCCCAGGTCTCGGGGATGGTGGTGGCGTCGATGTAGCTCATGCCCGAGCGGAGGCCGCCGACCAGCTCGTTGACGATGCCGGCGACGGGGCCCTTGAGGGGGAACTCCATCTCCTCGCCCTCGGGGACGTACTGGTCGAGGGCGTCGCCGCGGCCCTCGATCTCCAGGCGGGCGGCGGCCGCACCCAGTGACGCCATGCCCCTGAACACCTTGTACTCGCGGCCCTTGCGGCGGACGACCTCGCCCGGGCTCTCGGGGCGGCCGGCGAACAGGCCGCCGATCATGACCGTGCTGGCCCCGGCCGCGATCGCCTTGGCCACGTCGCCAGGGTGGCGGATGCCGCCGTCGGCGATCAGGGGCACGCCCATGTCCCGGGCCACCTCGGCGCAGTCGAGGACGGCGGTCAGCTGGGGCACGCCGACCCCGGCGACCAGGCGGGTGGTGCAGGCGAACCCGGGTCCGATGCCGACCTTGACCGCGTCCGCGCCGGCCTGGGCCAGGTCGGCGAAGCCGTCGGCGGTGGCCACGTTGCCGGCCACGACCTCGGCCTCCGGCCAGGTGGCCTTCAGCTCCCGGACGGCCTCGATGGTGTGGTCGGCGTGGCCGTGGGCGACGTCCACGACCAGGGCGTCCACGTCGGCCTCGAGCAGGGCCTGGGCCCTGGCCAGGTACCCGCCGCGCACCCCGAGGGCGGCCGCGACCCGCAGCCGGCCCTGGCCGTCGCGGGTCGCCTGGGGCCAGCGCTCCCGCAGGCCGATGTCGCGCAGGGTGATCAGGCCGGCCAGCCGACCGTCGTCGCCGACCAGGGGCAGCTTCTCGATCCGGTGGCGGTCCAGCAGCTTGCGGGCCTCGTCCAGGTCGATGCCGGGCCGGGCGGTGATCAGCCGCTCGGCCGGGGTCATGGCCGAGGCGACGGTGTCGCCCCACGGGGCTTCCGCCTGGTCCCCTCCCCGCCCCGCCCGACCGGCCTCGGCCCGCATGTCCCGGGCCGTCAGGATGCCGACCGGGCGGTGCTCGGCGTCCACCACCACCAGGCCGGTCACCCCAAGGCGTCTGGCCTCGGCGGCGGCCTCGGCCACGGTCCGCTCCGGCCCGATGGTGTACGGCCGCTCGATCACCCGGCCCAGGTAGCGCTTGACCCGCCGCACCTCCTCAGCCTGGGCCTCGGTGGGCAGGAACCGGTGGATCACCCCGAGCCCACCCAGCTCGGCCATGGCGATGGCCATGGGGGCGGTGGTCACGGTGTCCATGTTGGCCGAGACGATGGGGATGGCCAGCTCCACCCCGCGGGTGAAGCGCGAGCGGGTCGAGACGTGCCGTCGGGAGCGGATGCTGGAGCGGCGCGGCACCAGCAGGACGTCCTCGAAGGTCAGGGCGAGGCGTGGTTGGTCGGTCATGGGCCCCAGGCTAGCCGAGCGACCGGCTGCCCGGCGTGAACGACCGGCGCCAGACGTTGCCCGAGGTGTCGGCCACGCCGAGGTCGTGGCCGTTGACGGTCAGGCTGACCCCGGCCGGGTAGCCGAGCACCAGGTCGAGGCTGCGCCGGGCCTTGAAGGTGCGGCGCTCGCTGGGCCCTGGGGTGCCCTCGAAGGCGACGCGGCCGTCGGTGGTGACCCGGGTCCAGGAGGCGCCGGAGTAGCGCAGGGTGACGGTCACGTCCTTGGGGGCCGGCCGGGCGGTGGTGGCCGGGGCCGGCTCGGCCGCGGTGGTGGCCGGGGCGGTCACGAACGGCGGCTGGGCGTCGCCCTGGTCGGGCCCCGGCCGCAGCAGCCCCCACAGGGACACGAGCAGGATGATGGAGACGCAGGCGATGGCCACGCCCAGCCAGTTGGGGCCGCGCCGGCCGGTCCTGAGGCCCCCGATGGCCTTGGGGGCGTGCTCGAACAGCGGCGCCTCGGGCCGCTCCTGGGCCCGGTAGGCCTCCAGCAGCGGGGCCGGGTCGATCCCCAGGTAGCCGGCGTAGGAGCGCAGGAACCCCTTGGCGTAGACGCTGCCGCCCAGCTCGCCGAAGCGCTCCTGCTCGAGCGCCTCGAGGTAGCTCGACCTGATCCGGGTCGCGAACGCGGCTTCGTCGAGCGACTTGCCCTGCGCTTCCCGAGCCGAGCGCAGCGCTTCGCCGATGGTGCTCAGCGGGGTCACCCCTTCGTCAACACATATGGGGCAATGCGGAGAATCGACTCGTCAGATGACCGGATTTTCGCCCACCCTGAAGGCTACGGCAACCTACTCGTCCAGGATCTCCCCGTAGCTTTCCTCGCGGCCCCGGACCTGCTCCAGCTCCTCCACGGTCATCAGCACGTCGCGGGGCTTGGAGCCCTCGGACGGGCCGACCACGCCCCGCTCCTCGAGCTGGTCCATGATCCGGCGGGCCCGGGAAAACCCGACCTTCATCTTGGACTGGAGCATCGAGGTGGAGCCGAGCCCGGAGCGGACGATGATCTCCATGGCCTGGGCCAGCAGCGGGTCCTCGTCGCCGTCGTCGTCCTCGGAGGCTGCTAGGCCCTCGGCGACCACCC
>Ga0126312_10001619_pt1 | contig 14865 bp, 15 predicted proteins | sample Plot104A_FD_92537 | JGI IMG/M metagenome (GOLD analysis project Ga0126312, IMG submission 92537) | Serpentine soil microbial communities from UC McLaughlin Reserve, CA, USA - Plot104A | ecosystem: Environmental > Terrestrial > Soil > Grasslands | place: USA: UC McLaughlin Reserve, Lake County...
GCATCGGATGCTCGGGCCAGTCGTCGCCGTCCTCCAGCGGCACATCCATCGTCTCCTCCGGGTCGCCGCGCCCATGGAAGAACCAGTTGTGGTTCTCGAACTGGATCCAGGCGGCGGCCAGGATGTTGAGCGTCGTGGCGGGCTTGAACTCGTCGCGCGTCATCAGCTCGAGCGAGACCTTGCGCGCGCTGGGGTCGTGCAGGCGCGGCGGCTTCTCGGGCTTGATGCGCTGCGGGTCGATGTTGCGCGTGAAGCCGGTGCCGGTGGAGCCCATCTCCGGGTCGTTCAGGTCGTTCCACTTGCCCTCCGGGGTGCGAGCCTTGAGCACCTCGTGCGGCGGGGCGGGGCCGCCGCCGTTCTCCTTGAGCTTCTCGGAGGTGTCGAACAGGTTCATGTCGCGCAGGTCAAGCCGCAGCGACAGCAGGTTCAGCACGTTGACCGGGAACGGCAGCTCGTGCCACTGCCGGCGCTTGTTGATCGGGCCGAACACCGCGTGCATTGCCCGGTTTGGAAGTGATCTGCTCATTTGCTCACCGACCTCGCTCGAAAGGACCCTTGAGCGGCATCTTCCCCAAAATGCGGCGCTTCATGCGCCCGGACGGCTCACACTTCCGGTGGGCTCGATGATTTCCCGATGGCGAGCAGAGCTGCGGGCGTCGCCGACCTCCGCGAGCACCACCTGTATCCCGGCCGCCACCGGGATCGCGGCCAGCGTGCCGAGCAGCCCGGCGAGCTCGGTTCCGATCACGATCGCGACGAGCACGGCGAGCGGCGACAGCTCCACCGCCCGCCCGTAGATCAGCGGCCGCAGGTAGTAGACCTCGATCTGGTGGTAGATGAAGAAGGAGCCCACCACGATGATCGCCGGCACGACTCCCTGCGTGAGGGCCACCAGGCCGAGCATGATCGGGGCGAGGATCGCGCCGAGGATGGGAATCAGGTCGAGGAAGGCCACGAGTAGGCCCAGTGGGACGGCGTAGGGGATGCCGGTGGCCAGCAGCACGATCGTGGCGAGCGTGCCCCCGAGGGCGCTGGCCACGAGGTTGCCGGTCACGAAGCCGCCCACCGCCTGGTAGATGCCCTGTCCGACCCGCTCGACCCGAGGTCGCAGGTCGTCGGGCGCCAGGTTGAGCAGGCGCTCGACCCAGCCGCGGCCCTCCAGCAGCATGAAGAACGACAGAAACGAGACCACGATCACCCCGATGCCGGTGGCCGCGACCCCCAGGGCGAGGTTCTTCGCGTAGTCGCCCTTCGTGACCGCGTCCTCGATGTTCTCGACCACGTGGTACCTGCGCTCGAGGACTCCGAGCGGTCCCTGCCCCCTGCTCAGCTCCGGCAGGCCGTCCACGAAATGCCTGACCTGCTTGACGAGCGGGGGCCCCGCCAGCGTGATGATCGCTGCCAGCAGGAGGAAGGCGAGCAGGAAGACGGTGGTGGCGGCCAGGCCGCGGCGCCAGCCGCGGCGGACGAAGAAGTCGACCGCGGGGTTCAGCGCGACCGCGAAGAAGACCGCCATCAGCACGAGCGTGATCGCGCCCCAGGCCAGCAGCACCAGCGCGACCAGGGCCAGCGCGAACGCCGTCACGCCGAGCACCGTGACCACCGTGCCGGGGTGCACCTGCACCACTCGCCGGGGCCCCTCGGCCTCCGCCTCCACGCGCGCCAGCCGGCGCTCGAGCTCCGCCACCCGATCCGTGCCCGGGCCCCCCAGCTCTGCCCGGGGCGGTGCCGGCCCTGGGTTGAGCTCGTCGGCCATGCGGATCACCCCCCGGGATACCCGCCTCGGGGATCTCCGAACCGCCGACGACGGCAGGTTGCGGCGCCCGGGCACAGGGACACCGATGAGTTCTGCGGCCGCCGGCAGTCTCGATACCGCGAGGCGGTGGAGCCGGAGCGGCTGGTGTTCACCTTCGACAACACGAACGATCGCAGCGACCCGAACGTCGAGGTGGCCACCGTCACCTTCAACGACCTCGGCGACAAGACCGAGGTGGTCTTCAACCAGACCGGTCACCTGCCCGAGGACGTGTACCCGCGCACCAAGGAGGGCACCTCGACCTTCTTGGACGCCCTCGCCGAGCGCCTCGCCAGGATCCAGGCGCAGGTCTGAACCGAGAGCCGGCCCACCGCGCGACGGCGCGGCGGGCGGCTGGACCCGGTCAGCCCCCGTCGATCAGGGCGGACTAGTCGTCGTACAGCCCGGCGAGGTCGTCCGAGAAGTGCTCGTAGACCTTCTCGCGCTTGACCTTCATCGTGGGCGTGAGCTCGCCCTCCTCCTGGCTCAGCGGGCGGTCGAGCATCTTGAACGTCTTCACCTGCTCGATCTTGGCGAGGTCGCCGTTGGCCGCGTCGACGGCCTCCTGCACCTTCGATTCGTCGGCGCCGTCCGAGGGCACGATGAGCGCAACCAGGTAGGGCCTGTCATCGCCGTAGACGATGGCCTGCTCCACGGCGGGGCTGTCTCCGAGCTTCTCCTCGATGTTGGTCGGCGTGATGTTCTTGCCGCTGGAGGTGACGATGATCTCCTTCGCGCGGCCGGTCACGTGCAGGTAGCCGTCATCGTCCAGCGTGCCGAGGTCGCCGGTCTTGAACCAGCCATCGTCGAACACCTCGGCGGTCTTGTCCTCGAGTCCGTGGTAGCCCCGGAAGACGTGCGGGCCTTTGACGAGGATCTCTCCGCGGCCCTCGTCATCGGTGTCCTCTGCGATCTTGATCTCGGCTCCCGGCAGGGCCCTGCCGACCGTTCCGAACTCGAAATCGTCCGGCGCGTTGACGGCTGTCACCGCCGAGGTCTCCGTGGCGCCGTAGCCCTCGAGGATCAGCACACCGCACGCCCAAAAGAACTCGAGCAGATCCTTCGACACGGGCGCCGCTCCGGTCAATGCGTATTCGAGCCTCCCCCCGAACAGCTCGCGGACCTTGGAGAGCAGCTGCTTGTCCGCCAGCTCGTGCTCCGCGCGCAGCAAGGGACCCGGCTCCTCGCCGCTCTGCTCCAGCTCGCGGACGTTGCGACCGACGTCGATCGCCTTCTGGAAGACCTTCTCCTTGAGCCCGCCGCCGACTTTCTCCAGCGCCTGCTCGTGAATCTTCTCGAAGATCCGCGGGACAGACGGGAAGTGGGTCGGCTCGACCTGGCGGAGGTTGTCGATCGCCTTGTCCTTGTCGCGCTCCCAGTAGGCGATCGTGCCGCCGACGTCGAGCGTGACCATCTGCGTGACGCGCGTCAGCGCGTGAGCGAGCGGCAGGAAGATGAACACCACGGCCTCGCTCCCGAAGTCCGCCACCTGCTCGACCATGTCGCAATTGGCGCGGTAGTTGGCGTGCGTCAGCACGCAGCCCTTCGGCGGGCCGGTGGTCCCGGAGGTGTAGATGAGCGTGAAGACGTCGTCGGGCTCGACCTGCTCGACACGCTTCTCGACTTCGCCGGCGGCCTCCGCACCGCGCTCGCGCAGCTCGGCGAGCGTGAGTGCGCCTTCGGCCTCACCTTCGAACAGGACGAAGTGCTCGACGCCGAGGCCGTCACTCGCTTCCCTGGCCGTCGCCAGCAGTTCCTCGTTCTCGCAGAACACGAGCGTCGTCCCGGAGTCCTCGAGCACATGACGAGCCTCCTCGGCGGAGGCCGTCTGATAGATCGGCACGACCACTGCGGCTGCACAGATGCCGCCGAGGTCCGCAAGCGTCCACTCCGGTCGGGTGTCCGAGTGGATCGCGACGCGGTCTCCGGGCTCCACACCGAGCGCGATCAGGCCGGCTGCGACTTCATTGACCGCCTCACCGAGCTCCCCATACGAGAGCTCGGTCCAGTCGTCACCGTCCTTGTACTTGAGGGCTGCCCCGTCGTAGCGGCGGGCGCACTCGAGCGCCATTGCAGCCAGTGTGGGGGTCTGCGTAGCCCGCTCGGCGGCTGTTTGGCCTCCCATGGGAGGTCTATGCCCAGTGGCGCGGATTCACACGCCCGCATCTCCTTCTCTTCCGAGGGCCGCGTGGTCCGAGGTGCCACACTGATCCGGCGTGGCCGATCCTTCACTTACCGGCGGCTGCTTGTGCGGCGGCGTCCGCTTCGAGCTCAGCGAGCCGGCGCAGGCCGCCGGCTACTGCCACTGCACCCGCTGCCAGCGCCGCACCGGGACGGCGGCATCGGCACAGGCACGGATCGACGGCCGCAGCTTCCGCCTCTTGAAGGGCGAGGAGCTGGTGAAGGCGTGGCGCCCTCCGGACAGCGGCTTTGAGAAGTGCTTCTGCCGTGAATGCGGGGCCCATCTGTTCAGCCGTAACCCCGCCGACCCCGGACAGATGAGCGTGCGCATGGGCGCCTTCGACGGCGATCCGGGCGTGCGACCGAGTTGGCGCACATACGTCGCCTACGCGGCCGACTGGGAGGCCGTACCCGATGACGGGCTCGAACGCTTCGGCGAAGGGAAGCCGCGCTTCTAGGTCGGAATCGCTCTGGTGCGTGGGCCACGCTCCTGGGAGGCGGCGATGAGTTTCTTCCCGCGCGACGGTCCAGAGCTGCAGTATCCCTGGCGGGAGTCCGTGCCCGCCGTACCAGAGGAGGCACCGCCATGCAGCAGAAGATCACCCCGAACCTGTGGTTCGACACCGAGGCCGAGGAGGCCGCGGCCTTCTACGTCTCCGTATTCAAGAACTCGCGCGTCGTCAACGTCACCCACTACACCGAGGCGGGGCCGCGACCGGCCGGCATGGTGATGACCGTTGAGTTCGACTTGGACGGTCAGCGGTTCGTCGGGATAAACGGCGGCCCCCAGTTCACGTTCGATGAGGCCGTCTCCTTCCAGATCGACTGCGATACACAGGATGAGGTCGACTACTACTGGGAGCGGTTGTCTGAGGGCGGCGAGGAAGGGCCGTGCGGCTGGCTCAAGGACAGGTACGGCCTGTCCTGGCAGGTCGTACCGGCCGGGATGGAGGAGCTGTTCGCCGATCCGGACCCGGAGCGGGCCCAGCGCGCGATGCGGGCGATGCTAGGGATGGGCAAGCTCGACATCGCGGCGTTGCGCAGCGCGGCCGACGGGACGCCGGCGACCTGACCGGGCGGCCGGCTCCGTGCTCAGATGCCCGTCACGCGCTACCCGGGCAGGGTGCTCGAGCGACTACTCCCCCGGTAGCGTGCGCTCGTCCGCCTGGCGGGTCGGAAGCGTAAGCGTCGGCGGGCCGAAGGTCACCTCGCTGGGCACGTTGCTCGGGCGCAGGAACGGGAAGTCGACCTGCGACACCTCGAGCCTGATCCGGTGGCCGGGGCCCAGCGTGAAGTGGTTGCCGAACAGCGGCACCTTCAGGGGGGTTCCTGGCGGCGTGCCCGCAACGGGGTCGTAGGCGGGAGCGTCGTAGCGGTAGGTGCCGCGGGTCATGAGCCGCTCGTCGCCGCCCGGCGGCTGATCCCAGACCCGGACATCGATCGTTGCGGTGTCCGCGCTGACGACCGTGCCAGGAAGCGCCACGGTCCCGAGCCCGATGTAGGTCTGCGTGCGATCGAGTGGCTCTGAGACCGCGCTGTACTTCACGATCCCGGGGAACGGCGGCTCACTAGGCTCCTCCTGGCAGCCGCCCTCGCCGAGCACCGGATCGGTGCGCGGTCCCTTGGGGTCGAAGACGCCGGCCGGGTTTGTGATCGAGCCGCTCCGCGAGTACTCCACCCTCAGCCGGCCGTTGGCTAGTCCCTCGGGGGTGGTGGCGGTCAGGCTCTGCGCAGCAGTCTGGTTCGGCTCGCCGGGACAGATGGTCGGCTGGCTGGACACGATCGTCTGCTGGTCGTGCGGGCGGTCGGTGTCGACGATATTGGACTGGAGGAACTGGAACGCCTGCGCGTTGAGCCGGTGCCAGGTCTCAGGCTTGTTCTGGCCGCGGGGGTGGCCGACGTCGGCCAGCGCCACCTCGACAGGCCAGAGCGGGTCGAGCCGCTTCAAGTACTTGAACATCCGGAAGGACTCGGCCGCCGGGAAGAGGTCGTCGGTCCAGCCCTGGATCGAGAAGATGGCGACCTTGCGGCCGTCCTTCTGCTGATCCCAGTTCTCGTCCTGGTAGTAGGCGCCGCGGAACTCCGTGAGTCCGCGCCTCACCTGGCGGACGATGGCGTCCTCCACGCCGGCGACGTCGTAGGGGTCGCCCTGCACGGTGAAGCGGTCGTTCCACGCATGGATGTCGATCGGCCCCTCCTCGCTCGGCGTGGTCGTGGTGCCGGCTTCGAACACGCCGCGGCCGTTGCCGAGCGCGTAGAAGGAGTTGACGTAGCTCAGCTTCTCCACCCCGATGGGGTTCCCGTCGCCGGTGTCGCTGTTCCAGCAGCCCTGCGACGACTCGTAGTAGGGATCGTCGTCCGGGGGCGCGTTCGGAGTCGGGCAATCCGCGGGGCGGGGGTGACCGTTCGGCGCCAGGCTGTAGCCGAGGTCGCTCCAGGGGTACTTCGGGATCGCCGCCTGAAGCTGCAGCACGGGCAGCCGGCCGAAGTCGACGCCGGAGGGCGGTGGGCAGCCGGTGGGCGGACTGGAGCTGTCGGGGTCCGTGCACTCGCTGGCGAATGTCCAGTTGGCCTGGCTCGCCTGCAGCCAGCTCTCGCCGCCCCCGTACGAGCCGCCGGTGACCGCCACCTCACCCGGGTCGACGTCCGGGAAACCGGCGGCCACCAGCGCCGCGAGCCACTGTGTGTCGCGAATCTCGAAGTCCCGGCTCTTGAGGTGGATCGTGCCGCTCGGGAGCTGGGCGGAGCTGAACTCGGGGGTGTTGGGCGTCCACGCCGCGTGGTCCTCCGGTGGCGCGCACGCAGTGGCAGTGTCCGGGGCGCGGTGGCAGAAGCCGCGCGGGGTGTAGGTGAGCACGTAGTAGCCATGCTTGGCGAACCAGTGGCTGTTCCAGTGCCACTTGTCCGCACCGTCGGCCTCGTCGTTGACGGCCTCCCACTCGTGCTTCGTATTGCTGAAGCCGTTCAGCATCACGATCAGTGGATGCCGCGTGTTCCCCTGGTCGTTGAAGGGCTTGGTCACGTCCACGTCGAGCTTCATGCCGTCGAAGCTCGGCACCTGGCCTGAGCAGACCTCCTGGTCGTCCGGCCCGTACGTCGCGCAGACGGGGAGGAAATCCGTGATCGACTGCGGCTCGGCGCCGGCGGCCGGCGCGGCGAGCCAAGCTGCCGCGACGATGACGGCGAGCAGCACCCTCCCAAGCACGGCTCCCATGGTGAAACAAGCTTTCCCACCGCCGCCGTCATCAAACGCCCCAACGCAAAGCTGTACAGCGGTCGCCGCGGCCCAGTCGGCGACAATTTCCCCCCACCCTCTCAGGTGGTCGCCCCAGCTCCATCGCAAACGCGTGGCGCCTACCAGCGGGCGCGATCGACCATCTGCACCGCGCGTCTCTCCCACCAGGCCCCGGCCTTCGGCCCGCCGTTGCAAGTGCCGTTCGAGAAGCCAGGCCGCTCCACCCACAGGTAGGCGTCCACCTTGGGGTTCGCGGTCGTGGTGGTCGGCAGGGCGCCCGCTGCCGCGTTCGGAGGGTTGCACCAGCGCTTGCCGTAGGGCAAGCGGTTGTCCGGACCGTTGCCGTTGTGCGACGTGTTGATGATGAAGTGCTTGCCGCGGATGCGCTTGGAGACCGCCAGCCCAAAGCGGATGTTGCTGCGCGTAGTCGCCTGGTGCGTGGCGTTCAACGCGAAGCCCCGAACGCGAGCTACGCCGACGGCCTTGAGCTTGCGCGCGACGGTGGACGCGTCCTCCCAGTCCGAGGCCTCCGCGTCGATGTAGACGGTCGTGTTCGGCAACTTGGAGAGAACCTCCACCCCGTAGGCGATGAGCCGCATTCGGGCGCCGCGCCTGCTCTTGCGCAGGCATCTGAGCGTGCCAAGCGCGTCAGGCTCGTAGGCGATCACCGCCTTGCGGTCGCCGATCCCTCGTGCAAAGCCCAGGACCCAGCGCCGGTACGCGGCGTCGCCGGCGGCCCCACCAGCGCTGAAGCCGCCGCCGCATCCGCTGTGATCGAGCGCGCGTACGGCGATCAGAGGCACGAGGCCCGGTGCCTCTTGGTCCATGAGGGCGAAGGTTCGCGTCAACTTCGACGTGATCGGCTGCTCCCACCGCCCCCACCAGCGGAACTGGGGGGTCTGGGCCAGGCGCAGGATCTTGCTGGCGTTTGCCGTCCTGCCCGCGCGCAGGGCGGTGCGATAACCCCTCCAAGTCAGGTTCCACTTCGTATTCTGGTCCCACCACCTCTGGCCGACCAAAGGGTTGGGGTCACTTGCGCGCGGGTTCTGCCCTCCTGAGGCAAGCCCGGGATTGGCGGTGGCGCACAGGGCTGCGGCGGCGAGCAGTAGTGAGAGCCTCTTCATCGACCGGGGCTTCGCACGAGGACGCCTTAGCTCCATCGGCACCCAAACTCACTCTCGACGCGAAAGTTCCGGCGGCTGGACGGGTGCCCGACGCCGCGCCCGACCCTCTCGTGGTAGATGCGCACAGGGTTTGCTCGCAGCCTCGCGCAACCATGGGGACCTCCGGCAACGACCTGATCATCGGGCCAACGGCGACGACGTGCGTTGCCTCCCTTAGGCCGGCATCGCGGCCAGCCTCGACTCGATGCAGCGAACCAGCTCTTCGTAGGAGTCGCTGAACGACTCGACCCCCTCGCGCTCGAGCTCCGCCGTGATCGCGGCGAGGTCGAGCCCGGCCTCCGCGGCCTGCGCCAGTACGCGCTCCGCCTCGGCGAGATCGGCGTCGAGCGCCTGGTCCACGTCGCCGTGGTCGGCGAAGGCGTGAAGCGTCTTCTCCGGCATCGTGTTGATCACCCCTGGAGCGATCAGCCGCTCGACGTACAGCACGTCGGAGTAGGCGGGGTCCTTGGTCCCGGTGCTCGCCCAGAGCGGGCGCTGCCGGCGCGCACCCAGCCCCTCGAGCGCCTCCCAGCGCTCGCCGCTGAAGCGGGCGAGGTGGCGGCCGTAGGCCAGGTGGGCGTTCGCGATCGCCACCTGGCCCCGCAACGGCGAGCCGGCGTCCAGGTGCGGGTCCGCCTTGGCGTCGACGCGCGAGACGAAGAACGAGGCCACAGAGGAGATGCTGCCGAGGGGCTCGCCCGCCTCTGCGCGGCGCTCGAGTCCGCGCAGGTAGGCCTCGATCACCTGCTCGTAGCGCTCGACGGAGAACAGCAGCGTCACGTTGACGTTGGCCCCGCGCGCGGTGAGCTCCTCGATCGCCCGCGGGGACGCCTGAGTGGCCGGCACCTTGATCATCACGTTCGGACGGTCGAGCCGACCCCAGAGCTCGAGCGCCTGCTCGACCGTCCCCTCGCTGTCGTCGGCCAGGTCCGGGGTGCACTCGAAGGAGACGAAGCCGTCGCACACGGGAGCGCCTTCGTAGACCGGTCGCAGGATGTCGGCCGCGCGCCGGACGTCCTCGAGGCCGAGCTGGAAGAAGAGCTCTTGGGGATCGCGCAGCCCGCGCTCGGCGGCTGCCCGCAGCTGGCCGTGGTAGCGCTCGGATCCGGTGATGGCCTTGGCGAAGATGGTCGGGTTGGAGGTCGCCCCTGTGACCGCGAAGTCGCGCACGAGCCGCTCGAACTCGCCCGTCTCGAGCAGTTTGCGCGAGAGCGTGTCGAGCCAGATCGAGACGCCCGCCTCGTGCAGTCCCTGCAGTCGGTTCACGAGAGCTGCCTTCCCTCGAGGTCGCGCTTCGCCGGTCCCTGCATCACATGCCCGTAGGGGTCGAAGCGCGAACCATGGCAGGGGCAGTCCCAGGTCTGCTCGGCGCCGTTCCAGTCGACCACGCAGCCCAGGTGGGTGCAGACGGCCGAGACCGCGTGCAGCGAGCCCTGCTCGTCCCTGGAGACGGCGAGCTTCTCCCCGTCCACCTGCAATACCCTCGCCTCGCCGCTGGCGAGCTCGGCCGCCGGGGTGGCATCCGCCTTCGACAGGCGACCCCGGACGAAGTGCTTGGCGAAGCCGGCGCCCTGCGCCACGAACTCCCTGACCGAGCCGCCGGCGCGCGGGCGCTCGGGGCTGCGCAGCGCCGGGCGGGATGCCAGCTCCTCGAGCGGCAGGTCGGGGTCGCGCAGGCGGGCGAGGTCCACCTGCTCGCGGGAGCGGATCAGCGCCTGGATCTGGTCGGTGACTTCCCAGACGTTCACGTTCATGCCCGCGACGACGCGTCCCCCCTCGAGCCAGAAGGCGATGAACTCGCGCGCGCCGGGGTCGCCGCGGAAGACCACCTGGTCCCAGGACGTGGCGTAGCCCGAGTACTCCATGCCCACGTCGTACTGGTCGGAGAAGAAGTAGGGCAGGCGCTCGTACGGCTCTTCCTTGCCGAGCATGGTCCTTGCCGCGGCCGGCCCCTGGTTGAGCGCATTCGCCCAGTGCTCGACGCGGATCCGGCGCCCGTAGAAGGGGTGCGAGGCGTTCGCCACGTCCCCTGCGGCGAAGACGCCGGGCACGCTGCTCTCGAGCCTCTCCGAGACGAGGATCCCGTTGTCGACGTCGATGCCGGCCGCTTCGGCGAGCTCCGTGCGCGGCGCAACGCCGACGCCCACGACGACGAAGTCGCAGTCGATCGTGCGCCCGTCGCCGAGGCGCACCCGCTCGACCACGCGCTCGCCCTCAAAGGCCTCGAGCCCCGTCCCCGTCAGTAGCTCGGCCCCATGGTCGCGGTGAATGTCGCGATAGACAGCGCCGACCTCGGGTCCGAGCACGCGCTCGAGCGGGACCGAGGCCTGCTCCACGATCGTCACCTCGAGGCCCTTCTCGCGCGCCGAGGCACCCACCTCTGCGCCGATCCAGCCGCCGCCGATCACCACCACTTTGCCACTACCGCGAAGCCGCTGAGCGATCGCGTCTGAGTCGCCGAGGTCGCGCAGGTAGAGGACACCGTCGAGATCCGCCCCGGGGACTTGAAGACGACGCGGCTCGGCGCCGGTCGCCAGCAGCAGCCGGTCGTAGCTGAGGCGCTGGCCACCCTCGAGCACCACCTCGGAGGCCGACGGATCGATCGCGGAGACGGGCGAGGAGGTCCGCAGCTCGATGTCGTGCTCCGCGTAGAAGCTCTCCGGATGCACGTAGGCCTTCTCACGCGGCGACTCCCCGCGTAGGTAGTCCTTGGACAGCGGCGGGCGCTCGTAGGGTCGCTCGCGCTCGGCGCCGATCAACAGGATGCGGCCGTCGAAGCCCTCGGAGCGCAGCGCCTCGGCCGCCTTCGCTCCGGCGAGGCTCGCCCCGACGATTACGAATGTGTCTTCCTTCGCCATGAGTTCCTCGTTCCGGTTGGCGGGCCGACTCTCAGCTGAGCGGCCGATACGAGCTAAGCGTCGCCGTGGCCGCCCTTCTTACGGACTGCCGGCGTACGCGCCTTGGCGGCGCTGTCCGCGGCCTGCGACGGCAGCCCTGGCTGATGGCCGCCGGGCATGGCGGTAAGAAATCGCGGAGACGGGTCGCAAAGGGGGTATGCAGCAAACATCCCGCTTCTCAACGACGCTCCAGTCGGAGCCCGGCTTCGTGGTCGCCTGGCGCACCGAGCGGCTGCTCGCGGCCGGCTTCGAGACCGAGCTCGCGGGGAGCCTCGCCGAGGACGGCGCGGTCGATCTGCACGCTGTGCTCGAGCTCGTCGACCGTGGCTGCCCGCCCGAGCTGGCGGCGCGCATTCACGCCCCATCGGGCGAGGAGAGGCGCCTGTCTTGAGTCGCTTCGAGCCTGTTACGGTCGATCCTGGCCGGGTGTCTCGGCCGCCCTCGATGGCGCGCTCGAGCGAACACGGATGCGATGGGCCGCCAGACGAGGAGTCGCGCGCATGGCTCTCGGCTCTGCGCGGCGAGGGTCCCGTGCGCGAGGAGGCCGTCGGCCGGCTGCACGAGCTGCTGCTGCGCGCAGCCCGCTTCGAGGTCGCCCGCAGGCGGGCCACGCTGCCCCACCTGCGCGGTGGCGACTTCGACGACGTCGCGCTGCAGAGCGCCGACGACGCGCTCGTTGCGGTGCTCTCGAAGCTGGACGAGTATCGCGGAGCAAGCCGCTTCACGACCTGGGCGTACAAGTTCGCCCTGCTCGAGGCGGCCGTCAAGCTGCGCCGCCTTGCCTGGCAGGGCCACGAGCTGCCGCTCGAGCCGGAGAGCTGGCCGGCCCTACCCGACGGGCGCCCCTCGCCACAGCAGGACCTCGAGACAAGCGAGTTCCTCCGCGCGCTTCGGGAGGGCATCGAGAGCGAGCTCACCCCACACCAACGCGACGTCTTCACCGCGCTCGCACTGAACGAAGTGCCACTCGATGTGCTCGCCGAGCGCCTCGGCACCACCCGCGGCGCGCTCTACAAGACGCTCCACGACGCCCGACGCAAGCTGCGCGCGGCCCTCGTGCGATCGGGCCTAGCCGTCGGGACGCGGGGGGAAACACGGTGATGAAGAGGCGCAATCTCGAGAGGACGCTCACTCGGCTGCTTGGACCCGGTCGGCCTGAGCTCTCCTGCGAGGAGTGCTTCGAGGAGCTCGACCGCTACGTCGAGGCGGAGCTGGCCGCCGCCGACCCGGAGGCCGCAGTTCCCGGGCTCGGGGCCCATCTCGAAGGCTGCCCGGCGTGCGCCGAGGACCACACCAGCCTGCTCGCTCTCGTCCGCAGCGAGGAGACCTCCACTGGAGGAGCACCTCGATGACCCAATTGCTTCAGCTGACGGCAGTTGCACGCGTGTCAGGTATAGGGCAATCGCACCCTGGACAACTGGCCACTCAACTGGAAGGGAGCAAGACATGCAGAACCTAAGTCCGGCACGGCTCTACGCTCTGGTCTTCGGCGCCGTGCTCGTCCTGGCGGGGATCATCGGCTTCTTCTACGAGTCCAAGTTCACCGACGACGAGTCGGTCCGCGACGCCGTCTTCGGCATCCTCGACGTCAACGGCTGGCACAACGTCGTGCACATCGCCACCGGCGCACTGGGATTGCTCGCCTTCGCCGGCGGCGCCTACGCGGCGCGCGCGTACGCGTTCGGCCTTGGCGCCGTCTACATCGTGGTGGCGATCTGGGGGTTCATCGTTGGCGACGGCGACTCGATCCTGTCGATCGTGCCGGTCAACACCGAGGACAACGTGTTGCACCTCCTGATCGGGATCGCCGGGCTCGGGGCGGGAGCCGCCACGCCCACTGCCGCGCCCGGCGAACCGCGAGCGGCCTAGGACCGTGCAGAAGAGTTGTGAGATCCGGGCGAGCCGCCTCGTCGACGCACGGCGGGACGAGGTGTTCGACTTCCTCGCCGATCTCGAGAACCACTGGCGGCTGGCGGACCGCTTCATCGAGGTCCTGACGCTCGAGCGTGAGGCGGGCGGCCGTGCGCACGGCGGGCGGGTCCGGATGCGCGGGCCACTCGGCGTGCGGCGAACGGCCGCCACCGAGGTCCTAGACGCCGATCCGCCGCAGCAGCTGGTGGGCGTGGCAGAGGTCGGGCGCCGAACCCGCGCCTTCGTGAGGTGGAAGTTGTACGACTCGGACGGCGCCACCCGGGTGCGACTCGAGGCCACGATCGACCGGCTCGAATCGCTCGACCGCCTGCTCCTACTGCTCGGCGGCCGCAGGTGGCTCGAGCGACGGTTTGGGTCCGTCCTAGACCGGCTGGCCAAGCACTTCGCGCGCGACAAGAGCGAGAGAGAGGAAGTTAGTGAGAACGCTGCTCAGGGCTCCCGGTAAGCCGTTCCACCCGCCCCTCACGGATGCCAGCATCGGGGCTTACACCGCCGGCGTAGCGATGCTGGTGCTCGGCGCATTGGGCGTTGAAGAGGAGCAAATGGCGCACGGCGCCCTGCTCGCCATATCGCTCGGACTGATCCTGGCGGCGCCGACGGCGCTCACCGGGCTGCTCGACTGGCTCGACATTCCTAGAGGCACGCCGGCCCGAAGTGTGGCGACGATCCACCTCTGGGTCATGGTCGCGGCGACCGTGCTGTTCGCCTTGACCTGGCTCGCACAGCTCGACGGCTACAGGAACGACGAGGTGCGCGGGCTGGCGCTCGGGCTCGGGGTTGCCGCCTTCGCCCTCCTCGCGCTGGGCGGGAACATCGGCGGCGCCAACGTCTTCGTCTACGGGATCCGCGTCCTCAAGGCGGAGGACACCCCGCCCCGCGAGGCGCTGAACCCCCTCGGTGTAGGCGAGGAGAAGGTGCCCCCCGGCATGCCTGAGCAATCCGCCGGAGCGTACCCAGAGGAGCGCCCCGGCGGCCAGCGGCCGCCACGATGAGCTTCGGTCTTGCGCCGACATACCGTCGTGGCCGTCGACGCCCTGTTCACGATCCCGGATACTCATCGTGGAGATGCCACCGGCTAAGCGAAGGAGCTTGAGATGCCCGACCGCAATGGATATCCGCCCGGCATCCCGTGTTGGGTCGACACGAGCCAGCCGGACCCCGATGCCGCCGCCGAGTTCTACGGGGGACTCTTCGGATGGGAGCTCGAGGACGCGATGCCCGCGAGCTCGGACGCCAAGTACCTCATCGCTCGTATCCGCGGACGAGACGTGGCGGCGATCGGCTCGCCGCCCGAGGCGGCTTCGCCGATGGCGACCTGGAACACCTACGTCTGGGTGGCGAGCGCCGACGAGACAACGGCGAAGGCGCGCGAGGCCGGCGGCCAGGTGGTGACGGAGCCGTTCGACGTCATGGACGCCGGGCGGATGGCGATGCTCGCGGACCCCGAGGGGGCGGTCTTCTGTCTCTGGGAGGCGAAGGAGCACACGGGCGCGCAGGTCGTCAATGAGCACGGCTCGGTGAACTTCAACGGCCTCAACACGCGCGACGCCGAGGGAGCAAAGGCCTTCTATGGCGCGGTGTTCGGGTGGAGAACGCTCGAGCTTGGGCCCAGCAACGCGATGTGGATGCTGGCGGGATACGGCGACCACCTCGAGGAACTGA